>ERZ808029.940-NODE-940-length-12219-cov-3.324493_pt1 | contig 12219 bp, 12 predicted proteins | sample MGYA00380185_ERZ808029 | MGnify/ENA primary metagenome ERZ808029 (study PRJEB31490, sample SAMN06133404) | mouse gut metagenome | isolation source: M2_3 | host: mice | place: China: Chengdu | collected 2015-05 ... | reverse complement strand
GCTGTGGGAATTAGTTACAGTACAAAGACCAAGGAGCATTCCTGCAAGGTGGAAGTGTTGTAAAGCTGTGAGACAGGTTTGCTTTGTGCCATCGTGGCATAAGGCAGAAATAAGACAAATTGCAACTAAAAAGAGACTGCATTAGGACAGTGGATCTATTGACTTGCGATTTTGAATCTTTTATTAATGGTATTTTTGCGCCAAAAAGGCGGAGAATTATGGTATAATCCCAAAATACCAAATTTGTATTTACGGAGGAAAATGATATGGGTGCATGGAATTATGGTATATTTGATGATGATACTGCATGTGATGCTTTGGCTGATCTGAAAGCGTCGTCGGATAGGTTTGCTGATATGGAAACGTACTTGGATGCAGTTATAGAAGCCGAATATGTGGATTATGACGAAGGGCAATATGCTTTGGTATCAGCCGCAATAATTGACAGTGTTATAAATGGCATTTCGTATCCATTGGATGAAGAAGATAACTTTGAATGGGCTACATTGGAAAAATGTGTTGATTGTTCTATCCTCAAGGAAAAAGCGGTAAAGGCGATTGATGCAGTTCTTTCGGAAAACTCCGAATTAAGGGCGCTGTGGGAAGAAAACCAGGAATTGTATAAAGCATGGAGAGAAGATAAAATTTCAATACAGAAACGGCTTCAAGGTTCCCGTTTATGAACGAATACTTCAAGAGGAAAAAGCCCCCTGACGAAGAACAATCCTTCGCCAGGAGACCTTTTTTAAATTCTGTTTACCAGCATTTGGTCGGGGATTTACTTACCGGCCATCTGCTTTTCCTGTGCCTCGATCATTTTCTTAACCATATAGCCGCCTACAGAACCGTTCTGGGCAGAAGTCAGGTTGCCATTATAGCCGTTGGATAAGGGTACGCCCAGCTCCTGTGCAACTTCCATTTTGAAACGGTCCAGTGCCTCTTTTGCCTCCGGTACTTCAGCTCTGTTAGAAGATCTGTTTGCCATGATTAAGGTCCTCCTTTTCTGTTAGCCTGCCACAAGGCAGGCTTTCAAGGAAAGGTTCTGCCCCATGACATGTTTGTTTTTTGTTACGCTCATAGTATATGCCTCACAGAAAATAATACACTAGAAGCTTTTTCGTTATTTGTCAGAAATTAGAAAAAAGGACACACAAGGCTTTTTGATTCTTTTTAAACACCTTTTAGATTACTGTAAAACGATAAATGGTGGTCGTGTGATATTCCTCGCCAGCTTTTAAAACAGGAGATGGAAACTGTGGTTTGTTAATTGCATCTGGATGATGCTGAGTTTCAAGACAGAAACCATGGCGGAAGCCATATTCCACGCCGTCTTTTCCGGCGCCGTCCAGCACATTGCCAGTATAAAGCTGGACTCCCGGCAAATCGGTGTAAACCTCCATCATTCGCCCACTGGATTCATCTACCGCTTTGACAGACAAAGCAAGTTCTCCGGCTGGATGATTCAACACCCAATTGTGGTCATAGCCTTTGCCAAACACAAGAGGTTCATAGTCAGCATGAATATCTTGCCCGATTGGCTTCATCTGAGTGAAATCCATGGGAGTTCCTTTTACCGAAACCAGTTCGCCGGTAGGAATCAGTTCTTTATCCGTTACCGTAAAATAATCGGCATCAATCCAGATCTTTTGATTCTCCACACTTCCAGAGTCATGACCAGCTAAATTAAAATAGGCGTGATTGGTAAAGTTGGCAATGGTATCTGCATCGGAAGTCATGTGATAATCCAGCTGCACCTGATTGTCCTCGGTCAGAGTATAGCTAACATCAATGTTGGCATTTCCAGGATAACCCTGATCTCCGTCTGGACTGAAGAGAGAAAAGGTAATTTTGGTACCCTTTTTTGTATCTTCCACTTTTGTATCCCACAGCCGGCAGCGGTAGTAATCCAGACCGCTGTGAAGATTGTCCCGGCCGCTGGAATTAATGGTAAGGCCATAGGTGATTCCGTTTAGGGTAAAGGCGGCATGGCCGATTCGGTTGGCATTGCGGCCTACAATTTCTCCCAAATGTCCTGACAAGGTCAGACAGTCTTTTACAGAAGCCCGCCCCAATACAACATCTTCCAGTTTGCCCTTTTTGTCCGGGGCTATCATGGACAGCCAGATACCGCCTAAGTTGGTAAAAGACGCCGAAAGTCCGTTTTGGTTGGTCAGAGTGTACTTATCTGCCTGTGCGCCGTTTTCCAGTGTACCAAATTCCTCTTTTTTCCATCCCATAAGTTTTCGCTGCCTCCTTTGGATTTATCGTCTGTTTTTGGATTTATAATCCCAACGGTTATTTTTGAAATTGTCATTTACATGAATGATCTTCCCACAGGAAAAAGTTTCCTGCAGGAAGTGTTTCCCATTCCCGCTTTCTGAACCATGAATCAGATTTTGGTTCTCAATTTTCCTGTCATAACATTTGCGATAATGGCAAACTGCTTTCTCTTGATGGCATTGTCTGTGGATGCCGCTTCCAAATATCCTCTTTCATCGTAGTTGAAAAGCATATCGGTCATAATCATCCGCCAGATTCGTTCATTGGATACATGAATCTCTTTGGCAAGATCATAAAAATCTTCACAGAAAGAATCAAATACTTCGCTTTTCACCTTTGGATTGTAAGACTCGAATATTTTGGAAAACATTTTTTTGATTCGTTCCAGGTCAAATTCACATAATGTAAAATTATCCCGGCTCATTTCCTTGCTGTAAGAATAACTGATCATATTTAAGCCCCCTTTTCTTGTGCAGATCTGCAAGGTGTTGATTTATCGCAAAAATATTTTACCATTATCCGGCTCATAATTCAATTATAATTTATACTGACATCAAAGGAAAATTTGAAATTTAGAGAAGAAGTGCTTGTGTATCGGAAAATTTGATATTATAATGGGAAATGGAACAAATAAGGAGAATGACTATGCGTGTGATTGCCGGAAGTGCAAAACGGACTTTACTAAAGACCGTGGAAGGATTAGATACCAGACCTACGACAGATCGAATCAAGGAAACCCTTTTCAATATGCTGCAGTATGATTTGGCAGATTGCTGTTTTCTCGATCTGTTTGCCGGCAGCGGCGGAATTGGAATAGAGGCATTGAGCCGGGGAGCGGCCCAGTGCGTTTTTGTAGAACAAAACCGGGCGGCTGCAAGCTGCGTTCGGGAGAATCTGAAGGCAGCGCGGTTAGAGGAGAGGGCTGTGGTGATGTGCTGTGATGCACAGACAGCCTTAGGACGTCTGGAAGGAAAATATCGGTTTGATTATATATTTATGGACCCGCCTTACGGGCATCAGCTGGAAAGACAGATGCTTTTAAAGTTGAAAGATTCTGTGCTGATGAATCCGGAATGCACAGTGATTGTGGAGGCGCGGCTGGAAGAGTCTTTTGCTTATTTGGAAGAGATGGGATTTGCTCTGGCAAAAGAAAAGATTTATAAGACAAACAAACACGTTTTTGTACACCAAAAAGAATCGGACTTTTAATCCCGTTTGACGATGGGATTTTATCTGGAAATGGTTGAAAGTGGTGTAGAATGGAGGAAATTATGGCGATAGCGGTTTATCCGGGAAGTTTTGACCCAGTTACATTAGGACATATGGACATTATAGAACGGACCGCTCAGATGATGGATCATGTAATCATTGGAGTTTTGCATAATAATTCCAAAACGCCGTTGTTTTCTGTGGAGGAACGTGTTAAGATGTTAGAGGAAATAACATCCCATCTGGACAATGTGGAAGTGCGTTTTTTTCACGGACTTCTGGTTGATTTTGTCCATGAATGCCATGCGGATGTGATTGTCCGCGGGCTTCGAGCCATTACCGATTTTGAATATGAACTTCAGATGGCCCAAACCAATCGGGTTATGGCGCCAGATATTGATACGATTTTTTTGACGACAAATTTGAGATATTCCTATTTAAGCTCCACAACCGTGAAAGAAATCGCGTTTTTTCACGGGAAGCTGGAAGCATTTCTCCACCCGGAAGTGGCAAGACGGGTAGAGGAGAAAATGAAGAAATTGAAGAATCATTAGATTTCCCTTCGGCGGTGGAGCTTTCATAGTAATGAAGGAGAGGGAAGCATGAGCAGAATAGAGCAATTGATCAGTGAGATAGAAGAATATATTGACAGCTGTAAGTTTTCTCCGCTGTCCAATACGAAAATACAGGTAAACAAAGAGGAGTTAGAGGAACTTTTGGTGGAACTTCGGCTGCGGGTTCCAGATGAGATTAAAAAATATCAGAAGATTATCAGCAACCAGGATGCCATTATTTCAGAAGCCCGGGTTCAGGCAGATACCATTCTGGCCCAGGCTACAGAGCAGACCAATGAGCTGGTGAACGAACATGAGATTATGCAGCAGGCATATGCCAAGGCCAATGAGATTGTGGAGGAGGCGCAACAACAGGCCCAGGTGATTATTGACAATGCAGTGGCAGATGCGGACAGTATCCGGCAAGGTTCAATCAGCTATACCGACGAGATGTTAAAGAGCCTTCAGACGATCATTGTCCATTCCATGGAGGGAGCGCAGGGACGGTTTCAGGAGTACCTTACTTCCATGCAGTCCACTTATGACATTGTGACTGCCAACCGGGGGGAGTTAGCAGGCGGGATGGCAGCTACAGAAGAGCCAGAAGGAGCGCCCCAGTAAGGCAGGAAAGGCAGGCATGGGCGATTTTCCATCCAATGTAGGGGCGAATGGAGAGTCCTGCGTCCCGGATGACGCTGCGGGTCTGAAAGATACCAGACAGCCCTCCAAAAGCAGTGGCAGCGATGACTGGAAGGAGCGCTTTGTCAGGGGGCAGGGTTGTGGAGAGACTGTGTATGCCGGTGGTGATTTCTGCTATGCCGGTAAATGTGGCTCTAAGGACGGGAGGAATCATGGGAAGGGCCTGAATCCAGGCGGCAAGGATGGAGAAAAGCATGATATAACCGCCAATAAGGACCATAGTCTGGCAGGTAGAGCCAATGGCTTCTTCCAGAGACATTTTCCTGACCGGACTTTCCAGGCGACTGTCTGCGGGAGCCAGAGAGGAAGCGCCCAGCCAGGGCCGGGAGAAGAATCTGCTTTTGAAAACAGCGTCAATGCCATAGAGATGTCTGGCCACAAGGGAGAGGGGCAGAATCGGCAGATAAAGGCAGGTGAGAAGAAGCACAGGAGATACAGGAAGGGGAAGTGTGGTTCTTACATATCCAAGGAGGAACATGGGGCTTGGATGGTTTGCGATAGCAAGAAGATAGGCGGCCTCTTTGGGACGGATAGCGCCTCTTTTCTGAAAATCTGCGCACATTTTGGCGCCTAAAGGATAGCCGCACAAAAGGCCGCACAGCAGTATGTAAGACCCAGATAAGGTCAGGTGGAACAAACTGGCAAAAACAGGGGAGAGAGGACTCATAAGAAGCCGGATTCCTCCTAGGGCTGTGATCATATAAGTGCAGATCATAAAAGGAGCCAGGGTGGGGAGAACCACCTGAAACCATAAAAGAATGCCATTGCATGCCCCCTGTATGGACAGGGAAGGGAAAAGAAGCAGAAGGATTAACAGCAGAATGGGAAGGACAATAAGACTGCGGGAGAACCATGAAAACAGGTGAGATGGCAAGCTGGTTTTGGACAGGTTTTTCATTGATGCCTCCGTTTCAGATCAAAGGTTCGTTACCGGTTGGAACCTTTCGCTTTCTCTTTATTGTATGAGAAAAAGAAGGAAGACATTCCACGTAAAATAGTTCCTGCAAACGCCAAACAAAACGGGAACAGGAAGAAGAGAACAGGTGAACAGATGAGATTGCCGGAATTGTTTCTGGAGCGCATGAAGGAACTGACAGGGGAAGAATACGGCCTTTGGCTGGATGCCTATGACAAGCCCCCGACTCAGGGAATCCGGATAAATCCGGAAAAGATCACGCCAGAGATATGGGAGAAAATTTGTCCTTGGGAGATCCACAGGGTTTTGTGGAATAAGAATGGGTATTATTGCCAACCTGGAAGTCATCCGGCAAAAGATGCCTATTATTACGCCGGACTTTATTATGTACAGGAGCCAAGCGCCATGGCCCCGGCAGCAGTTCTTTCCGTACAGCCAGGGGAGCGGGTGCTGGATCTGTGTGCAGCGCCAGGAGGGAAAAGCACCCAGCTGGGGGCAGATCTTTTGGGCAGAGGTTTTCTGGTTGCCAATGACATCAGTCCGTCCAGGGGAAAGGCGCTGCTGAAAAACCTGGAGATGGCCGGACTTTCAAACATTTGTGTCACAGCAGAACCACCCCAAAAGCTGGCCCAGGTGTTTGATGGATATTTTGATAAAATCCTGGTGGACGGACCTTGTTCCGGGGAAGGGATGTTTCGAAAAGAGCCGGAATTAATCAAAAGCTGGATGAATCAGGGTCCGGAGCATTATGTGCCTCTTCAGCGGGAAATTTTAATATCTGCTGTGAAAATGTTAAAACCAGGCGGGAGACTGGTGTATTCCACCTGTACATTTTCCAGGGAGGAGAACGAGGAAAATGTGGAGTGGCTTCTGGATCAAGAACCGGATTTGGAGATGGTTCCCATTCCTGCTTTTTCGGGAGTAAAAAGGGGAGTGAATGGGCAGTCAGTTCTCCGTCTGTATCCTCACATGGTTTTTGGGGAGGGACATTTTGTGGCCCTTTTGGAAAAGAAAAAGACTTCCCCAACGGATGGGCTGACGGTCCGGGAAACTCCAAAAAAGAGATGGGAACTTTCTGAAAAAAGCGAAGTTTTATCCCTGGAGAAGGACAGTGATTTTAAAGACTGGGAGCGTCTTTACTCCCGCCCTTTGGACCGGGAGCGGATGATGGTGCGCCAGGGGCAGATTTATCTGCTGCCAGAGGAGTTGAATCCTGCATGGAAACTGAGGTTTCTGCGCACAGGGCTGCTTTTGGGGACAGTAAAGAAGAACCGGTTTGAACCGTCCCAAGCCATGGCTATGGCATTGAAAAAAGAGGATTTTGCCCAGTGTCTCTGTCTGGACAGAGAAGATGAGCGGGTGATTCGTTACCTGAAAGGAGAGAGCATTTTTCTCAAAGAAGGAGAGAGCTTTTTTAAAGGCTGGGTGTTAGTGTGTGTGGATGGCTTTCCCTTGGGTTGGGCAAAAGCCGGAGGCAGCGGACTAAAGAACAAATATTATCCAGGATGGCGGTGGCAATAATGGGAAAGAAAATCCGGCTGGATAAGTTTCTGGCAGACATGGGAAAAGGAAGCCGCTCTCAAATTCGGGAGGCAGCCCGAAAGGGACGGATTCAGGTGAACGGCCAAATGGAAAAAAGCCCGGAGCGAAAGATTGAACCTAAAGTGGATGAAGTTTTTTTTGACGGGGAAAATGTTCTTTTTGAGCAGTTTCGATATTTTTTGATGAATAAGCCTAAAGGGGTAGTGTCTGCCACAGAAGATAAAAAGTACAAAACTGTGGTGGATCTTTTGGCAAAAGAAAATCAAAAAGATCTGTTTCCTGTGGGAAGGCTGGATTTGGACACAGAAGGACTGCTTCTTTTGACCAATGACGGAGAGCTGGCTCACCAGCTTCTTTCACCCAAAAAACATGTGGACAAAACCTATTTTGCCCAGGTGTCAGGAACTTTGCCGGACAATGCCAAAGAGCAGATGGCGGATGGAATGACCCTGACTGACGGGACGAAAGTGCTTCCGGCAAAGCTGCAGATTTTAACAAAAGATTTTGGACAGGAGAATGGCATTCCGGTTCTCTTGACCATACAGGAAGGCAAATTTCATCAGGTAAAACGGATGTTTGAAGCCATGGGATGCAAGGTGGAATATTTAAAGAGAATGTCCATGGGACCTTTGACTTTGGAAGATTCGTTGCTGCCTGGACAGTACCGCAGGTTGACAGAAAAGGAGATTGAGAGATTGACCAATATTCAAAAATTCCAGAAGTTCAAAAATCAGGGACCAGAAGTATTGCAAGCGTTAAAGAACATGGATGCAGTAATCTTTGATTTGGACGGAACGCTGGTGGACTCCATGTGGATGTGGAAAACCATTGACGTGGAATATTTGGGCCGGTATAATATTCCATATCCGGAATTTCTCCAAAGGGAGATTGAAGGAATGAGTTTTTCCGAGACCGCAGTCTATTTTAAGAAAACCTTTCAAATTCCCGATTCCATTGAGGATATCAAAAAGACTTGGGTGGAAATGAGCCTGGAAAAATATCAAAAACAGGTGCCGTTAAAGCCGGGGGTAAGGGGTTTTCTGGATTATTTGAAAGAACAGAAAATCCAGATGGGAATCGCCACCAGCAATGGCTGGGATTTGGTGAACGAGGTTCTGGATGTTCTGAAAATCCGGGAATATTTTCAGGTGATTGCAACGGCCTGTGAGGTGGCGGCAGGAAAGCCGGCGCCGGATGTTTATCTGTATGTGGCCGGACAGTTGGGGGTAAAGCCAGAGCGGTGTATGGTGTTTGAAGATGTGCCAGCAGGGATTCGTTCCGGAAAAGCCGCCGGTATGACCGTGTGCGGGGTGGAAGACGACTATTCTGCTCACATGGGTCCGGAAAAAAGGATGCTGGCAGACTATTTTATTGAAAGCTATGACCAGCTGTTTGAGGAGGAAAAGCCCAATGGGTGATTATTTGCCTGTGAGCCGGGAGGACATGAAGGCAAGGGGATGGGAACAGTGTGATTTTGTCTATGTGTCGGGAGATGCCTATGTGGACCATCCTTCTTTTGGGACTGCCATTATCAGCCGCCTTTTAGAGGCCCATGGTTTTCGGGTGGGAATCCTTGCTCAGCCGGACTGGAAGAATCGGGAAAGCATAAAAGCTCTTGGAAGGCCGCGGCTGGGATTTTTGGTATCCGGGGGAAATATGGATTCCATGGTAAATCATTATTCAGTGTCCAAAAAACGCAGACGGGAGGATTTGTACACGCCCGGAGGCATTATGGGAAAACGGCCGGACTATGCGGTGGTGGTGTATTGTAATCTCATTCGCTCTGTTTACAAAGATGTTCCAGTCATTATCGGCGGCATTGAGGCAAGCCTTCGGCGGCTGGCTCACTATGATTACTGGTCGGACCGGTTAAAGCGGTCTGTGCTTTTGGATTCTCAGGCAGATCTTCTTTCTTATGGCATGGGAGAGCATTCCATTGTGGAGATTGCCCAGGCTTTGGACGCCGGACTAAAAGTGGAACAGATTACTTTTATAGACGGCACTGTTTACCGGACCCGGAATCTAAAACAGGTAGAAGATTATGAGCTTCTGCCCGATTATGAGGAAATGAAAAAGGATAAAAGGGCCTATGCCAGAAGTTTTGGGATACAGACCACAAACACAGACCCGTTTACGGGGAAAAGACTGGTGGAACCATACGGTGGCCGCAGTTATATGGAGTATGTGGTGCAGAATCCTCCGTCAAAACCGTTGTCCACCCTTGAGATGGATGATGTTTATGGCCTTCCCTACATGCGCGGCTATCATCCTTCCTATGAGGCTTTGGGCGGGGTGCCTGCTGTGAAGGAGATTCAGTTTAGTTTAATCAGCAGCAGGGGATGTTTTGGGGCCTGCAGTTTCTGCGCACTGACTTTTCATCAGGGAAGAATTATTCAGGCCAGAAGCCATGAATCTCTGGTGGAGGAAGGAAAGAAACTGACGGAAGATCCCCAGTTTAAAGGATACATCCATGATGTGGGAGGTCCTACAGCCAATTTTCGCTTGCCTGCCTGTGAAAAGCAGAAGACAAAAGGGACTTGCAAGGGAAAACAGTGTTTGTATCCCAAACCCTGCCAAAACCTTCAGGCAGATCACCAGGACTATATTAAACTGCTTAAGAAATTAAGAGCTTTGCCAAAAGTAAAAAAAGTGTTTATCCGGTCTGGAATCCGGTTTGATTATCTTTTGGCAGATTCCAACCGGGACTTCTTGCGGGAACTTTGCAAGTATCACGTAAGCGGGCAGTTGAAGGTGGCGCCGGAGCATGTGTCGGATGTGGTGCTGGACTCTATGGGAAAACCGAAGAATCAGGTTTACCAACAGTTTGTACGGGAATATCAGGCCATGAACAAAAAGCTGGGCAAAGAACAATATCTGGTTCCCTATCTGATGTCCTCCCACCCAGGTTCCACCCTTGGGGAGGCGGTAAAGCTGGCTGAGTATCTGCGGGATTTGGGCTATATGCCAGAACAGGTTCAGGACTTTTATCCCACACCTTCCACGGTTTCCACCTGTATGTATTATACAGGTCTGGACCCCAGGACAATGGAAAAGGTGTATGTGCCGGTGAATCCCCACGAGAAAGCCATGCAGCGGGCGCTGATACAGTACCGGGACCCGAAAAATTATGACCTTGTGGCAGAGGCCCTAAAAAAAGCTGGGCGGAGAGACCTGATCGGGTTTGGAAAAAATTGTCTGATTCCCCCAAGGAAAATGGACAAAAAAACATCTTCTCCGCCGGAAAGGCCAAAAGGGAAGAAAAAGAATCAAAAATCTCAAATGAGAAAAAAGCCGGGGAATTGATTTTCCCCGTGTTATTAGGGAGAAGTGGCGGAATTGGCAGACGCGCTGTAGTTGAAAACACATATCATGTTTTGTGATATTGACAGCAATTATTTCACAATCCAGGACAGTTTTTTGATGGTTCGAATCCATCCTTCTCCAGGCGGGACGCTAGTACAGCGTTGCATTAATCCGCGAGTAAACAGTACTCGCCGTATTAGTTTTTTTGTGGGTGAGATAGCTTCAGTTGGTAGAGCACAAAAACAGGAATCATGTGAAGTGGTTCTGGCAGCAGCCATTTATGTTGTCGGAGGTTCGAATCCTCCTCTCACCCTTTTAAAATTTGTGGACCTGGGCTGGCTCTTGGCATAGGGTGGTTCCCTTTGTAAAAGTCGGGGAAAGAGAGGAAATATGAGTTTTGCAGATGCAATGAGAAATGAGGGAAGATTCACCCGGACCGAAAATGGCGCTGTGGCGCTCAATACCACCAGGGATGCACGGCTTGATCTTTTTGCTACCATCGGTTCTTTAAGGGAAACAGACGATAACCGGATTCACACGCTGTTTGCAGAGGCATACAGACAGGAGCCGTTGGCAGCTGTGAAAATTTTGTTTTATGGGCGAGACATCCGGGAAGGGCTGGGAGAGAGAAAAACGTTCCGCACAATTCTAAAATATGCTGCAGACCATTACCCGGAGGCAATCCGGCCTAACCTGGATTTGATCGGGGTATATGGAAGATACGATGATCTGTATACTTTGATTGGGACGCGGCTGGAAGATGACATGTGGGCTGCAATGAAAAAGCAGTTTGAGGAGGATTTAAGGAATTTACATCAGGGGAATCCGATTTCACTTTTGGCAAAATGGATTAAGACTGCAGATGCAAGTTCAGAAAATACCCGGAAACTGGGAATTTTAACGGCGCAGCGTTTGGGCTATCCGGTTTACAATTTTAAGAGGATTGTCCGCAGCATGAGAAAACAGATTGACGTGGTGGAGGCACGGATGTGTGCTGGTCAGTGGGATAAGATTTCCTATTCGACCGTTCCCAGCCGTGCAATGAGAATTTACAATAAAGCCTTTCTGCGCCATGACCCGACTGGCTACGAAGCATATCTGACTTCGGTTGAAAAGGGCGAGGCAAAGATCAATGCCAGCGTCTTATATCCCTATGACATTGTGGAACAATATATGATGAGACGTGAGGGCGAAAACCGGACACTGGAAGCACAGTGGAAGGCATTGCCAGATTATATAAAAAAGGGGGTTAATGTCCTTGTAATGGCAGATACCTCCGGCTCTATGGCAGGCAGGCCGATGGCGACATCTGTGGGACTTGCCATTTACTTTGCAGAGAGGAATGTGGGAGAATACCATAACCTGTTTATGACCTTCAGCGGCACGCCTTCCATTATTCCGTTAAAGGGAGATACTCTGTTTCAAAAAGTCATGCATGTGATAAAATCTCCATGGGGAATGAATACGGACTTAGAAGCAGCCTTTGATTTGGTGCTGGACATTGCAATGAAAGACCATGTACCGCCAGAGGAAATGCCAAAAGGAATTGTGGTTATTTCAGATATGGAAATTGATCGGTGCGGAAATCGTCAGTGGAGCTTTTACGACAAGATGAAGGCCCGGTTTAAGGCGAACGGTTATGGGATTCCGGACATCATTTTTTGGAATGTAAACAGCAGACATGATGTGTTCCATGCTGACAAGAGCCGGGAAGGG
>ERZ808029.938-NODE-938-length-12229-cov-58.646396_pt1 | contig 12229 bp, 8 predicted proteins | sample MGYA00380185_ERZ808029 | MGnify/ENA primary metagenome ERZ808029 (study PRJEB31490, sample SAMN06133404) | mouse gut metagenome | isolation source: M2_3 | host: mice | place: China: Chengdu | collected 2015-05 ... | reverse complement strand
TTCCATAGCCATGAGTATTTGCGACACCCTGCTTTATCATGCCGTATTCATTTATCAGAATTTGTCAGGAAATCAGTCTAAGCGATTCAATGCCGCTTCGCAAGAGACGGGCGTTTATGCACGAAGGAACACCCTTTATAATATGTTGCCTGACACTTTCACAAAGAAAGATTATGATGCGGCGGTTTTAACTTTGGGCGAGAATGGAAGTACGGCAAACAAGTGGATAGAGGCCTTTATCAAAGATGGCAAACTAAGCCGAATAGAACAAGGTAAATATAGGAAGATTTTTTGAGTGGCAAGTTTGTGTTTTAGTGTCACTAAAACCTAGGCGGCAAGCGGATAGAACTGCCACTCTTAAAAAATCAATTTATGCACATCAAAGTTTAGATAAGTATGAAGAAAAAGAAACTTGGTGGTCGCCCAAAGTTAGCGAATTACCAGAAACGCACGAAATGTTTCCGGGTAATGTTTACCGAGAACGACTATATCTATATCCAATCCAAAGCCCAACAGGCTGGACTGTCTGTCAATGAATTTTGCCATCAGGCTGCAATGGGCTGTGAAGTTGGTCAGCGTATCAGTCCGGAAATGGTATCGGCAATCCGTGACCTTTCCGGTATAGCCAATAATGTCAACCAGATTGCCCATCAGATGCACATCTATGGTTTGGAAGCCGTGAAACAACAATGTTTTTCTATTATATCAGAAGTCAGTAGAATTATCACCCAAGTAAAGAATAACAATCATGATAGCGAAGATTAAAACAAGAGCCGATTTTGGAGGGATAGTAAATTACGCCAATGATCAAAAGAACAAGAAAAAGAGTGCCATACTTTTAGCATACGAAGGTGTCTGTGCCATCAGCAATAAGACCATAGCCGATTCTTTTCAGATACAAGCTTCTATGCGTCCGAAAGTAAAAAGTTCGGTGAAACACGTATCACTTGCTTTCTCTCCGCAAGATACCATCCGTTTTTCCGATGATGAAAAAGGAGATACACTTATGGTGGAGATTGCCAAGAAATGGATGGAGCAGATGGGGATTAGCAATACCCAATATATCATAGCCAGGCATCATGATACGGAACATCCACATTGCCATATAGTGTTCAATCGGATAGATAATGACGGTAATCTCATTTCTGATAGCAACGAACGGATACGAAATGCAAAAGTCTGTCGAGCTTTAACCAAAGAATATAAACTTTACTTTGCCCTTAAAAACAGCAAAGCCAGAAATAAGAGCCGTTTACGTCCTCATCAATTACGGAAGTATAATCTACGTTCTGCAGCTCTTGATGCACTGGCTGTATCTCGCTCATGGAATGATTTTCTTGGCATTCTCAAAGGTCAGGGCATAGATATGCGTTTTAATCATGCTGAGAACTCTGATAAAATTCGTGGTATATCCTTTTGTATGGATGAATTTAGCATTGCAGGTTCTAAACTTGACTGTGATTTGAGTTTTAACAGCCTTTGCGTTACGTTGGGCAATGTAACTACAGAATTGATTATTCAACCCCATCAGGCCATAACTTCCAGTGGAGGTGGAGGAACAAGCAATGAACAAGGATGGCGAGACGATAAAAACAAGGATAGCCAAAGAAACGAACCTTTCTATAAACCCTCAAAACGTAGAAGATAATGAAAGAAGATGTAGTAGCTGCGAATCTTGCAAATTTGCGTCAAAGTATCAGTGAGCTAAAAGAATGTATTGAAAAACAGAATGCCACTGTTTCTAAATCGGAACAATCTGTAAAAGTGGACTTTGACGAAAAGATCATTTATAATGGAGTCGCTAAAGGTTTCTGCACTTGTTGGAATGAAGCCTTGTCTGTGGTAAAGAAACATATTTGGAAACAACAGCCGAACACTTTACCATTTTCACTATGGTTCCCGAAACTCATTGAATTATTCAAGCAGAAGTCCAAACTTCTTGAATATCTTTATCGGCACGTTTGCGATTACAATCTCAATCGTATGACTATTGAAGCAAATACGGATTGCATATTAAAACGGCAGGATGAGATACTTGCAAAAATCAATGAATTGAAAAATCCAGTAACCATTATTCCACCCAATATTAATGGGATGTTTATACGTGGGCATCATATAAAACTCCAGTATGTTGTGGTCTTTATTGTCGCTATTGTTACATGGGCTATTACTGCTTCTGTTAGCAGTATGAAGTATAAGGAAGAAAGCTTTGCGTATTATTCGATGTATCGGGCTGTAAAGGAACAATCTGAACTTATATTAAAAAAATGGAGAAACTCAAAATAAAGAAATAGCATTTGTTGCATATAAAAAATACTGCTTATTAAGGATTTATTCTTTTATATTCTTATAGAATATGGCTAAAAGGATTTTTCTTGTTATTATGGGATATTCTATAAAGTATAAATAATAAAAAATAAAATTATGATTTACGGATACATTAGAGTAAGCAGCGATAAGCAGACAGTAGAGAATCAGCGTTTTGAAATTAATAATTTCTGTGAACGTTATAAACTTGTAATTGATGGTTGGATTGAGGAAACCATTAGTGGTATGAAATCATACAATAAACGTGAATTGGGTAGGCTTTTACTACAGATTCAGAAAGATGATCTCATTATCTGTGCAGAATTATCACGATTGGGAAGAAATCTATTCATGATTATGGAGATATTAAATATTTGTATGACCAAAGAATGTCGTGTGTGGACTATAAAAGACAACTATCGTCTTGGTGATGATATCCAAAGTAAGGTTCTTGCCTTTGCTTTTGGACTATCTGCTGAGATTGAACGTAATCTTATTAGCCAGCGCACGAAGGAGGCTTTGGCAAGAAAAAAAGCTGAAGGTGTGACATTGGGACGACCAAAGGGAAGAAAAAGTTCTGTAGAAAAATATAAACTTCATGGAAAAGAAAATCTTATTCATGAACTTTTAAAGGCAAAAGTTTCTAAGCGTAAAATTTCTAAATTATGTAAAGTTGATAGAAATACGCTTGACCGTTTTATAAAACAGTTTTTGACGGAATGAAACAGAGCGTTTTCGTGCAGCATAGCGGAGCGGTGTGTGATTTTTCTTCTTCCGATTCATGGGTTATCCTATCTCCTATCGAGCAAAGCATCAAGCGGAAGATAGAAGCCGTAGGAACACCTTTGAAGGATTGGGATATTCAAATCAACTATGGAATAAAGACAGGTTATAATGATGCTTTTATCATTGATACGGAAAAACGTGAAGCGATATTGGCGAATTGCCAGACGGAAGAAGAACGCAAAAGAACGGCTGAACTTATACGACCGATTTTGCGTGGCAGAGATATTAGGAGATACGGGTATAAATGGGCTGAATTATGGATTATCAACATTCATAATGGTATAAAAGGTAAATTACCTCGCATCAAAATCGAAGATTATCCTGCCATAAAAGCTCATTTAGATTTATATTGGGATAAAATATCGAAAAGAACAGACAAAGGAGATACGCCATATAACCTTCGTAACTGTGCTTATATGGAGGATTTTATGCGGCCAAAAATAATATGGAAGCGTATAGGGTCAATACTTCGCTTCTCGTATGACACTACGGGTAATTTTGGTCTTGATAGTACCTGCTTTGCCACAGGGCAACACATGGCTTATTTGTGCTGCATATTAAATTCTCTTATGGGGCATTATATGTTCAAAGATTCTCCCAAGACTGGTACTGGAGACTTGCTTGTAAGCGTACAAGCCATTGAACCTATTTTGATACCGATGAATAAAGATATGGAATGCTTGTTTGAAAATTTACTGGAAGAGGTCTTGAAACATCGCTCGGAAGAAACAGAAAAGGAAATAAACCGTTTAGCTTTCAAACTATACGATTTATCTCCTGCTGAAATCAACTACATCACTGATTTTGTTACTCAATCTCAACAAAGCCAATAACTTGTCGTTCTTTCTCTGATAGATTATATAAGTCGAAAATCATGGAATCTATTGCCATGGCTTTCGACTTGCTATATACATTCTGAATATCATTAACAGCAGACCTGAATCGTGCATTCATTTCGTCTGTCACCTGCATTACTGGAATTTTGTCAAAAAAAATTTTGCTCATTTCACGAGTTCCACCTTGTAGTTCTGGAAATGAATCACGGAAGCAGAACTTGAACAAAGAAGAATTGAAGAATGCAGTAAGATATGCTATAGCTTGACCTGTTATAATGAAACACTTTTGATTTGTACAATAAGCATTGTCATCATATACGAACGGCATATATTTTGTCATGTTGGGATAGACAATTTTTGGCTTATTAAAATCCTCCCAATAGCTGATGCTGTCTTGTGTTTCAAACCACTTATTGTGAGTCTTCTTGCGAGCCTTGATTTTTTCGCCGTTGATAGAATAGGTCTTGCCTGTCTGCTCCAGTCTTTCTTTGCCAAATGAAAGAAGATGTCGCTTTACGGCAGGGTACAGCTCTATGTCGTAGTGACGTGATGGAAATGTGGCTATGAGGTACTTGTCAGCCCACTCATATTCATACCTCCTAATATCTCTGCCACGCAAAATCGGTCGTATAAGTTCAGCTGTTCTTTTGCGTTCTTCTTCCGTCTGGCAATTCGCCAATATCGCTTCACGTTTTTCCGTATCAATGATAAAAGCATCATTATAACCAGTAAGCACACCTCGATAGATATTTATATCCCAATCTTTAAGTGGAGTTCCAACCGCTTCAATCTTCTGTTTGATACTCTGTTCAATGGGAGACAATATCACCCACGGGGTAGAGCCTGTAAAGTCGCACTCCACGCCTTGTTGCTGCACGAAAACGCTCAAATTCTTAACGCCATCTTTATTTTGTTTATTGGTGACAGCGCATAAAGTTTTATGCTTGTTATCTTCTTTAGAAAAGAGTAAGATGTTTGTATCAACTGTAGCACTCTCAAATATTTTCACGCCTGCGAAGTCTATAAGCAATTGGGGATTTGTATTCTTAGCAAAGAATCCACGTGTTTTTTCTCCGTATCCGGCACGCATCCATTTGTTGGACGTGATATAACAAAGATGACCTTTGGGTTTCAGTAATTGCCATCCACGTTCGTAGAAAAGGCAATATATGTCTCCCGTTTTTGCGAATGTTTTATAGTCACATGGTTCATAGAGTTTAGCCAATTCACCACCATTATTTTGTAACTGGATGTATGGAGGGTTACCTATTACTATATCGAAGCCATCGCTGACTCCAAACATCCAAGCAGGATCGAAGAACTCTGCTACTGTATTTTGGTCATAAGGATTCCATGCTGCCAATTGTATAGCATCTTCAGGGGCAAAGTCTTTGTCATCCGCCAGTAATCTAGCTAATTTTTCACGTAATACCTTGTCCTTTTCTCGTAAGGTACTTTTGCGGTTAGCAGTTTTTGCAGAAAAATGTTCATGACGGACTTCTATCAATTTCTGTTTTGTTGGCTCAATATCCGGATTCTCAAATAAACAGTGTGAAGCTTGCTTCTTTTTAGCAATCAAAGAATTGGCAGCGACAAACTTTGTTTCGAGGTTTGGTAATGTCGGTATGCCAAAGTTTGGTTTAGAAGCATCTTTTTCACAATCGCAAATCAGTGAGATAAAAAAGCGTAGTTTTGTTATTTGGGCTGCGATACTCTGAATGTCGCTGCCATAGATGCAATTTTCTATGATTGCCAATTTCAAGTCATACACTTTCTCATTTGGAGAAATACGACAGAGCACATCTATCATGCGATTAAGCAATCCCATCGGGAATGCTCCAGAACCACAAGCCGGGTCAAGTATTTTGATAGCCTTTAATCTTTTAGCGACACGCTGATATTCTTCTGGTTTTTCTCTGTCAAGGGTGAAATCTGGATTGAATAAGGAACGTACAAATTGAGTATCTCCTAAATAGGTAATGAGACTTTCGTCTACCATGTAATTGACTATTTCACGGGGCGTATAGAACGAACCACTTTGATTTCGCGCTGTTTCCTTTGTTTCGGGGTTGTATGCGCCTAATAGATTCTCAAATACTTTACCTAACAATTCTGGGTCAAGGGCTACCTGCTGTTCTTCGGGTGAATTTTCCTCTATTGTAAAGTTGTAGCGGCTGAGGATTGAAATCAGTCCTTTCTCTGAATCGAAGAACAGATTGTTAGGGATAATGGCACGATTGCGATAGCGCCCATCAGCAAAACGTTTGTCGTTGCGACTGAAGCCATCATAATTGTAGGCCTGTTCAACACCGTCAATCGTCTTGGTCTTATCAAGGCATTCAAAGAGTCCACCATTAAGGAAGGGGACTTCTGAGAATAAGGTAACGACATCATTCTCGCTGATGTTAAACATTTCGGCATAGCGATAGAGGGTTTTGATATCTTTCTTTATATTGGTAGCGAACTTGCGTTTGTTTCCTTGTTCATCTTCAATAGCACGGTTAAGTGTTGCAAAGAACAAGTTCTGGAGAATTGCATTGTAATAGTTTCCAACAGTCTGACTATATGGGTCAAACTCTTTTAGGATAGTCTGCAAATAATCAATATCGAATATCCGTTGTGGTACCAAGTCCTTCTGCTTGATGAACCATACGAACATAATACGGGTAATAAGTCGAATTACTTTTGTTTCTAAATCCTCACGGTCATCATCTTCAGTTCCCGTATTATTGGGAAAAGAAACATTGGATGATGGTTCTATAGCCCATTGATACCATTCGAATAAATCCTTGTAGAACTGCTTTGTGAGTGTCTCGACAGAAAATGCATTCGTTATGTCACTGAGTGTCTGTTTGCTATTTTTCAATGTGCCAAACTGTTCTATGGCAGTACGGCATCCACGACCTTCGCCAAGCAAATATGTATAGCGTTTTGTATTAGTTGACATCTTTTCATATTCGCCTTGTTTGTTAAACCCCCAAGTTTCACTTACGTATGAGAATCTAAGAATGCTTTCATCCTTACGATAACAGAACATAAATGCTCCAGCATACCCCATATTACGCCAATCTGTAGTGAGCATATCACGAATGCCACGACGGTTACGCTCAATGTCAACTTTGTCACTCAATTCCACTTCGTATATGGCTATAGATTCTCCATCTACAAGAGATATTTTGCCAAGATTCAATGCTTCTTTAGCTAAGCGGCTACTTACGTGGACCGCAGAAGGAGTGTTCCAAAAACTAATTTTGTTTCGGAATATATCATAAAGCAATTTTTGCCAAGCCTCACGATTATATTTAGATTCGATGACTTCTTTGTAGTTCATATTGCTATTTTTAGAGTTTATTGAATGATTCTGATAAAATAATTTCTGCATTAGTCTCTTGCTCATTAAGCAGAGATTCTTGTGCCGTATAATATGGTGCATACTTTTTTGCCATATCAATGATTTCTGCAAATGCTTCATCATGTGTCATTCTGGCTTTACCTCCTACGCGACGCAAGTTTTTCTGTATGCGTTGTAAGCGTTTAGCTATGTAGGTGATGACACCTCTTTCCGCTAATGTTTTGAGCTGAACTACTTTTATGTATAGTTCATTATCGTCTATTTCACGAATGAAATTATTTAACAAATTTACAGCGGTACTAACTTGCACTCCAACAGAACCTTGTTCTTCATGGGTAGTTTCTTGAGAACGTGCTTCTTCATCCTGCATCATGCGAAATTTTCGTAAAGCCATATTAATATGCTTATGGTGTTGCTCTATACGCTCTGCGGATTGTTCTTCTTTGGGAGCTTTGAAATATTTTAGAGCATCAAGCACAGAAAGTTCTTCTGCTGTTTCTGAGACCAAAAAGAATACCTTACGGAAATTCGTTTTCAGGAATACAAGAGTGTCATTTGCAAGTGTTACTCCATCTACTTTTTTCATTTCACGACCAGTACGGCTACGCAATGAGAGTTTTGCTATGCGATTATATTCTCTACGGTTGTTTTGATAGAGTGCACGGAGTTCCTCATAATATGGCAATTCTTGATTACATTCTTCCTTTTGTTTCTTCATGCCTTCATCAAAGAGTTTACTTAAGTCGCGGTCAAGAATTTCTTCTTGTGAGTAAATTTGGTTGTCTTCACCGAAGGTGGAATGAAAGGTTTGAATCTTACTTAATGCGATTTGATTTAGATTGATTTCACGGTTTCCTTCACGGGATGGATAGAAAACGTAATTGTATATATGTTTGGATGAAGAACCGATACGATTGACGCGACCAATACGTTGCATCAGTCGGGTGCTATTCCAAGGAGTGTCATAATTTACAATCACATTTGCTCGATGCAAGTTTACACCTTCAGCAAGCACATCTGTGGTGAGGATGATATTGTAGTCATTGAGTTTTGTCTTATAGTTAGCATCAAAATTCTCACGGATAGTTTTGAACTGCTTACTACGATTATCAGCGGAGATTACCAATACGTCTTTACGATTAATACGGCGTGCCAAATACTCTACTGTGTCAACTGATTCTGAAAATACAACCAGTTTCTGTTCAGGATTGCGTTCCGATTTGAACAACTTATGCTTAAGCAGCTCATTGAACTTTGTGAACTTGGAATCATCTTCGTCTTTTATATCTGCCCATTCTGAACATAACATTTCAAGTGTATTCTGATCTCCTCTAAGCATTTCTATAAATTCAGGCTTAAAATCATCAGCAGTGAATACTGCATTTTTGGGATTATCTTCCGCTTTGGCATTTAGTTTCTCCTCAATTTCTTCATCACTCAACCCTGATTCTAATAGCATATTGATATCAAGATCCGGAGCAATGAATACTTTGTTGCGGTCAAACATATCTATCATATTTTGGTTTGCTTGACGGAAATTGTCTAATGAAACTTGGAAAGCATAAAAACTGCTTTCTAGCCGCTTCACCAATCCGTTTTTACGGATTCCAGCTAAGCTGCGGCTTATTAATTCCGCGTTATCATACAGTCCTTGTGCCACTTCAGGCTTCAAGTAGGCTATAGCTTGATAACGAGCGTACGTCAAGTTCTTTTCAAGAGTAAGCATAGCATGTTCAAACAAATCAGCGAGATGCTCATTAAGCTCATATCGACTTTCTATAGGACGCTCTACTTTTGGAAAGCCATTCACATCCTTATTATATCGAGGCACGTTCTCGATGTCAGTACGTGTACGCCGAACCGTCAATGGCTTGATAACGCGGTCTCGAACTCGTTCTGCTAATTTCTTGAATCGACTTATGTCGAAATTTGGCTCTCTTTTTAGCTGTTTAAATTCTTTAATAAGAGGTGAAAAGAATGCCGTTAAATTTGATACACCATCAATCGTACATCGGCGTGGATCTTGGAATAATTGGATTTCTGTGTATATATCTGCAGGTGTATTATTCATAGGTGTTGCTGAAATAAGCATTACCTTTTTCTTAAAGCCGGGAATATTTCCATTTTCTATACGGGGCATTTTGCATATTTCCTGCAATTGCTCAAAGGCAGAGGTTGTATGCGAGCGGAATTTATGTGCTTCATCAACCAAAATAAGGTCAAATTCATCAGCATTCCAGTAGTTATAATTGTCTTCATCGAGAATCTTAGACAAACTGCCATTGGAAATAAAATTAACATACTTGTCAATGCCAAAATCTTTAAATGTTGCTTTCCAGTTGTGTTCTACGGCAGGTGGATAGACGACGAGAATTTTTGTTTTGTCACGCCCATTCTCGATCAAGAATTTCTTAGCTATCATTGTAGCAATTACAGTCTTGCCAAGACCTACAACATCAGCAAGAAAAAAGCCATCGTAACGCAGTAGCTTTTGATAACCTTCTTCCACAGCATCCATTTGGTAATCATATTTCTTATACCCTTCCGGCATATCAAATGGATTGTTATCGTCTGTTGCCATGACTCTATCCGAAAAATACTCCATGAGCATTTTAATATAAAGGTCATAAGGTGAAGCATCACCTTTGAGGTATGTATGATCTATTGATGTTTTTACATCATCAGCCGTAATTTCGCATCCTTCGGCTTCTTTCCATAATAATTCAAATTCTTCTTTGGCAAATTTTACATCATCATATCTATCCATTTTTACATTAAACTCATACTGACGTTCCTCCGTGATGCCTAGTCCGTTTCCAGTAAGATTACTGGAACCAGTTATAGCCATTCCTTGGGTGTATTGATTAAAATCGTTTGGATAAAGTACGTATATTTTGGCATGTATTTTTTTTGAAGGATGCGCTCTTAGTTCCAATTTACCATCAATAAGGTCTTTCACCATTTGGAACATTCCATTTTCGACCTCTTTGCTATAATGCGAATGCTCTATATCTCGGCGAATTTCACGTAGACACTCTTCTTTTACTTCTTCTTCTGCTCCAAAAAATATCTTTCCTTGCCTTGTTGCTTGTGCAATGTATTTATCTACATTTATTCCTATTAAGACCCTAACCTTATTTATGTTGTCTAGGAAAGGACGTAAAGAAAAATATCCTGATGCTCTGAGAAAACCGACAACTGCATCAAGATTACAAATATGAGGATTATGGTGTAGTATGCCCTCAAATTCTTTTATGAGGGTATTGTTGTCTCTATTTGTGAAAAAGTTAGAATGAGTATATTTTTTAACATTATCCATGTTCTTGATAATTTAGATATTTATTTCTGAGTGTTTTCTTTTTCCCTTCTTTCTTTTACCTTTTCCAATCCCGGCATCTTTTTAGCCAATGCACTTTCTCCTGCTGGAAAATAGAGAGGAAAAACTTTATATAAGAAACCCACAACTTCACTACGACTTTTATCCATATTGTAAAAAGCAGAGCAGACAAAGTACATTAGTTCTTGCTGACTACATGTTTCTTTGGGCTGTATGCTTATTGAGGGAGCAACTATCAAGTCATGTTCAGCAAATGATAGAGCACTGGCAAGAATAGCTTCCTGTTCTTTTTCGGTAAACATCTTTATTTTCCCAGCTAACCATTCAAGCTCTCTTTGCTGAAGTGCTTGTTGTTTTTCGTTTTGATGCTCCAATAGGATTGCTACATTTTCTTGTTGCTTTTCTGTCAAGGCGTTTTCTAATGCTTGGTTCTTTCGTTTAAGAACATTGAACTTCAGTAAAGCGGCAATATACATACAGAAATATCCTACTGCAATATCGAATATTAGGACAAGCAGATAATTGTTACTTGAGTTTTGTATGCCACCAGCCATATATTCACTAATAGGGATAACAGCTAATAACATGATGATGGCTATTGCATAAAGTACTTTGTATCGCGTTTTATGGTTTACCTGTGGCAAAGAGGCAAACAAAAAGGCGATAATCAAAACGGCAATTATTACACTGAATGGTATGAAAGATGTCTCCATAGTTTTATTGCTCAGTTTGAGGGTTAACAATAATGCGCCAATAGCCACCATGATCTGCTCCTTCACGAGACAAAATTCCCATAGAACGAAGCTTTGAAATATGTTTTTCTACGGCTCGGGAGCTTATTCCTATTTTATAGGCCATTGCTTCTGCAGACATTGATGGGTCGGAAATGACGAAATCAATAATCTTTTGTGTGGTTTTCCCAATGCTTTTAGATTTGTTTTTCGAATCTCCGAACTTTTTCTCCGAACCTTTTGGGATTATCTCCGAACCTTTCTCCGAACTTTCTTGCGTATCACCAAAGGTTTCCACCGAACTTTCTTCGTTTTCAGGGTACTTTTCGAGGGTACTGTTTACCCTGTTAGCCACTTCCTCAACAGGTATTCTTCCATTGTCACCCCAGTTCAGATTATAGAATGTGGTGTAGAAAGAAGTCGCTTCCGTTTGATATTGTGGTTCTTTGCCTTGTAGGAAATTGGGTAGCTTCTCTGTAAGCTCTCGCATTTTGCGTAAGCCGGAACCACGTTTCTCCATATAGTCCAATTGTGTGAACATATCTGCAATGACAGGGTTGCGGCGCATGGACGGCACTTTGTATATGTCACGGTCTTGAATCTGTGTGCCGTCAAGCATGGCACCAGGTGATACTAGTTCTACTCGGTCATCGTAAATGTCAATATGTACTTCACCGCCCATCATGGTGTAATCTCGATGGATAAGGTGGTTTACCAATCCTTCGAAGATGGCGCGGTCGGAATAGTCGGGGAGGTTAAGGCGATAGTTTGGCATCTTCACCCAGCCACTCATGGTATAGTTTTTGATGAAATCCATACCATATTTTAAGAGCAGCACAAGGTTAGCCCGATGTTCCACGGAACTGATGGCATCATCCTT
>ERZ808029.924-NODE-924-length-12339-cov-3.463220_pt1 | contig 12339 bp, 13 predicted proteins | sample MGYA00380185_ERZ808029 | MGnify/ENA primary metagenome ERZ808029 (study PRJEB31490, sample SAMN06133404) | mouse gut metagenome | isolation source: M2_3 | host: mice | place: China: Chengdu | collected 2015-05 ... | reverse complement strand
ATTGTAAAACCATTCTAAGTCCGCTATAATCATATCAAACCAACACCTATACAGAAAGGCAGCCTATCAATGATTACAGTTGAGACTTTATGGGACGTGCTCATCGCCCATCAGGGAGAAACCTTTTATACCACCAAAGGACTTCCCTTTACCTACACCATCAAAGGCGGAGAATTTTTTACAGAGCGAAAGAAAAAATCCATCACCAGAGCCACTTTTGAAAAAGCATTTGTCAAAATTCAGGAAGACACCCTTCATACCATCACCGGGCCAAAAGCCCTGAATGTGTTTGGCGCTCCCTATATATTTGCCATGTTCCGCCACCTTGAGATTCTTCCTCCGTCAAAGCCGTCTGCATGACCCAATTAGTGCTTCATTGCATTCATCTTGAAGTGAATTGTGCTTTATATTTGTGTCAGCTGTGCGGTTGCAAAGCCAAGGCACACTGGTTATTGTGAGTTTTGCAGGTGTGCAGATGGCCCAAATCTCTCAAAAAGCAGAACTCACATCTGACAGAAAGTATTTTTCAAACCAGCGCCGTTTTGTCATCTTAGATTCTCATAAACCACACCACACTCACAATTCCCACCCCCAAAGCCATCCAGGCGCTTCCCATCATCAGCCGGTTCACCCGGCGAATATCCTCCGCCTCCACTGGCCGGGTCTCATCTCCAATCCATGGTTTTTCATGGAGATTTCCAAAATACCAGGCCGGACCTGCCAACTGTATCCCCAAAGCTCCGGCACAGGCCGCTTCCCCTTGCGCAGAATTGGGGCTTTTGTGGCAATACCGGTCTCTGCACCAGATTCGAAAAGCCTCTTTTCCGTCAAAACCTGGAAGAAAAAATGCAGTTCCAATAAGTAAAAAACCAGTCAGGCGGGCTGGCAATAGGTTTGCCAGATCATCCAGACGGGCCGGAATCCTTCCAAAATACAAATACTTCTCGTTTCGGTATCCCACCATAGAATCCATGGTATTCACTGCCTTGTAGAGAAACCCTCCCACCGGACCAAAAAAAAGCAAATAAAAGAGCGGCGCAATCACCCCATCCGACGTATTTTCCGCAACTGTCTCCACTGCCGCCCGAATGATTCCCTCTCTTGACAATGGCTTTGTATCTCTTCCTACAATCTGGGAAACCGCCCGTCTGGCGCCCTCTACGTCCTCTCTTATCAAACGATCATAAACCTTCATGCTTTCGGTTTTCAGGGATTTTGCTGCAAGAGCCTGCCAGCTCATGATACACATGAAGAAAAAACGCAAGGCCGGATGAATCCATCCGGCCGCTATGAGTATTGCCGCTGCAATGCCTCCTGTGACTGCTGTCACTGCCGCTGCGAGCAGTCCGCCAGCCACCAGCTCTCTTGCAGGAGTTTTAGGGGAAATTTTGCGAAACATTCCTTCCAGCCGCCCAATGAGCCACCCCATTGCCCGAACCGGATGCGGCCATCTTTCCGGATCTCCAATCCATAAATCCAGAAAAAAACCAACGATCACCGCCGCTATGTGTATTTTTATTTCAGTTTCCATCTTCATTCCTTAATTAAAACCAAAAAACTTCTGGCTGATCTTATATCCTGCAATGGACACAGTCCGTCCGCTTCGTCCCGGCAGATTCATTCCCTGCCCTAAAAATCCCCACCGAAGCCGCAAAAACAAGGGGAAATTCTTTTTCCTTAAGTACTGCCACAATTCCTTTTTCTTGGCCATATTTTCCTTCATTCCGGACTTAATGGCCAAAATAGAAGAAATCGTCATCATAATTTCCAAATAACGAACCATGTAATGGCGCAGCTTCCGGCTGCCTACTTTTGAAAGATCACAACAATCCAGCATCAGCTTTGTCACCAAAATCTGCTGGTCAATCCGCCCGATCATCACCTGCTCATTGACCGACTGATCTTCTCTTCCAATAAAATAACGATAAAAATTCACATCCAGATAATACAATGTCTTCACATAAGGAAGGGGCTGATACACAAAAATATTATCCACATAAAAAGTATGTTTTGGCAGCTCCAGTTTACAGTCTAAAAGCATCTGAGTCCGGTAAACCACCGAATGCATCAGAATATACTGTCCCAGAATAAATACCTTCACATCCTCCCAGGTAATCAGCTCCCGTTTGGGAAGTGCCGTCCGGTACTGCATCACTCTCTTGTGGCGGGCGCCCTGTTTTTCGTAGACAAAATTTGTCACCAACATGTCCAGAGTTCCATCCCCATACACAAACTGACGCAGCACTTCAAGGACCTGCCGGTAAGCATCCTCATTCACCCAGTCGTCACTGTCTACCACCTTAAAATAGACGCCAGAAGCAGCACGCAGCCCTGCGTTTACCGCCTCTCCGTGTCCGCCGTTTTCCTGATGGATTGCACGGCAGATTCCCGGATAGTTCGCCTCATATTCATCGGCAATTTCTCCGGTCCGGTCCTTTGCAGATCCGTCATCCACAATCAGGATTTCCACCTCATCCCCCCCAGGAAGCAGGGAGTCAATACATCTTCTCATATAAGCTTCTGAATTATAGCATGGTATTGCTATGGATAACAGCTTCACGTTCTTTTCCATCCCTTCTTATCTTATTGCACGAAGCCACAAGCAGACTGCCTCCAATTATCATAGCGCCTGCCGTCCAGCCTGCTGACCCAGCCATCCGTTTTTCCAGAGAAATCCCGGTCAGCACCACTGCTGCTCCATTGGCTGCTCCATGAAACAGCACACACCCCCACAGACTTTTACCTTTTTCATATAGTATTGCCAGAAAAATCCCCAAGAACCCCGCGTAAATTCCCTGTGTCAGATTTCCGTGATACACTCCGAAACATACTGCTGACACCATTACTGCTACAGGATAAGAAAGCTTCGTCCGCATTCTTCCATACCCCAGCCCCCGAAACACAAGCTCCTCCCCTATGGGAATCACAATTCCCATACAGAGAAGCTGAGTGGCAAAGGCAGGGCGGTACAAAATCTGACTCACCGATTCATACCCTTTTACCGGAAAAGGAAGAAGGCGCATTAACCCATTAAAGAACAGACATGCCCCTGCTCCCGCCATTATGACGCAGACAGCAAAGGACCAGCTTACCCGGTTTGGAAAATCCTGCTTTTTCCTCCACCTCTCATACCAGATTCCAAGAATCAGCGATGCGCTCCCGGAAGAGGCTGCTGACAACGGAAGAATCTCCTCCTGCAAAATCCTGCCTCTTACAGTGCTCCACGCCGTAAAAACCAGATCTCCCACTGAAAGATAAATCAGCAAAGGAAGGGACAGCAGCCATAAAATCTGAAAGATTTTCTGTATTCTTCCATCCATAGAATAATCTTCCTTTCTCTTTTGCTTTCTGTCATCTGCACGCTCTAACAGTATATCACAAACCCTCTGGATTTTTCCAGCAAAAAAATACGGAAATATATGAAAAATTGAACATCCACCATATATTCCCCCAAGGGATGAACCAAGCGCCATGCTCTGATACAAACATTAGGCAAATCCCCCGCAGGTCCACAGGAGATGTCTTGCTTTTTCTCTTTAAAAACACTATAATACAACCATAACAAGAAAGAAAAAGAGGTATTCATATGTCTAAAAAGCGTATTGTCATAGCCCTTGGCCACAAGGCCCTTGGCACCAATCTTCCGGAACAGAAAGCCGCAGTCATTGACACATCTCAGATCATTGCCGATCTTATTGAAAAAGGATGGCAAATTGCTCTGGTCCACAGCAATGCTCCCCAGGTAGGCATGATTCACACAGCCATGAATGAATTTTCCAAACAACACGAAGGCTACACTGCCGCCCCTATGTCTGTGTGCTCTGCCATGAGCCAAGGTTATATTGGATATGATCTTCAAAACGGCATCCGCTCGGAAATGATTCGCCGGGGGATTTACAAGCCAGTTTCCACCATTCTCACTCAGGTCATGGTCAGCCCTTATGACGACTCCTTCTACACCCCGGTAAAAAAAATTGGCCGCTATATGAACCGGGAAGAAGCCGACCAAGAAGAGGCGAAAGGAAACTATGTAACCGAAATTCCAGGAAAAGGATGGCAGCGAATCGTATCTGCTCCCAAACCGGTTTCCATTGTTGAGATCGACGCCATCCGCACTTTGCTGGATGCCGGACAGATCGTCATTTGCTGCGGAGGAGGGGGCATTCCGGTTCTGGAGCAGGGTTCCCGTTTAAAAGGCGCCAGCGCAGTCATTGAAAAAGATCTGGCCGCTGGTTTGGTTGCCACAGAGACCGACGCACAGGTTCTCTTAATCCTTACCAGCGTTTCCAATGTGACTTTAAACTATGGAACCAATGAGGAAAAAGCCATTGATTCCATGACAACAGCCCAGGCAGAGGAATACATCCGCCAGGGACATTTTGAATTTGCTTCCATGCTGCCTAAAATTCAGGCTGCCGTCACATTTTTAAAAGCCGGCAAAGGCCGACGCGCCATCATTACCACCCTGGACAAGGCCATTGACAGTCTGGATGGCAAAGCAGGGACCATCCTGCAATAGTCCCTGCTTTTCTTCTTAATACCCGTAAAAAATCTGGGCCATGGGAGAGCTTTTATCCAGAATCAACGTGTTATTCCCATTTTTTAAAGATGCCTTTGCCGCATCCAGGGAGCGGACAAAATTGTAAAAGTCCGCCTTGCTCACATCGTTGTAAGCATTGGAGAGGATCTGCATGTACTGGGCCTCTCCTTCTGCCTTGATCTTCTCCGCCTCCGCTTTGGCAGCAGACTTCATCACAGACACCTCTTTTGTGGTATCATTTTTGATCTTTTGAGCAGAGGAATTTCCCTGGGCTGTAAAGGACGCCGCAATATTGTTTCGCTCAGAGATCATCCGGTCATAGACTGCCTGTTTGTTGTCGTCTGGCATATCCAGGGATTTGGTCTCCACTGCCAGGATCTGAATCCCATATCCGTCCAAAGAATTGCCAATGTTTCCGTTAATGTCCAAAGCCAGCTGGCCATTCCGGTTCTCTATGATCTCAGTCTGGTCCATGTTGGAAATCACAGACTTCATAGAGGAAAACACAGAGGCGGAAATTCTGGACTGGGCCTGAGCCACTTGACCGTTCAGATGGCGGGTAAAAAGAATGGGATCAGAGATCCGCCACAACACAAAGGCGTCTGCAATCATGCTCTTTTTGTCTTTTGTGATCACATCCGACTTAGGTATATCATAAATCTGCAATTCCTTTGGCAGAGAAGTGCTGGTCTGAATAAATGGAATCTTAAAAGATACCCCTGGGGTCTCCACCACCCGGACAATCTCTCCAAACTGCCGAATAAGCTTATATTCATTGGGATACGTAACCACCATTCCAGCTGCCAAAAGGATGATGAAAACAATAGCGGTCAGAAATCCTACTGCTTTTCTTGCTCCTCTCTTCATTGGTCTGCCTCCTTTACCGATTGGTCCGCCTGTTGAGATTCTTGTTCGCGGTTTTGTGTTGACGCCCCGGCAGGATTGCGGGTGTCAGCTCCGTTCTCTCCGGTCCTAGGGTCAGAGGAAATGTTCCCAGAAATCACATTTCCCGAAACAGGAGCTGAAGAATAAAAGGAATCCAGCGGCAGCATTTTCTGAGTTCCGCTTTCATCCACAATATAAACTTTCATTCCTGGAAGCAGATCTTCCATGGTCTCATAAAACATACGCTGTTTTGTAATCAACGGATATTTGCTGTACTCTGCATACATCTGTTCAAACCGGGACACCTGCCCTTGAGCTTCCTTAATGCGGGCTTCTTTCTGAGCTTCTGCATTCTTAATAATCTGGTCACACTCTGCCTCTGCCAACGGAATCTTCTCGTTCCGGTCTTTATTGGCATTGTTAATCGCCGTCTCCTTGCCCTGTTTGGCATTTTCCACATTTTTAAAAGCATTCATCACTTCTGTTGTGGGGGGAAATGCATCCTGAATAGTAATGTTCACTACAGAAAGCCCTATGTCTTCTGCAATCATCCGGTTGGTCAGCTTCTCCTTAATCTCTGACTGAATGGCCGCTTTTCCCGTGGTAATCACATCATCCACATTGTAAATTCCTACTGTGTCACGAATATAGGACTGAGCCAGCATCTTTAAAGTGGACTCTGGCTCCGCCGACGCATACAGATATTTTACTGGATCATTGACCATGTATTCCAAATAAAAATCCGTATTCACAAAATTAAAATCTTTAGTAATCATAATCGATTCTTCATCAATGGTATCTCCTGTCTCCAGACTGTATCCAATGGGCATACCCTTGATTCCCTTGGACACCTTTTTCACGGTCTGAACAAAAGGAATCTTAAAATGCAGTCCAGCTTTAGAAACTGCCTCTGCGCTCCCTAAAGTTGTCACCACCCCGTAATTCTCCTCATCCAATATATAGTAACTGTTCATCCCTGCAAAAATCAAAAGCACCACAAAAAACACAACTCCCACTCCCCAAAAAGAATGGCGGTTTTTCACTGGATTCCCGTCCGAATCAAACTTTTCCGGTCCGGAGTCTGGCTCTTTTTCTTTGCCTTTTTTGTCTGTGGAAGACATTTTCTTGGATGCAAACGCCTGGAACAACTGCTCAAACTGATTTTGGTTCATATACATTCTCCTGTAAATTCCATTTCCTGATAAATTCAAATCACGCAACAAATCTATTTTACCTTTCATCCAGATTTTATGCAAGGTATCCAAATCACTTTCTTCTTTCGTTATGATAAGATCCATGCCAAACAGGCGCCGCATTTTGATGTCAGTAACTTAGATTGTAAAATAAGAACAAAATCAGAGTCTAATTCACACAAAATGGCGGGAACATGCCCGCCATCTGTAAAAATCCTCCTCTATTTCCCATCTCCTCCAATTAATGATGAAACAGACGGATTCCGGTAAATGCCATAGCAATCCCATATTTATTGCAAACCTGAATTACATGGTCATCCCGTACAGAACCTCCAGGTTGGGCAATATATTTCACGCCGCTTTTATAAGCACGCTCAATATTATCCCCAAAAGGAAAAAATGCATCCGAACCCAAAGCCACATCACACATCCCGTCCAGCCATGCCCGCTTTTCTTTCCGGTCAAACACTGGCGGTTTTACCTTAAAGATCTTTTGCCATGCGCCGTCTGCCAGTACATCCTCATACTCTTCCCCAATGTATACGTCAATGGCATTGTCCCGGTCTGCCCGCCGGATTCCATCCAAAAATGGCAACTCCAACACCTGGGGCGCCTGCCTCAAAAACCAGTTATCTGCCTTTTGTCCTGCCAGACGGGTACAATGTACCCTTGACTGCTGTCCTGCCCCAATGCCAATCGCCTGACCATCTTTCACATAACAAACAGAATTGGACTGAGTATATTTCAGAGTAATCAGGGAAATGGCTAAATCCACCTTGGATGCCTCTGGAATCTCCTTGTTGTCTGTGACAATCTGATCAAACATTCCTGGATGAATCTTTAGATCGTTCCTTCCCTGTTCAAAGGTTATGCCAAACACCTGCTTGCGTTCAATGGGATCTGGTTCATATGCCTCATCCATTTGAATCACACAATAATTGCCGTTCTTTTTGGATTTCAAAATCTCCAACGCCTCCGGTTCATATCCTGGAGCAATCACTCCGTCCGAAACTTCCCGCTTAATCAGTTTTGCCGTATCCACATCACACACATCCGACAGAGAAATAAAATCACCAAAGGAAGACATCCGGTCTGCTCCGCGGGCACGAGCGTAGGCACTGGCCAAAGGGGAAAGCTGTCCCATATCTTCCACCCAATAAATCTTTGCCAGAGTTTCATCCAAAGGAATCCCAACTGCTGCCCCTGCCGGTGAAACGTGCTTAAAAGAAGCCGCTGCTGGCAGACCTGAAGCTTTTTTAAGTTCCTTTACTAACTGCCATCCATTCAATGCGTCCAGCAGGTTAATATACCCTGGTCTGCCTGCCAGTACCTGAATGGGAAGCTCCTGCTCTCCCTCCATAAAAATTCTCGCTGGCTTCTGATTCGGGTTACAGCCATATTTCAGCTCCCACTCTCTCATCTTTTTCGTTCCTTTCTTTTTCTTCCGGTCCTGTCCCTTATTGATTTTTGTTTACAATCCGGCTTTCATACTCTCCGGAAGCAAGATCCACATACCGCACAAACAGAGATACCTTATTTTCTTCATTCAGACTTTCCCACATCATTTGCGTAAAATCGTCCATGGAATCCATCATGGCCACCAGCTTCGGCTCACCGGAAAAACTTGGCAGGGGATCTCCATCCTGTTCATAGGTATGAATAAAATGTCCTTCTCCCGGAGCCGGATTTTCATAGGCAAAAGTAAAACGGCAGCAGGAGGACGGTTCTCCATGATTGCTCTTTAAGATAGACATGGCATAATTATATTTTCCCTTGTCGATATGGAGAATTCCTGAAATCCGCGGGGTATAATTAGGCCCGTCCGGCTCAAATTCCCGGCTGCGAAGAGACTGTTCAAATGTCAGCTGCCGGTCCATTCCCTCATAGATGGTATCCGTCTGGTCCCCGTTGGTAACAATCGTTTTATTTCCCAACACCCGCACCGGTGCATAAATAATCAGACTGGGATCTTTTAGCTTTGCCGGATCAAATGCCTGAGTACGGATTCCCTCTCCCTCTGTAACAAAAATCCGGTTTCTGCTGTTCTCGCTTCTTCCCATAATAAAATAGGCCATCACTGCCTTTGTTTTGTCCGGCGTTTTTCCTATCACAATGCCCCGTCCCGGATAGCGGTTGTTTTTCAGCTCCTGTTCCAAAGACCTCATGCTCCTTGGCCCTCCTTTTATGTACTTTTCTGACTCCTGCTGCTCTCTGAACGTTTTACAGATTTACGGAAGATCTTCCGCCTTTGGAAGTCCGGAGCCTTGTATCTCCAAACGATATCCTCTCCGGAATAAAAGCACTCCCAAAATAAGGATTAAAACTCCAATCACAAACATGATTCGCACAGCGCCAAATGACACATACTCGATTACCAGGGGATCTCCCATGGCTTCAATCTCTGACTCGGTATAACCAAACTCTTCCAAATATTCCTTATAATATCTGACCACATTTCCTTTTAACTTTTTCACATGGCCTTCTATAAAAAACTCTGTAACCGGCTCCTCCCCAGTGGTCAGATAGGTATAGGTCTCTTCCGTAAGCTTATTTAGAATACTCACATCCTTCTCACGACTTTTGAGACCAATATAGCCTTCTGCTGTAGGAAGTAGATAATAATTTCCCGACTTCTTGCTGGCACTACGGGAGCCATCGCTTCGCTTGGTATAAGTACTCTCAGACGCAAAATAATCCAGGACATATTTTACGTTTCCCTTCACATGCTGTCCTGCTTTCATTCCCTCGCTGTTTTCATCCAGCATGTCCTCAAAACTGACAGCAGGTTTAAAGGACACAATCATATCTCCTGTGGTCAGATACAAGATCATCCCACCAATCATAAACAACATCATCACTGCTGTGCTTAATCCTCTGAAAATAGCTCCCAATTTCACAATATTTTCCTCTTAACTTATTTTTTGACCACGCGGCCTTTTTTATCAACGCCTCTCTGAGCATTCACACATTCCTGAAACTTCTCTGCAAAACTTGTAAATGCCTTTTCCTCTTCCTGCTGTTGAATGTTCACCTGACACTCTTTTCCCATCTTGGTATTGCTTCCGTCTACTTTAATAATATATTTGCTGTCCTTGTCCCCTGGGAACATCAGCCACAGCTCATATTTATTACCGCCTACGTAATTCACATTCTCCGCACTGGCACGAACTGGCTTGGTGTACACAATCTTCCCGCCTTCCACACCAATAGGAACCACCCACAGATGGTCCGGCTGATCTTCACGGAAACCGATGGCATAGTAATGGTATACTTCCCGTCTCATTCTGGCTCCGCCATACACTTCTTTGCTGTGAGCGTAGGCAGCCACATATTGGTTTCCATTTGGCACCAGATTGTCGATAATCTTCCGAATCTCCGCCTTTTCCTGGCTGTTTACACCTTTTTTTTCATCCAAAGTAATCTTAATGAAAATGATAATAAACAGAACCACCAAAATCGCAATAGTGATCACAAACACCTGGGGAGTTACCCCTACCAATTCAGCTCCCTTCTCAATTAATGCACTCATGGCACATGGTCCTCCTTCATTCTTTCTATGTATTCTTGTCCTTCCTTGATCTAAAAATCAATGATTTTCGCTTTCTTTCTATACCATCCGCACATCCTCCCCAAACTGTCAGTCTTTTGGCCAAATAACAGCCAAACACTTCACAATTATACACCTCTTTGGCAAAATAGACAACCAGTTCTGTTAAAAAATCTGTCATTCTTCAATCTCTTTTTCTTCCTTTTGTTTTACTCCTGGTCCGGTCTTTTCATCTGCCAGCCAAAAAGCCTTCTCCGCAGCTGCCTCCCGCTCCTGACGCGCTTTGTCCCGCAATCGCTCTCCCTCTTCTTTCTCCTCTTCCTGGTACAATATTTCCTCCAAAACCTCACACGCCCTGGGAGATGCCTGCATCAATTCCTGCCTGTCTTCTCCCCCCAAATAAGTGGCAAAAAGCTTCCCAAAATAAAAAGCAGCGTCATCTGCATAATAATCCGGCAGTTCCAACAAAGACCTTACCGCTGGCTGTTCCTGCCACAATATCTGCATTCGGGGATTATTTTTCCGATAACACCCTGCAGCATAACCCACATATTCCCCAAAAGCCTGAAGCACTGCATTTACATCGGTAAATTTCACTTTCTTATAATGGGTGTCCACATCATGGTATACATAATAAACTCCCTGATCGGTACTGGGCGCAGCAAAATAATCTTTCTGTTTATAAAACATAAACTCCCAGTCTTCCCGAATAAATCGGGCCAGCCAGCTTCTGGGAACCTGATACATATAGTCTGAAAATAAATCCCGGTCCTCTGTATCCGGCATTTTTCTCCCAATTACCCGCACATCTTTTTTCTCCCAGCGTCTTCCGTCTTCTCCATAAAACATCATTCCCACATACTGATTCCAAGCCATATGTCCGTTTAGAAAAAAATAGTAAGGAACACCGTCGATTGTGACATTTCCTCTGTCTGCCATCCACCCATCTCCGTCAAACCAGTACCATTCTCCGTGGTATTTCATCCATCCTGTCTGAATGGTCTGATCCTCGTGACAGTAATACCAGTGATGAAATTCCTGGTCATAATACCATCCCAGATCTCCATCTCCCGGCGCTTCCATGGCATATGCAGGCTGCACACAGGAAAAAAACAATGTCAGCACAAGGACGATTCCTTTCATCTGATCTTTTTTCACAACTTTGCCAATCCTTTCGGCTCACAAAATATTTGCAAAAAAGAGAGGGGACACCTCTCTTTTTTACGAAAAGCAGGACGATAAGCCGGGTTATGTCTTAGATGGTCATCTATCTAGGCCGAACGTCACCGTTCGGCTCAAGCAACCTACCCGAAAGCAGACGGGCCGCCTTATGCTTTCTGTTCGGTCTTGCTTCAGATGGGGTTTACATATGCCCCGTCTGTTGCCAGACGGGCGGTAGTCTCTTACACTGCCCTTCCACCCTTACCGGTTCTGCCGGCGGTATATTTCTGTTGCACTGTCCCTGGAGTCGCCTCCGCCAGACGTTATCTGGCATCTTGCCCTGTGAAGCCCGGACTTTCCTCTCCCGCCGCCTTTCGGCCCTGCGGCAGCGACCATCTGTCCTACTTCCCATGCTTATTTTACCATCAAATCAAAAACCTGTCAAACATATTCCGGAGAAGGAAAGACAATCTCCATGAACCAGAATCGTTCCTAAAATCCTCTTTTAAGCTGGAATCGTCTCTTTCTTTAAACCCATCACATCTTTCTCCAGCTTCTCAATGCGCATCCGGAGACTGGTAAACTGCACTTCCATCACTAAATTTCGATTCACTGCCGGAATTGCCTGATTTAGCTTATCAATGAGATTTCCATGGTTCTCAGCCAACAGCTGGATGTTAAAATTCGTCTCATTTTCAAGCGTCATCTTCAATCCGTTAATACTACTCTGCATTTTGTCTGTGGTCTCTTGTAATGCAAAAACATTTCTGCACACCTCTGCCTGATCCTTCTGAAGTTCGGCAATGTCTCTACCCATTTCCACCTGGTCTTTTTTGATTTCGGTGATGTCATTTTGCATCTTGGCAATATCTTTGCCCATTTCCACCTGGTCTTTTTTGATTTCGGTGATGTCATTTTGCATTTGGGTAATGTCTCTGCCCATTTCCACCTGGTCTTTTTTGATTTCGGTGATGTCATTTTGCATTTGGGTAATGTCTCTGCCCATTTCCACC
>ERZ808029.920-NODE-920-length-12404-cov-3.351505_pt1 | contig 12404 bp, 10 predicted proteins | sample MGYA00380185_ERZ808029 | MGnify/ENA primary metagenome ERZ808029 (study PRJEB31490, sample SAMN06133404) | mouse gut metagenome | isolation source: M2_3 | host: mice | place: China: Chengdu | collected 2015-05 ... | reverse complement strand
GTATTATTTGCCTCAAGCACCTCCGCCTTCGCCTGATCCTGAACGTCGCGCCTTACAGCCGGCACGACCAAAAACCATGTGACTGCTACGCCGATTGCAATTCCAAGCAGCATATTTACGATCGTAGTCACTGCTGAATTGTCTTTTAAATAACGCGGCTGAATGATCGTCTCATTTCCGCTCTGATAGGAAATCAGTTCGTCATTCTTCTGCTTCTTGCCCGGATTCGCCACCCGAAGCCCGGCATTTGCCTCCTTTAAGTAACGGAGCGTCGTGGTGTTGTCCGCATCGATCTTTCCGGCATTCCGCAGGGACTTCTTCGCCAGATCGTACTTCTGCTCCTGTATATAGAGAAGCGCCAGGAGCTGATGTCCCTGCACAAGCTTCGGGTTCAACGAAAGGACCTTTTTAAGCTGAATAATCGCAAGATCCCTGCTGTCCTGCTTGCAGTAAAGCAGCGCCTGATTGTATTTCTTGATCGTCTGGTTGATCGTCTCAAGTCTCGACTGATTGTTCTGAATCTCATCCAGATATCGGCTGGCAATATTCTCCTTCGGCCGGTAATTCTTGCTGATGACCCACTCGGTCAGCGCCGCCACGACTTCTCCCATCTCAAAATAAATAAGACCCAGCAGATTTCTCGCATCTATATTCATCTTATTGAAGCGAAGACTCTCCTTTAAGCTCCAGATGGCGCCCGAGAGATTCCGAACGCCCGCCTTTTCCAACGCATCATTGTAGTACGCATTAGAAGCCATCATGATCTTCTTATATATTCTCACATTGGTTCCGCAATTCGGGCAGACGTTGTCCTTGCCCAGCTTTGCTCCACAATTATAACATTCCATCTATAACCTCATTTCATGATTCCTGATTCATAAGTTCCTACATGCTGCGCTTCATATCCCGCAACATTTCCTGCAGCACATCGGTCATATCCGTCAGTTCATGATTATATATCGCCTGTTCCGCCTCCTCGACTTCCAGACTCGGCTTAAAATTCTTCAGTTCTTCTTCAAAATTTATCATAAATGATCCCACCTTCACTCAAACAGTCTTCTATATACATAAAAATCACCACTATATTATTCACTTTTCCATTATAATATAGTGGTGATACGGATTCAATCAAATTTTATTAATTTTGCCTTATTTTACTTTCATTTTCGTACGACAAAATGTGATAATTTGTGCAAATTATTATATTTATTAAAAGTTTTAGTATCATATTAGTATCACCACACGCCGACACAAACTTCTCCATGCCGGCATTCTTCTTACACCGATTCCAAACCCGCTTTCCAAGACTTCGGTCCAACAATTCCATCCGCGGTCAACCCGTGGCTTGCCTGCCAGTTTTTCGTTGCACTCTCTGTGCCGCCGCCGAAGGTGCCGTCCGGTGTTGCTCCGACGATGATCTGCCATACCTTAACCGCTTTCCCATTGCTCCCTCTCTTGATTGTTGTCATGTCGTATTCCTCCTCACTTTTATTCGATGTTCCTGTCGACGCAGCCCCGGAGCCTGTCCCAGTGCACGGCGTATTAAATAATGCCACCTCTGCCACTCTCCTGCGTACAAGTCCTGTAAGCGTCTTTCCTGCCGCCTTGCAGTACTGTGGCATTGCCGCTGCGATCTGCGCCGCATTTCTTCCTTTGCACAGTTTTTTGAGATTTCCAGCACCCAAGTTAAAGGCAAACGAAACCAGCGCATCAAATTGATTCTGATTGAGCTGCCCCGTGATCGGCACGTATGCGGAATTGTTGACATATGCTTCAAACTTCCTGCAATCCTGGCGCAAGTACTCCTCCGCCTGTGCCTGTGTAATCGTCTGCCCCGGCTTTACGCCCGCGGTGTGTCCGTAGCCGATTGTCCAGACACCCGCTGCGCACTGGTATGCCTTAAGGCGGCATCCCTCAAACTGCACGATAAGCTTTAAGCCTGCCTGTCCGATTGTTCTTGCCATATCCTACTCCTCCTTATTCTCTTCTATCCCGGTAGCACCCTCTGCCTGTCGCTTGATACTTTTTACCAGCGGCAATAAAAAGCCCAGAATCTCCACGCCGATGTCGATCATATTCTCCAGTATGCTGATGATTTCATTACAGATAATCCAGATCGCCACGATGCAGGCAACCAGGAACGTAAACGGCATTGCAAAGCCCAAGGTTGCAGACGCATACGCTAATACCTGGTCGATGATCGCCCCGACCACCACTAAGAGCCACATCATGACTTTCTTGGTAATGCCCTTCATGCTCTTATAGGAACTGATGCCGCCGTCTGTCCGGTATTTCGCCGCCACAAGCCCAGTTATGTAGTCGATGAGATTACACGCCACCATGAGCAGCACCGGAACATACAAGATTCCCAAGATTGACGACAGGAAGCCTGTCACCGCAGTTACGATTGCTTTAATCACATTGTTATTCATATTTTCCTCTCTTTCCCCGGCTTCTGGCCGGAATAAAATTAAAAGCGCCGAGTAACCAATCTGGATAGATCAATTATTCGGCGCTTAGGCTCTGTTTTTTTGATTTGGGTATATTATACCACCTTCTCTAATGTATAGAAACATATATTCTATTCGAATAACGACGCTTTAGCGACGGTAAACTCGAATTTAGACAGTAAAGCTCCAATAAATCACAATCATGATAGCCGGTACTATACAGAAACCGAAGTTAATAATTTAATAAACAAAAGGATCAAATTAGACGGTGGAACTGAGTCGGCAAATCCGATTACTGACCTAAATAATTTTTATACAGGAGTAAATATTTTTTACAATGCAAAAAATGCGCCGTCAGCTAGTTGTTGGTATATGATAATATCCGGTGGAACTAAAGACACCCGTGTACAACTCGCGATTGAATTATCCAGCGGAGCACAATATCACAGGAATTGCGCCACTAATACATGGAGTGCCTGGAAAGCTTATTAAATAACTATTTACTTTACACCCACGGTCATCCAATAAACAACTTGTTTATTGGATGATATAAAAATGCCATTCTCATTTTCGATAAAAATGTTGATTTTATTATTTCCATCTAATAAACAAGACACGTGGGAACTTGCATCCGACACATTTGTTGCCTTAGACGCAAATCCTGCGATTGCTCTACTGTAAGCGACAGGTAATGTCACAATTGCCCTTAAAAAATACGGCGTATAATAAGTACAAGTTACTCCACCGCACTGAATATATTGCTTTCTTAAATTCGCATTCACTGTCTTTAAAGCCTCGTTTTGTGAAGCAATCGCCCCGGTCACCGTGCCGCCTCCGATAGCCGATATATCCGTTGTGCCCAGCATCTTATACAGATACCTGACATTTTTAAACATCGTAGATACCTTATTAAAAATGGAGCTATGCTTCTCCCCACTTACCAGCACGTCCACATCTGTCCATGCATTCGCCTCTGCCGCATCCGCAGTCTCGAAGGTGACTGTATTCTCCGCGGAATCCCCATCTTCCGGCAACGCGCCGATATTTTCCGGGGTGATCTCTACCAACCCCTGTCGGTATGTAGCCTCTTTTGCTCCCTTGACGCCGCCGACCGCCGTACCCGCCATACAATCCCACTTGCCGTCCGCCGTCAGATATACGTTCGTTCCGGCAGGATATTCATGCCCTGCGCCCTCATTAAAGGTCTCATCCGTCGTAAAGCCATCCGAGATATTATACATATACCCCGCCTGCGCCGCAACAGTGGTAAGCTGATCGAAGGCGATCGTCCCCATCGGCAGAAGAGTGCCCTGTAAGCCCTGCGAGATGCGCTTCACCTGTTCGTAAAAATACAACGCATTATCAATCTCGTCTCCCGGGCGGACAACACCATCTGTGCCGAGCGCATATGATTTCGCATAATCTCTATAACTTAATGCATTCGTTTCGGATGTTGCCGCTGCCTGTTCGCTTTCCTTTGCCGCCTGCTCACTTGCCGATGCATTCGTTTCTGACTCTGCCGCCGCCTGTTCACTCGCCTTTGTTGCCTGTTCACTCGCTGATGCATTCGCTTCTGACTCTGCTGCCGCCTGTTCGCTTGCTTTTGCCTTTGCCTGCATTTCCGCGACGTTCCTCTCACTCGTAGCGGTAGACACTTCGCTTGCCAGTGCATTTGCTTCTGACTCTGCTGCCGCCGCTGCGCTTGTCGCCACATTGTTCTCGCTTTCCTTTACCCGCTCTTCGACCCCGGCGATACTTGCCGCAGATTCCGCCGCCGCTGCCGCCGCTGCGGTTGCACTGTCCTGTGCGGTATCTGCTACCCGGTCAATCTCCTCGATCGCGTCATGAATAGACTGCCGGACGTCCTTGCCGTAACGCGCATGCATGATCTGTTCTAAAAACTGCCCGATATTACTCATTTTATCGCCCCCTTAAGTGTATTTATCTGCTCCTGCTGGTACTGCGCTGTCGCGATCAGGTCAGCAATCAGTTCTTCATACCGGATGCCTTTTCGCTCATTCCCTCCGTCGATGCCGTCAGTTTCGTCCTGCTCACCGCCTGTCCTGTAGGCACCATCTACGTATACGCCCCAGTCATCTGTCATTACTGCTTTAAGCTCTTGCGCAATCAAACCGTGGTGATAGCGGTTGGATGTGCCGTCACGATACTTAAACCGACTTGGCTTAAGATTATAAATAAATGCGGCGGCATCTTCCTTATTTAATAAGCTGATCTCACGCTTCGCATTACGGTCAGAGGTAGTAATAGACGATGAGTCTGCCGTCAATGAGCCGATATGTGCCGTCGACACTGTCAACGTATCTATTAATACTGTGCCAAGATACCCCTCTGACGCCCCGACCATAGATTTACCGTCTTTATAATCGAGATAACCGCCGCCAGGTATTTCCAGACCATGCCACATAAGGTGCGAGCCATCCCCGCCATAGTCGACCGCAAAACCGTATGCGCCCATACCAGCAAATAACTTCCTGCCATCCGCGGTCGATGATATGCGGATAAGCTGACCGTTTGCTTCCTCAGTGTCAATATAGATTTTTCCACCCGTAATCTCTGCATTTTTCGACTTGACTGTTCCCTCGAAATCGCCGTCGACGCATTTCATTTTTCCATCCAAAGAGACGGTAAACTTATCATTGACATTGATGCCGGAGACGTTAATTCGCGCGCACACCTTGCCGGATGCGTCGCGTACCTCCAGTATGCCGTTATCGTTATCATGCCCTCCTAGTGTCAGCGTACCGCCCTTGATACGGTCGGCATACATGGTCCCTGCCGTGATAAAATCGGCTACGATCTTACCGTCCATCGTCATAGCAAGCCCGTACTCACCGTTATAACCGGTATGTGAGTACCCAAGACCGTTGATATTCCACCGCCACACTTTTTTCGCTGTATCAATGTCCTTAGTGTCCATGATGAGCAGTTCCTTCGGGTTGCCGTCCTTGTCCATATTCAAGACGATATAACCGTTCGTCGCGGTCTTGATAAGCTCCGACGCATTGTTCTTCGCCATTTGCAAGATAGTGCTCTGCTGTGGTATCTTCTCATCTAACTGGTTTGTTAAGCTCGCCATCTGCTGTGTATACGACTTTTTCAGTGTATTGCTCAACACGAGTTCATTTTTCTCCGGCTCCTGCAAAAAAGTCGTCATTTTCTGCACCGGGAACCACGCATCCATCCCGTATGGCTCTGCCAAAGCATTGACTGAATCGCCCAGGTTAAATGTATCAATACTACTATCAAGCATCGATAAATCTACTGCGTTGACCTCAAGTGTAAGCAGTTCGTACTGATTTTCCGCAAGATACTTCTCCGCCTTTTTCTTGAGATTCGCGGGTTCTGTCACATCATCCCAGTGCACGACCTTCTTGATCCAGCCGAACCGCGACACCGCCTCCGGCAGATACACATAGTCTTTACCGCCGTTGACTGACTTGATGTCCGTATATGCGTCCAATCCTTCGATCGGGCTCTCATCGAGCCGCGCGCCAAGCGGAATGATTGCGGTCACGATGTCGACGCCGGATGTGTTGCAGGCATAGTCGAGCAAGTTCTCGCCAAACTCGATTGGCTGCTCACAGGTCGTGCCGTAGTCCTGCAATTTTACCAAGTCCAGGTACCGCACGCCGGCGATCTTGCGGATGCGTAAATACCCGCCAAGGCTCTCGCACAGCTTTTCGCGCAGACAAGTCAATGTGTCCTCGTAATTGGTGAAACGGTAAATGCTGTCGTTCGGGTCTGTGACCGTGACAACGCCAACCTTAAAGCGTTTCTTTTCCTCCACCTGTGCGTTATGGTTATTAATTAAGGTCGTGAAGAACTGTAGCGGCGTTTGATTCTGGTATTTCCCCTGTGGCTGGATGGAATCGTAAAGAAATGCCAACTCGCCGACTGCATATACACTCTTTGTCATGACGTCGTCATCCTCGGACTCGCGAACCTCACCGCAAAAGATTTCCACGTCGTTTTTCAATATCTGCACCATGCTCCGCCGGTTCTCGATAGCGTCATGCAACGGGTTCGTCGCCGGAACATCAAACTCAAACGTACCGGAATCATTTAACGCCTGCTCGAGCTTGGCATTCAGGATAACGCACTCGGAATCGCCGGAATAATATAAAGTTTTCCCGTCAAGTAATACCTCATAAATCATAAGTAAGCTCCTCTATATCGGATGGCAAGCTTTCCGCTGCCCTCAAATTGTAATGTCACATCCTGTTCACCGACCTTGATCGCCGGGAAACGGTAAGTACCTGGAAGAAACATGTGGTGCGCCTTTCCGGCATGCACCACCGTCAGATTCGCGCTCTCTGTCACAATAAACTCCGGCACTGTCGGCATCCCGCCGCCGAGGATCGTTACGCTCCGGTTTTCACCATTAATCGTAATATCCCCAAGTTCCCGGATAACCCCCGTTTCGAAATCGAACGGGTCCCACAGCCAATCTTCATCGCTTGCCGTAATGTCATATTTAAACGGTTCTGCCGTTCCGGCAAGAGCGATCGTACTCAACACCTGATTGGTCTTTTTCGGGTCAAGCGTGAGCCGGCACATATAATAGTAGCCAAGGTCATTGTCCGGGATAACTTTGAGTTTCTTACCATGTAACCACATGGCAATCTCCGTTGTTGCCTGCGCAAAGGTTTCGTAACTGCCATCGTGCAAGATAAATTCAAGACTTAGCCCGGAACGTTCCTCATAACTGACCTGTCCGGTGATCTCCGACAGGTCGATGCTGCCGGATGCCCCGGGGATGGATATAAGGTTGGTCTTGGGCTTGGGCTGCGGTATGTACATGGATGTCATCTTAAGCCCGAGGTCTGATGTGTGCTTTCCGTCGATTGTTAATCCGAAATTTCCCATTAGGTTCTCCTCTCCCTGATTCTTCCCATCGCTCCATCCACGTAGGGGGCGATAACCCTTCCGACTGGTCGCCCTTCCAGATATACTCCGACGCCATTCATGGCATTTTCCATCGCCTCACCCATCTGACTGTAATCAAATGCCCCTATCTGCCCGCCACTCATGCCATATGCACGATTTCTTATGCTATCAGCCGTATTCCTGATGCCCTCCGAAATCTGCCCCGTATAGCTACCTATTCCGCGGAACATCCCAGGCTTGAGCACGCCCGCATCCATAGACTCTTGTAATGTTTCATACGGATTGTAATCAGCAAGCGGTATGTCCATGCCCGCAACACACATCTCACCGATCCACTGGAATTTCTTTGACGGGGAATGGATATCCAGTGCGTCCTTTGCACCTTTAAACAAGCTAATTGCAAGACTCTTCACTTGGCTAACAAGCCAATCCCATCCCCCACTAATACCTTTCCAGATGCCCGAAACAATCTGACCGCCGATTTCTGCCATTTTTTCTGGCAATTCCTGGATTGCCGAAACGATATTATCAAAGAATCCCTTGCCTGCCTCGGTAGCCTTTTTCTTGAAATTCGCTATAAATGACACCACTTTGGAAATCGTATTAAGCAGCCATGTCCAAATGCGAGACGGAAGATTTTTAATGAAGGAAATCACTCCTTCGATAAAATCACTTCCGGCTTCGGTGGCTTTTGTGGTCATATCCACGTTCCACTCGACGATTTTTGCAATTACATCGAGCAACCACTCCCGAATCTTGCCCGGCAGTTCCGAGAAAAATGTTACGATATTATCGATAAGCACCGGAATATTCTCTGCCACCCATGTAATCATATCTGCATTCCAGGCTATGATCGACGTGAGAATGTAACCGAGCCAATACATGATTTTGTCCGGCAGCTCTGATAACCACGTCCCGATATTCTCAAAAAATGCGGGTATGCTTTCCGTGAAAAACGCAACGATAGAGTCCCATGCATCCGAAACTGTCTGCTTAATCGTTTCGCCGAGGTCTGACAATGCATCTATGATCTTACCCGGAAGCTCCTTAAACCATTCAACAAGCGCTTCGATTTGTTCGCCAAATAACTCCTGTATGGTCGTCCAGATGCCCTCGAAGGACGCGGTCATCGTGTCCCATATTCCGCCGAATATTTCCTGAATGCCCTGCCATGCCCTCTCCCAGTCACCCGAAAAGACTCCTGCAATAAAATCAATGACACCTTCGAGGATCCCTAGAATGCCCTCTATAGTCTGTCCGATCATTGTGAACGAGCCTTCAAGGACTGGTGCAAGCACATTCATCAATAATTCAATCAGTGGTTGTATCTTCTCACACAGCCCGCTAAGTAATTCCCCTAACTTTTCAATTACAGGCTGCGCCGCTTCCTTGATTCCATTCCACGTTTCGGTGATGCTCGCGCGGAAATCTTCATTTGTGTTCCAGAGATAGACGATTGCCGCGACGAGGGCGGTAATCGCTATCACAATGAGCCCTATCGGATTAGCGTTCAGTACAGCGTTCAATGCCGCAGTTGCCTTACTCCATAAAAGAGTGGCGGCTTCCGCTAATGTCATTTTTCCTGTCAGTAATGCGACAGCCCCCTGCCCCATTGTCAGCTTACCGTTCAAAATTCCTTGCGATATTGAAGCGCCATCCGTGACGAGTGAATACCATATCAATTCGTCTTTAGCTGCACTGAATGCCGCTGTCAGTGACTTCATCGCTGTCTGAATCGTCAGCCCCGCTTTCAGCGTAGCAAGTGCCGCTACCGTTACCTCAATTGCTAGGACAAAATCTTCGAAATTATCAATCAGATACTGCAATGCATCCGTTACTGGTTCAATCGCAGGACACAGATCACCGATTCCCTCAAGAATGGCATCTGCAATTTCTTTCGCCGCTTCTACAAGCTGTGGCAGATTATCGATAATCCCCTGCACCAATGCGCCAATAAGCTGCACGGCAAGATCAATCATCTGCGGGGCGAACTCTGCCGCTCTTGTAACTAAATCCGCAATGATATCCCCAAGAGCGTTAACAAGCCCCTCCGCTCCATTCTCTTCGAACGCCTGTGCTAATTGTTCGATATAGCCCTTCCCAAGAGAAGCCGCATCCCGCAGGGATTCTTCCATGCTTTCGTAAATCTCAATGCCAAGCCCTTCCAACGCAGATTTCAGCACGGTGATATCACCTTGAAGGTTGTTCTGCATTGTGTCCGCCATCTGTGCGGCAGCTCCATCACAGCTATAGATTGCATCCGACAGCTTATCGAAATCCTCGTCTGACGCATTTACAATCGCGAGAAGCCCGGACATTGCTTCCTGTCCACCGATAGCCGACGCCATCTGCGCCTGCTCCGCTTCACTTAAACCGGCAAAACCTTCCCGCAGATCAAGCATGATCTCATTTAATGATTTCATGTTGCCGGCATCATCCGTCATAGAAATTCCAAGCTTGTCCATTGCTGTCTGGACTTCCTTAGTCGGGCTGGACATACGGGATAAGATAGACCGAAGTGACGTACCCGCCTGACTTGCTTTGATTCCGCTGTTTGCCATCAAACCGATAGCCGTTGCGCAATCCTCCGCAGAAAATCCAAGTGCTCCGGCGACGGGTGCCACGTACTTAAACGTCTCACCCATCATTGACACATTGGTATTGGCATTAGAGGAAGCAGTGGCTAAAATATCCGCGAAATGTGCGGAATCCTGCGCGGACAACCCGAAAGCCGTAAGCGCATCCGTCACAATGTCTGATGTGGTAGCTAAATCTTCCCCGGAGGCGGCGGCAAGATTCATGATGCCGTCAATGCCGTTTAGCATATCCTCCGTTTTCCAACCAGCCATAGCCATGTAGTTCATGGCTTCCGCCGCTTCTGTCGCAGAGAACTTGGTATTAGCCCCCATTTCTTTGGCTTTATCTCTAAGCGATTCGAGTTCTTCACCCGTCGCGCCGGAGATCGCTGCCACTTCTGACATTGCCGCATCAAAGGAGACTCCAAAGCTAACCGCTGCGCCCGCTCCTGCCGTTAAAGCTCCGCTTACCGCGGTAACAGCTTTCGCAGATACGCCAAACGCCTTTGTTGCAACACCCTTTATTCCATTAAGCCCCTTTGTCAACCCGGACGAATCAAGTAACGTCTCAAATGTAAGCGTGCCATCTGCCATTTCCTCACCACCAATCTACGGCGGCGCTGGCTCATGGCTCTGGCTCTCAAACCTTCATTTCACAAAATAAAAGAGCCGAACACACGAGATTCATTAAAATCTCATATATTCGGCTCTTAGGCGCTGTTTTATGTAATTATTATACATCAGAATAGGTGTTCGGTCAAATACTATTCCATGTCTCCTTATTTTATAGCAAAATACCTATAGTTTTCAAAACATACATTATCATTATCATTTTCCTTTTATAATTTCATTTATGATCTTTTGATAATCAGAATACATTTCTTCTTCTAAATTTCTATTTCTTATTGGCTTATATACCACATATATAAAAAGCAACATTTCTGGCACCACTAATACGCCCAATAGTATTATCAATGCCAATAACCCCCATATACTATTCACCTCCTCAGCAAATGGGAGTATTATATTTCCAAAAAGAATAGCAAACATACTTGATAATAAAGCAGCAAAAACAATGCCTTGTAATTCTCTTGCGGTATTATTGTCGCGCACTCCCAATTCTAAGTATCTTGAAAACTCCTCTAATTGGTTTTTACTATATATACCATACTTTTTCACAATATAATCCTTCCATTGTTGATAACTATAAGGGAAACAACTATTTACGCCTTGTACATACTCCCTTCTTTTTATTTTAACACCGCACAAGTACTTATACTTAATAAGTTCTTCTTTATAGTCAAAGTCAAATCTTTCTTTACCTAGCTCTTTTATACAATTTTTGTGGGTTCTCCTAATCATTCTTTCTCTTATTATATATTTTTTTAACATGCCCTCACCTACTTTCTATTATGCGAAATTATACCACCTCATCCGCCAATATTCAACAACCAAACTACATTAAAAGAGAGCCTGTTTCCAAGCTCTCTCATTACCATTATGCTACTTCACCTTTGGCTTTTGTAAATTCATCTTCAACAAGCTTTCGAAGCGCATCTATCATATCTTTCATTTGATATAGATAATCTAACACAACCTGCGCTTTTAATGCCGAAACATCATAGTTTGCCATCAAAAACCAATCCTCCGGCTCTCTCATACTAAAATAATCCGCTTTTAAATCACTAGAAATAGCAAGAGCCTTGTCTTTCGCTTCCTCTAATTCAACTAATATACTGTCTAATTCAGCTAAATTATTCATTCTACGCCACCACCTTCCCACCAGTAAGCAGTGCCACTGCATACTTAAAACCATTGAAAAAACCTATGCGTTCATTCTCAGCAAAACCAGCAATGACATCGCTTTCAATCGCAAGGAACTCCTTTTCTCCACACACAGCTTCTACCGAATTCATTGCCTTTTCTGAATATTCCCCATATGCATTTTCATGTTCCTGCGCCATATAATCATTAAAAATACTATTCATCATCTCTTCGTAATCCATATTACGCCACCTCCATATTAATCTGCGCATTACAATCATTGACCTGCTCCTGTAAATATGTAGGCAACTCATAAGCATCTACCAACTCATGAGCATCATAGATGTAGCGCCGCTTAAGCGCCTTGTACGACTTATATCTGCCCCTGTCATCATACAATCCGAACTCGCGTTTGATCTGGTTGTAGATGTCCGAGTACACCGCGGAACGAATCTTAGTGTCCTTGTATGCGTTACTTTCTTTGCCGCCAAGCATCTCCACACCTTTGCGTTTCACATGGTTGCACAGTTCGTCAGCTTCCGAACCATAAAGCGGAATGTCATACTCCAGATGTTCCACTTTCTCTTCTACCTTGGTGATGCGCTTATCAACTACAATAACTGCCCGAAGTTCCGGCGAAAGGTCTGCCAACGAGTTCTCTTTGTATTTCTTTTCGATCTGGATAAAATAACGGCGCACCTTTTTG
>ERZ808029.917-NODE-917-length-12434-cov-3.291576_pt1 | contig 12434 bp, 15 predicted proteins | sample MGYA00380185_ERZ808029 | MGnify/ENA primary metagenome ERZ808029 (study PRJEB31490, sample SAMN06133404) | mouse gut metagenome | isolation source: M2_3 | host: mice | place: China: Chengdu | collected 2015-05 ... | reverse complement strand
AAATATTTCAGGGGCCGGTGTGACTCGGGCGAGTCACACCGGCCCCTCTCTGGGACTATCTATTTCCCGACAGCCCCTATACTCCACCTATCAAATCGAAAAGGAGAAAAGATATGAATGATTACATGGTACATCCCATAGGGAAAGTCCGCACCAGTGAGGAAGGGACATTGATTGAGCTGGAGAAGGAATACATCCCGGCCCTGCAGGGGCTGGAAGGATTCAGCCATATGAATATCCTCTGGTGGTTCAGCTGCTGTGATAATGAAGCTTCACGCTCCGTCCTGACAGCCGGGCAGCCATATAAGAAAGGACCAGCCGTAATGGGGACCTTTGCCACAAGGTCGCCGGAAAGGCCCAATCCCATTGCCCTGACCACCGCCGGGATCATCAGCCTTGATAAGGACAGGGGAATCATCCAGGTCACATACATGGATTGCCATGACAACACCCCAATCCTGGACATAAAGCCCTATACCCCCAGCTTTGACAGGGTGGAAAACCCCGGCGTGCCTTCCTGGTGCGCACACTGGCCCGGCAGCATTGAGGAATCGGCTTTATTTGAGTGGGAAAATGAATTTAACTTTTAGGGAATGTTTCAGCCATTTACGTCCCTCCCATGAGGCTTGCATCCAACGGCTGCAAGTCTCAGCCACTCCTCATCCTCCTGCCCGACTAACTGTGCGTACTTCGTCCACCGCGGTGATTCCACTGCCTTAAGCGCTGTGAGTACAGCCAGCTTCTGGTACTGCTCCAGCTCACGTGGATATTTCTTCCTGTTCCGGATAAAATAAAATGCTTTCGTCATTCCCATATGAAACCTCCCAGCTTCAAAGCTATATCAGATTCCTAAATGCCTCACTAGGTTCCCTTATGACCCGGCTGCAAAGAGCCTCGCCCTCAGCGGCCAGGCGTTCCTCATCCACACCGGTCAGGGCCCCGTCCCGGTAAACCACATTGCCGTTAATCATGGTCATCCATACCGGGCCTGTAAGCCCTGCCCTGGCAATGATGTTCTTAGGGTCATGGAGCGCGCCGGTCAGTTCCAGCACAGCGGTGTCAATCATGAACAGGTCCGCCGCCTTGCCCGGTTCCAGGGAGCCAAGGTCAGGGCGTCCCAGTGTTTTAGCGCCGTTGATGGTGGCAACCTTAAGCATCTCATAAGCCGATGCACAGCCGCCGCGCTGTTTGCTGTGGTAGGTCTGCATCAGATACGCAATCCTCAGCGCGTCCAGAAGATTGGAACTGTCGTTGGTGGCTGAGCCGTCGCAGCCAAGGCTGATGTTGATGCCGGCCTCCAGCATTTCCTTAATGTTCAGTATGGGGAAACCGCCCAGGATGGCCGGTGACGGACAGTGGGAAACCCCTGTTTTGGTGGAAGCCAGCACCCGGTATTCCTCAGGCGTCACTTCCCAGTCATGGGCATACCACACATCCTCTCCGATGAATCCCAATTCCGCACACCAGTCCATGGTCCTCTTGCCCCAACGGGCCACCATTCCCTCATTCTCCCCTTCACCCAGATGGGTGTGCATACGCACGCCCTTATCCCTGGCCATGGAAACCGTCTCCTTAAAGGTATCCCTGGTACAGTTAATGGGCTGGCATGGCGCCATTACGATTTGTCTCATGGAAAATGCCCCGGAATCGTGGTACAGGCCAATCAGCCGTTCACAGTCCTTCAGGAACTCATCCGTGGTCTCCAGCATGTTGTCCGGTATGGAGCTGCCCTCCGCCCTTGACAGGGTGTTGGTCCCCCTTCCCGCATGATACCGGATACCCAGAAGCCCGGCGGCTTCCATCTGGCGGTCCACAGGCGTCTTGCCGGTCTTATTGGTGTAGCAGTACTGGTGGTCAAAGGCACAGGTACAGCCATGCTTGATCAGGTCCCCCAGCGCAGTAAGGCTGGAATAGTAAATCACATCTGAATCAATAATCTGGAAAATCCTATAAATTTTATCAATCCAGTCCATGACCATCAGGTTAGGGTAATCAATGGAGGTCAGGTTCCTAACAAAGGTCTGGAAAAAATGGTGGTGGGTGTTGATTAAGCCCGGATAAACAAACTTACCGTCCCCACGTATGATTTCCGCCCCTTCTGCCTCTATATCCTTTCCGATTTCCGTTATCTTGGGACCCTCAATCAGGATATCGGAATCCCAATATACCTGGTCCCCGCTGTCACAGCTTACAATCGCTTTTGCATTTTTAATCAGTATCTTCCTGTCCATGAACCCTCCGCTTTGTCTTTTATCTTATATACTGTTTTCTTTGTCTTACAGCCATGATAAAAGTATACCATATTTTCACATAACTTCAATTATCATCTGGAAATCCGCGGTAAAACCAGACCCCGGGGCGTGTACTATGGATTTATGGTGAAACTGAAGGTGCGTTCAGAGTCCGTGGACCCTCCCGTCCCATTTATATCCTTCACGGATTTTGTAATGGCATAGGTCCCTTCCTCCAGGCCGCCATAAAGATACTCCAAGTCCACTGTCCACTCCACCGGATGTCCCCGCCTGGGCTTGTAGGCGGTACAGGAAGGGTATATCTCATCATTCTTTACCAACGGTTCCATATCCACCCAAGATTCCCCGTCATACTTCTGAAGCCTGAACCCCTCCTCAAAGATAATGTCAAGGTCGGTTTCATTTTCCAGGGAAAGCTTCATGGAGGCGGGGGTTATGTCGCTTTCATCCGCATACATGCTGACCCCTCCCGGCAGGCCGAAGGATTCGTTCAGCCCGTTAATGGCCCTCACTTTAAGTCCCTGGGATGATAAATCATCGTTCAATGCCTCCGCCACCCACACGCGGCCTGTTTCTCCAAGCATGATGCCGCTCCAGTTGCAGAACATCCTGCTGCAGGTTTCTTCCTCCAGCTCCACGAAAAAATAAGGATTCAGACCAGTCCCGAAATCAGCTGCCAGGAATTCCTCCGGCGTATCATAGGATGCCCCGTCTATGGTGACAGGATAAGCCAGTTCCCCGGCTAATGCGTCCCAGTCCTGCAACAGCAGCTGCTGTTTCACCTTCTTTGCAAACTCTTCCACCTGGGATGCAGGAAGATCAGTGGCCAGGCTGTAAAAATCCTCCGGGACCGGCTCTTTTCCCGTCAGCACATCCGTCAGGTCCACAGGATTGAAATTGGTATCCGTGCCCTGGGCCGTATGGCGGTTCACATAGTAATTACACCGGGTGGCTCCGCGCGCGCTTCCCTCCCCCTCGTCAACCATGTCGTAAAGCCATATGTGCACCCTGCTGTAGGTATCAGGCATGTCCTCAATTTGGGCATGCCCGGGCCGGGAACCTTCCTTTTGCAAATAATATGCCTGGGCCATATCCAGCAGCTGGTCATCTGAGTATCCGGCCCATGTATCTTCCATGCCGCTAAAACCGGCCCCAGCCTCACCATCACGTCCGGCACCGGCCATGGTTTCAGCGTGTTCCGTTGTCAGGGAACCGGTCTGTGCTTCGCCTTTGGTCGGGGAACCGGTCTGCGCTTGACCTTCGGTCGGGGAACCGGTCTGCGCTTCTCCCTCGTTCAGGGAACCGGTCTGTGCTTGACCTTTGCATCCCCAGACAAGCACGGCGCACATCATGACAGCCGCAATCTTTTTTGTTTTCCTGAATTTGTTATTTCTCATCATACCGCCTTTCTATAGCATGTCCGGGCTGTCCGATGCTGTGTTTGAAAATTCATTCCCGCTATCTGCGCGGATAGCCCTTTACCATACATTATCTTCCTATGTCCTTTTAAGCAAATCCCGTCAGCCTGTCCCAACCACTCCGAAACAGCCGTCTAATCAAAGGATATCACAACGCAGCGGATTTTCAATTAATGTTACCTTAAACTTTATTAATTTTCAGACAGCAAAAAAGCACGGCTGCCAGGGACAGCCATGTGCCGCCGCATACCAGTGCGTGTTTGAAAGGCCAAAACGCGCACTGGTCCTGGAAACCGTACTTTCACTATTACCTGCTAACCCAACAGGTCTGTCATGCTCTTATCCCTTTTTATGCCTGTATCCGGTCAATCCTAAAAACAGGATACCCGCAGGCCCTTACCGCATCCTTCAAAGCCTTATCCTCATAGTCCTGCTTCATGTATACGACGGCCTCCCCTGACTCCAGGTTTACCCGCGCCCAGACACCGTCCATGGCGTTCAGTGCATTTTCCACACGGACTGCACAGTTCCCGCAGGACATGCCGTCTACCTTGAGTATGCACTGACAGGGATAATGTGACGGGTCCCGGTCTTTTACCTTTATCCGCTTCAGTGCCTTTTCACCGGATGAACCGCAGCAGCCCAAGGTCAGGCGCTTCAGGTAACTTCTTATACCAAACACACAGACAATAATTAACAGGATGCATATGGCTGCTGTTGACAATCTTCTTCCTCCTTTCAATCCGGCGTCACACAGCTGATTTGGCTTTTAAACCCACGTTCAGGAATCTGCTTTCCCTATATGGCCTGATTAACAGGTAAATGAACAGCGCCACCAGGATAATGGCTGCAGCCGTCCCGATGCCAAAGCTTCCTGTTTCAAACCAGCTGCCTAACTGATAGATGCAAAGGGACACGCCGTAAGCCAGGACGGTCTGATAACCAATTGCAAACCAGGTCCACTTTGCATTGTTCATCTCACGCTTGATGGCGCCCATGGCCGCAAAACAGGGAGCGCACAGAAGGTTAAACACCAGGAAGGAATATGCGCTGACAGCCGTGAAGCTTCCTGCCAGGGTTCCCCAGATTTCCTGGCCGTCTTCCGCAACCTCTGCAAATCCATAGAGGATACCGAATGTGCCGACCACATTTTCCTTTGCAACCAATCCTGTGATGGCTGCAACAGCCGCCTGCCAGTTGCCCCATCCCAGGGGTGCGAATATCCATGCAATGCCGCGTCCGATGGAAGCCAGGATGCCGTCGGACAGGTCTTCCACCATCCCAAAGCTTCCGTCCGCAAAACCAAAGCTGGATGTGAACCAGATGAAAATGGTTGACAGGAGTATTACGGTCCCTGCCTTCTTAATAAAGGACCAGCCGCGCTCCCACATGCTCCGGAGCACGTTGGCAACAGTGGGCATATGGTATGCAGGAAGTTCCATGACAAAGGGCGCAGGGTCGCCTGCAAACATCCTTGTCTTCTTTAAGATGATGCCGGAGAAGATAATGGCTGCAATTCCTACAAAATAGGCGCTTGGCGCAACCCATGAGGCGCCCCCGAATAAAGCGCCTGCAAACAACGCAATGATTGGCAGCTTGGCGCCGCAGGGAATGAAGGTGGTGGTCATGATGGTCATCTTGCGGTCCCTGTCATTTTCAATGGTACGGCTTGCCATGATGCCCGGAACGCCGCAGCCGGTTCCAATCAGCATGGGGATGAACGACTTGCCGGACAAACCGAACTTGCGGAAAATCCTGTCCATGATGAATGCGACCCTGGCCATATAACCGCAGGCCTCAAGGAACGCCAGGAAGATGAACAGCACCAGCATCTGTGGAACAAAGCCCAGCACAGCGCCAACGCCGGCAACAATACCATCCAGGATCAGGCTGGACAGCCAGCCGGCACAGCCCACAGAGGTCAGGAATCCTTCTATCAGCACAGGTATTCCGGGTACTTCCATGCCAAACAGGCTCCAGCCTTCCCCGAACACCCCGTCATTGGCCCAGTCAGTTGCCCAGGTGCCCACGGTTGTGACCGATACATAATATACAATCCACATGACCACTGCAAAAATCGGAAGCGCCAGCCACCGGTTGGTGACAATATGGTCAATCTTATCTGACGTGCTCAGTTTCTTTCTGTTCTTCCTGACATAACAGCCATTGATAATCGAGGCAATGTATGTATAGCGTTCATTGGTGATGATGCTTTCAGCGTCATCATCCATGGCATCTTCCGCGCCCTTGATCAGCCTTTCAACATCCGGGACCATGGTCATCCGCGCAGCGATTTTATCGTCCCGTTCAAAGAGCTTGATGGCATAAAAACGTTTCTGCGCCTCCGGGATATCGTCTCCCAGGCTGGCCTCAATCTCATCCAGCACATGCTCCACCTCTGGGCCAAATTCATGGACGGGCGCTGCCTTGCCGCCTGCCTTGGCCAGTTCCACTGCCTTGGCCGCCGCATCCATGATGCCGGTGCCCTTCAGCGCTGAAATCTCAACCACCGGACAGCCCAGTTCCCTGCCCAGGGCATCTATATTAATCTGGTCGCCGTTTTTCTTTACGATATCCATCATGTTAACAGCCATGAGCACAGGAATCCCCAATTCCATCAGCTGTGTGGACAGATAAAGGTTGCGCTCAAGGTTTGTGCCGTCCACAATATTAAGGATTGCGTCCGGGCGCTCCGTAATCAGGTAATTCCTGGCAACCACTTCCTCCAGGGTGTACGGCGACAGGGAATAAATTCCCGGAAGGTCCATGATGATTACATCCTTGCTGCCCTTAAGCTTCCCCTCCTTTTTTTCCACCGTGACGCCAGGCCAGTTCCCTACAAACTGGTTGGAGCCGGTCAGGCCGTTAAACAGCGTTGTCTTTCCACAGTTCGGGTTGCCGGCCAAAGCAATTTTTATTGACATTTCCATATCCTCCTCTTCCTCTTACTTGAGAAAATCCATCAGTAAATTAGCATTAACTAACTCATTGTTTTAAAAAAAGGCAGCCCCTACTGCACTTCAATCATCCCTGCATCTGCTTTTCTCAGCGATAATTCGTATCCTCTTACATTCACTTCAACCGGATCGCCAAGCGGCGCCACCTTGCGGACAAAAACCTTGGTCCCTTTTGTGATTCCCATATCCATGATCCTGCGTTTGACAGCCCCTTCGCCGTGAAGCTTTACCACGGATACCGTGTCCCCGCATTTAACCTCTTTTAATGTGTGCATGTCATGATGCTCCTTTCCTCTTCATACCCTTTTACTGCTATATCATGATTACTGCTATATCATGATTACCGCTATATCATGATTTTGTTGGCCATTTCCCTGCTGATTGCAACCCGGGCTTCCTTTACATTGACAATCACATTGCCATTGTTGACCGTAACAACCGTCACATCCGTGCCCGGCACAAACCCCATGTTCTCCAGATGGCGGCGCACTTCCTCTTTTCCGCCTACCCGCTTGATGGATGTCACTTCACCCTCTCTTGCCATTGTCAAAGGCATACGAATCACTCCTCTTCTCTATTGATGTGATTATATTCTTGTAGTCATACAGTCCTGGAAAGTTATGGTATCCTAACTGCATCTCTAAGTTAGCACTGATTAACTCAAATGTCAATGATTTTTTTTATTTTTTTTAAGATATATCCATGAAGAGGAAGGAATCTTTTAACACACCCCAGGTCCAGGCTTTGTGTTTACAAAAACAGGGAAAAGGGAAATACCAGTACAAGGGAGGGCAGGATATTCAGCACCCTGGACCGCTTGATATCCGCAATCTTAAGCCCCACGGCCAGCGTAATGATTCCTCCGCATGCCTTAAAGTTGGACAGCATGGTTTCTGTTACAAACGGCAGTATGTAAGACGCCCCGGCAAACAGCAGGATGCCTACCAGGAATTGCGGTATGGCTACAAATCCCACCAGATATCCGGCCGTTGTCCCGAATATGACTGCCGTAAAAAAGTCCATGATTGCCTTGGCAATCAGCACGGAATGGTCCCCTGTCATGGCGGAATTCATGGCCCCGAAAATGCCTGTGCCGCTAAAACAGAACAGGATGATCATGCTGATAAGCACATCCAGCTGTCTGTCATCCAGACTCAGGGGAAGCCTGGATTCCAGGCCGTGAAGTCCGTGCATCAGGTTTGTTTCCAGATTCAGGAGTTCCCCGATGACCGTGCCGATGATAACGGCCAGGATAACAGCCGACAGGCTTTCAAGGCGGATAATCAGCGTAACCCCCATGGTGATGGCGGATAATCCGAAAATACCTGGCAGGGACTCCTTTAGCTTATCCGGAAAATAATCCTTTAAAAAGGCCCCCATAAGGCCTCCAATCAATACTGCAGTGCAATTAATCATAATACCGTATGGCATGCTATCCGCTCCTTTTCTGCTATTTCATGGGCCGGTCCGTCAGACGCCGGTGGATTTTCCCATATAATTCCATAAACTGTTCCACTTCCTCCTCCGGCATTCCATCAAAGGTCTGTTCCTCAATGTTCTGGAATGCTTCCATGACCCGCTGCTGCTGCTGCCTCCCCTTTTGTGTAAGGAAGATGTGGAAGGTGCGGCGGTTCCCGTTCAGCCGTCTGCGCTCAATCAGCGCCTTGGCCTCCATGCCGTTGAGCACGGATGTAAGCGTGGCCGCCTCAATATAGCAATGTGCCGCAATCTCCTTCTGGCTGGCCCCGTCGTGATACCCCAGATAATCCAGAACTTTTGGCTGGCCTGCTGTCAGCCCGGTTTCCTCAAGGATTTCCATCAGCATCCTGTTGTAAATTGCATGATTTGCCATGACCATGTAGTGGAATGTCATGATTTCCCCTTTCAAAATGATTAGATTTCTAATTATTATAATTCTAATCATTTTTCCTGTCAAGTCCCCTGTTCATGTTTCAGGACAATGATTCAGGTCCCTGGTCCAAAGGCGCGGCACCGAAAAACAGGCATCCATGCCTGCTGTTGCACAGTACATGGATGCCTGTCCATGATATCATTCGCTGGGATGATGCCCATCCCACACAATCCGTCTGTAAAGCTCCCGGTCCGTATCTGTAAACACATTGAATATGACCTGCCTGAGGGAGGAATCATGCTCCAGGAACCGTGATACGGTTTCCACTGCAATCTCTGCCGCCTTTTCCTGCGGGAAATGGAATACGCCGGTGGATATGCAGCAGAATGCAATGGACTGGATGTCATGCTCCGCAGCCAGTTCTAGACACGCCTCATAACACCCTGCCAGAAGTCTGCAGTCCTTCCTGCCAAGGGGGCCTGTGATGTTTGGTCCCACCGTATGCAGCACATACTTGGCAGGGAGATTGAATCCAGGTGTGATTTTAGCGCTGCCAACCCGCTCCTCCTGTCCCTGGGCCCGGATGATATCATTGCATGCCAGCCGCAGCTGGACTCCCGCATAAGTATCGCATTGTCAATGCATGAATGGCAGGGATGGAAGCAGCCCAGCAGCCCACTGTTGGCGGCATTGACAATGGCATCGGCTTTCAGCCGCGTTATATCTCCCTGCCAGAGAAAGATACGCCTGTCCTTACCCACGTTTTTAAGGAAACGGCTGTCCACCACGCCACGCCTTCTTACCTCCTCCGACAGGTATTTATCCTGTACGGACAGGAAATCCGGCCCCGCCGGCATGGGCGGCCGCAGGTTAAAAAGGGAACGCAGGAGTCTCCACCTGGCTTCCTCATCCCCCGGAAGGTCCATGTGCCGGTACTGGGGCATCTCTGTCAGCAGGACCTCAATCAGATACTCCCGTTCCTCCTCATGTGTCACTGAAACCACTCCTTTCCTTACAGCCTATTTCCCAGGACCGCTGCCCTCTCCTGCCCGGTCCCCCAAGGCTACACTTATATCCTCAAGACATACCGCCAGGTCCATGTTAATCCCCACTGCCCGGCTTCCCAGGCTTTCCGGTACCGCTGCATCATCAAGATTCAGGCGGATCAGGCTCCACTTGCTGTTTTCGCCCAGCATTTTCTCAAATGGGAAACGGATGATGGCCGGGGTGTTGAATCCAACCCCCAGTTCCAGCAGCGCCAGCCTGCGTCCAGCTGCCCGTTTCAGGAAATCCCCATACCTTCCCGCTGCCTGATGCCAATGTCCATCTTCCACAAAATACCCGTCGCACCGCAGGTTCATGGTCATGGGACCATTACAGACAGGACATCTTGGCACCATGCCGGAGGGAATCCTTAAGTCCTTGGCAGCCTGGTCCATGCGCACGAAAAGTCCCGTTGCATCGTAGGTTTTCTGGTGGCAGGCTTTTGCGCACTGGATTAGCCCATAGTCCCCCTGGGTTGCAAAGATATCCTCGTCCTTAAACCCGGCTTTCCAGAACTGATGGTCCACATTGGTGGTCAGCACAAAATGCTCTCTTTTGCGCATCATAGCAAAGACCTTGAGATATAGGGGCAGGGCCGGCGGTTCAATCCGGTTCACAGAAGCATGCCTTGACCAGTAAGCCCATCGTTCCTCCTGTGTCGGAAATGGATAAAAGCCTGCCGCATACATATCCCTCATGGCAGCAGGGCCGTACCGGTCAATGAATTCACTGAAATTATCCGTAAAACGGCGCCCGCCATAGACAAGCCCTGCTGCCGCGGAAAGCCCTGCCCCTGCTCCAATCAGAACCGCATCCGCCTGGTCCAGCAGGTCTGCCGCCCGTCTGACCTGCTCTTCATATGGCGCTTCCTGATACACATAATCCCCGGCAGGTGTTCCCCTTAAAAACCGCATCCAATCCATACCCTTCCACTTCCTTTCCATCCATCAAATCTTTCATCCAACTGCGCCAGAGGGCCATATCCAAAGGGCCATATCTCCACCCGTCTGCCGCAGTGCAGGTTGTTTTCCTGCCTGATTGCCCAGAAGATACCTGCCCTTGCAAAAAAATCCCCCATGGTCTATAATCACCATATACATCCCTCTGTCACTGTACATCTATTAATATACCAGGAGGTACATAAATGGAACATACAAAAAACATCCCCGACTGTCCGGTGGAAATGACCCTGCAGCTCATCGGAGATAAATGGAAAGTCCTTATCATACGCGACCTGCTGACCGGGACCAAGCGTTTCAATGAGTTAATGCGCTCTGTAAGCGGGATAACCCAGAAGGTCCTTACCAGCCATCTCAGGGCCATGGAAAAGGATGGCCTGGTTACCCGTACCGTTTACCCTGAGGTCCCGCCCAAGGTTGAATATACGCTGACCGGGACCGGATACAGTTTAAAACCCATTCTGGATTCCATGTATACATGGGGCAATGAATATAAATCCGGTCTGTGACGCAATACACATGGTTTGGGCGGGAATGAATTTTCAAACAGACCCTAGAACTCATAAGGAGGATTGCCGGAAAAATCGGCAATCACGCCATGGGGTTGTTCCAGATAAAACACAGTGAATATCGGATTTTCCGCTGTGCCGTACTGTCCCTTCACAATGGGGTTTCCCATGCAGGCCTCCTTAACTTCCATGTTGTCTTCAAACACAGCCTTTCCATGCAGGCGCATCCAGGCAAAGGCGGCATCGGCAATGCTCACCTCAATCTCCGGGTTCTCCTGCATATCCTTATAAACATCTTTCTGGTTGTTGGTGCAGAACCAGAGTTTCCCATCCTTTTCCAAACAGAACATGAACGGACGGCATTTTGCCTTTCCATCCCTTCCAACCGTTGCCAGATACTGTACGGGATTTGCCTGTAAGAATTCAACTACTTTCTGCATACTGTCTCTCTCCTTTATCATCCATCATTTTGGGGAATGGCCATTTCCTATGGACTTATTATAAAGGATGCCGGTTCTTCCTGTAAGTACGCACTTTAAAGTGGGATAGCTTCCCAAAAGTAACTTAGTATCTGATAGATACTATCTGGCAAATCCAGAAAAGTCGATTACCAGGTCCTCAAACCCAATGGACCCCACCTTATCCTCCCACCCATAACTGAACACCTTCTCATGCCCAAAGTCATAGATGAGGATTACATCCTTTTCCATATCCAGGATCCAGTACTCCCGGACACCTGCGGACTGGTACTTGTTCAGCTTCAGCAGATAGTCCCTGCTCCTGGTGCTGGGGGATACAATCTCAGCTATCAGGTCCGGAGCGCCATGGCAGCCTTTTTCATCCATCTTGCTGTTATCACATACCACCATCAAGTCCGGTTCCAGATAGGTATAGTCATCCTCATCCAGATACAGGGCCAATGGCGCCGGGTAAACCTGGCAGCCGCAGTTCTTTTCCTTTAAATACACCCCGATGGATAATATCAGGAATACAATCAGCCTTTGGTGCGTCCTGGTCGGCGCGGCCATATAATACAATCTTCCGTCAATCAGCTCCGCCCTTACATCCTCCGGCAGTGCCTCCATATATTCCACAGTATAAACCTGCTCCTGTGCCAATGCCATATTTTTTTTAATTACCTCTTCCTCTCCCATATACGTGGGCATAGCTGCGCCCCCTGCCAGTATAGCTGTTTTCTTTCAGTATACCCTACCGCCAGCCCATATGTCTAATTATTTTTCTGCTGTCCAGTCTTTCACTGCATGTGATGTCCCTACCATAAGCCCATATGCCCACCTCCCCCGATGCTCTTTCTAAATATAATGGAAATTTGGAACAGAAACGTCCCATGAACCTGCCGGTCCTGAAAACCAGCGATGTATGTCATCAAAATAGCACAATCCGTCCCCCTTGTCAATATTAAAAAGACCAGACATCTGAGTA
>ERZ808029.912-NODE-912-length-12508-cov-3.898319_pt1 | contig 12508 bp, 15 predicted proteins | sample MGYA00380185_ERZ808029 | MGnify/ENA primary metagenome ERZ808029 (study PRJEB31490, sample SAMN06133404) | mouse gut metagenome | isolation source: M2_3 | host: mice | place: China: Chengdu | collected 2015-05 ... | reverse complement strand
GCAGAATAATGGTACCTATGCAGCCAATGCATGGGGAAGAATCAATGGATTCTGGTATTATTTTGGAGAAAATACCTACATGCAGACCGGATGGCTTTATGTTGGCGAACAGTGGTACTATTTGAGTCAGGCGCCGGAATCCATTGGTAAAATGCAGACCGGACCAGTTCATGATGCGGCAACAGACCGGTGGTTCCATGCAGATGCTTCCGGAGCCATGCAGACGGGATGGCAGTACATTGAAGATTCCTGGCGTTATCTGGACCCTGCAAGTGAAGGGGTGAGAGGCGCTATGGTGACAAATCAGTGGGTAGATGGCCGTTATCTGGACGCACAGGGAAAATGGAACGAATAATCTCATTGTCCTGGAAATTCAGAAGTAATGCTATGGTGGAAGCAATTTAGAGGCATTTTCAGAAAAATAAGAATAGACTTCGGCGGATATAGAAAAAAGGCTGTCCTGAAAGGGGCAGCTTTTTTGCGCGAAGAAACAAAGTCGTGTAATCCCACTAGCTTTAAAGGACGGGTTAAGGTAGCCAAAAGCAGCAGTCTGTGTTATACTTGCGTCATGGAAACATGAAAAGCAAAAAGAAAAGGATGATTGAGATTGAGACGGAGGTAAACCGTAAAGTGAATTTTTATTTTGCGCCAATGGAAGGAATTACTGGGTATGTATACCGGAATGCACATCATCGGTTTTATGGGAATATTACACAGTATTTTACCCCTTTTATTGCGCCTAATTCTTCCCGGAAACTGACTTCACGGGAGATGAATGATATTTTGCCTGGGAATAATGCCAAAGTTCCGGTTGTGCCTCAGATTCTGACAAACCGGGCGGAAGATTTTATTTGGGCGGCAGCAAAGATACAAGAGCTTGGTTATAAAGAGGTCAACTTAAATCTGGGTTGTCCGTCCGGGACTGTGGTGGCAAAAAATCGAGGGGCAGGTTTTTTGGCTTTCCCTTTGGAGTTGAATCGTTTTCTTGAGACGGTCAGCAGAGAAATGGAAGGAATGGGCATGAAGTTTTCCATTAAGACCCGGTCAGGAAAGGACAGTTCGGAGGAATTGGAGGAACTGCTTAAGATTTTTAATCAATATCCATTAGAACGACTGATTCTTCATCCTAGAGTTCAGGCGGATTTTTACAAAAACCGGCCGAACTGGGAGGTTTTTGGCAAGGCAGTCAGGAACAGTACAAATCGGGTTTGCTATAATGGAGATCTGTTTACACCAGAAGATATTGGGGTGTTTACAAACCAGTTTTTTCAGGTGGAAGAGATCATGCTGGGGAGGGGGCTTCTTAAAAATCCGGCTCTTGCAGAAGAGGCCAGGGGCGAAGAAAAAACAGATAAAAATCGTTTTCAAAGACTGCGGGCTTTCCATGACGCAGTTTTGCAGGGATACCGGGAAACCATTCCAGGAGACCGGAATGTGCTTTTTAAAATGAAAGAGCTGTGGTCTTATTTGGCAGATGGGTTTTCAGAAGGGGAACGGCAGAGAAAGAAAATCCGGAAAGCCGGACGGATGGAGGAGTATCTGGCGGCAGTGGAGCAGATGTTTGAATCTTGTGGTCCGGAATGAAAATTCAGTTAAATTTCATTTTTTTCTTTTCTAATTGAAAAAAGTGTGGTAAACTGTACGGGAAAGAGAAGAAGGAGAAAGAGAAGGGAAAAGTCAAGTATCCCGCAGCAAGCAACGGGGATTTGACCTTGCAGTATTCGCCAAATGCCAGTTACAGGCACGGCGCTTGGATCATTGCTTGCGGAAAATAAAATAGAAAAAGCAGAGTAGGTCTGTGCGCGTAAAGTGCCGGGTGGACGGGGAGTTGCCATTCGGACGAAAAGAACAAATGGTTCTTGCGGTGCATGGTCCGCATCCCGCTGCAAAGAGGATAATTTTGGTAATTATCTCCTTTGTGATGCGTGAGGTCTGCAAAGGAGGTAATTTTTTATGAAAAAATTAGCAAATTTGTTTACCGATTCGTACAACGAATTTCGACATGTGAGAACCCTCACAGCCACAGGCATGTTTGGCGCTGTGTCTCTTGTGTTGGGGTATTTTACTCTTGCAGTCGGTGATTACGTTAAAATCGGTTTTTCCACCATTGCAAATCAATTTGTATATTATCTGTTTGGGCCGGTGGTGGGAGGTGTATTCGGCGGCGTTATGGATATTTTAAAATATCTGATGAAGCCAGTGGGGGGATACTTTCCAGGTCTGACTTTGGTGTGTGTGATAGCCGGGGTGATTTATGGATTGTTCTATTACAAAAAGCCGATTACTCTGTGGAGGATTTTGACAGCAGAGTTGGTAGTAGCTGTGGTTTGCAATATTGGGATGAATACATTTTGCCTAAGTATTATATTGGGCAAAGGATTTTTTGCCCTGCTTCCAGCCCGCATTCTCAAGAATCTGATTATGTGGCCCATTCACTCTCTGTTGTTTTATACCATTGGAAAAACTGTAGAGGCATCGGGAGTGTTTCATCGGTTAAAAAGGCAGGAAGACCAATCCATTAGATAGCAAATGGGATGAAATGGCGGGGGGCTTTTTAACTGCCTGCCCGCTCTGTCACAAACATTTCCTCCAACAACAGCCAGTTGGCGCGAAAATACCGCATTAGCTGCCAATATCCCACCCCACTTAACCCGGTCTCTTTCACCAGATCAAACTTCGCTTTCAGGCTCCGCACATCCTCAAACCATACTTCATGCTGGATTCCATACTGCCAGTATCGAAACCAGGGGGATTTGGCTGTCTCATCAAACTGAATCTCCACACCATGGTCAATGGCAAGCTGAATTGCTTCCAAAGTCCCCAGGGTTTGGGCTTTGGTGGTTCCTTTTACATAGGGCAGGGGCCAGTCGTACCCATAGTTGGGAATGCCAAGGGAAATCTTTTCTCCAGGAATCTCGGAAAGGGCATATTCCACCACCCGCCTGACCATATGAATCGGCGCTACTGCCATGGGTGGTCCATAGGTGTATCCCCATTCATAGGTCATAAGCATGGCCCGGTTGGCAGCTGCCCCCAAAAGTTTATAATCCACCCCTTCATACAGCAATCCAGGCTGGTCCCGGGAAGTCTTGGGAGCCAGAGCTACACTGACCGGGTATCCAAACAGATTCATTACCTGTGTGGCAAATTCCACAAATTCGGCAAAGGCTTCCCGGTCTGTGGCCTGGACATATTCAAAATCAATGTCCAGCCCTCCATATCCTTTCTCTTCCATTACGCTTCCCAAAGCCCACAAAAGCTTCTGCTGCATGGAACGGTTTTGAACCAGGACGTTTACCAGATTGTTGTTAAAATGCCCATCTGTCCCCAAAGGAGTTAAAACCAACACTGGCCGCACTCCCATGAGGCGGGCCGAGGCAATCATCCAGTCTTCGTTTTTCGACGGCGGCACCAGCTCTCCCTCCATGGTAAAACCATAGGAAAATATATAAATTGCCGTCAGCCATGGCAGCGTATTCTTTAACACTTCATTGGAAATATAAGGATAGGCATAACCGCTTACATACAAGGGAGTACGCTCTTGTGTCATCCATCCCCGAATGAAAAGAGCCTGCCCCACTGCCAGACGATATGGATAGGCAATTTGGTTGTCATAAATCAAAATTCTCACTGGCACCCCAGTTTGAAGAGCAATCTGATCTACATTATCCCCCTCTTTCACAACATAAATCCCCATACCATTGCTGCTCCCGCATTTTTATTATTACAGTGTATGCGCTTTTCCCAAAATCTTTCCCGGAAAACATAAACATCCCGCGTCCTGCGTTCTGTAACCTATTACAGGGCAAGCAGTTTGTCGGCGGCCTCATCCATCCAGGTCTCGTCAAGGTATTCAATGGTACCAGCGTCTACATGTTCTGCGATAGCAGGGGCGATAGGAAGTTTGGCCAGAACCGGAAGGCCGGATTCTTTTGCAATCTCGTCAATATGGCTTTCGCCAAACACTGAAATCCGTTTACCACAATCCGGACATTCCAGATAGCTCATATTTTCCACTAACCCTACAATGGGGATGTCCATTTTTTTTGCCATGTTGACTGCTTTGCCAACAATCATAGACACCAGTTCCTGGGGAGAGGTTACGATGATGATTCCATCTACCGGAAGGGACTGGAACACGGTTAATGGCACATCTCCGGTTCCTGGCGGCATGTCCACAAACATGTAGTCTACATTTTTCCACAAGGCTTCCTGCCAGAACTGTTTGACGGCTCCGGCAATCACCGGACCTCTCCAAATCACTGGGTCTGTGTCATGGTCCAACAGCAGGTTGGCAGACATAATGTCAATGCCTGTGGCAGTGGTGGCAGGAATCATCAGTCCCTCTGGAGTAACGCTGACCCCGTCTGTACCCAAGCCAAAAGATTTGGGAATGGACGGACCGGTAATATCTGCATCCAGAATGGCGGTGTGTTTTCCTCTTGCATTCATCTTCACTGCCAGAAGAGAGGTGACAAGGGATTTGCCGACGCCGCCTTTTCCGCTGACAATGCCAATCACTTTCCCTACAGAGCTGGCAGGGTTTAAGGGTTCTAAAAAGCTGGTGCGGTCTGTTGTGCGGCTGCTGCAGTTTTCTTTGCAGGAACTACAGTCATGGGTACAATTTTCGCTTACTTCACTCATTTTTAATTCCTCCTGATTTTCCTATAAATTTCTTCGCCAAAGGCGATTTTGATTTCCGCTTCAATGAAAGAATACCACATTTAAGAGAAAAGTAAAACCCTTTGTTATAAGAAGATTTTTTACTTGCATATGAAGCAAGAAAGAGGTATCATTAAAGACAGATAAAGGAGAAAAAACGACAGGTTTGATAAGAGAAGAAAAAGACAGAAAAAGGCTTGCAGCAGGATGTATTTTGCTGGTTCTGTGGGGAATTGTGTTTTTGGTCAGCGCTTTTTTGCTGGTAAAAGAAAATCGCAGGGCAAAAGAACAAAAGGAGACTTTTGAAGGGCTGCGAAAGATGGTGAAGACAGAAGGCAGATTGGAAGATGTGTGGAGATCCGATCAGGGGAGAAGTTCTTCTTTGTCTTTGAAAGACCGGATTTTGCCCGAAAGCTGGAAGGCAGAATGGGAGAAGGAGGCCAAAGACCGTCTGGCTGGTTACTGCGTTCTGAAAAAGGAGAATCCGGATTTTGTCGGATGGATTCGAATTGTGGGTACGAATCTGGATTATCCGGTGATGTTAAGACAGGGGCAGACGGACTATTATCTTCACCGGGATTTTTATGGAAGAGAGAGCAGCTGCGGGACCCCGTATTTGTCGGAAGTCTGTGCGTATGGATTGGAAACAACCAATTTTCTGATTAGCGGGCATCACATGAAGGATGGTTCCATGTTCGCCTCTCTGTCCAATTACAGGGAAAAATTGTATTTTCTTTCCCATCCTTATGTTCAGTTTGATCTGACAGATGAGGTGGGAAGTTATGAGATTGCGGCAGTAATCCGGCTGGATGCTTCCAAAGATTCCGCAATTTGTCAGAATTTGCTTTTTCCCCAGAAGGAAGAGGAGTTTGAGCGGGCGTGGGAACAGGTGAAGAGGATGAGGTTTTATGATACGGGTGTGGAGCTTTGCACTGACGACCGGCTGTTAGCCTTGCTGACCTGTGAATACTCTCTGTCTGACGGACGTCTTCTTCTGGTTGCACGGAGAATCTTGTGAAAACAGGAAAGGACAGCATATAGTCGCTGGAAGGTTTTGACAGGATGTCTCTAATGGTTTCTTTAAAACGACATGAAATAGGACAAAAGTAAGAGGTGTACTTATGAATATCAGCATGAATCCCAACAGTGAGCTGAAACAGTCAGTTGTCAGCATTCCGGACATTGTTCAGGTTCCAGATGACCTTGTGCATCAGGCAAGGGAATTTCAGGAAGCGATTATGATGTATTCCTGTGCCATTCGGGAAGTGAAGACCAAGCTGGAGGTTCTCAATGATGAATTGTCTGTGCGCAATCAGCGCAATCCCATTGAGATGATCAAATCCAGAGTGAAAAAGCCATTAAGCATTGTGGAAAAGCTTCACCGGAAAAATCTGCCCATTACTCTGGATTCCATGGTCAACTATCTGGATGATGTGGCCGGGATTCGGGTGATCTGTTCCTTTGTGGATGATATTTATACGGTGGCGCGGATGTTGGTCAGCCAGGATGATATTCGTGTGATTGCGGTAAAGGATTACATTGAGAATCCCAAGGAGAATGGATACCGCAGCTATCATTTGATTGTGGAAGTTCCGGTGTTTTTTTCCGACCGGAAGAAAGACATGCGGGTGGAGGTGCAGATACGCACCATTGCCATGGATTTCTGGGCGAGTCTGGATCACCAGCTGAAATATAAGAAGGATATTGGGGATGCGGCCGGGTCCATTGGCGCAGAGCTGAAAAAGTGTGCAGATGTTATAGCCAAGACCGACCGGCATATGCTGGTAATCCGGAAAAGTATAGAGGCTCAGAGACGGACTGTGAGACAATAGGAAAAGATATAGACAAGGGATGTCTGGATGAATCAATATAAGTAGTAGGACAGGGTTTCAGCAATCTGGAATCCTGTTTTTTTGTACAGAGCCATGGCAGGGAAATTCTCTCCGGATACCTGTAAGGAAACTTTGCGGATGGGAGTTTCGGCCAGATAATCAAGAAGGCAGCAAATCATGACAGTTCCATAACCATGGTTCCTAAGGTTGGGAAGGATTTCTACCTGATGGAGGCAGAGATGGTCCGGCGCGATGGGAGAGGTAAGGAGGGAACCAGCCTTGTGATTGGGACAATCTGGTAAAAAAAGTGTCCAGCAGGCAGGGCTGGCGAAAAGGCTGTGGGGAGGTTTAAGCCGTGGGAAAGCAGGAGGGAAAGGGGAGTCGGCGTTCCAATGAGCGGCATGAAAAGCAGGGATAACAAACAGGGAGGAAGAAGGAAGTACGATCTCCATCTGATGTTCCTGGTATGCCAATTTTGCACCCAATGTCTCCAGGGCTGCCACGGTGTCTGGAGAAGGGCCGGATACGGGAAAAAACAGGTCCTGATCGTGACAGAATTTTAAGGCAGAAGAAAGAAGGCGGGAAAAATAGTGGCGTCTTCGGCAGTCAGGATGAGTGAATGCAATGCATTCCATGGCAGAGTCATCCATAGGTACGAGAGCAAGAGCGCTTACCAGGTTTGGCTGTCCCTTCTTTTGGCTGTAAAGGAGGAAATGGGAAGCATTTTCTTCCGGGGAGACTGGGTAGGACAAAGAAACAGCGTCATAGGCACAACATTGGCTGACCAGACTGAGAATCATATTTTTTTGGCTGTCTGTAAGGGTTTTCGTTTGGCAGAGAGTCATAAGGGAATCCTTTCGTTAATTCTTACGGGCAATGACACAAGTTGCCCTGCTTACATGGGTATTTGACTATAATCAGGAAAAGTATATAAAATCTTTCGGATTATTACAAGTAGTTGATTGTTATTTTTTTGATGAGGTGGTACAATGGGGGACAGTTCAGACGCAATGGTGCGTGACAGACCGTTCACGGTTTCGATTTCTGTCTGGATGGAGGATTGTTATAGGGAAGGAAGAAGGTCTGCAAGAGAAGAATGAGGTTTTTTCTGACTCTATAACGGAATAACATGATTTGGATTTTAAAGAAAGAGAGGGAAGGGCAGTATGAAATATATCAAACAAAGCGCGGTGATTTTGGGAATCACGTGGGTGGGAGAATGGATGAGCGAGACGCTGCCTCTGCCGGTTCCGGCAGGAGTTTACGGATTGTTTTTGATGCTGATTCTTTTTTGTACCGGCGTGCTTCGGGTAGAGCAGGTGGAGGAGGCCGGAAATTTTCTCCTGGATATAATGCCGGTTTTGTTTGTCCCGGCGGCGGTGGGGCTTATGGAAAGCTATGAGCAGATTCAGAGGGTGCTGGCGCCTATGATGGTGATTTGCGTGGTTTCTACGATTGTGGTGATGGTAGTTACGGGAAAGGTGGCAGATGGAATTATGGGGAGGAAAGATAAGGAGAAAAGGGGGAAGAAGGCATGAGTTTTTTGAAGGAATCTTTGTATTGTGGCGTTGTCATCAGTCTGCTTGCTTATTGGTTTGGAACGTGGATTCGGGGACGGTTTGGTTTGGCGGCGCTGAATCCGATTTTGGTGGCTGTGGTGCTTGTGATTGGGTTTTTGAAAGGGACAAACGTGGACTATTCTTCTTATATGGAAGGGGCCAGGTATATCAGCTATTTGCTGACTCCGGCCACGGTTTGCCTTGCAATTCCCCTTTATAAACAGCTGGCTTTGTTAAGACAAAATCTGGTAGCTGTGGCAGCGGGAATTTTTGCGGGGGTGGTGGCCAGCGCTGCCAGCATTTTCCTTCTCTGTCTGATTTTTGGTCTGGATCATGTGTATTATGTGACGCTTCTTCCCAAATCCATAACCACGGCAATTGGAATGGGAGTCAGCGAGGCGGCGGGAGGGATTGTGTCGGTTACGGTGGTGTGTATTATAGTCACTGGCATTTTGGGAAATGTAATCGGGGAGATGGTTTTTAAGATTATGAAGCTGGACAATCCCATCGCCCGCGGGCTTGCTATGGGAACGGCAGCTCATGCGGTAGGAACGGCTAAAGCGTTGGAGATGGGAGAGATTGAGGGAGCCATGAGCAGTTTGTCTGTGGCTGTGGCAGGACTTTTGACAGTGGTGGCAGCTCCCCTTGCGGCTGGGCTTTTGTGAGGAGTGGTGTGGACAAAGGTTTTTGTCGCAGGAACAGCCAGAAGAGAGGAAACTTGTGCTTGAAAGCATATGTTTCCTATGCTAGAATGGGAAAAAGAAAAAAGTTTCCAGGAGAAAAAGGAGGATTTTATGATTCGCCAGTTAATGAAAAAGATACAGAAAACAAAGGCTCCGGTGTGCGTGGGTCTGGACCCTATGCTGGGATTTGTCCCGGAGCACATTCAGAAGGCCGCTTTTAAAGAATTTGGAGAGACCCTGGAAGGGGCAGCAGAGGCAATCTGGATGTTTAATAAGGAGATTGTGGATCATACCTGGGATTTGATTCCCTGTGTAAAGCCTCAGATTGCCATGTATGAGCAATTTGGTATCCCTGGGTTAAAAGCTTATGAAAAAACCGTTCGCTATTGTCAGAACAAAAAACTTGTGGTGATTGGGGACGCAAAAAGAGGCGATATTGGCTCTACATCCGCTGCCTATGCAGCCGCTCATTTGGGACAGGTGAAAGTAGGAGAGACTTGGTGCAGAGGGTTTGACACAGATTTTCTTACTGTGAATCCTTATCTTGGAACGGACGGGGTAAAACCGTTTGTAGACGTGTGCAAGCAGGAGGACAAGGGACTGTTCGTGCTGGTGAAGACTTCCAATCCTTCCAGCGGTGAGTTCCAGGACCAGTTAATTGACGGCGTACCTTTGTATGAGCGGGTGGCAGATATGGTGGTAGAATGGGGAAAGGACTGTATGGACGGGGATTACAGCAATGTAGGGGCGGTGGTAGGCGCTACCTATCCCCAGATGAGCGCAGCCCTTCGAAAGAAAATGCCTCATACGTATTTTCTCGTACCTGGATATGGGGCGCAGGGAGCTACAGCCCAGGATTTGAAGCCCTGTTTTAATCCAGATGGTCTGGGAGCGATTGTCAATTCTTCCCGGGGAATTATCGCCGCCTACCGGCAGGAAAAATATGCCCGGTTTGGGGCAGAGCATTTTGGAGAGGCGGCCAGACAGGCAGTGCTGGATATGGCGGCGGATATTGGAAGCGTGTTGTAAGGCGTAAAAAGACAGATACAAAAATCTCGGAGACAGGGCTGAACCGATAGAACCGGGACAGAATCACAGGCAGACGCCGGAAAATGGAAGGTTGTGATCAGAAAGATGAAAAATTCGGACAAGGTGAAACAAACGGCGCGGGTGGCAGGACAGGAGCGTCTGGCAGAAGGAATATACAGCATGTGGATTGAGTCAGGAGAGATTGCTAAGACAGCAAGGTCCGGACAGTTTCTGTCTCTTTATACGAAAGATTCAAGCCACTTGCTTCCCCGTCCTATCAGCATTTGCGAGATAAACAGGGAGGCTTTACAGCTGCGGATTGTGTACCGGGTGGCAGGTTTTGGAACAGAAGAATTTTCCCAATATAAGGCGGGGGATTTGGTGAGGGTGTTAGGTCCCTTGGGAAATGGTTTTTCTCCCGAAAGAAGTCAGGGGAAAAAAGCCATTTTAATTGGAGGCGGCATTGGGATTCCTCCTTTGCTTCAGCTGGCCAGAGAGCTGGACGGCGAGAGGCAGATGGTGCTGGGATATCGGGATCAGGTGTTTTTAAAGGAAGAGTTGGAAGCATTTGGGCCTGTTCTTGTGGCCACAGAGGATGGGAGCGCAGGAACCCAGGGGAATGTGATGGATGTGATTGAGGAAAAGGGATTAACTGGGGATGTAATCTATGCCTGCGGTCCTATGGCTATGCTTCGGGCGGTTAAGGCATTTGCCATGGAACAAAAGATGGAGTGCTGGCTTTCCCTGGAAGAGAGAATGGCATGTGGCGTTGGCGCTTGTCTGGGATGTGTCTGCCGTTCCAAGGAGGTGGACAGCCATTCCTTTGTGAAGAACAAACGGGTCTGTAAGGATGGCCCTGTATTTGCGGCAGAGGAGGTGGAGCTGTGAGGAACACGAAGGTACACCTGGCAGGGGTGGAACTGAAAAACCCGGTGATGACTGCTTCCGGAACTTTTGGAAGCGGTATGGAATACGGGGAATTTGTGGATTTGAACCAGCTGGGGGCAGTGGTGACAAAAGGGGTTGCCAATACACCCTGGGAGGGAAATCCCACTCCGCGGGTTGCGGAAGTCAATGGGGGAATGCTCAATGCCATCGGCCTGCAAAATCCGGGGATTGATGTGTTTATTAAACGGGATATTCCGTTTCTCTCCCAATATTACACGAAAATTGTGGTCAATGTGTGCGGAAGGACTGTGGAGGATTACGAAGAGGTGGTAAAGAAATTGGCGTCAGAGCCAGTGGATTTGCTGGAAATCAACATTTCCTGTCCCAATGTGAAAGAAGGCGGAATTGCTTTTGGTCAGGACCCAAAGTCAGTGGAACTTATTACCCGTAAAGTGAAGAATTGTGCAAAACAGCCGGTGATCATGAAACTAAGTCCCAATGTGACGGACATCAGCGAAATGGCAAGGGCCTGTGAAGCAGGCGGAGCCGACGGAATTTCCCTGATTAATACATTGACTGGCATGAAGATTGACATTTACAGGCGGAAATTTGCTCTGGCCAACAAGACAGGCGGAATGTCCGGTCCTGCCATTAAACCGGTTGCGGTCCGGATGGTTTACCAGGCGGCATCAGCGGTGAAGATTCCGGTGATTGGCATGGGAGGGATTGCCACAGCGGAGGATGCGCTGGAGTTTATTATGGCAGGAGCTACTGCAGTGTCTGTGGGAACTGCCAATTTCTTTAATCCCTATGCCACGGTGGAGATTGTGGAGGGAATTGAGAAATTTATGGAGCAACAGGGAGTCAGGGACATCCATGAACTGATTGGATGTGTAAAGTAAATAAAGGAGAGATGGTTGCAATGGAAAGCTATAAGGCAGAATTTATAGAGTTTATGATTGACTGTGAAGTGCTGAAATTCGGGGATTTTGTCACAAAGAGCGGAAGAAAGACGCCGTTTTTCGTCAACACAGGATTTTACCGGACCGGAACTCAGCTGCGCCGTTTGGGAGAATACTATGCAAAAGCCGTAAAAGCTGCTTTCGGAACTGATTTTGATGTGTTGTTTGGGCCTGCATACAAGGGGATTCCTTTGAGTGTGGCGGCAACCATGGCAATCAGTGAGTTGTATGGCGCGGATATTAAGTACTGTTCGAACCGGAAGGAGATTAAGGACCACGGAGACAAGGGAATTTTGCTTGGAAGTCCTATAAAAGACCATGACCGAGTGGTAATTATTGAGGATGTGACGACAGCAGGCACTTCCATTCAGGAGACCCTTCCCATTCTCAATGCTCAAGGGGATGTAAAGGTGCTGGGACTGGTGGTGTCTGTGGACCGTATGGAGCGGGGACAGGGCAAAAAATCTGCGCTCAAGGAGATGGAAGAAACCTATGGTTTTAAGACCACTGCTATTGTGACTATGGCAGAGGTAGTGGGGCATTTGTACAATCGTCCCTACAAAGGAAAAATTGTGATTGACGAGAATCTGAAAGCGGCCATTGACGCATATTATAGAGAGTATGGAGCAGAGTAAATAAGGAGTATATGTTATGGAAAAGGTTTATAAGACCATGAGAAATGCAGGCGTATGCAATATTGCAGCCGGAGTGGTAATTCTGGTGGCGGGAGTAGCAGTGGGTGTGGTATCTATTGTAAGCGGAAGCATTCTTTTAAAGAGAAAGTCCGAGATTTTGTTTTGACGGATTTTCGGCGGGGGAAGAATTGTAAAGCACAATTAAAAAAGGCAGTGATATGCCAAAAAGAAGGGGACGTGCGTCTGGCTGTGGTTTCA
>ERZ808029.910-NODE-910-length-12525-cov-3.550771_pt1 | contig 12525 bp, 8 predicted proteins | sample MGYA00380185_ERZ808029 | MGnify/ENA primary metagenome ERZ808029 (study PRJEB31490, sample SAMN06133404) | mouse gut metagenome | isolation source: M2_3 | host: mice | place: China: Chengdu | collected 2015-05 ... | reverse complement strand
AACAGTACGATTTTTATGAAAAAAGTGTTACAAAAATAATAAATACTATGGATGTATCCAGCCAACAAGCAGATACTATTTTCCTTATTCAGCCATGATTATGAACTAATTCATGAATATTTTTATTCTGTTGATAATGAAACCCTAGAAAAAACCACCTCTTCTAGTTAAATTCCCATACCAACAAAGGAAAACAAATTATGCCCGTATATAAAGACAAAAAACGAAACACTTGGTACTGTCAGTTTTATTATAAGGACTGGACCGGGAAAAGCAAACAAAAGCGGAAACGTGGATTTTCTACCCAAAGAGAAGCAAAGGAATGGGAGCGCAATTTTCTCAACACTCTGCAGACGAATTCCGATATTACATTCGCTGCCCTGGTAAACAACTATATGGAGGATCTGGCAACACGTCTGAAGCCTACCACTATGGAAACCAAAAGGAGTATTATTGAAGATAAGCTGCTTCCCTACTTCAAAGATATGAAAATATGTGATATAGATGAACTGGCTGTCCGCCGCTGGCAGAACGAATTGCTGGATTACCGGAACGATAAAGGCAAACCTTTTTCCGATACCTATTTAAAAACCATCAATAATCAGCTTTCGGCCATACTGAATTATGCTATAGTCTATTATAAGCTGGCAAAGAATCCCTGCAGAGCAGTAGGCTCCATTGGCAAGTCAAACGCTTCCGCAATGCAGATCTGGACTCTCGATCAGTTTGAACAGTTCATTGGATATGAAAAAAAGGCAGCCGGCCGGCTGGCTTTCAATGTCCTGTTCTGGTCCGGCATCCGGGAGGGGGAGCTTCTGGCGCTTACCAGAAACGATTTCATTCACAGCGGCACCGATGAATACCGCCTCAATGTCAATAAAAATTTCGAGGTTGTAAAGGGAACTCAATATATTCTTACCCCAAAAACAGATTCCAGCAACCGCTGTATCACAATCCCCCAGTTTCTATACTATGAAGCGGTACACTATTTTGATTCCCTCTATGAACCAGATCCGGAGGAACGCCTTTTTTATTTCACAAAAAGTTATCTGCTGAATGAAATCAAACGAGTGGCAAAAGCTGCCGGACTTAATCCCATAAGAATCCATGACCTCAGGCACTCCCATGCCTCTCTACTGATCGAGATGGGCTTTAATATCCTGATGGTATCGCAGCGCTTAGGCCATGAAAAGGTTGAGACAACCTGGCAGACCTATGCACATCTGTATCCGGACAAAGAAAAAATGCTGGCCGCCCAGTTGGATACTGTGAAAGTACAGGGCATTACCGCCAACTTGACCATCGAAGATCGGCTTGCGGAATTCATGGCTCAGTTCCAAAGCCATCTGAAGGAGCAGCCGGCTCTTATTGACATAAACAGCGAGGAAATTATCCGATGGGATCCGGAAAAAAGAGAGAAGGCCACCGTTACCGCGGCGGAATTCGAGCAGGAGGCCCAGCTTGACGAAGGAATTGAAGCCGGCCTTGCCTCAGCAGAAATCTTCCAGGCCGGATACCTTGAACTGTGTGGCATAGTCTATTTCCTTGCCAGCCGGGGGCTGCCAGCGAAATTTCTTTAATACTTGCAAAATCCAAAGGCATAGTATATAATGAACGTAGAAAGAGCACCCACTCCAAAGCGGATGCTCCCAAGCGAGATTATCTACCTCTCAATGAGAGGCGCCTCTCCTGTGGACCAGACAGGAGGGGCATTATTTTTTTCGCCTGTTCTTCCTATCTCTGTCGAGAAAGGCAAGCAACGCCACAATCAAGCTGCCAAAGGACATTAACAGAGCCAATATCCCTATGAAAATCGAGATGATCTCATAAGCCGTCATAAACGCCACCTCCCTTCCTATGTATTCCGGCATGCCGGTTTCATTGGCTCGGGAGGCTACCACCCTGTCATGGGTACTCTTCCATGAGAGAATTATAACAGAGATCTGCAGAATTGGCAACCAGGCTTTCATGCTCCTGGCTCTATGCTGGCTCTGAAAAATAATGTCATAATAATGTCACGGCACAAAGAAAAAGCCCGGAAAGCCGCATAAACACTGGCTTTCCAGACTTTAGAGCGTTATTCGAACTCAATCGTAGCCGGCGGCTTCGGACTCATATCATAACAAACCCTGCACACATTTCCTACCTCGGCAAGAATCCGCTCCGTAATCCGCTCCAGCACATCCCAATCTACCCGCTCAATACTAGCGCTCATAGCATCCACTGTGTTAATCGCCCGTATAATTACCATATAATCAAAACATCTGGCATTATTTTTCACACCCACAGACTTGAAATCCGGAACCACTGTAAAATACTGCCATACCTTCTTGTCAAGTCCAGCCTTCTCAAACTCCTCCCGTAAGATAGCATCCGACTCCCGAACTGCCTGCAAACGGTCTCTGGTAATAGCTCCTAAGCAGCGGACACCCAACCCCGGACCTGGAAACGGCTGACGATACACCATAGATTCCGGCAATCCCAGTTCCAATCCACAGGCCCGCACTTCATCTTTAAACAGCTGCTTTAAGGGTTCCACCAGCTCAAACTTCAAATCCTCCGGCAAACCACCTACATTATGATGGGATTTCACCATTTTTGCAGTTTTGGTTCCACTCTCAATAATGTCCGGATAGATGGTTCCTTGACCCAGGAAATCAATTCCTTCCAGTTTTCTTGCCTCTTCTTCAAACACCCGAATAAATTCTCCACCAATTATCTTTCTCTTCTGTTCCGGGTCTGTCACCCCTTCCAGCTTCCCAAGAAAGCGTTCCGTTGCATCTACATAAATCAGGTTGGCGTGAAGCTGATTCTGAAATACTTCCACCACGCTCTCAGACTCATTCTTTCGCATAAGGCCATGATTCACATGAACACATACCAGCTGCTGTCCGATTGCCTTAATCAAAAGAGCTGCCACCACAGAAGAGTCCACCCCACCAGAAAGAGCCAGAAGAACTTTTTTATCCCCCACCTGTTTGCGAACTGCTTCCACCTGATCCTCAATAAAATTCTTCATATTCCAGTTTGCCAAAGCTTTGCAGGATTCAAACACAAATTCCCGAAGCTCTTCCTCACAAGGAAGCTTTGTTAGCTGCTTCTGACATTTAGCAGTAGGATGATCAATGGAAAGAACCGGACATCCCAAATCATAGATGGCAGAATCCACCTCTACAGGCGCTCCGTCTACCATCCGGTTTGGCCCGCCATTTAGTATAATTCCCTTTACATTCTCCATGCGGTTTAACTGTTCTATGGTTATATCGTGAGGGTGAATTTCACTGTACACTCCCATATCCCGAATCTGTCTGGCAACCACAGTGTTTTCCGTGCTCCCAAGGTCCAAAATAACAATCATATCCTGCCTCATATGGGTTCTCCTTTTCCTGTTATAATTATTAAACTTACTGCTTTTCGTACTCTGTACTGAAAATTTCTGTGCAAATTTTCAAAAATATTTTTCCAAAATGCAGATCAAAAACAAAGGTGTGGCAGGCTACATAGAACATTGTTTACCTGTACACCTGTACTATCGGGAAACAACTGAAATACCTGCCACATCTTTCCATTTGGTCCAAATCTCCCACAAAGCAGAAGACACATCGAATATATAGTCTAACTTTCAATTACCATATTTACCAGTAAATCAGCATGTAAATACACCATTACATCAAAGACTTATACAATTCCTTAATCTCTTCCACAGACGTATCCCGAGGATTTCCCGGACGACAGGCATCTGCAAAAGCCGACTCTGACAAAAAGTCCAGATCTTCTTCCTTCACAATCCCTTTCAGATCTGCCGGGATTCCCACGTCTTTGGAAAGCTGCTTCACTGCGTCCACAGCCGCCTTCCGGTATTCCTCCTGGGTCATCTGCTCTACATTCGCCACCCCCATGGCCCTGGCAATCTCCCGGTATTTCTCCCCTGTGCAGGGAGCATTGTACTCCATCACTGTAGGCAAAAGAATCGCATTTCCAACTCCGTGAGGAGTATCATATACAGCCCCCAAAGAATGAGCCATGGAATGAACAATTCCCAGCCCTACGTTGGAAAAACCCATGCCTGCCACATACTGCCCCAGCGCCATGCCCTCTCTTCCCTCTGGAGTATTTTGCACCGCGCCCCGCAGATTTTTGGAAATAATCTCAATGGCCTTTAAGTGGAACATGTCTGTCATCTCCCAAGCGCCCTTGGTTATGTATCCTTCAATTGCATGGGTAAGAGCATCCATACCTGTGGCTGCAGTCAGTCCCTTTGGCATACTGGACATCATGTCCGGATCAATCACCCCAATCACCGGAATGTCATGAACATCTACACATACAAATTTGCGCTTTTTCTCCACATCTGTAATCACATAATTGATCGTCACCTCTGCTGCCGTACCGGCTGTGGTAGGAACCGCAATAATGGGAACGCAGGGCTTTTTGGTAGGAGCCACTCCTTCCAGACTCCTCACATCCGAAAATTCCGGATTAGCAACAATAATCCCTACAGCTTTGGCAGTATCCATAGATGAACCACCGCCAATGGCAATGATGTAATCAGCCCCGGAAGCCTGAAAGGCTGCCACGCCGGACTGTACATTCTCAATAGTGGGGTTGGGTTTAATATCTGAATAAATTTCATAAGTAAGTCCTGCCTCATCCAGAACATCTGTCACCTTTTTGGTCACGCCAAATTTCAACAGATCTGGGTCTGAACACACAAATGCCTTCTGAAATCCTCTTCCCTTCACTTCACCTGGAATTTCCCCAATGGCTCCGGACCCATGATAAGATGTCTCATTTAACACAATTCTATTTGCCATAACAAAGCTCTCCTTACAAAAAATTTCTAAACAACAAGGGTATTATGAGATTGGGGGCAAAATTTTTTTACCCCTAGTATCATATTATTATTGTATCAAATTTTTACAAATAAAGAAAGTACTATTTCCACAAAGATGTACCAGTACTTCATTGCGTTCGTTCTAAAGTACTAGTACACCGTTTTTAATTCCTCATATGCAAAGACTCGCTATTTGCATCATTGCCGCGTTGTCGTCAGTCAACGATGCCACCACATCGCCTCCTTCCTCCGCCTTGCACAGATACAAATAGCAAGCACCTCGCATATAAGGATTAAGAAAACAGTGTACTAGAGTGTGTCTGAAAATTCATTCCCACCTTCTGTATGCCCTTCTTTGCAGTATATTGGGACCCATTCCGTCAACGTAGCCCAATGCCTCCCTCATTCGGGCCAAATCGCACACAAACTGTGGCCTGCATCTGACGGAAAATAATTTCCAGACACACTCTAGATTCCTATCCTTCCTCCTTCAGCTCCTCAAACTCCATCTTCTCAAACTCCTGAATGGAAATAGCCCTTTTATTCGGATTCGCAAACACAAAAATCTTGTCTACCGATTCCAGATAATTTTGTATTTTATCATTGGTGGCACTGATCAATGCCTGAAAACCCAGTCCCCGAATCAGCTGAATGCAGCTTGCCACCTTTTCCCCATCCATTTTGGAAAACGCCTCGTCCAGCACCACCAGACGAATGGTAGGGTTTTTAAAGCTTCCTGGCTTTCGGTCAATCTTGTAAGCCTGAGCAAAGCTGGCCAGCAAAGCCACATACAAGGGATTCTGCCCCTCTCCGCCGGAATTTTTCCGAATCATCTTACTTAGACGGATTCGAATTACCTCATCTTCATTTTGAATCAGCTGCTGCATGTCAAAGGACAGATAAGTTCGGTAATCTGCATATTTGTCCATATTGCGCCTCGCCTCTTCCAGCTCTGCGGCTGTGGCGTTTTCCGGCGGAATAAAAATACGAATCAGTTCCTGAATCATAGCCCCGTAATGATTCTCATGTTCCATAGTGAACAGATTCAACTGATTGTCCGGCACAATATCCAGCTCGGAAGGATTGATCTCCAAGGCCTCATCCATAAACATATCATAATATTGTCCGTCTGCTCCTTTGTTTCTTCCAATATAAAACTGGTATTTATCCTTTCCAAAATCCAACCTGCTGATAATTCGGTTCAGCTCATCCTTCCGCTGTATGGCCTCCTTAATGGCGCTTCGGATTTTATACATAAAATCATCCTTAAAATGCTCCATGGCTGTCCGTGCCTGTTCGGAAGCCCGAACCCGAAATTCCTCCAGTCGGTCGTCATTTAAATGATCGAACAACTGTTGGTATTCTTCATTTTCCATGGAAGTGGGGGAGAAATTCCGGTTGGGATAAGACTTTAGATATTCCGTCCTAAGCTCCACCAGACGGTTTTTCTCCTCCTGCTGTTTTTCCAGAGTTTTTCCCAGCCTGCCAGCTATTTCGCCGCTAAGAGACTCATACCGGACCTGCCCTCTTTCCTCCAGAATCTTTGAAAGCTCCTGTTCAAACGGTTCTCTGACTGCAAAGCGCTTCTCCCGCTCCACCAGTTTTCCGTTTAATTCCAGCAAATGTTCCCGCTCCCGCTTTTCTTCCCGTTCCAGATCGTCCATCCGCCGCTGATGTCTGCGCAGCTGCTCCTGCTTATCAGCCCACTCTTTTAAAACGGCTTCTCTTTTCTCCTTCCACTCCTCCACATTTTCCGTCAGAAGATCCTCAAGCTTCTGTTTTAACTTATCTCCCTTGACAGCCTCTGTCTTATAGGACTCCATGTCCTTCTTCCACTCCAGATAAACCTCCAAATCCTGGCTTAAATACTCCCGTTTCAGAATCCTTTTGGCATCCTCTGCCTGCTCTTTTTTTATCTCCATCACTTTCCTTCCCTGGTCCATGGATTGTTCCAAAAGACGGATTCTTTGACGGACACTGGCTTTTCCAATGTAAGCTGAGGCAGTATACAGAGCCGGATTCATGTGCTGAATCCGATAGTTATGATAGGACACACACTCCCTGGTCACTCCGATTTTATGGTTCCGCAACTCCTCCACATGATCACATTTCATTACCTTTCCAAGAAGAAAATCAATGTAAGCCTGAGCATAATCACGCTTTGCCTCCACCTCCTCGGCCAAAGACCCTGGCGCCGCCAAAAGAGCGTCCATGACCGCCTTTTCCGTGTCCACTACAGATATGCGGTAAAATTTTTTCCGGTCCATATCTTTATAAATTTTCAAAGCCGCACGGGCATACTTTGGCTCCACCATCAACGACAATTTCTGATAGCCCAAATATCCCTCAATAGCATTGCGCCAGCGTTCATCCCGGATTTCCAAAAGATCTGCAAGAATTTCTACTGTCACACTTTTGTTTGTTTCCCGGTAAAGCTGATTCTGAAGAAATGTTCTTGCCTGTTCCAGCTCCGCAGGATAAGCCTTTTTTCCTGCCTTTAGCTGTTCCCATTCTTCCTTTTCCTGTGCCAGCTGCTTTTTTAACTCCCGCAGTTCACCCTGAACACTTTGCTGTTGTTTAATTGTCTCCTTTTGCAGCTCTTCAAGGTCAGCTTTCAGCCGTTGTAATTCTTCCTTTGTGATCGTCCCTTTTGCAAATGCCTCCACATCCCACAAGGTACGGTTGGAGACACAATCCTCTTCTTCCCACTCCTTTAGTCGGCTTGCTGTCTGTTCCCACCGTCCCCGGCTGCTTTCCAGACGCACAATCAGATCATTTAAAGATGCCAGCTGCTCCTTCATCTGCTCATATCCAGTCATGGAAATCTTTTTTAAAAGCTCATCCCCCTCTTTAGTCAGAAAATCCAGGACTTCCTGCTGCTCTTTTGCCTCCTTCTCCATTTTTTGGGCATTTTCCTTCAAAGCAACAATTCGCTCCTGACATTCCGAAATATCCTGCTGCCCCTTTAAAATCTCCAATTTTTCAATGAAATACTGATACCCTTTTCGTTTTTCCTCAAGCCCCATCACCACCTGATGCTGACCACAAATCTCTCCAAGCTTTTCAATCTCCTTACAGGTATCCTCAATTTTCTGACGCAGCCGGCCATATTCCATAACGCTGGCCTGCATATCCTCAATATGGATATCCTGTTCCATGCAAATGTATTCCTTCACAAAATCTTCCAGCTTAATGTTCATGCGAAATGGAATGGCACGTTTAAACAGCAAAGGGAATTTCTCCGAATCCAAACCGCCCAGATAAATGTCATACAGCTGTCTCCGAAACCGCTCATTATGAGAACCAAAATAACAATCTTCTTTGGAAAAATTGTCTATTAGCCACCGTTTTCCCTCCTCAATGGACATGGTACGGCTTGCGTTTTCCTCTGTTATTCGGTAACGGTGGGACGGAAGCTCTCCCTTATGCCAGAAAAACATTCGGGACACTTCATTGTTTCCAGTCTCCACATCAAAAAACACTCCCACACACTGACACTCTCCTGTATCGGTCCGCCGCAGTTCCAAAACTATAGTGCTGGAAAAATTTTGATTCCGCAAATAGGAAAAACGATTGTCCTCCCCTATATTTACCATTCCCCTTAAATATTCCACCAGACTCCGGTCTGAATCGTCTGCAGCCGCTTTGTTAAAAAATCCCCGGCCATCTGTGTTGGCATACAGCACAATCTGCATGGCGTCAATTACCGTAGATTTTCCGCTTCCCGAATGACCAGTGAAAAAATTCACTCCTTCATGGAATGTTAATGTCCGGTGTTGGATATAATGCCAGTTGTTCAGGCAGATTCTGGAAAGGGCCTCAAAGCCCGGATTCGTCATCTTCCTCTTCCTCCTCTCCGTAGGTTCCGATCAGTTCCCGCACATCCTCCCCCATCAACACTACATGAATGGTGGGATAAATGACCAGACGGCTCTGTCCGTCTATATCTTCCAGCACATCTAATGGCTCAATCAGCTGATAGCGTTTTAATAGAGCCAAGGTCCGCCGGATTTCTGTTACAGACGGCTGCTTGGAAAGCAGACGGTAAGTTCCCAGTTTTTCATGAATCTCGCCTATGGAAGTGACTGCATTGACAGAAGTGGACACTGCAGACATCTGCTCGTCATAAATCAGCTTGAGAACCAGTATGTAAAAAGTAGCCAGCCTGGACAGCTTCTCTCCGGCCACCTGCTCCCCCCGAATGTAAATCACTCCCATTTGGCTGTTCTCCACTACCTCAATATCCATAATAGCAAAATAAGCCCGGATAAATTCCAGATGTTTGCTGCAAGGATAATAGTCCCGGTTCACCTGATACCGCCCGCTCTTCCGGTCATACCGCCGCTCCAGAAGAAATGTCTGCCGGTAAAGCTGCTGAATGGACTCGGTTACTCTTCTTTTTTCCTCAAATCCCAATTCTTCATAATAGTCTATCATCATTCCTTATCTCCCAAAGCTGTCGTCAGAAGCCTGTGCCCGTTTCTTTTTCTCAAATATCAGCCTGGGATACCGAAAGCCTCCGTTTTCCACAAGCTCCGTATCCTGCTCTTTTACCTGAAAAGGACTGTCCTTTCGAGTAGAACTGTCGTAAGCCAGAACCAGCTTTTCAAAATCCTCTTCCGAACAGATGGTATCCCTGGTCACTTCCATTTTCCCATTCTCCATCCGCTCCAAAACAAAAGACTCCACTTCTCTGCGGCTGAATCGATTCCGTACCCGGTTAAGACGAAGAATTTCCTCCCCGGAAAGTTCTCCCGTCTCCTCCTCCGGCATAAGACTCTCCGTAAAATCCTGTTTGACCCTTCGTTTTTTATAGAGAGAGTTTCTGGACAAAATAGCCATGGAAGACAAATTCATTTTGCTTCCAATCCGGTCTGCCTCCTGGTCCCGATCCTCTTTTCCCTCAATGGAAGACAGATGATTCAGCAGCTGAATGATCAGTCCTTTCATGTTATCTTCCCGGTTTAAAAGGTAATTTAACCGTGTAACCGTAGCCCGGATATAGCGGGTGTGCTCTTTGTCCATATTCATAATCCGATGCTCAATGTCATCAAATCCACGGCCAATCTGATCTAACTGTTCCACCAGATCTTCCACCTGAATCTCCACTCCCCGGAGCCTTTTATTCCGTTTACACACCTGTTCCAGCCAGGGTAAATCCTCCCCCATCTCCTTTAACCACTGTTTAATGTCTGCCTTATACAAATAGAAATTGTCCGAAGTTTTCAAAATGTGGTATTTCTTTCGTACAATCTCCTCCACATATCCGTCCAGATGTTCTTTTAAAAGATCTCCATAAGCCTTCTGTTCCAAAAGTCCTGCAAAAAAACGGTCCATGTTGTGCAGCATATCCTGAAGGGTCTTGTTAAGCTTTCGCGTGTTTACAAGAGCTGTTTTTAAAAGGGAAATATTGGAGCGAGGGTCTTTTTTAAATGCAAAAAGAATAGCATACACATTCTGAATGTACACCTGGGTCTCATCCTCTCCCTCTCCCGAAAGACGTGCAAAAGCGTCCACAAAAACTGCCGCATAATCTGGAATGACAATAAAAACCGTCATGGAAGAATAATCCTCCACCTTCCGCAGCCACCCAGTCCGCAAAAGCCAGTTGAGAATCCGGGACGCCATTGGTTCCAGAAGATCAAAATCATCTTCCGTCTCCTCCTGCTCCAAAGTCACCTTCCTTTTTGTAAAATAATCTCCCAAAGCCCGAATGCAGATCTCCCGGCTTAAATAATAGTTGCTGTACTGATATTCTTCATTGACCTGTAAAAGAGCCTCTATATAAACCTGTCGGTTTCTGGAGCGAAACAGACTCCAGAACGAATCTGGTATTTCCAAAAACTGATTTATCATTCTTTCTGCCTTTCCTGTATCATGTACCTTCTACCCATTTAGCTCCACTGCCAGATTCCGAAGCCATTTCTTCTGGCGATACCGGATGTATCCAAAAACTGCCTTGTAAATTTCCTCTGTCATCACCATGGCATAAACCACCCAAATCGTTTGCTTCAGATACAGTCCTCCAAAAAATGCCATGGGTACTCCGATCATCCACACGCCGCTGGTGTCCAGAATCAGACACATGCGGGTATCTCCGCCGCTTCGCAGCACCCCCACCACATTGACATAGTTAAACATTTTAAAAGGCATATACAAAATAAACACGATCAGACACAAATTCACATCTCTGGCCACTTGGGGCGAAATACTGTACAGATCAATAATATTCTGCCGGATGCCATAACAAATTCCCATAGCTGTCAAAGTCACAAAAAATTGCAAAATAAAAAAATTTTTCGCATACTTTTCTGCCTGTTTTAGCTTCCCAGCCCCCATCTCATTGCCCAAAATCACTGCCGTTGCAGCGCTTAATCCCTGAAACAACACCACCACAATATCCTGAATCGTGGTAGCAATGGTAATGGCTGCCACTGCATTGTCTCCCATCCGTCCGTAGGCGAGCGAATACATGGTAGTCCCAAGACCCCATATAAATTCATTGGCAATAACCGGGCTTGCTGTGGCAACAAATTGATGGATGAATGTTTTACTATATCCAAACAACTCTCCAAGTTTTCCTGCAACCGGAGATCTGGAACCATAAGTCACCGCCAAAATAGCTCCGGACTCCACAATCCGGGCGGTCAGGGTTGCTATGGCCGCGCCTACTGCTCCCATTTTCGGCGCCCCGAAATGTCCAAAAATCAAAGTGTAATTTAACCCAATATTAATTAAAATGGTCATACAGCTGATTATCACCGGCGCTTTCACCCGTCCCACTGCCCGCAGCATGGCTACATAAGTATTGGTAATGGCCGTAAAAGGATAAGACAGAGCTGCCACAGCCAGATAGGCCGCCCCCACCTGAATGGCTCCCTGGCTATTGGTGAAAATCCCCATAATGGTCTCCGGACAGATAATACTTGGTACCACAAACAAAATGGACCCAGTCAATGCAATCAAAAGAGCCAGTCCTGTCACTTTCCTGATATTTTTCACATCCTGATTTCCCCAGTACTGAGCAGCCAGAACTCCGGAACCGCTGACCACCCCAAATACCAGCAAAGAAAACACAAAAAATACTTTATTTGCCAGCCCTACCGCTGCAATGGTGGTCTCTCCCAGCTGCCCAATCATCAAAGTGTCCACCAGATTTACAATGGTATTTAACATTCCCTGGAGAGCCACTGGCAATGCGATCAAAAGTGCCTTGCGCAAAAATATCCGATCTCTTATCATATCTTTTGTATCCTGAATCACTTTCACCATACAATTCCTCTTTCTGTTTCAAGAGAAAAGAAACGCCCTTCAACGGCGTTTTTTTCTGTCTTATTTTCTATCCTATTTGATTTTTCCGGCAATAACTTCTGTTGTCCCTTTACCCTTCCACTTGCTGTCTCTTTTCGGATTCACGGTCCAGCTTTGTCAATCCTTTTTAGGTTCTATCGCTTCGTCATTTCTTTTCGGATGCATCCTCTGGCTTTGCCATCTCTTTTCATTTTTTGAACGGAATATCAATTACATCAAAATCATTAACAACTCGAGTATCAGGAATAATATTACGAACTTGATATGCCAATTGATAAGCTGCTTTACCAGTGTATCGTGCTGAAATATGATTCAACAATAATTTTTTAACACCAGCCTTTTTCGCAATTTCAGCTGCTTGTTTGCTGGTTGAATGATAA
>ERZ808029.906-NODE-906-length-12646-cov-3.768558_pt1 | contig 12646 bp, 16 predicted proteins | sample MGYA00380185_ERZ808029 | MGnify/ENA primary metagenome ERZ808029 (study PRJEB31490, sample SAMN06133404) | mouse gut metagenome | isolation source: M2_3 | host: mice | place: China: Chengdu | collected 2015-05 ... | reverse complement strand
AAAATCTGTCTTTGATTGGTAATCCGGCACCCATTTTTCCTTAAACTTTCCATAATCAAAACTTTTTTGCTCTCCGCTGACATACAAAACTCCTTCTCATGTTCCATCCCAACTACTATGATTTTAAAAAATGCTAAACCATCCAATTTCCAATCCAATAAATCAAAAAGGCCACCACATAAGCAACTGCCATCTGAAAGCCCACTGCCCGCAAAGTCCATTTCCAGGAACCCATCTCTCTTTTTATGGCGCCTACTGCCGCAAAACAAGGCATACACAGCAGATTAAATGCCATGTAGGAATAGGCAGACACCTGGTTAAACACCTCCCCTATGGCTGGAAGAGCCTCCTCTCCTGCCATCACGGCCTCCACCGTCTCATCGCTGATACCTCCAAACAGCTGACCAAACGTAGCCACAATGTTCTCCTTTGCAATCCAGCCAGTCACAACTCCCACAGAAGCTCTCCAATCACCCCAGCCCAAAGGAGCAAATATCCACTTGATTCCATTTCCAATATAGGCTAGCAGGCTCTCCTCCATGCTGCACATTCCTCCAAAATTAAAATTGGACAAGAACCAAATCAGCACTGTGGAGACAAAAATCACAGTTCCTGCCTTAACAGCAAATCCTTTCACTTTCTCCCATCCATGAATCATCACGCTTTTAAACGTGGGAATCCGATACTGCGGAAGCTCCATAATAAAGTTGGAAACTTCATTTTTAAAGGCAAACTTATTTAAAATCAGCGCACTTGCCACTGCTGTCACAATCCCCAGCATATAAACTGAAAATACAATCACCGTCTGACTCTGATCGGCAAACAAGGTTGCGGCAAACATGGCGTAAATAGGCAGTTTGGCTCCACAAGACATAAACGGAGTAATCATCATAGTGATTTTCCGGTCTTTGTCACTTTCCAAAGTCCTTGACGCCATCAGCGCTGGCACGGAACAGCCAAATCCCATAAGCATGGGAATGAAAGAACGTCCGCTAAGACCAAAATGACGGAAAATCCGGTCCATAACAAAAGCCACACGTGCCATATACCCACTGTCTTCCAAAAAGGACAAAAGCAAAAACAACACCAAAACCAAAGGAAGAAAACCAACTACAGATCCAATCCCGTCAAGGCAGCTGGCAACCAGTCCCGTCGCCCACTCCGAAGCTCCCATACCTTCCAACAAACCAATCATTCCATCTGCAAAAATGCCCCACAGATTTCCCACAAATCCTTCCAACCATTTTCCCGGACTCAAAAGCCCTTCTATAAACAGAAAATTCTCGCTGAAAGTGCAGGCAAACATTCCATACATCACTGCTGCAAAAATCGGCAAAGCAAGTATTCGGTTGGTAAGAATCTCATCCAGTTGATCTGATTTTGTCTTTACATGATCTTTGTGAGCTTTTTTCACACAGTCTTTCACAATTTTGCTTATGTACTGATAACGCAAATCGGCAATCATGGATTCTGCATCCCCGCCTGCACTTTTATTTGCCTCATCTACCAAAGTCTTTATAGCAGCTGCTTTTGCCGGATCGACAGAACTTGTGACCACTTCATCATTTTCCACCAGCTTAATTGCTTTCCACCAGTTCTCATCGAAATCCTCATCTCCCAGCACATTTGCTATTGCCCTTATGGAATTATCCAAATCTTCCGTAAATAATTTCATCCGCTCTGGCTTTTGGCCACTCTCTGCCACAGCCACAGCCGCATCCATCAATTCCTTTAACCCTCTTCCGCTTCGGGCCACCACCGGAATGACCGGCACTCCCAAAATATGAGACAATTTCTCACAGTTAATCTGATCTCCTTTTTGTTCCACCTCATCCATCATATTGAGGGCAATCACCATGGGAATCCGAGTCTCCATAATTTGTAAGGACAGATACAGATTTCGTTCTATTCCGGTTCCATCCACAATATCAATTACTACATCTGGCTTTTCTTTCACAATATAATCTCTGGCCACAATCTCCTCTGCCGAATAGGGGGACAAAGAGTAGGTTCCCGGAAGGTCTAAAATGATTACTTCCTTATTTTTCTTATATACCCCTTCTTTTTTATCCACCGTAACTCCAGGCCAGTTTCCCACATGCTGTCTGGAACCGGTCAGCTCATTAAACAATGTGGTCTTCCCGCAGTTTGGATTCCCAGCCAGCCCAATTCTTATACTCATATTGTTGATTCTCCTCTTTCCTCCCGTATTCATTCAGATCTAAATCAAATACCCTTACTGTATCTCAATCTTTAGGGCTTCCTCTTTCCTGAGACTTAACTCATACCCCCGCACATGAACTTCTATAGGGTCTCCCAAAGGAGCTGCTTTTATGACTTTTACCTCCACTCCCGGAGTAATTCCCATATCCATAATTCTCCGTTTCATAGCTCCCACAGTGGCAATGGATTTCACAATTCCTTCCTGACCTGGTTTTAAATCTTTCAGCGTCATCCTTCATCCTCCCTTTTTCCTCTAATCTGTCACTATAATTCCATTAGCCAGACCGCGGTTTAAAGCAATCTTCATCCCTTTGACCATCAAAATCATACCACTTGGATTATCTCCCACCACACGCACAGTCTCGCCCTGAATAAATCCCAAATCCTGCAGGTGGCGTTTCATCTCCTCCTGACCTCGAAAACCCTTGATTGTTCTGGTATCTCCCTGTTCCATCATGGACAACGGCATAAACTACACTTCCTTTCTGTTTTTTATAAACTGCAAAATGTAAAGCATTATTTTTGAGATTGATTATCATTTTCATAGTTATATTACGCCAATTCTTCCAAAAAGTCAAGAGAGCTTATTGATAATTTTTCTCAATAAGCTCTCTTTCTAAAAATCTTCAAATATGGTATGAAACCAATCTATTTTGCTCATCCTAACAACCTAAACAGAAAATACATTTTCACGAGAGCCAATCCCTGTGCTCCCACAGCATCTGGACTATCCCTCGGAAAAGTAAATGGAGGAATCTTTATGAAATCGATCTGGCACAGCACACAGCTCCTCTCCCCTTATCCGTCCCTTCCTGGCAGTATCCGGACAGAGGCTGCTGTCATTGGCGGAGGACTAGCCGGAATCCTAACCGCCTACTATCTCACCAGGTCCGGTATCCAGACTACCATACTGGAAGCCCGACGCATTGGCAGCGGACAGACCAGCGGCACCACTGCCAAAATTACGGCTCAGCACAACCTGATTTATCAAAAACTAATTACCTGCTTTGGCGAAGGGGACGCACGCATGTACGCTTCCGCCAATCAACAGGCCATCAAAGAATATTCCCGGCTCATTCATTCCCACTCCATTGACTGTGACTTTCGGGAAGCCTCTGCCTGTCTGTATACCCGCTTAGCCGGAGACTCTTTGCAACAAGAATACAAAGCTGCCTCCTGGCTTGGCATTCCTGCCAAACTCTCCACAGATACTGAGCTGCCATTCTCAGTGCGAAATGCCCTGTATTTTCCACATCAGGCACAGTTTCATCCTTTGAAATTTTTAAAAGCCATCACAAAGGGACTGACCATTTATGAAAATACTCCTGTTCTTTCAGTGAAAGGCCATCAGATTCATACCTCTCTTGGAGATGTGACGGCACGCCATATTATATTTGCCTGCCACTATCCATTTTTATTGTGGCCAGGGCTTTATTTTGCCCGCATGTATCAGAGCCGAAGTTATTGTTTGTCTCTGGCTGGCATTCCTTCCTTACAAGACATGTATTTGGGAATTGACCCTGGCGGCCTTTCCTTCCGCTCTGCTGGAAACCGTCTGCTTCTTGGAGGATGCAGCCACCGGACCGGAATCATTCCTGACAACCCTTATCAGCGCCTGCAAAATTTTGTCCATAAATATTATCCTACGGCAAAAACAGTCTCCCACTGGTCTGCCCAGGACTGCATGCCCTTAGACCAGGTTCCCTATATCGGTCCCTTTTCCTTCCTGGAACCAGACTGGTATGTAATTACCGGCTTCGGTAAATGGGGCATGACCACTTCCATGATAGCTGCTCAGCTAATCAGCCGGAAAATATGTAAAAAACCGGTTCCCTGGGAGTCGGTCTTTACGCCCAGACGCATAAAATTAAAAGCATCCTGGAAAGAAGCGATTAATCATCTTTCGGAAAGCTCCCGCGGTCTGGCTCTTGGACTCATCCATCCAGACAGACGCTGTTCCCATATGGGATGTCGTCTAAAATGGAATCCCCACGAATGTACCTGGGAATGCCCATGCCATGGTTCCCGCTTTTCCCACCAGGGCAAGTTATTGTCTGGCCCTGCCCAGACTTCTGTCTCTATACCTTCCAAATAAAAATCTTCCCTACTTGATTTGAACCGATAGATTGCAAATCACCCGGTATACCTGGCTGGCACAGGCTGCCAGCCTTTGTCCGGCATATCCTGCTGCCTCCCGGTATTCCCGCTCCTGTCGGCTGATAGGCACTACTCCGCACCCAATCTCATCCATCGTTACAATCCTCGGCCCTGCTGCCAAAACCTGGTCCACAAACTCCTTTGGACTTTCCCCCTTTTCCATGACCTGACGAATCCACCTGTGAAATCCGGTCAAAAACTCTCTTTCACAGGCGACCTCTGGCATGTCCCTTTCCCCATCTCCTCTGTTTTTCTCAAACACTTCTCTTTCCATCCCGGACAGCTTCCAGGCCAGATCGCATTTTCCCTGAAAAGCGCCTCCTACAATCAGAATCATCCTGTTTATTCTCCCATCTGAAGCGTGTCACACTCCCCTTTTACAACGTTTACAGCCATCCCAAAGACTCCATAGCCACTGCCACCGTCACACCATGACCTGCCTTTTTCTCCACCAAAAGCACTCCATTTTCTCCTGCTCCAAGAAGAGCCGCCCTTTCACACACATTTCCCGTCCCTGTCACCTGCCGCACAAATGCCGATTCCTGTATCGTTCCCCTGACCGTTTCCAGCTTTCCTGCCGAAAAAGTCACAAAAGGCACTCCCCACTTTTTCGCTGTATGGCAAATGCCTTTCTCCTCCTTTTTCAAATCAATACTGGCAAACCGGGCTACTGCATGTTCTTCCAGATTTCCCTCTTCCAAAGCCTCTTTGATTTTCTTCTCTATGGTCTCGGACGAAATCCCTTTTCTGCAGCCAATTCCCACTGTAAGAATCCTGGGCGTCAGACGAAGAATCTGACCGCCCTCCTCCAACACCTCCAACAGCATGGTTCCCGTCTCGTCTTCTTTTTGGGGCTTTTTTTTTACTGTAACCCATACATTTGCCTTTCCTGCCCTGTTCCAACTGTATTCTTCCGGCAATGGCTCTTTCACAGGAAAATCACTGAAAAATCCCACGGACTCTCCCTCCAGCAGTCTGACCGACACCTCCTTGGCTGCCTCCCGGTCCCCAATCCAAAGCTCTCTTTTTGCCGCCCACACATCGATTGCCATTTTTCTGTTTATGTCCGTTGCTGTAGTGATCACAGGCGCCGCCCCGCAGGACTTTGCCACTGCCTTTGCCAGTTCATTGGCTCCTCCCACATGTCCGGACAACAAAGAAATGGCATACTGGCCTCTCTCATCCACTGCCACCACCCCTGGGTCCGTCAGCTTATCTCTCAAAAACGGGGCCACAGACCGAACGGCAATTCCGGCCGCTCCTATGTAGATCAATCCGTCCATCTGGGAAAACTGCCTTTTGGTCCACTCCAAAGCCGATTCTTCCAGCCCGTAAATCCCCTCATCTCCTCTTCCCTCTGTCTCCTGAAAAAAACGGCAGGGAATATATCCTTCACACATATATCCCTGTTTTTGCAGATTTTTAGTCAGCTGGCAGCACAGACTTGCTCCAGTTTTTGTAAAACTGATCAGCGCAAGTTTCATATCACAGAACTCCTTTCCCGTTAAGATTCTCCTTCCTATGGGAATATTTTTGTATAAATTCATCTGCATTTCTGGTTTTTCCCATAACTTTATGAGCTGAAGAAAATACAATCACCTCTGCCTTTAGCTCCCCTTCACCCCATTGTTCCACCTTCCTTTTCACCTTCTCAGCACCCCTTGACAATACCTGTCTATCCAATCCTGCTTCCTTTAAAATTCCTATGGACTCTTCTGTAGTATTGGATCTTCTAACTGCCTTAAATAACTTCTCCCACCTGTAATTTTTTGTCAGATGGTCATTTTCTGTCTGGTTCACACATTCCATTGTCAGCCGCTCCATCTCTTCCATTCTTCCGTCTCCATATTTGGAATGGGTATTTTCCGCTCCACCTGCCACTTTTACCAGCTTACCAATGTGTCCTGCCAGCAAAATCTTATGAAATCCTTCCTCCACAGCCATTTTTACCGAATCTTTGACAAAATTGCTGCACCTAACTGCCTCTCCCAGCGTTATGTTCATCTCCTGCAATAAAAACATTTCCCCATAATTTCCTGGCGTCAGCAAAAGCAGCTGTTCTCCTGCAGCCGCTTTCATCCGAATCTCCAAACGAATGGTTTCCATCAAAGCTTCCTCACTCATAGGCTTTACAATTCCCGTTGTACCCAAAACGGAGATTCCCCCCACAATTCCCAGCCTGGGATTAAACGTCTTTTGGGCAAGCCAAAATCCATCTGGAACAGCCACACAAACTTCCAGCCTCCCTTCATAAGATGCCTTTTTTCTCACCTCATCTACCGCGCCAAGAATCTGGCTCCTAGGCGCCGGATTAATCGCATAATGACCTGTGGGGCAGGATAATCCTGGTTTTGTCACCACACCGATTCCAGGACCTCCCGTAAGATACAGTCCGGGATACTCCTCCAATACATACCCTTTTTCCTGTCTGCACAATTTCTCCCACTGAAAATTGTCCACACAAAGCACCCCTCCATATACCCACACTCCATTCGTCACATCCGGGTCGTCTCCTGCATCCTTTCGGACCCTGCACCAGCTTCCATCCCCCTGTAAATATTCCACATAAAACTCTGCCTTTTTATCCTGTTCCAGACACACTTCTATTTTTTCCGGCTTTCTTCCCGTCAACAAAAAAACAGCTGCAGCCTTTGCTGCTGCAGCCGCACAAATCCCCGTTGTGTATCCGCTTCTTAAATATTGTCCCATTTTTTATCCCACATGAAACCATTGGCCATTTTTCGCCAATCTTTTTCTCACCTGTTTATTGGCTACAATCTCTCATTTCACCTGTTATCTGTTAAAATTATACTAAAAGCCATGGGAAAAATCAACGGGCAATGATCTTTTATCCTTACTGTTTTTCATCACCTGAATTATAAAAATACTTTCCATTTTTCATCACCCCATCTTTTCCCCGTTTCCAGCCAACCTTATATTTCTTCCGCCTGCCTGAAACTTTTCCAGAAACCCCAGGTCTCATGGCAGAGTAACCTCCTCTCTGCACTTTGTTTCATCTTTAGCCATTTTCTGCATCTCCCGTTTTCTTTTTGTAATCAGTCCCCCGATTCTTCCGCTTTCCTTGGAAGTCAGGCTTCTCCATCCGCTTTCCAGCACCCGCGCTCCTAACCCCAGCTCCTCGGCAATCTCAAACTTCAGCTGTTCCTCCGGGGTCATATTGTTTATATCAAAGGTTTTTTTTGATTTTTTACTTTTTGACATAACAAAGGCACACTCCTTTCTCTGAACTTCATAAAAGCAGTATGCCCGTTTCTTGGATTTCCTATTCAAAACAATTCTTTAACCCCTATTAATATTCCGGCTCCAGGGGAATAATAATCGCGGCAATAATATATGCCACAATGCTCATTCCTGCCCAACAAGTCATAAGAACCCACAGCAGACGAATCAATGTTGGATCTATATTTAGATAATCACCAATTCCCCCGCACACGCCACAAAGCATTTTGTCCTTATTGGAACGATACAATTTCCGATTCAAGTCCATCTCATTCTCCTTTCTGTACTTTTACATGAAATTTTCTTAGCTTTCTGAAAAGTTTACTGAAATGCTTCCTGCCTTGCACTCCAGCTCCACTTTCTTTCCATTTGGATTGATCATATCTTTTTCCCAATGTACTCCCTGATGCGGATACTCTTCCGGTATCTCGCCGCCAAGGAAAATCGTCCCCATATCACATTCCATCTCATAGGAATAATCTTCTTTTTTTCCTTCCAAAGTAAGCTGAATCTCCCCCAGGTTGCACTCCGCAGAAACCTCTCTTGTCACAGCCCCGCCGCACTGAACAGAACCTGCCTTCACATCTAAAGAAAGCTCCTCTGTCTGGATTTGTTTCACTGCAACTGTACCTGCCTCTGCCTGTAACGAGATCTCCTTCGCCAGCAGCCGGTCTGCAAAAAAAGCTCCTGCTCTGGCATTCACTTCCACTTCGTTCAGATAAGTTCCCACAGGAAGAGAAAGGATTATGGTATTTTCCTGGTAATGGTCAGTGTACATGGAAACGGTTGGTTTAATCTCAAGCTTATCTCTCTTCTGTCTGTACTGATAATTCTCCCCATCTCCAACGATTTCAATTCGCACCTGTCCATCAGTCAAATCCTCGGATTCCTGCAAAAGAACATTTCCAAACACTTCCACCTCCAATTCCCGAACCTGTTCATAATTCATTGTGTTCTGTATGGAAATCTCTCCGCTTTCCAGCTGTTCCCTTACAGAATTTTCATCCAGAGTCAAAATCTCTTCCGGTCCCATAATTTCCTCTGGCACAGCTAAGTTATATGTCCCTTCCAGATTTCCCTTTTCCTCTAACGCCTCCCAATCTTCGTAAAACCTGGAATTTCTCATACTTCTTCTGCCATAATCCCATCCTTCCCGAACAGCTTCCCGCAATACCCATTCCAGATAATATCCGCCTCCCATCATAGCGCCGGCTGTAATAACCCCGATTCCCACCAGGGAAACCATAATTCCTAAAATTACAGACCATTTTATCAGACGATTCATGCTTTGTGCCTCCTTTCCCTGTGAAACAAACCGTTAAGTCCGTTGATGATACTGCAAAAGCAAAAAGGAAGCAACTTTCCGTACAGTAACAGAGAAATGGCCGTTCCAAGAAGCGCCAGTCCAAAAGCCAGAACACCAAAGCCAATCACCATAACTCCGCTCCAAAGATTAGAGATTAACATAAAAATTCCCATCACAAACAGCGCCACTGCTCCAATCCATGCAGTCACCGTCAACACTCCCACCAAAAGCACTACGCCAAGAAACAAAGCCACCGCGCCAACAGCAATTCCTGCCATTCCGCCTCCAACACCAAGTACCACTGGGGACACCACGCAAAACAAAACAAAAACCAAAATCACTTTTACAATAAAACTTCCTGTACTTCCCTTTGACAAAATACCTCCTCTTTTTAAGTTGGATTGTCTGTCTTTCTCCTCTTGGCTCTCCCCGTTTTGTTCGTTCTCTTCAAATCTCTTCCATCCATCTTCCTCTGGCATCTCAGGCAAATCTTTCCGCTGTACCACCTGATACCTGGGATCTCGAAACCGCTCGTCCTGATATCCGCTTTCTGTAAATTCGCCGCCTTCGTCTAAATTCCCTTTTAAGTCAGCCCGTATAATGGCAGCCACCCGCTCTGGACTGCCAAATTCCAAAATCACTGCCTCCTCATTCTCCTCCCCTGCTTCCTCCAGATAATCCTCATAGTAAGCAATGGCATCTTTCTTGTCCTCGTCTGAAATATCTTGTAAAAGATATTCCAGTTCCCTCATAAATTCCCCTTTATTCATTCCTCTGCCTCCTCAAGTATCCTGGAAATCTTCTGAGAATAGCTGCTCCACTCACTGCGGTACAGATTCAGCTGCAGCCTCCCGCTCTCTGTAATCCGATAATATCTCCGATTTCTGCCATCAATGGCCCTGTCATAGCTTTCCAGGCATTGCTCCTTTAAAAGCCTTCGCAAAACCGGATATAAAGTTGACTCCGAGATATCAATGGCAGTTCGGACATCCTGGGTAATCTTATACCCATAAGTTCCCTGCTGCTCCCGTGATACGGCTGCCAGTACAATCGCATCCAGAAGCGCTGCTCCTGTGTTAAAAACCATGATCCCTCTCCTGTTCTCCTGTAACCGCAGCTTTTGCAATCCTTAAAAACATGAAAAATCTGCCCTATTTGGACTACTATCGAATTTTAGACTTTTTGCTCTTTCTTATTGCCCTCTGAACGGTTACGTTTTTGATTTCCACTGCTGCATCAAAGTATAACAGTTTATAATATTACTCGATTTCCTATATTATATATCATATAATATTATATGTCAATACTAATTTATCGCTAATTAGAAACGGTATTGGCGTCAATGGGTTTTATATCAAAATAATGCCAACAAACTGGAAAATGACAGACAAAAGAATCTATATTCCCTTGAACAAAGAAAAAAATTATGGGGCAAAATCCCAAACAAGATTGTATGGATACTTATGGCAATTACTATCCACGAATAGGATAGGGGAAAATCAGATTTGTGATGATAGAATGAAGAGCGAAAATCAAGAATCCGGCAGCAGGTATTCCCGCAAAGCAACGAGCTTTTCTTTTAATGCGGTATTTTTCTCTTTTAATGCAATGTTTTTTCTCCTCTAATTCAATATCTTTTTCCTTCAGATCTTTTTGAAGCTCTTTCCCTGACAGAAATCTAAAAAGGGTATTCCAAAGTGTGGATAAATCATCACAGTTGAGCTTATGTTTTTGCGTGCTGCGTTTCAACTTATTATTTGCCATAGATAAATAATACCTCCATAAAGTTTAGAAAAAACGAAACGAATGGTGAGAAGTTCACCAGAACCTTAGAAGAAATCGGATGATGAAAGTATATCATGGATATGAGAAATTATCTAGATTTCCCAAAAAACCTTTTTTATAAGCATTCAACTGATTCTGGTTGGAAATCACCATCATTTTCTTTTTGTACTGCCTCATAATCTTCTTATATTCCATCCACTTTTTCCGGGTCCGTGCCTTATACAGAATCCACCAGACAAATTCCAGGTCCAGCTTTTCCATGCAGCCCTTCCCCATGTCTTCTCTTGTTCTTCCCCGGTATTTCCAATACCGCTTCCACACCCGGTACAGGCAGGAAAGCCGGTTAAAATTCATAAAAACAATTTGATCCGCCTCGAAAAGCCGACGCTCATACTCCAGCTTATTGTAATTTCCATCTATAACCCAGGAATCCTTTGTATCCATAAAATTCCGGACAATTTCCCGTCTTTTCCCCAAAGGCCGCTCTTTCCATCCACGAGTCCAGTGAACCCGGTCCAGATGAAGAACCGGGATATGATAAGCTCTGCCCAAATCTTTTGCCAGCGTAGACTTTCCGCTTCCGCTGAATCCAATCACTACAATTTTCATCCCAATCCTCCCCTTTCCCTGAATACATTATCCATTAAGACACAAAAATGCCGCCAGATTCCCTCGTCTGGTCCCCATCTTTCGGTGGGAAAACAGCAAATCCGGATTACACCGGGTACAAATATCCGTTGTATGAATCCGTTCCTTTGCCACTCCTGCTTCCTCAAAAACAATTTCATTGGCACGCCAGAGATTCAGCTGATACTTATTCTCTTTTGTTCTGTAAAAAAGTTCCCTTTCACGAGAAGGACCAAACCTGTCTGCAAATTCCTGGGCCACCTCCGGCCCCACCTCAAAACAGTCCTGACAAATGCTGGGGCCAATGCAGGCAATCACATCTTCCGGTCTTGTGCCATATGCCCGACTCATTGCCTCTAATGTAACTTTTCCCATCCGGTTTACAGTTCCCCGCCAGCCGGAATGGGACAATCCGATTGCGCGATGAACCGGGTCCAAAATATAAAGAGGCACACAGTCTGCATAAAATGTCACCAGCGTCAGTCCTGGCACATTGGTAATCAAACCATCTACATCTTTATAATCCCTTTCCCGAAAAATTCCCTTTCCCTTATCCGCTTCCCCAACCATACGAACGTTGGTGGTATGGGTTTGCCAAGACAAAACCATTCCATGAACATCCACTTCCAGAGCCTCTGCCATCCGCTGGTAGTTTTCCATCACATGTTCCGGATGATCTCCCCTGGTAAAAGTAAAATTCATGGACGTAAAGTCCCCCTGACTCACACCGCCCAGTCTGGTGGAAAAACCATGCCGAACCTGTCCGGTTTGGGAAAGGGCCGGAAATTCCAGCCAAACTACGCCTTTTTTCTCCTGCACTTTCAAAGACTCGCCGCCGGTCTTCCGTCTCCATTCCATATTTGGTTCACCTCACTTCTAAAAAGCATCCTGAATCCATTGGACTTCTCTGCCTAAAATACTGACCACATCAAACCTGCACAACACATCTCCACATTGACAGCGATACAAATAACGGTTTGCCGCCTGACGAATATGCCGCTGTTTGTCCGGAGTCACTGCCTCCGCCGGATCTCCGTTCAGGCCGTTTCTGCGGTATTTTACTTCCACAAAAACCAGACAGTCTCCATCTTTTCCAATCAAATCAATCTCTCCCTGGCGGACACGATAATTCTGCTCTAAAATGACCATCCCCTGGCCTTTCAGATATTCTGCCGCCATCTGTTCATACCAAGCGCCGATCTTCCGTTTGTTAATAGGCCCCCTCAATCCTGGTCCCCTTCTTCTCTTTTGGTATACTTTGTAATAAACGTTTTCCGGTGAATAGGGCAGGGACCATGTTTCAGCAGT
>ERZ808029.897-NODE-897-length-12874-cov-3.641166_pt1 | contig 12874 bp, 10 predicted proteins | sample MGYA00380185_ERZ808029 | MGnify/ENA primary metagenome ERZ808029 (study PRJEB31490, sample SAMN06133404) | mouse gut metagenome | isolation source: M2_3 | host: mice | place: China: Chengdu | collected 2015-05 ... | reverse complement strand
GGGTGAAAATGGATGTCTTCTCCATCTGATCTCGCCTGGAATAAGAGCGTTCCGTCAACTTGGAAAATTTTGATTTGCTTATTTTTAGGTACTCTTTTGATGTTGATACAATGGTCTTCGACGGCAACTTCAATATCGGTTATAGATGTGCCTATGATATCGCTGAAATCAGACTCTTTAATCTTATTGAAATCAGACCATACTGGAGCAACCCAATAATAATTGTAGCATCCAGGCGGAACAATCAGCTCACATCGAGTTTTAGATACAGCCTCAAAACAGTCATTAGAGCATACCGGTGGATTCAATGCTTTGACTTGAAGCGACGAGATATTCACACACCCGATGAAAGCATCCTCTCCTATGTTCGTCAGAGTTGATGGTAGAATCACCTCACATAGTCTTTTTGAATTGACAAATGCGTATGGCGCAATTATTTTTGTGCCCTCTTTTATAGCATAACTATTCGATTCATAATTTACAGGGAATATCAGGAGTTCATCAAATGTTGAAGTATATAAAACGCCATTTTCACTTGCGAAATAATTATTACTTTCAGCAACATTGATTTTAGAGATGTTTTGGCAATCCTTGACTATTCCGTCTCCAATATTTATCACACTTGCAGAAATCGTTATTTCAGATAATCCATTGCACCCCATGAATGCATAGTCTTTGATCGAAATCAGACCGCGTGGCATAGGGATTCTAAGCAAACTTATATCATTACGGAATGATTGTACTCCGAATGATTTGACGCCATCGGGAATTGAAATTACAGAAAGTCTGTCACAATCTGCAAATGCATAATCCTCAATTTCAGTTGTGTTTTCGGGCAACATGAGATTTACAAGCTGCTTACAATTGTAGAACATATAGTCGCCGACCTTGTTATTTGATGTCTGGCAAGATTTATAATAACTCCGACCACCCGATACAATTGTACAACCCGAAATATCGAGTATTTCAAGAATACCAAGAGTGCTGTTGCCATAGCTGTCACTTCCTGCCATTTCACGCAAGAAATTTATATCAGTCCCATTAAGATAGCCCGTTAGACGAAGATTTTTAATCTGATATTTTCTGTTATCTGCAATGAGATTTGGCAGAGTCCCGGCATTATCGATATTCAAGAATATCTGAGGATTGGAAGGCTCTCCCCCTGTTCCCATTACAACAAGAGTATTCGACACCATAGGTGCCGCATTATAATTTTTATCTCCGTTCTGAACTGCACGAATATTTACCGCACCACTACCGAAGCAATCAAGATACCATGTGCCATTATTATTGTAGAGCGATGCCACATTATTTGGAGACAACTCATAAGTAATAGGAAGATGGGCACTACTACTTGCCTCTAATGCAACCTGCGAATACATCGGAATATTTGACAGATCTTGATTCCATATGATAGCCTGATTGGCTTTTTCTATGGTCAATGTTCCCGAATTATATTTGTTTATCACATAATTCATAGCCTCGCCCCCGTCCAAAAAAATTGGATATGAACCCACATCGCTTGACTTATTTGCTGAACAAACGATATTAGGAGTGTTAGTTAGAACCGATTTGTCCTCGTTATTTACAAATCCAGTATACTCAATCTCGAATTGCGGGTTCTCGCTACCATAGATTTTGGTATAGTTGCCGACCGAAGCAGTCAATGCTCTTTTGTTGATTGATAAAGTTCCTTTTTGGTAATCTATAGTGTAGTTCTGAGCTGTTGCGTTTAATGGCTCAATCTCATATTCTCCGGAATTGCTTGTCTTGACAGCTGCACATTTAAACGAAGGCTGCATAGATAGACAACTTTTTGTGTCTGAGTTACGCAATCCAATAAGTGTAAAATCAAATGATGGGTTTTCTTCATAATATTCACGAGTAATGTCTTTCGCTCTTAAAATCAACGGAGCTTTTGAAATCAAGAGATTCCCATTTATGGATTCTACAATATTATAATTGTGAGGTTCGCAATTTACCGAAACGGAGTATTCGCCCACGTTTGATCCTTTAGTTGCTACTGTTGTGAATTGAGGTGTCTTATCCCATTTCGGGACATTCTCGAAATTTGCCAAGCCTTCATAGAAAAGTTGGAATTCCGGTAAATCTTGACCATAAGATATTTGCGCATTTTTAACCTGTACTTTTAAATCTCGCTTCTCAATCTTCAAGCTTCCCTGAATATAATTTATAGAATAATTGGTTGCGGCTCCATTAGTTAAAACTATAGCATAGTCGCCAACATCTGAGTGATCATAACAATCCAAAGAAATGGTAGGTTTAACAAGTAGCACCTCAGGAGTTTCGCCATTAACAAAACCTTCATAAGTTAACGCTATTATAGGATTGTTTTCTCCAAATTGTCGTCTTAAATTAGGTGCTATAATCTTAAGTGAAGTAGGCTGGATAGAAACTACGATTTCTCCTTCAACCGTCATCCCGTTATATGCAAAACTTGCGGGCAATATATATTTGCCACAGGGCGCCTTTAGAGATTCCTTATTTAAAGAAGTTATTGAGACAGATGCCGGAGTCGTAAGGTTTAAATTAGGTATTACTCCGGTATATAGAATATCTTCATTGATATATGCTAAACCTTCAACTCTATCTCCAAACGACCTATAATCTGCGATTTTAGGTACGTACAATTTCACTTGAGAGCCAAAAGCATTTGAACTGATTGAGGGTTTTGCTTTAGTCATAAAGACAGCTTCATGGAGATTTTCACAACCCACAAAAGCGTTCTCGTCTATTAACTGTAAATATGTAGGGAATAGCACTGAATTAAGACTTCTGCAATTTTCAAAGGAGTTTTTCCCTATTGCATACAATCTCTTTGGGAAAATAATAGAAGTAAGTTTGTTACAATCAGAAAACGCATAAGGAGAAATAGAACGCACGATATATTGCGTGTTATTTACATAAATGGTTTCAGGAATAGTAATTTCTCCAGAAATATCCTTATTAGTAACTACTGCGAGTTCAGCTGTACCGTTGTTATATAGGTAATAAATATAATTCCCATCCTCATAGACATTAGAGGAATTGAAATCAAGTAAAGCCCCATCAGAAGTTGTGAGAGACCAGTCGTCGATTGCAAAATGACTTATTGTAGAGTTCCCATCCCATTCTTGAGAATTGTCAATCCAAAACCGTACTTCTCCTTCAGATTCCATATTGAATGATAATGAGTATTTTGTATAGGAATAACTACTTTCAGTCACAGAATATTGCTGACTTTTATTGACTGCTCCATCGACTTTAAGTGTTAATTTCGTCCCCTCATAACCAATGGTGGCTGCATATACACTAAAAGTATATGAGCCTTCCGATAATTTGTAGGAATTGGATTTTAATGCGTTGGAATAACTACGACTGTCAAAAAAAGCAGCATACTTTCCAGTTCGTGCACGGCAACGCGAGTGGGTTTTAACAACTGCGTCACATGAAGCATATCCAGTGTTATTTAAATCCCATCCGGTCGGAACAGAGGTGGTATAATTACCAACAGAAAGTGGATACGAGTCATTCCAATCCTCAAACGAGGAATTGAATATTGGCAGTTCCTTTGCCTGTGCAGCATATGCATCTTCATAAAATGCAAACAGGAATGTTGCAATTATAAAGAATAAGCAAACCGGCCAATGGCGTCTTTCATCTACTTTTCCCATACATTTACTATATCTTGGAGATTCAAGTTTATTATTTGAGGATTCAAAGGATTGCCATTTTTATCGGAAACGATAAAAAGATAAGCTCCTGCATTAGTATTGATGCCTGCTTTTATATCGTTTAGGAAAATGGCATCTGTAGCCATATCGGTTTTGACGTTCAAAAGGATTATGTCATCTGTCATCACATCTTCCAGTTGCACCGGACGAGAAAGTTCCAAATGTAGCACTTTCTTTTTTAGATTGCATTCTTGAAATAGAAACTCTATCGAATACATTTTATTTTTTAGCCGCGGTCATCCCCTCGTTGGCGTTTGTTGTTATACGAAAAAAGCGTAGGAATCTGTATCTGTTACCGTCCTACACTCTGAGGCTTCTCGCATTGCCCTATTCTTGTCGGACGGCAACGCAGAAGCCCACGCCAGTATATGCAATGATTGCGAGCGGCTACATTTCTCCCGAAATATCGTGCCGAACGCAAGATAATCACATATCCACGGGCATCTACCGTTGCTCGACCCTTGACAAGAATATGAAAGTTTGCGAGACATTTCAGAGTGTCAAGAATCAGCGCGGATAAACGCTTTCTTATGTATGTCGCTGCCAAGACGTTGCGTCAAGGCAGCCAGTCTACATCCCGCTCCGCTTTACCCCAGACCGGGGTTTGATTCGGATAACCTCACCCAACTGGCGTAGCATACGAGGCGGTCTGCGCCGCAAAGTTAATAATATTTTTTGAAAACCAACAACTCTTTTGAAATTTTCCGAATCCGTGGAAATCAGTCGCATCCGTGGGGCGCTATGCGACCTGAACAATCTGTGTGGCAGCCTTTTCGCTCTTATATCTGCCGGATGAAGAGCTGGAAGAAACACAGATTTTTAGGTCGCACTAATGGTGCAGTCCCTATTGATTCTTTAAGGTGAGGAGCGTCTATACCACGGACCCGTACCCTACGGGCACTCCACCCACAGATAGCAGACAACCACCGCGCCTCGCCCCGCCGGGGCTCGACACGGTGTTACTCACAGCCCCGCACCCTCCGGGCGCTCCGTTGATGTGGCCCCAAGTCACCAATTATGGCTGAATGATGCCGATAGATGATGCCGATAGATAAAAAGAGGATTAGTTAATAAAGAATTTAAGTTTCTCAAGTTCCCAACTTGCTCACCTTAAAAGTGAAGGGTGAATGGGATACCCATATTGAGTGTTTTCTTCACTCAGGCAAAGCCTGATTTTCACTCTTAACTTCTTTCGCTTCATCTTGAGCTTGCGTTAGTTGATTAAGAGTATTAGATGATTGAAATTTAGCGAGTTTTCAACTGGCTCATATTAAATGGTGAAGGATGAATGGTGAAGTAGAGACCTCATTAACTATTATCTTCACTCAGGCGAAGCTGGATTTTCACCTTTCACTTCGTCCTCAAACGGTTTGATTGGGGTGAGGCGCTACTGCCATCCGCGGAGCGCCCGGAGGGCGTGGGGCCATGAGTAACACCGTGTCGAACCCCGGAGGGGCGAGGCGCGGTGCTTGGTGTGCGGTCAACTGGGAGGAGTGCCCGGAGGGTACGGGTCTGTGGTATAAGCTGGTTGACGAGGTAAGAGGATAATGCTGATGCGCTGATTTTCAGGGTGCAGGCTACCTATGGAGAAGGGGAAGGGGCGGTTTTGGGGGGACGGGAAATGGGAAACAGGGGGAAATGGAAAATAGGGGGAAATGGAAAACAGGGGAAAATGGTAAGAGGGGAGGGGATTTGGATATTGGGAGTTTGGAGGATTTGGGTTAAATTCGCGATGTTGAATTTTTTGTGGTGTAGGGACGCGATTCATCGCGTCCGCATTTAATTGGTAATCAACCGCAGTATTCGCAACAAATTGGTAATCAGTAAATGGATGCGGATAATAGATTGATTGCAGACCATCCGGGCGCGGACGCGATGAATCGCGTCCCTACAACAGATATATATGGCTGAGATGACGGAATTAGTGGAGATGCTGAGTCGCGAGGGGTGTTCGTGCGTGGTCGGTAACGGAATGAGCGTCAGGACGTTCCGGGAGCGGGGCGTGTGCGACTTGCTGAGGCTACTGAGGGAGGAACCGGAGGCGCTCCGCGGGGCTTCCGTGGCCGACAAGGTGGTCGGAAAGGGGGCGGCGGCGCTGATGGCGCTGGGGAGAGTAAGGGAGGTTTACGCCCTGGTAATGAGTCGTAAGGCGTTGGAACTGCTTGACAGGGAGGGGGTTAAGGCTGGCTATGAGACACTGGTCGACAATATCATCAATCGGGCGGGAATGGATATCTGTCCGGTCGAAAAGCTTTGCGCACCGTGTGCGACGGCGGAAGAATGCCTGCCATTAATCCGACGCTTTGTCGATGGACTTGGCGATTCTCATAAATAAGGGAAAATCTTCGATTCTTATAACAATATATAATCCAATAGTTTATGGAAACTACCGCGCAAATCAGACAACTGTCATTCAGCAGCGCCCGCACCTATCTGCTGGCGGCGCTGTTCGTCATCGGCAATATCGCTGCGCCGCAGCTTTTCCACCTTGTTCCGCAGGGGGGAGTTACCTGGCTGCCGATTTACTTTTTCACGCTCGTCGGGGCGTATCTTTACGGATGGCGGGTCGGGCTGCTGACGGCGCTCGCGTCGCCATTGGTGAACTCGCTACTGTTCGGGATGCCGGCGGTTGCCGCGCTTCCGGCGATCACGCTTAAATCGGCGCTTCTCGCGGTAGCTGCGGGGTTTGCCGCCCGGCGGAGCGAAGGGAAGGTTTCGATTGGAATACTGGCGGCCGTGGTGCTTTTCTACCAGGTCGCGGGGACGCTGGGCGAGTGGGCGCTCCGCGGGGACTTTTGGCTTGCTTGCCAGGATTTCCGAATCGGGATTCCGGGGATGCTGCTGCAGGTTTTCGGGGGCTGGGCCGCGCTCAGGCTCCTCGGACGGGAGCGCTCAACGCCTCTAAACTAAGCGAGCGCCGCGGCCGGAGATTTCCGACCGCGGCGCTCGTTTTATTTCGGGGGGCGGGGGATTAGCGGAGGATGACTTTGGAGGTGCGGGAGCCGCGGCGGAGGATTACGAGGCCGCGTGTTGTCGCGGGATCGACGCGGCGGCCGTCGAGGGAGTAGTATTCGGCGGGGGCGTTGGAGTCGTCGGCTTCGTTGGCGAGGTTGTCGTTGATGAGGTCGTCAATTGAGGAGAGGGACTTGCGGGCCGTGAGGGAGAAGTTGCGCACTTCCCAGGTGCAGGCTTCTTCGGTTGTGGAGGTGTAGCGGAATCCGATGCGTATTTTCTTTCCGGCGAAGTCGGGAAGGGAGACTTTCACGTCGTTTGTGAAGGTCCAACTGTTGCCTTTGGGCCATACGATTTTCTGGGCGGGGATTACGTAGTCGGGTTCACCTTCGGCGCGGACAATCACGCTGAGTACCGCTGAGGGGTCGGCGGCAAACTTGCAGGCGTGGTCAAACTTGATGGTCGGCTCGACATATCCGGCGAGGTTGACAGCCGGGGTTAGGAGGGTCGCGTCGGAGGCGTCGCGGACGATGTTGTCGGAGCTGCCCGAGACGGCGGAGGCTTTCCATCCGTACTGTGGGTCGAGAGTCCAGACACGGGTTCTGTTGGCGGGCTGGAGGTCTATCTGCTCCTGGCATCCGCCGTCCTCGCCGATAAAGGAGCTGGCGTAAAGCTCTTCGATGGAGCCGGAGACGGGCCCGTCGCCGATTGAAGAGCCGCCGATGAAGTCAGCGCTCTTGACGGTTGTCTTGACGTTGAACGACTGGCCAATCGAATCGCCCCAGATGTATTCCATCAGGTTGGGGAAGTCGACGAAGGGGTTGCGGTTGCGCTGGAAGGTCTCGACGTCGTCGTTGCGAACGGTCTCGATTTGGTCAACCTTGTCCTGCCTTGCCCAGGCGATGAAGAGCTCAGAGGCTTTGCTTTTGAGGGTCGGGTATGAGCCTGTCTGGAGGATTACCTGTCCCTGGGAGTTAGTCCAGGTGAAATCCTGGTAGGCGGTAGCCATATACATATATCCGCGGGCGAAGTCCCCTTTCCACTTGTCGGCCGGTTCCCAGTAGTTCTGACCGTCGGATCCGGCGCCGACGCGGGTGCATCCGTTGTCGCCGGAGGGGGTAGTACGGTTTACGACCCCCATCGGGTAGTTGCTCTTGGTTGAATTGATTTTCACCTCGCAGGGCATCAGGTTGTAGAGGTCCTTGTATGCGTTGTTTTCGGAACCTCCCCACCAGCTTTTTGGGAAGGAGTGCTCGATGTTCATGCCTGAAACGGAGGAACCGCGGCTACCGAAGTAGCGGACATCGTTGGAGTAGCGGTCGCGGACGGAGCCGTCGGGGCATCGGTCTGTGACGTAGAAGCCGTACCAGGTATTGTTCTGGCCGGACCCGTAGTCGAGCATGCGCACGTTCTCGGTAACGATTTCGTGGACTGCGGTTTTCAGGGCGGCGCCTTTCAGGCCTTGCAGACGGCTGTAATAGTCAAGGTCGATAACGGCGGAAGCCTGGAAAGCGGCGGCCGCGCCTATCGCGATAAGCACTGATTTTTTTGATATTCTCATGACTGTGGTTTCGTAGAAATTAAGGTATCAGGCATTCCAGCGGCTAATTGCGGCAGGGAAAGCCGACAAATTTACTAATATTTACTCTGACCGCCAATCAAAATACGGGGAAAATTACTAATTTTGCCAAAACTTTATACCCACGTTATCCTATCCCGACGAATGAGACAGGAACCGAAACCGAAAACGATTTACGCCCGCGGCGCTGACGACGGCCTCTGGATGGGGCTGTACATTACGTTCGCCATGGCGCTTGTCTGCGGCTCCCTTTTCACATCGTGGTTGCAGATTCCTGCAATGGCGGTTGCTCTCGGCGTGCCGTTTCTGACCTATTTCTTCCTTCGGAGGACGCATGTCGCGGCGCACGGTATGACTGTGTTTTCGGCGCTGTGGATGCAGGGTATCGTGATGTTCGCGTGCGCGTCGCTTATCTTCGGCGCTGTGGCGTTCGTTTACCTCCGCTATGTCAACCCCGGCTTCATTCAGGGGGTGTTTACATACCTGATTGATTTTTACGGGGGTATGGAGGAGGACGGGGCCCAGGCCCTTGCCGACGAGCTGCGCATGGTAGCTGACAGCAACGCCTATCCGCGTCCGGCGGTACTCGTCCTGGGGGAGATGTGGACGGTTATGTTCAGCGGCTCCCTGCTTTCGATGGTAGTCGGAGCGCTGGCGCGAATCAAGCGGGTGCCGATCTCGCAAGGATAAAAGAAGAACTGACAACTGTTAAAAGAAAAATGGATATTTCGATAGTCGTGCCCCTCTACAACGAGGCGGAATCGCTTCCCGAACTGCAAGCCTGGATTGAACGGGTTATGGCGGCCAACGGCTTCACATACGAGGTAATATATGTCAACGACGGCTCGACCGACGGCTCGTGGGAGGTAATCCGTTCTCTCGCTGCGTCGAATCCGGCGGTCAAGGGGGTAGCCTTCCGGCGCAACTACGGCAAGTCACCCGCGCTGAACACCGGGTTCCGCAAGGCGCAGGGGGATGTGGTAATCACGATGGACGCCGACCTTCAGGATTCCCCCGACGAGATTCCCGAACTCTACCGGATGATTACGGAGGATGGCTATGACCTCGTCAGCGGGTGGAAGCGGAAGCGCTACGACCCGCTGTCGAAGACCATACCGACGAAGCTGTTCAACGCCACGGCGCGCCGGGTCAGCGGTATCCATAACCTCCACGACTTCAACTGCGGCCTGAAGGCATACCGCAACAGCGTCGTGAAGCATATCGAGGTTTACGGCGACATGCACCGCTACATACCCTACCTGGCGAAAAACGCCGGGTTCGACAAAATCGGAGAGAAGGTAGTCAAGCACCAGGCGCGGAAATTCGGCAAGACGAAGTTCGGGCTTGACCGCTTCGTCAACGGCTATCTCGACCTGGGGACCCTGTGGTTCACCGGGAAGTTCGGGGCGAAGCCGATGCATCTCTTCGGACTTCTGGGCTCGCTGATGTTTTTTATCGGCCTTATCGCAGTGATGGTAGTCGGGTTCGGCAAGCTGTGGGCGATGCACCACGGCGACCCGTACACCCTCGTCACCAATTCCCCGTATTTCTATATTGCCTTGACGATGATGATTCTGGGCACCCAACTCTTCCTGGCGGGCTTCGTCGGGGAACTCGTGGTGAGAAACTCGCCGCGGCGCAACGAATATGAGATCAGAGAAGAAATATAAGCCAGCCATCCTGCCTGTTGCCGCGATTGCGGCGCTGTGGCTGTCGATACTGTTCCCCGCGTGCAACAACCAGGGGTGTACCGACAACCATAACGCCCTGCCGCTGATGGGGTTTTATGCCGTCACGACAGGGGAGGACGGGCGTCCGGCGGAACAGGCGATTTCTCTCGACTCGCTCGACATTGGGGGCGTAGGCGCTCCCGACGACTCGTTGCTTGTCTCCTCCGGGGAGCGGACCGGCTCGCTGTACCTGCCTTTCCGCTACAACACTCCGCGGACCGCTTTCTTTATCCGCTATAATTATAAGGTGCAGGGGCTTGACAAGCCGGTATTCAACGACACCATTACCTTCACTTATGATTCCGAGCCTTACTTTGCCTCGGAGGAGTGCGGGGCGATGTACCGTTACCGGGTGCGCCAGGTGGTCTATACGCGGCATGTGATAGATTCGGTCGCTGTTTCAGACTCCGTCGTGACAAACATAGAGCGGGAGCGCTTCAAGGTATATTTCAGGGTAGCCAATCTCGGCCAGGGGACCGATAACGGCACGCTCGAGGTGCCTGACGACCCTGACCGCTTCGGCGAAATAGATATGGGAGACCATGGCGGCGAAAGGAAAGGGGGTGGCCGATGAAAAGCCGTCTGCGCATTTTACCCCTCGCGGCCGTTGTCGCGGCGGCGTTCGGGCTGCTTACGATGAACGCCCAGCGGAGGGTCACTCCCGTAACCTCCGCATCGCAGGGAATCACCGGCATCAACGAGAACAAGCTGCCCGGGGATTCAATCGACCGCTCGTCGTTTGTCGAAATGACCGACGAGAACGGGCGCAAAATCCTGGTTGACACCATTAACGGCCGCGAGGTTCCGGATTCGCTGATGATGCTCCCCGACACGGTGAAGGTTCCGAAGATGATCCAGCCGCTGATTTATTCGGCGACGGTCGGAGTGAACCTGTGGGATCCGGTAATGCGAATCATCGGGCAGAAGTATGGTATTGTTGACTTCTCGGCGGAGTTCAACATGCATAACCGCTATATCGCTGTCGTAGAGGCGGGACTGGGGAACGCCCTCTATACGCCTGACGACAACAACTATACCTACCGTGTCGGGGTGACCCCCTATTTTCGGATAGGGGCCAACTATAACTTCCTGTACAATTCCAACCCTGATTATTCGGTTTACGCCGGATTGCGCTACGGAGTCTCGCCGTTCAAATACCGGCTGACTGACGTGACGATCGACATGCCATACTGGGACGAGACCTCCAAGGTCGATTTCCCCGAACAAAGCTCGACGGTACACCATATCCAGGTATTGTTCGGGCTTCGGGTTAAGGTCTACAAACAGTTGTCGCTCGGCTGGGAAATCAGATACCGCGGGATACTGAAACAGACCAAACAGCGCGGTGGTAATCCCTGGTACATTCCCGGCTACGGCACATCCAACGGCCATCTCGGAGTCTCTTTCTCGGTATATTACACCTTCCCTTTGGGCAAGGAGGGGTATCAGGGAGACAAGACAGCGGCCATACCTGAAAAATAGAATACTCAGAAACTCTCAAATATATGGATAAGCAAAACATCGCCCTGTGCAGTGATCACGCAGGTTACGAGATGAAGGAAATGATTAAAGGATACCTTGAGGCCAATGGTCTGGAATATACTGATTTCGGTACTCATTCTACCGATTCATGCGACTACCCCGACTACGCCCACCCTGCTGCGCTTGCCGTGGAGAGCGGCAGATGTGGCTGCGGAATAGCGCTCTGCGGTTCGGGCAACGGAATCGCGATGACACTCAACAAGCACCAGGGTATCCGCGCGGCGCTCTGCTGGCTCCCCGAACTTGCGTCGCTGGCCCGTCGCCACAACGACGCCAACGTACTGGTGCTCCCGGCGCGCTTTATCGAGCCGGCTGTCGCGCTCGAAACTGTAAACACATATCTGAATACCGACTTTGAGGGGGGGCGCCACCAGCGCCGCATCGACAAAATCCCTGTCGGATAACCTCCGGCGGCGGAATGTAAAGAACTTTTCACACGCTACGTTTGGGAGATAGGCCGAAAGTGACTATTTTCGCGTTTTATAAACAGGCGCGGTTATACAAGCGCATCTATCGTAAACGCCCGGTCCACCGGCTTCACTCATATTCGTCAAGACACTTATGAAAAAACTTGAGCAACTCCTCGCAGAAAAGCTGCTGAAAATCAGTGCTATCAAACTTCAGCCCGATATGCCGTTCCGCTGGGCTTCGGGGTGGAACTCTCCTATATATACCGACAACCGCAAGACGCTGTCGTACCCCCCGGTGCGCACGTTTATCAAAACGGAGCTTACGCGCCTCATACTCGAGAACTACCCGATGCCTGACGTTATCGCCGGGGTAGCCACTGGCGCTATCGCCCAGGGGGCTCTTGTCGCCGACGCTCTCGGTCTTCCCTACATCTACGTTCGTTCGGCTCCCAAGGACCACGGACTTGAGAACCTTATCGAAGGGCATCTCGCTCCGGGCCAGAAGGTTATCGTAATCGAGGACCTGATTTCGACGGGCAAGAGCAGTCTGAAGGCAGTCGAGGCGGTGCGCATGGCGGGCGCCGAGGTTGTCGGAATGGTAGCTATGTTCACCTATGGTTTTCCCGACGCGGCTGCGGCTTTCAAGGCGGCGAACGTTAAGCTGATGACCCTCTCGAACTACGACGCGATGCTGAAAGCTGCGCTCGAAACCGGGTTTATCAGGGAAAGCGACCTGGATACTCTGCAGCTTTGGCGCGAGGATCCGGGGAACTGGGTACCTGATATAAGCTCGAAACGCGACCTCTAAGGGCTTAGAGGGCATTGAGGGCGCGCCATAACGGCCCATCTGGGTCGTCGCTTGGAGGCTCGGCCTCGGTCACAATCTTCAGATTGCTCCCATCGGCCTCGCCTCCAAGCTCCTACCAT
>ERZ808029.894-NODE-894-length-12903-cov-3.848121_pt1 | contig 12903 bp, 11 predicted proteins | sample MGYA00380185_ERZ808029 | MGnify/ENA primary metagenome ERZ808029 (study PRJEB31490, sample SAMN06133404) | mouse gut metagenome | isolation source: M2_3 | host: mice | place: China: Chengdu | collected 2015-05 ... | reverse complement strand
TTCTGGCTTATCCAGTTGATAAATCACCTTCTGGCTGGCAGCGTTAAAATAACAGTAAACCATCGGATTGAATTTCTCCAACAGTTCATCAAAACTATGTACCAGCAAATGATCATTGATCTCCCGAATCTTATCATCAGACAGGCTTTCCAATCCTCGCACATCCCCTACCAGGGTCAAAAAATCCATTTTTTCAGGATTAATGACTTCCAGCAACATCGTTCGGTTTGTCTGCCTTATTACATTTCCCACTTCAATTTACCTCCTCTTGTTGTCTCATTTGACAATTTAGATATATTATAGCATAAATTTTCGCCAAAAACCGTCAAAGCCTCCAATCACCAAGACTTTGACCTCCAAAAAATAGAATAAAAAAAGAGCGGGATTGTCACTGAATAATTCCACTGACATTCCCGCTTTTTTTATTACTTTTTCAACTCCTCCGGAATCTCCGGCTGGTACAAAGCTCCCATAGACAAGAAGCCTGCTCCCATCTCTGCCACTTTATTAATCAAAATGGCTACCATTGCTAAAACCCCATTCATATCCCTCACCTCCGCTCTGCTAATACTATCATAACCGCAACCCCACAAGTCGCAACAATCGCTGTGTAAGTTACGTAATGATCCCACAATAACCTTACAAGTAAAAATACTGCCATTTCCATTCCCAATATCCTGTGGCTATATCCTCTGTTTTTGATCACGTTCTCCGGTTTTAAAGAATGTTTCTCTGACTGGACCGGCGCATTCCTCCATATGTATAAAAAAGAAATCATCCCAGCCAGCCATAGTATCCCCTCTACCCACCAAGATCTCCATATCCATAACCAACAAGAAACCAACACGCAAACCACGGCTGTAAAATTAGTAAGAAAAAAACAGGTTCCATAAGTTTTTGCATGATATCCTCCCGCAGTCGTCCGAATCGGAACAAAACATAATAAAAATACAACTGCATGTTTCCAATATCCAAAACATATGCCTAAAAACAATATGCTAAGAATCGCAGAAAATGTTGACCAGAACAATTCAAATCCATAAATATAAATAGGTTTTTTCGCTGCTTCGATTACTCCTTGCTTTAACAATACATCCGTACATTTTTCTGCTATAAACCGCAACATAATTTTTCCCTCATTTCGCAGCGCTGGCTTTTCCTTTATAACTATTCTATCATACTTTTTCTTATTTAGGGAAGGATGTCTCTTAATTCCCTTGACTTTGGCCTCCAAAAGCTTATTTCAATCCATTTTTCCATTGGAAAACAGAAAAAGAGGACAACTTATATGTTGTCCTCAGAAAAAAATGATATAAATGTAGTGAAGCTTTTGCCTTCTCTCGACAGTTCTATGGTCCCTCCATATTTTTCTGCAATGAGCTTCATACTGACCACCCCATAGCCATGAGCTGTTCTATCAGCCTTCGTAGATAAAAATCCCCTTTTCTTCATTTCTACGATCTCTTTGCAGGAATTGGACACTTTGATAAAATTCATGCCACTTCGCCTTTTTAGTATCACTCGAATCCATCGGTCTTCCTTCACTTCCTGACATGCCTCCAAAGCATTATCCAAAATATTTCCCATCAGCGCTACCAAATCTGATTCAGAAATTTGTAAGGTCAAAGGTTCTGCCTCAATCTCCATATGTATTCCTAAAAGCTCGGCTTCTTTGCTTTTATAATCCAGTAAAATATCCAGCACACTTATTCCGGTCCAATCATTGAGAGAAGTTTTTTCACTGGCGCCCCGAAGCACTTCCATATACTCTTCTGCTTTTACATATTCCTTGTTTTTCAGATAATCTCTAATGATCACATACTGATTTTTTAAATCATGATAAAAAATACGATTATTCTGATAGTTTTGTATAACTCTCTCATAAGTTTCAGCAATCTGAATATTTCGCTTTTCAGCTATTTTCAGCTCTTCCCTGTCCCTTACCATGGAAAAATACTGAAAAACTGTATATATACCAAGTAAAGTAAGCATCAATGACAAAAACCAAGTAAAAAGCATTTCTTTACTGGTTTGAGTCAATGTAGTTCTTACTAAATAGTAAATCAAAATTGCTGAAAGAATCACTCCCATCCACATTTTTCCAATATGTAAGTGAATGTTAAATAATATCTTTCTGGAAAGAACAATGCAAACTAGACAGAGAACTCCTTTGGAAAATATCAAACAATATATACGTATTATGGAATAAGTACCAACCACATCCACTGCCATATGATTGTTTTTTAAGATAACTCCAAATAAAACAATGGTCAAAAAATCTACGACATAAATCATCAGTATGTAAGCAGCCGACAGTACCAACGCATCATGCAGCTTTGCGCGGTAAATCATGCAGGAAGCAACTGCTATTCCCAAAATACCTGATATAGTAGCTGCCATAGAAAAAAGAACCTGCTGATTCAATACCCATACAACAATCGTTATAGCAAAGGCCCCAAGTATTGTACTTTTTAATCCTGGATTTCTCTCCCCTAATGCTTTCTGAGTAACCATCTCTCCAACAACCGCTTCTGTAAACGAAGCAGCAAATTCTATCATTTGAAATGGAACCATTTTCATAAAAGATGAACATTCCAATATTGTGTCAAATTATTTTTCAAACGGGTTGCTCGTTCCGGACTTATTTTCATACAATAATCCTCGTCCATTGTAACACAGTCATTACCCACCTTTTGAATATGATAAGGATTCAACAACATCCCTCTGTCAAGCCGAACCATATTGTCTTTTAATTTATCAAATAATTGTGTTATCGTAATTCTTTCCTGCACTTTTCTTCCTTCTGTAAGAATGAACTCTACATTTTTCTTGTTTTTCCAGGCATAGATAATTTCATTCACATAAAATCTGGCATAAAGCCGCTGGTTATCTATAAGGTAAACACTTTCACCTTTCTGTTTCTTCAAAGCAGCGAACAACTTATCTAACACTTGGTTCAATTGGGAATCCATTTTGTCTTTACGCAAATACCAAAAAGTGTTCATATGACATGCCTCTATAGCATAATTATCATATGCAGTCAGATAAATGATATAGGAGAGGAAACCATGGGCCTGAATATTGTTTGCAATATCCATCCCAGTATACTTGGGCATCTCAATATCCAAAAAATATACGTCAAAAATTTTTTTGTTTTCTATGTACTCCAAAATCAACTCACTGTCTGAAAACTCTGACACAATTACCCCAATATCGTTTTTCTTACAATAGGATTGAATTTTTCCTTTTATGATCTCTAAGATCTCCTCGTTATCATCACATATTGCTATTCGGTACATAAAATTCCTCCTATCTTTTATTGGTTCTCTAATCTTTATATTAATAATACAATTTTTTCCAAGTTTCGTCAATGTCCTATTTGTAGATGATGGTATAAGGTTCCTGTTCACGGAGGCAAGAAAAATCAATGCAATGCTGCACTATTTTCCCTATCTTCTATTCAATCCAGATTTTACGCTTCTCCTTCTTTCCTGACTTTTTCTGCCCTCCTCCCACAACAATCTCTTTTAATATCATACACAAATACTCATAAATATTCGGAATCTTTAATTCTTCCTCTCGCTCCAGATTCCTTCGGCCCCTCACATAATCCATCAAGATTTCTACTGGTACGCTTCCTCTCTCTGAAAGACATTGATATGCAAATACTCTGTCTTCTGGTAAAATCTCTTTCGCTGACAGCAGTTCTCTGGCAAAGCGTCGTGTCACCTCATGCGCTAAAGTTTTGCCTCCTATACCTGACCAATCTGCGTAAATCAAATTTATTGTATCGTATTCTGTGGCCATGTCAGCAAAATTCTTATAATCATCCCGCAGTCTGGCTCCATGCCGCAGGTGAAACCGACACAGTTCAAATTCGTTGTCCTTTTTTTCTAAAGACTCTTCTAAAGAAAGTCCCATATGAAAAATAATGGAATCCCCCTCTTTTATTTCTGCTTCTGCCCAAAATTTTAAAATCTGCAGGCTGTCTGACGGTTGATAAGAAATTCTTATTTCATCTCCTGAAAGGCAAACAAAATCTTTGCATTTCACAATCCCTGGCCCTACTATCAGTTCCTTTTCTTGCACCTGAATTTTACAGCCTTGTATAATACCCGGTTCATACTCCTGATATTCCAGATAAACATGAGCAAACAGATAATCACGCAAAGCCCACAACATCTCCTTTTTTAACACCCGCTTTCCCTCAAATAATGGATAACGGTTCTCTTTCACAATTTTTCCCCTCTCCTCCATATCTTCTCCTCTCTGAGCATTTTGTTTTCCCCAAAAATTTGATCAATTTTCTATTGATTTCTCTCACATACTTCCATCAAAAAAATTCCTTACCCATCCCTCATTCTCAAAATAAAACCGCTCCTCCTTCCCCAAATACAATCTCCTCTCCTTCCGATACACAGGAACCACTAAAAACGCCCATTTTTCTGGCTCTGACCATACAAAAAACCGCACTTCATTCTCCACAATATCATCTGTATCTTCCTGAAGAATGTGTCTTTGATACCGACTGTTAATTTCCTCATACTCCATCTCATTAAAATCAGACAGAGAACTTTCACACGTATATTGATACCGTTCTTTTCCTCCAAAATCCTTCAAATACAATTTCAAAGTCAGATCTTCCATATTTCGGGAGATCCTTCCACTGCCGCTCCCCTTTTCCATAGCATGAATCAGCGTCAGTTCCTCGCCAGTATGGGTATAGGCAGTTACCTCATAAGGCAAAGCTGGCTCCTCCATTTGAATCACAATATCTGCAAAACCATACTTTTTATCCTTTAAATATTTTAACGCTCCATCTACACAAGTCATTTTCATTCCATAATCCTCCTTCTGGCTTTTGCTTCCATATCCAGAACGAATCGCTCTCCCTGGGACAAATTCTTTTAAAGCATCGCGAAAAATCCCAATTCTACAGGACTGACCGGTCAAACGAATCATGGAATAGTCTTCCAGTTCCTCCTCCTCATACATTCGCTCCATAAATTTCTGTAAAATCCCATAAATATCTGCCCGCAGTAAAAGTTCCAATTCATAAATGCTAACATACACAACCGGAAATTCCTTAATTACCTGAATCTCATCAAAATCCCCCTGCCTGTATAATCCCCTGCCGGAAAGCTTCCACTTATCCACAGGAATCCATATGGTTGCCTCCTCTTTCACCTCCAGAAAAGAAAGAGCTGCACGCAAAGACCCTGGCTGTTGGTAAAATTCCTTTTTCACCCGTTCTGCCAGCTGAAACAGAAAATAATAATTGTTTTTCACTTTGAAATAATCCGTTCTGCTGTGATTTTCAAACTCTTTAAACCGAGTGGGCAAATATTTTTCTGCTTTCCTATACTCCGCCTCCAATTCCTGATATACCATCTCCACCCCATTCTGATCCACAGCCCGGAATACGTCCTGATCATATGCTGCCAAAATTTCTCGGATCGGTTTTAAATCGGTACACCACAGCTTCTCCACAATTGCCAATTTTAGCAACTGTAAAATCCGAAAAGTCAGATTATTTCCTCCAAAATCCGTATCTCCATTCTCATAGGCTGTATGAATTTCCACTCGATATGCCACCTGTCTATCCCAAACCCGAAACCGGCAAGAACACAAATCGGTGGTACCTCCCCCGCAATCTATAACTAATGCCTGATATTCCTCCCCACTCTGAACAAGTCCTTTTCCAATCCGATCTGATATAGAATTATAAAGAACTGCAATTCCCTCATCTATCATTTCCTCCATACTCAAAGCCACTCCAGGCAAAATTTCCTCAAAAAGCTTGGCAAACCGAACTTTCTGTTTTACTGGACAAGAAATATGAATCGTTTCCACCACACATTTAAAACGATTTTCTATAGCAGTGATTACATATTGAAAATATGCCTTTAAAATATCCTTTCTTGCAACAAAACGTCTTCTCCCCTGACGGTCTGTGATTTCTTCCTGTTTCTCGTAATCACCCGCCCAACGTTTTATGTCATAAAACACACAAAATCCCTCATCAATATAGCTGGAATCTGCCAACCGAATGGCATCATAACCAAATAAAAGCTCTGGCTGCTCCCCTTGTAAATCCTGAACTCCCACCACACTTGGCAGCAGGGCCGTCTCCTGCCACCCTGACATGGTATCATAAAACAAGGCATAATTTACCTTATCCAACAAAAGCCCCTTTTCCCCATCCATTATTCCTGCTTTTTCAAAATATCGGTTATCCAGATACACGCCTCCTGTAGTATTACTTGTCCCAAAATCAATAGCAGCCGACATTGATAAAGTCACCCGCTTCTTCACTGTAAAATTCAGAAGCGGCACCCGATATCCTTCCAAATGCCCGGAATAAGGAGAATATTTCCCATAATAAATCTGGTAAAAAATCTCCGATTCCCTTCTCTCTAAACAATAAAGACTGTAATTCTTCACTTCTGATTCCCTGCATGGCAAATCAGCAGCCTTGGTGAGATAAAGCCAGTCGGTCTGACTTCCCTTTTGCATCACATTAAAAACCCCGCAAACTGCTCCGTCACCACTGATGACAAAAGCATTGGTTCCCACCAATCTCTTTTCAAAAGGTAAAGTCAGTTGATCATAAAATTCCACTGACGCTCCCTCATAAACCACAATCTTAGAATTGCATACCAACCGTAGATCCTTCCGTTCTTTGAAATGGCTGAGAGCAAACATTTCTTCCACCGCTGAAGCCCCGTTTTTACATGGCTTACGAATTAAAAAATACTCCTCTGCACCACGATAGCGTAAAATAGTACGAATCAGCTCTTCCTTATCCAGGGGATTCAAAATACCCTGAATAATCTTTTCCCGGCGGCAAATCTCTTTCAGCTGATAAGTCGTCATCAGCTCTAAATCCGTTCTATGATAGCGGATCTCCTCCTTCTTTTCCTTTTGATTTCGTTTTAATACATATCCATATTTATCCATTTCCTGTTTTCCTTCCCTGAGCGTGTCTGAAAATTCATTCCCGCCAGAGACCAAACTTCTGGATTCCGTTCTGCCATCTCTATATTCTAAAATAACATCATTTCCTCCAAAATCATGGTCTCATCCACATCCACAATTCCAAAATGATGGTCCCAAAATAAATGCACTCTATAATTGACTGGTAAAAACATTTCTTGTAAAAAAATCAGTCTTTTTTGGTCTTTTTCCTTTTCCTTGACACCCACATAAACAAGAATTTGACCTTGTGTATCATTGCTTGCATACACTAGAGAATCCGGATACAATCGCCGCATTACCTGACGGAAAAGATAAATGGAGCTTCCGCAATAATATAGTTTTCGAATCTGTTCTAAAAGAGGACGAATCATGTCTTTTTCTAATTCATTCACCACCTGAGCTGCCGTCTCCCCACAAATCCCATTCAACATATCCTGCAGAAAAAACCTAAGAATATATTCCTGTCTGGAAAGTCCCTGACGCAGATCCAGCTTAACCAAATATTGTATAAAAATGTCAAAGAAAATATACCGTGTCTTCTCATATCCCTCCCGGTTTAAATCAAACACAGAAGAAAATACTTTTGCAAACCGGTACAGAGGATTAACCTCCACCTCTGGCTGTTCCAGATTACTAATATTCAAATTTTCCAGAACTACTTCTGCATAGGGACTTCCATTCCTTACTGGCACATATCGCATTGTCTCCCGGAGAATCCCTGTCCGGTCGGCTGCCAGTGCCGCTTCCCACACATAATTCATACCAATACCCCTACACATCGGTATTCCCCAATCTCCAACTGCAGCTGGGAAACCACAAATCTTATCATACCGTCATTCAGATAATGTTTTAACTTCTTTGCCTTGAATTTTAGCAGCAAAATCCGTCGCTCCTCCATAGGAAACAAAGATTCTGGTATAAACCAGTTCATCCCGCCTTCTGACAGATTTCCAACGAAACGCTCTCTTATTTCACTTTTTTCCAAATTTCTTCCAAAAGGCCCGCAAATTTCATATCCTGTTACATCCAGATATTCCCGAATATCCATTTCCAAAATCCGTCTGGACAAATCCATCCAAGTCATTAGCGACACCTTACTTTCCTCTGCCATACGGCGAAAAAAAGAATCTTGCTTTCGATTGCTCAAAAAAGGCTCTGTATAATCCAGTGATGTTTTAATATCCTGAATCATATGAAAAGCCTTCCATTTATCAAAAGTATCCTTTGACGACTTGACCAAAATCCGATCCTTTTCATGGCGAATCTCCACAATATCTTCATTTCCCTGGATTAGATAACCATCTATTTCCTTTCTCTGGTCCATAACAAAGACATGTTCATAATAGATTCCATCTATACAGGGCATCATAAAATTTGTACTTTCAAGAGAAATCTCCTCTATGTTCCACAACGGAATCCATCCATAATAGACAAAATCGGAATACTTGCCAAACCAAATCTCACACTCCTCCAAACCAAATCCTTTCATAATACTGTCGTCTTCTCCAAAGTTCAGCTCTTTGTTTTCTTCCACGTCCACCAGAAACACATCATAAAACTGATCCAAATAGGCTGTGTTGACCGTAGACCAGGGAAGCTGGTTGTCCTGAAAGACCTGATAGAGAACCTCTACTCTTTTCCGGTATCTTTCTGCTGGTGCAACCCGAAAAACTGCTTTCCGACTTTGTTCCATTTGCCAAACTACTCCTGAAAAGGTCCCAGTTTCCTGAAACTGTCTGCTATCCTCCCACCCCATTTTTAAAAACACCGTTCCCAAAAATCCACGTTCCCTTCCTTTAAAACCATCCAGATCAAAAGGAATAACCGGAAATAAAGTACCATTTGTAGGATCGTAATGCTGTTTTTCTATGATAGTCATCATTGTCTCATATCGGTTTCCCCGCAACTGTAATTCCTCATAAATACGGCGCTGCAGCTGTCCATATTTTTCTTCCATACATTGAATCGCCTTACCAAGTCCTTCCAAAAGAACCATCTTGGCAAATCGTCTTTCGTCCAAATCGTTGATTTCCCTCAGCCGCTCCTCTATATAACGTTCAAAGTCAAAAGGATATTCCTGAATCCCTTCCTTCCATATCTTTCCTTCCTCCTTCATTCTACCCCTCCTTCATCAACTCCTGGTCCAGCCATTTCCGTCCTGGTCTCTACCCTTCCATCCAATTCCTTCTTCAAACTTCCCGGACCAACCATCCCCAAATCGTCTTTCCCGTTTTCCATATCCTCGCTCTGCCTTTCGTGTACTTCTTCCTTCCCCTGATCTCCCTTCACTTCCAAATCCTCTTTCTCTTGCTCTGCCTCCTCTTTCTCCTTTTCCTGTTCCAATGCTGCCTCCAACAATTCAATCTGCCCGTTTACCTCTGCTACCTTTTCATCCTTTTTCAATTCCCGGAACAGATTTTTTGCCAGCAAATATTGTTTTTTTGCTTCCAGTCGGTCTCCGGCCTCTTCCTGGACCTTTCCTGCTGCCAGATAATCCTCTGCCATCTGCTCTTTCCCCTTATTCTCCTCTGATTTCTGTCCGCTGGCCTGGATCTTTGTCTGAATCAGATCCCCATGAGCCTGATCTCCCAATTCCTGGTATTTTTCAAGGGCCATGACATAATAAGCCTTTGCTCCCTCATAATCTCCCCGGTCAAATGCCTTGTCTCCTTCCGAAGCCAGCGAAGCTGCCCCCGTCTCATTCCATGCCTTTTCCTTCGCTTCCTTTGTATCTGCTTCCTCCGCCTTGTTTCTCATCTCATATAAAGTATCCAGCGCATCCAAAGCATCCTGCCGACCTTCTTCAAAATACACTCCTGTTGCCAGCTTTCTGGCATAAAGGTATTTTTCCTCTGCCCTGTCATAATCCCCGGAAGCAGTCAGCATATCCCCCAGTTGAATATAATCAAAAACAGACCGATAATCAGTAATCAGACCCAAACGTTTCTCAATATAGGACTCTGCAATCCGGTCTGCATAGCGAGAACGCTGACGGGCTGTTACATAAGCTTCCTGGGCCTCTTCATACTCTCCCTGGTCAAACGCCTCTTCTGCCCCAGTGATAACCTCAATCAACTTCTGATAATCCGAAAGCTTTTGAAGCTCCTTCTTTTTTCTTAACTTCTCCGCCTTTTGTTGTGCTTCCTTACATTCCTCTCCTGCCCGGACAAAATTGGCATCCTGTATGTATTCAATCATATTGGAAAAACGCTGTTCCAGCTCTTCCTCCTGCTTTTGGCGCCAGCGGCGAAAAAACCAGACTCCCAGGCTAATACAAAGGAGAACCGCAAAAACCGCTGCTGCAAAAATCATCCTTTTCTTCCGCTTTCGTTTCCGCTCTGGATCTTGGAATACCTTATTGACAAAAATCGCTGCAAGGGTATAGTTTTCCAGATTTTCCGGCTGGCGGGAAAGCAACAGATCCTCCACATTATCCAAACACTCCGATGGTTCTTCCTTTGCCTCTGAAAATACATCATCCAGTTCCCCGCTGTCTAAGTTCTCCCATATGCCACGGGTATAGACAGCCAGAATATCCCCTTTCTCCAGAGAGATTTTTTTGGACAAACAGGGAGAAAATCCCTTTCCCTGCCCTGCATACCCATACAGATTATTCCGCTCTTCATGCTTTGTCAGCACATCCTCCGGAAGCTTTTTTTCCTTTGTCTCATCACTTCCCAGAGACATATCCTGGCTCTGCTCTCTTGCCTGTCCGTCCCGGTACATGCGAAGACGGGTATTTCCAGCCCAGCCATACCTCATTTTCTCATAGTCCGTCACAACCACCATAACCGATGCTTTCAGCCGTTCCCGACTATCATACTGGCACAAAGCCTTGTCAGCCGCCTTAAGATAAGAACGGATTGCCCTTTTTCCAAGAGACGGCTTCTCCTGAAATGCCAATATGACGGACTGAGTGGCAATCCGTGCGCTTTTGGCATCCTGCTGGCTGTTCAGACCGTCTGCAGCTACATAGCAGGCATAATTGTCCAGCTCCACACAGGCAAAATAATCATTGTTCTCCAATTCAGAACCTGCCTCTGAGAGAAAACCAGTCTGAAAAATGCTGTTCTGTTTTCTCACCTTGTACCTCCCTGATATTTGATATTCTTTTAAAAATTCTTTTCAATCTATATCCATAAGCAAAATGATTTTGGCAAATAAGTATGGTTGTGCATATAGCTCAGTCCAATGGAATTTCCGGATGCCAGTAATTTGGATTGTCCGTGACCGAATAGAAATAGTACCAGTTGGGATCTAATTGGACCAGCTTTTCCACTTTCTCAAATCCTTCCTCTGTAGTTATGTGTACTGTCCCCGAATAATCCTCCTCTTCATAGGGTGAATACCAGAAAGCAGCCTCCAAACATTCTCCTTTATAAAAAGTTACTTTTAACGTAATTTTCCTATCATCTGTCCCTTCGTCCTGCTTTCCCTCTTGATTTTCCAGATTAAAAAGGCTAATCTGAAACATCCAATCATTATAATAATTACAAAGTCCAATTCCCGTGGCAAAATCCATAAATTTTGTAACATAAACATATTCATCATCCTGAATTATCCTTGTCACCGGATAATCGGATACATAAAACATTGTCTGGTCTATATATTTTATAAAAAAATTTATTTGCTCTATCTCATTTTTTTTACACCCTTCTGCCAACTGTTGGAACTCTAAATTATAATATTGAAATATATCCCGCATTTTTTCTTCTGATATAGCATTTTCTATCATTTCACCATAAATATTATCATTCCACAGTTTCCGTTCATATATGGCTTGTAGACTCTCCCTTTCTTCCTTCCACTCCATCATCTTAAGTGTAATCCATACGATTGCTCCTACTGATATTGTGACAGCGAAAACCATAACCATAAATGTACCAAGTATCTTTTTTACCATTTTTTCACCTTCCTGTCTCTTTACATTTATGATTCATTTTTCTGACACACTTAAAGTACCAGCAGGAATTGATACGTACTATTTTTACATTTTTTTCATTTGCTATACCAATATCCTCGTTAGAGATATTCTGTAATAGATCCATTCCTTTCCACGGAAAATAAATATAAGAGACCCTTTGTTCTTTATCTTCATAAACGATAATTTCCAACCGTGGTATGGGATTACTCCTGCCTCGCTCTTGAATGGAACATGGAACGATGATTTTTAACATCCAATACCGAAATGCAAATCCGTTTTCTATTGCATCATCCATAAAGTCTGTGACAACATCATAGTTAGCATCCCCTACTATTTTTGTCCATCGTTTATCAAATATAATTGACTCCAACTGCCAATAATTAGCAAATTTATAAAACATTACTCCCTCTATATCTTCCGTATAATAAATGTAAAATCCTTTCATACTTTTGTAACAAATATCCTCTAATATTTGAATTTTTTCTTTATATTTCCAAAACATCTCTTTCATATTTTTATCCGAAGTAAATCTTTCTACTTCTTCCTGAAGCTGTGTATCTTCAGATAATTGCTGTTCATAAACATAAGTAATATCCTTGAGAAGCCTGTCGCGCAATTCTTCCTCTTTTGCTTTTTCTTCCCTTTGCTCAATCATTATGTTTACAATTTTGAATGTTATAATAGATGGAATCAAAATCATTATTACAATGATCAGGTATAAATATAGTAGTTTCTTTATCATTATCCTACCCTCCCCTTTATCCAGAATCCTTCTCCTAGAGAAATTTCCTGCTTACGTCACAAACCGCTAAAAACATTCATACTTTTCATGAATTGGATTGAGTCAGAATTCCGGATGCCAGTAATCTGGATTGTCCGTGACCGAATAGAAATAGTACCAGTTGGGTTTGAGCCGGACCAGCTTTTCCACTTTCTCAAATCCTTCCTCTGTAGTCATGTGTACTGTCCCTGAATAATCCTCCTCTTCATAGGGTGAATAC
>ERZ808029.892-NODE-892-length-12917-cov-3.797196_pt1 | contig 12917 bp, 9 predicted proteins | sample MGYA00380185_ERZ808029 | MGnify/ENA primary metagenome ERZ808029 (study PRJEB31490, sample SAMN06133404) | mouse gut metagenome | isolation source: M2_3 | host: mice | place: China: Chengdu | collected 2015-05 ... | reverse complement strand
GTCTGCCGCCGGAGATTCGCCGCCGGCAGATGCAGCTTTTTACCAGCGGAAAAACAAAGGTAGTAGTGGCAACAGATGCCATTGGCATGGGGTTAAATCTTCCGGTCCGGAGAATTGTGTTTATACAGACTGAAAAATTTGACGGCATTGAGCGCAGGGGACTTTCCGTTTCAGAAATTCTTCAGATTGCCGGACGGGCAGGCCGGTTTGGGATTTATGATACTGGGTATGTAAATGCCATGGGAACATCAGCTCTGGCTTATATCCGGGAACGGTTTGCCGAAAAAGAGAAACCAGTGGAAACGGTCAGCCTTGGATTTCCCCAGGTGCTTTTGGAGCTGGACGAGCCGTTAGATGTAATTCTTCAAGTGTGGCATTCGGAGAAGGCCCAGGCGCCTTTTGAAAAGGTGAGCATTGATGAGTTGTTAAGCTTGTATGAATATGCAAAGCGGTTTGAGGAGCGGATTATGGGATTTGGGGACAAGACCATTTTGTACCGGATGATCAGCTGTCCCATTGATGTAAAAGATCGAAAAGTGGTAAAGCAGTGGCTGGAGTACTGTATGAATTATCCGGCAGATGCCTATTTGGACCCGCCGAAACTGGATGGTAGGAAGAAACGAATTTTTGGAAGGTCTGACATGGATTCGGAAGATGCAAAAAGCAGAAGCAACCGTCTGACCCTGCAAAATTATGAGACGTATTATAAAAAACTGGATTTGTATTATCAGTTTTCTTATCGGTTTGACAAAGTGATTGATGAGACATGGCTTGCCGGAGAGAGGGAGAAAACCGAGGCGATTATCATGCGGTACCTTTCGAAGGGAAAGAAGGGATATATTGCCCGGTGCCAGTATTGTGGCAGGCTGCTGCCCGTAGGAAATATGGCGGGAAAATGCCAAAGATGTTCTGAGCGGAAAGGATGAAAAACGGACCCACAGATTTTTACTGTGGGTCCGTTTGGTTGTGGAAGGGGATTATCCATTGATCGGAATATATTTGGGGGCTTCCTCAACTGCTTTGGGCGCTTCCTTGGGGAACATCAGCTTCAAAATGCCGTTTTCAAAGTTGGCTTTGATGTCTTCCTGCTTTAAGCCATTGCCCACATAGAAACTTCTTCTGCAAGAACCGCTGTACCGCTCCTGACGGATTACCTTTCCGCTTGCATCTTTCTCATTCTTCTGGTCATCATGAGTGGCAGCGATGGTCAGATACCCGTCCTTTAATTCGGCCCGGATGTCTTCTTTCTTAAAACCAGGTAGTTCAATGTCCAAAAGATAGTTGGACCCATCGTCTTTAATGTCGGTCCGCATCAGAGTGTTGGATGGCTGATCCAGCGGGGAATTGAAAAAGGGGTCATTGAAAAAATCGTCAAACAAATCAAATCCAGAGTGTCTTCTTGATGGTGTAAAGAACATAAATCATTCCTCCTTATTGTGTCAGCTGTTTATAGCTGTTTGAATTGTTTTATTTGTTATACGTGAAATATAACACAAATTATTAGCACTGTCAACCCTTGAGTGCTAATAATTTGTGAACAATGTGTGAAATGTTTGTATATCCTTTAGGATTCTTTATGAGGCTCCAGCTGAATGCCGGATAACAGCTGTGCAAAAGCATTGTTTAACGGTTCTTTGGCTTCTTTTTTCTGCTGGTTCATATAATTTGCCACATCTCTTTTGGATACGCCAGCTCCTTCTTTTTTGCGGCGTTCCTGAAATGCTTTCAGTTTTTCTTTGTGGCCGCAGCTGCACACAAAGATTTGACTGTCTCCTTTTCCGTATAACTGCATTTTTTTGTGGCATACAGGGCAGCGTGCATTGGAAGTGCGGCAGACAGTTTCCCGATGATTGCACTCTCGGTCCTGACAAACCAGCATTTCACTGTTTTTTCCTTTGACAGCCAACATCCGTTTTCCGCACACAGGACATTTGGAGTTGGTCAGATTATCGTGGCGGAAGGTTCCCTCTCCTGTTTTGATCTGACTGGTAAGGTCAGTGGAGTAGTTTCGGATGTCTGCCATAAATGTGCTTCTTTTTAAGGTACCCTTGGCAATCTTAAAAAGGCGCATTTCCCAGTCTGCAGTTAGCTCTGGTTTTTTTAAGTCTTCTGGCACCAGCTGTAAAAGCTGTTTTGCCTTTGGGGTGAGAAAAAGATCTTTTCCCCGTTTTTCCAAAAGAAAGCTGGAAAATAGTTTTTCAATAATGTCTGCACGGGTGGCAACGGTTCCAAGACCTCCGGTTTCTCCTAAAGTCTGTGCCATCTGGCGATTGCCGGATTCCATGTAAGCCGCCGGGTTTTCCATAGCTGACAATAAAGTTGCCTCATTAAAAGGCGCAGGCGCTTTGGTTTTTCCCTGGGTGAGAGAAAGGGTCAGTTTGGGAAGCACTTCTCCTTTTTTGAGGGAAGGGATTTGCCTGGAACAAAAAAGGTCTTCTTCGTCAGAAGATTCCAGGTCCGAGTCAGGATCAGAAGCGGCAAGAGTCTGGTATGCTTCTTTCCATCCAGGATTTTTTATCACATTTCCGCGGGCAATAAATATTTCATTTTGGATTTTTACAGTAATGGATGTCTGCTCATATTGGCAGGACGGATACATGACAGCCAGAAAACGCCGCACCACCAGATCATAGATCCGCCGTTCGTCCACAGTCATATGGTCCAGTTGGACAAATTGTTCGGTGGGAATAATGGCGTGGTGGTCAGAGACCTTGCTATTGTCTACATAAAATGGTTTTTTGGGAAGCGGCTGATGGATTAGACGTCCAGCCAGCTGTTTATAAGGACCAGTGCCGCAGGCCATCAACCGCTCTTTCAGTGTAGGCACAATGTCCAAAGTTAAATAGCGGGAGTCGGTTCTTGGATAGGTAAGGACTTTGTGATTTTCATAAAGCCGCTGCATAATATTTAAAGTTTCTTTTGCAGAATAGTTAAAACGTTTGTTGGCATCTCTTTGAAGTTCGGTTAAGTCATACAAAAGAGGAGGCATGGTTTTTTTTGGCGTGGAACGGATGTCTTCCACCTGGGCCGGTTTACCAGAAAGGGAATTAAGAAGAAGTTCCATCTGCTGCCGGTCAAAGGAGCGGGTGCTTTTGGATACCGGGTTTTGCCATGTGAGAACCAATCCAGAGGACACGCTTTTGGCTTGAAGTCCATAGTAGGATTGAGGCACAAAATCCTGGATGGCCTTTTCCCTCTTGGCAATCATGGCCAGAGTAGGAGTCTGGACTCTGCCGCAGGAAAGCTGAGCATTGTACTTGCAGGTTAATGCTCTGGTGGCATTGATGCCCACCAGCCAGTCTGCCTCTGCACGGCACATGGCCGCATCGTAAAGGCAGTCGTATTCTTTTCCGTCTTTTAAATGGGAGAAACCTTCCCGAATGGCTTTGTCCGTGACAGAGGAAATCCACAGGCGTTTGACCGGTTTGTGACATCCAGTTTTTTTCAAAATAAGCCGTGCCACCAATTCGCCTTCTCTTCCGGCGTCTGTGGCAATAATAATTTCCCCTACATCTTTTCTGTGAATTTGTGTTTTTACGGCGGAATATTGTTTGGAAGTTTTGGGAATAACGGTCAGTTTAAAAGAATCGGGAATCATGGGAAGATCTTCCATTTTCCATTGTTTATAGGATGGGTTGTATTCTTCTGGGTCAGCCAGTTCCACCAGATGACCAAGACCCCAGGTAACAATATACTGACTTCCCTCCAGACAGCCGTTTCCCGGTTTGGAGCACTTCATGACCCGCGCAATGTCCCGGGCTACGGAAGGCTTTTCTGCGATAATTAATGATTTCATAAAAATCTCCTTTATAAGAAAATTCCTCTTGTGGGAGGAAAAAAAGACAACAAATATTATTATAGGTACAATACAAACATTTGTCAAAAAGTTGAGAAAACAGAGGAATGGATAAAATTTATGAAAATAGTTGGAATTATTTTTGGAAATTTGTGAAAAACAATAATAAAAATAATTGATCAGATTAAAATTGACGTCATTTTGAAAGTTTTACTTTCTGTATTTTTAATAGAATGTGCATATGTTACAAAAACTGGTAGACATTTAAAGAGAAAGCTTGTATAATATAAAATGTGACAATTTGTCAGGGAAATTGGATTCGATAAGAGCGTGGTTTGTATTTAGGAGGAAAAGTATAATGAAAAATGTCAAAATCAAATTTAAACTATTTTTGCTTGCGGGATTTATGTTGCTTAGCATGGTTGCAATAGGAGTGGTTTCCCTTTTATTTATGGGGGAAATTAATAAGGGGACTTCCGTGGTCTCCGTCAACTGGATGCCTTCTGTCATTGTCTCGGAGGAATTGAATACCCTGACGTCTGAGTTTCGGATAAAAGAATATAAGCATATTTTAGCACAGAGTGCTGAAGATAAGCAGAGTGCAGAAAAAGAGATGGAAAATTTAAAACAACAGATTCAGCAGTTGTTTAATACATATACCTCCTCCTTGATTACAGACGACACAGACCAGCAGCTTATCCAAAGTGCGATAAATGCCTGGGACAGATATTTGAAGCTGGACAACAGTATTATTTCACTGAGCCGGGGGAACAAGACCGATCTGGCCACCAAAGCAATTCGTCAGTCAGTGCCAGTGTATGACGAGACGTCTAATATATTTCTTCAACTGGTGGAATTTAACAAGACAGGTGTAGATCAGGCAAATATAAGCGGGGACAGAATGTATGCGGAAGCGAAGAAAATGGTTATTCTCTCCTTGACTTTGATTGCAATTCTTGCTTTGTCCTTTGCTATATATATCATTCAGACGATTAATCGTCCCATTCGAGAAATTGACCATGTGGCCAGTAAGATTGCTGATGGGGATTTGAATCAAAGCATTACCTATCAGTCCAGAGATGAACTAGGCAAACTGGCAGTTAATTTTAATAAAACCGTGGAACGTTTGCGGGATTATGTAAAGTATATTGATGAAATTGCGGATGTGTTAAAGCAGATTGCAGGTGGCAATCTGGTATTTGAGCTTACCTATGATTATGCAGGGGAATTTGCCAAGATTAAACAGGCTCTTGAGGAGATTTCTTCTTCTCTCAACAATACATTGGGGCAGATTAATCGGGCGTCAGATCAGGTTTCAGCAGGTGGCGATCAGGTATCTTCCGGGGCGCAGGCGCTTTCCCAAGGAGCAACCCAACAGGCAAGCTCAGTGCAGGAACTTGCGGCTACGATCAACGAGATTTCTTCTCAGGTAAAGGAAACCTCGGACAATGCGAACACGGCCCGCAGTCAAACTGATCAGACCGGTGAGCAGGTGGCATCCAGCAACCAGCAGATGAAGGAAATGATTGCTGCTATGGGTGAGATCAGTGAGAAATCAGTACAGATCAGCAAGATTATTAAGACCATTGAGGATATTGCATTCCAGACCAATATTTTAGCCCTCAACGCTGCGGTGGAAGCGGCGCGGGCCGGTTCAGCGGGCAAGGGGTTTGCTGTGGTTGCTGATGAAGTGCGGAATTTGGCCAGCAAGTCATCTGAAGCATCCAAGAGCACAGCTGCTCTTATTGAAGGTACGGTAAAGGCAGTAGAAAAGGGAACCAACATTGCCAATGCCACTGCTCAATCACTGAATAATGTGGTGGAGAGCACAAAACAGGTGGTGTCTTCTGTGAATAAAATTGCGTTAGCTGCAGAACAACAGGCTGTTTCGCTGGCACAGATCACTCAGGGAATTGATCAGATTTCCAGTGTGGTTCAAACCAACTCAGCTACTGCGGAAGAATCTGCTGCTGCCAGTGAGGAGTTGTCAGATCAGGCGCAGACATTGAAATCTCTTGTGGGACAGTTTCGTTTGCGCGGGGTGGCATCCGAGAATCCTATAGGAGCGTCGGCGGCAAGTACAGGTTACACAAACACAAGGTATGCAAGTACAGGTTATGCGAGTCCGTCTTCCTATGTGGATAATTCCAGTTATTTTGATCAGGCGGAGAATACTACCTATTCTGGAATAGAAAAATATTGATAATTTAGAGATTGTAAAGAGAAAGAAAGCCAAAAAAGACAGCTGTCACAATTTTTTACAAGTGGCGGCTGTTTTTATATTTTATATTGAAAACCTTGTTTTGACAGGAGTGATTTGGGAAGTTATAATAGAACTGTCACATTTTCATAGGATGTTCGGAGGGGATTTGATAATGCCGATTATGCTTCTGGTTTTGCATTTGCTTACGATTGGGCTGTCAACATACAGTTGTGGATGGCTTCTTTTAAAGGCAGAGAGAAGCGCCGCTGCCATGGCTTTGGCGGCCGGTCAACTTTTGATGATTTTCTGGTGTATTCCACAGCTTTTTTTGGGATTTCCCATGACAAAGGAAATGAAATATTTGACTTATGGGATTTCTTATATTGGCATTACCTGGATTGGACCTGCATGGCTGGTGTTTTCTTTTCAGTATTGCGGACGAAGGCTGTCCCGACGGGGGCAAATTCTTTTATTTGGGTTGGCAGGGGTGCATTATCTGGTCTTTTTGACAAATGAATATCATCATTTTTTTTACCTGAAGTTTGAGGTGGAAACAGTAGAGTATGGCTGGGTGTTTTATGTACATATGGCTTATACTTATATCTGTGTGGCCGGAGGCATAAAAGTGGTGCTGGGAGAGTTTAAGAAAAAGCGGGTGGCAACCATCCATCTGACAGTGATTTTGCTGTCAGCTGCTGTTCCTTTGGGGTTTAATATATTGTATCTTTCTGGATGGGTAAATACTTCTTTTGATTTGACGCCTCTTGCTTTTGCTCTCTCCAGTTTTCTTATGTTGCTGGCTGTGTTAAGATATGATTTTCTGGATGTAAACAGCCTTGCTTTTGAATCGGTTTTGTCGTCCATAGCAGAAGGGGTGGCAATTTACAATAAACGGGGAACTTTTGTTTACTGTAATCAGGCAGCAACACAGTGGCTGGGAATCAAGAAAGATGATTCGTTTTGTGTCCTTCAAAGGAAGCTGGGCAGCCAGCAGATTACAGTGCAGATGGAACGGGAGCTGCTTTCAGAGGAGTCTGTGTTTTCTCTGGAAAACGGGGGTAAAATCCGGGTAAAACAGTATGTTCGAAAAGAGAAAAATGGAAATCTGGCAGCAGGAACATTTCTTCTCACAAATGTGGGGGAGTACTACGAACGGTTGCGGCAGAGCCGGGAGCTGGCAGTGTCCGCCCAACGGCTTGCCATTGAACAGGAGAGAAACCGGATTGCCCAGGAAGTCCATGACACCACAGGACACACCTTAACAATGATACAGTCTTTGTTAAGGCTGGCCCGTGTGGAATGGGAGAAAAACAGGTCTGTGGCAGAGAAGGGGGAAAGGAAAGATTCCTGGGATTGTATGGAGGAATATTTTGTCCAGGCTCAGGAGTTGGCAGTGGAGGGAATCCGGGAGCTGCGCATTTCTGTCAATCAGCTTCGTCAGGGGAGTGAAGGGCAGTTAGTGACTCAGGGGATTTTCCAGCTGGCCAAGCAGGTGAAGGAGCTGGAAGTGGAAGTGGAGATTCAGGGACAGGACAGTCCGGCTTATTCTCATTTGTCTCTTGTGGTTTATGAATGTTTTCGGGAAGCGGTTACAAATTGTCTCAAGCATGCCCACGCCAGTCATATGGATGTGATTGTAAAGTTTGAGGAAGAATGGCTTCGTTTGTATGTGTTTGATAACGGTCAGGGGTGCAAACAGCTTACGGAAAGCAATGGGATTGGGGGAATACGGAAGCGGGTGGAGAGGGCAGGTGGGCAGGTGCGGGTTTTGTCCTCTCCTGGGGAGGGATTTCAGATTTTTATTGGTTTGCCTGTGGGGGGAGTGGCAGAAGCATAATTGTATGGAGAAAATCGCGTGTATAAGGATAGCAGAACTGGGAAAGAAACGTAAAGAGAGGAAGTAAAGACGAGGAGGGAGAAGTTGTGATTCGAGTCGTGATTGCAGATGATATACCCATATTACGGCAGGGGTTAGCAGCGATTCTTGGCCAAGATCCAGAGCTGACAGTGGTGGGGCTTGCGGCCGATGGCAGAGAGGCATGGGAACTGTGTGAGAAGACAAAACCGGATGTTGTTCTCATGGATATGCGGATGCCGCAATATGATGGAAGTTGGGGAATCCGCCGGATTAAGTCCGATTTCCCGACTATTAAGATTTTGGTGCTGACTACTTTTGATGACACTCAGACTGTGGAGGCGGCTGTGGGAAGCGGTGCTGACGGATATGTATTAAAGGAAATGGAAGACAGCCGCCTTCTTCAGTCAGTGAAGGCGGTCTGTGGGGGAATCCGGGTTTTTGGTGACAGTGTGTTTGAAGGTTTGCGTCGGCAGATGATTCCTGTGAAAAAGCAGATGGAACAGGTGACTGGAATCACAGACCGGGAGCGGGAGATTATGCGGTGTGTAGCCAGAGGAATGGATAATAAGGAAATTGCGGCAGAGCTGTTTCTGGCAGAGGGAACGGTGCGCAACAACATTTCCAAGCTATTGGAAAAACTGAAGCTGAAAGATCGGACTCAGTTGGCAGTTTTTACGGTGAAAAATCAGCTGGATTAGTGACAGCAAGTCAACGATACCGTTCTGTTATAGAATGAACTATGTGGCAAGAAGATCGTTAATAGGGAGGAAAATATATGGTTTACAATCTTGAGGATTTGAAAAAGGCTTATGAGGAGGGGGAGCGTTTTAAGTTTCTTTTTTTCTGGGGCCATACACCAGCAAAAGACGGACAGATTTATGAGGCTTGTCTGAGTCAGTGGTGGCAGTGCAAGTTTCAGGTAGATGGAGTAGAGTACAGCTGTGCGGAACAGTTTATGATGGCAGAAAAGGCCAGAATGTTTGGGGATAAAGAGATGCTTGATAAAATTATGGAAGCTTCTTTGCCAAAAGAGATGAAGGCGTATGGCCGTGCTGTGAAAAATTTTAGCAAGGAACAGTGGGATGCTTCCTGTTATGATATTGTCAAGCGAGGGAATGAGGCGAAATTTTCACAAAATTCTGAACTTTTGATTTTTTTAAAGGGAACCAGAAAACGAATTTTGGTGGAGGCAAGTCCCAGGGACCGGATTTGGGGAATTGGAATGGGGAAGACAAATCCAGATGCGGAGTGTCCGTTAAAGTGGCAGGGGAAAAATCTGCTAGGATTTGCCTTGACTGAGGTGAGAGATTGTTTATTGAAAGAGGAGGAGTGATATGGACCGCAAAGCAGTTGCAAGAGAGACAATGGCAATTATGAAACAGGGATATTATGTTGTTTCAGGGGGAAAGAAAGTTGAGATAAAAGAAGAGCTGGAACATTCGGTTACGGCTAGTCGGTTGATTGCGCCAAAGGAAGGGCAGAAGCTTTTGGAGGTTTATGAGACTGGGTATCAGAAAGAAAAGTCTGGCGATGGGAAGGGTGATTCTTCCGTAAAGACAGAGTGGAAAAGCAGGGTGGAGAATCTTTCTACGGTGGATGCTATTTTTAAGCTGGTTCAGGAGGGAAAGAAAAATATCGGGGTTTTGAATTTTGCCAGTGCAAAGAATCCAGGAGGAGGTTTTCTTAATGGGGCTATGGCACAGGAGGAAAGTTTGGCGGCGTCCAGTATTTTATATGAGACGCTGGTGGCTCATGAGGAGTATTACCGGGTTAATCGGGCTAACAGCTCTATGATGTATACAGATTATGGAATCTATTCTCCGGATGTGGTATTTTTTCGGGATGGAAGATTTGCTCTGGTGGAAGAACCTGTAAAGGCTTCTGTACTGACTTTGCCGGCTGTGAATATGGGACAGGTGATTTTAAAGGGGGAGGATGTAGGGCAGGCGGAACAGGTTATGTTCCGGCGGATGAAGCTGGCCTTGGCCATTTTTGCAGACCAGGGGGTTAAGAATTTGGTCTTGGGGGCTTATGGATGTGGTGTGTTTCGCAATGAACCGAGAAAAGTGGCTATGTGGTGGAAAGAACTTTTGGATGGGGAGATGGGATCGCTGTTTGATTCGGTGTTTTATGCAGTGCTGGACCGGTCCCGAAATCAGAAGTCCTGTATTGGAGCTTTTGAGGCTTGCTTTTTGGAAAATTAGTAGGTAGCCAAGGAAGGTTTTTGCGAAATATAGATGGTGGGGAAAGAGGGAAACTAATTTAAAATCAGGTTATAATAATCTATATTTTTTAAAAGCTTTATAATTTGTTCATTTATGGGTTTGGCGTGAATATTTTTGGAATGGACTTGTATATTTCAGGTAAATTATGTATAATGTTTTTTATTTCAAAGTAACCGTTCAAAAGAACCGTTGGGAGGCATTTTGTGAGCAGAGATAAGGTTATCGTAATTGATTTTGGCGGTCAGTACAATCAACTGGTGGCACGCCGGGTCCGGGAGTGTAATGTGTACTGTGAGATTTATTCTTATAAAACGGATTTAAACAAGATTCGGGAGATGAATCCCAAGGGAATCATTTTGACCGGAGGGCCTGACAGCTGTTATGTAGAAGGAGCGGCTGGATGTGAAAAGGGATTGTTTGATTTAGGGATTCCGGTGTTAGGGCTGTGTTATGGCGCTCAGCTTATGATGCATGTATTGGGAGGTGATGTATGCAAGGCTCCGGTTCGGGAATATGGAAAGATTGAAGTGATTGTAGATACATCGGTGCCTCTGTTTGCTAATGTTTCAGAACATACCATATGTTGGATGAGCCATAATGATTATATTGAAAGGACAGCTCCAGAGTTTCAGATTATTGCTCATACAGATAATTGTCCGGCAGCTGCCATGCAATGTGTGGACAGAAAACTATATGCAATTCAGTTTCACCCAGAGGTGCTGCATACTGTAGAGGGTACAAAGATTTTGTCTAATTTTGTCCATGGAATCTGCGGGTGTACTGGGGATTGGAGAATGGACGCATTTGTGGCTAATTCTGTGAAAGCTATTCGGCAGAAGGTGGGAAAAGGGAAGGTTCTCTGCGCATTGTCGGGAGGAGTGGATTCTTCTGTGGCAGCGGTAATGTTAGCAAAAGCAGTGGGAGAGCAACTGACCTGCGTGTTTGTGGATCATGGTCTGCTAAGGAAAAATGAAGGGGACGAAGTGGAGGAAGTTTTTGGTCCTTCTGGTCCTTATAATCTGAATTTTGTCCGGGTAAATGCTAAGGAGCGGTTCTATGAAAAGTTGAAGGGCATAGAGGAGCCGGAACAGAAACGGAAAATTATTGGGGAAGAATTTATCCGGGTTTTTGAGGAGGAAGCTAAAAAGATTGGGGCAGTGGATTTTTTGGTCCAGGGTACGATTTATCCAGATGTGGTGGAGAGTGGTCTGGGAGGGGAATCTTCTGTGATTAAATCTCATCACAATGTAGGAGGACTGCCGGATTACGTGGATTTTAAAGAGATTATTGAGCCGTTGAGGGATTTGTTTAAGGATGAAGTGCGTCAGGCTGGATTGGAACTTGGGATTCCGACTCGATTGGTTTTCCGACAGCCATTTCCGGGTCCGGGACTTGGAATTCGCATTGTGGGTGAGGTGACTGCTGAGAAGGTGCGCATGGTGCAGGAGGCAGATGCTATTTATCGGGAGGAGATGGCAAAGGCAGGTTTGGACAGAAGTGTGGGACAGTATTTTGCGGCTTTGACGAATATGCGTTCTGTGGGAGTTATGGGGGATGAGAGGACCTATGATTATGCAGTGGCGCTGCGGGCGGTGAATACGGTTGATTTTATGACGGCGGAGGCGGCAGAGTTGCCCTGGGAGGTGCTTGGCCGGGTGGCAAGTAGAATTGTTAATGAGGTGGAACATGTGAATCGGGTGCTGTATGATTGTACGGGGAAGCCGCCGGGGACGATTGAGTTCGAATAAACAAAAATGCTTAGCAAACCTAGTGTTTATGCGGGTTTGCGGGCTTTGGAAAGGTCTTTTGATAACAAATTGATAACAGTCGTTCGAGTGCTATTATTCTTACTATCAAGTGGTTTGTTGGTGGGGGAATGATTGAGAAGTGGTTTGGACGGCTGGCATAAATCCATATTAGAAACGCCCTTAGCTGTGGGTAGGAACTCATGGCTAAGGGCGTTTTGTTGTGTTTTTTGATTTGTGAATTGGGGTGATGGTTAAAGCGGTTTTTCCATAATGTAATTCGTCAAGGGGATATTTGACCTGATTACCTGCTGTTCTTTAATTATGTTATATCCTCTGTGAAGAAAGAACGGCTTTGCAGTGATGGAAGCATGTGTGGTTATTTTGCTTACCTCAAAAGCGTGTTCCAGTTTATCGCAGATAGCGGTGGCAATCCCTTGGCTTTGATAGTCCTTGTGGACATAAAGTCTGTCAAGGTAGCCTGTTTTGTCAATATCGCCAAACCCTGCTATGATGCCGCCTTTTATGGCAACAAGTGAGAAATGCTCGGATAAAGACAGGTTCCATTCATTTATGTCTACATTGCCAGTTGCCCAGACGTTTAACTGTTGGTCTGTATAGTCTTTGGCATTTATGGAATGGACAGTCTGATAAAACAGATCCGCTAAGTATTTACAGTCCGAGGGGCGGTATTCTCTGATAATCACGTTTTTTACACCTTCCAATCTGGCTTGGTTAGTCTGGCAGCTTGTCTTTGAACGCTTCGACTAAGGCATCGCTCAATTCATCAGAGGGAGATTTCGCCCAATGCTGCGTGGTGTCAAACTTTGGATAATTATACCGCCACTGGTCGTAATCTTCCCTGCTGATTTCCTCATCAGAGAGCTTGTCTGCTTGTTCTTTCCAAGCAGAGAGCATTTTCAGCAGTTCGGCGGCATCCTTATTTTTGTTTTTGTTGACTTTTAAGCAGATTTCACCGTCTGATTCACTGATGGTAAGACCGTAAATGTCCTCTAGGGTAAATAAGGTGTGCATAAGCCCGATGTAACTGTCAATGTCGGGTATGTCCAGAGCCTGCGGCGCAACGTCA
>ERZ808029.891-NODE-891-length-12935-cov-4.207186_pt1 | contig 12935 bp, 10 predicted proteins | sample MGYA00380185_ERZ808029 | MGnify/ENA primary metagenome ERZ808029 (study PRJEB31490, sample SAMN06133404) | mouse gut metagenome | isolation source: M2_3 | host: mice | place: China: Chengdu | collected 2015-05 ... | reverse complement strand
CCAGAGTGCCATGGAATAAAAATTATTATGATTTGTTGGAATATGACACATTGTTATGGCAGTCAGAACTAATGAAAACATATCAAATAGATGGAATGTGCATGTACCATTATTGGTTTGAAAATGGAAAACGTATTTTAGAAAAACCTGCTGAGAATCTGCTGAAGTGGACAGATATTTCAATGCCATTTTGTTTTTGTTGGGCAAATGAAACATGGAGCAGAACATGGAAAAAATTGTTAGATTCCAATTCATGGTCTGATATTTACGAGCAAAAAAATAGAAATAATGAAAGCGGTATTCTATTAAAACAAAGTTATGGAAGAGAAAAAGACTGGCAAGATCATTTCGAATATTTATTACCTTTTTTTATGGATAAAAGATATATAAAAGTGAATGGAATGCCAGTGTTTGTAATTCTAAAGCCAAGTAAAATATTCTCTTTATATAACATGATGGATTATTTTAACCAACTGGCATTGAAATATGGATTGCCAGGAATTTTTGTGATTGGTATGGAAAAAAATGGGTTGCCTGGATTAGACGCAGCATGTATCAAACAGCCAGGATATGCAATGGAGGAATACAATAAACAGAAATCTGTTTTAAAGCAACCAGTTAATACATATACATACGATAAAATCTGGGAAATTATCCTAAAACAGAAAGTATCGAATGAAAAAGTATATTTGTGTGCATTTCGAGTTAACTCAAAAACTGGCAAAGGAATTGAATTTACATTGTAATTTAAGTATTGATAAATCTCCGATAACATTAGGAACTGTTTTTTGGGCTAGAAGTGATGCTCTCCAAAAAATTTTAAAAAAAGAGTGGAAATATGAAGACTTTGATGAGGAACCATTAAAGGATGATGGTACGATTAGCCATGTTATAGAAAGAATCATAGGATATGTAGCTCAGGATGCTGGGTATGATGTAGGCACAGTAATGAATCTTTCTTATGCAAGTAAATTACTATCTTATACTCAGAGAAATTTTTGGACAGCAAGTCAGCTGATACAAAATGGATATGGATTATCCAATATTGAAAAATTTTCTGTCAAATCAAGGGAATTGTTTCAATTTTGTATGAAATATGAAAGAGTGTATTTATATGGGGCTGGAAAAATAGGAAAATGTTGTTTACATTTATTGCGGGCAGGAGGATTTGAACCAAAAGGATATATTGTATCTTATCTAAATTCCAACCATAGAAAAGAGATGGAAGGACTTTCCATAGATTTGCTAGAAAATATCAATGGTGTTGAAAAGATAGGAATTATTATAACCGTAGATATAAATTTGCAATCAGAAATTGAAAATAATTTGCAATCAAGAGGACTAACAAATTACATAAAATATATAGAAAAGGATTGAATATATGAAGAATAAGATTACTAAAAATAAATCCATAAAAACAAATTTATTTTCAATAATCTCAATCATATTATGTGGTTTTAACTGCTATTTTATTTACGCAGAAGTGAAGAATAAAAAACATCAACAAGATCAACAAAACCGGATTCATGTGCTTTCTGACCATTTTCAATTACTAAATCATTGGTTGGAACTCAAGAATGAGGGCAAGAATTTAGTTACTTATTTTAAAGATATGGGATATCATCACATAGCTATTTATGGCATGGCAGAACTTGCCAACCGTCTGTGTGAGGAGTTAGAGGGCAGTTCGGTTCGCGTTGATTATGGAATAGACCGAGATATTGCATGTACCATTGGACGAATGGACACCGTGTATTTTCCAGAGGATGATTTGCCGGAAACGGATGTAATTGTAGTTACGCCATATTCTTCTTTTGATGTGATCAAAGGAATTTTGGAAAAGAAAGTAAACTGCCCAATTGTTTCATTAGAAGATGTTGTATGGAGCGTTTAAATTTGAGAATAAAACATGCAAGCTGGCCTGGATGATAGATTCAGTGTTTCAGGAAAGAGGAAAACATGATTAAGATAATTTCTTTTTATTTGCCACAATTCCATGAGATACCGGAAAATAATGACGTATGGGGAAAAGGATTTACGGAATGGACCAATGTAAAAAAAGCCTATCCGTTGTTTTTTGGACATAATCAGCCAAGAAAACCTTTACATGAAAACTATTATAATCTTTTGGATGACGGGGTTATGGACTGGCAGGTTAAGCTGGCAAAAAAAGCTGGAATCTATGGGTTTTGTTTCTATCATTATTGGTTTGGGGGTAGGATGGTTCTGGAGAAACCGGTGAAAATGCTGCTTGAGAACAAAAAAATTGATTTTCATTTTTGCTTTTCCTGGGCAAATGAACCATGGACGAAAACTTGGCATGGAGCAGGAGGAAAAAAGGAAATCAGTATTCCCCAAGTTTATGGAGGCGAAGAAGAATGGAAGGCGCATTATGAGTATTTTCGGCCTTATTTTATGGATAAAAGATACATAAAAGAAGAGAATTGTCCGATTTTATTGATTTATCGTTTGAGAAATATTCCTCACTTTAATGATCGGATTCGTTTTTGGAACGAGTGTGCAAAAAAGGATGGGTTCGATGGTATTTTTGTTGTGTCTATGAATATTTGCCGTGAAAATGCAGGAAAGAGTCGCTGGGTAAATGGAGAAGTAGATTTTGAACCAAATAAATCTAGGGCTGAAATCATGCAGAATCCGTTCTTTTTGCAGCCTAAAGAGGAAAAAAGCTTGTTTTGGAACCGTTATGCAGTTCGGTCTGCCAGTTATAAGAAGGTGAATGAAAAAATGCTTCAGACACCTCATGGAAAAAATCAATTTCGGACTGTATTTGTCGATTTTGATGATTCTCCAAGACGGGGAATAAGAGCTGTTATAACAAAAGGCTCTACACCTAGAAAATTTGGAAAATATCTCAGAAAAGCTATCCAAAAAAGTAAAAAGGAAGGTAATTTTTATTTGTTTATTAATGCCTGGAATGAATGGGGAGAAGGAAATTATCTGGAGCCGGATACCAGGCATGGATATAGTTATCTAAGGCAAATAAAACGGATCTTACAGGAGGAAGACTGTGATTAAAGTATCAGTAGTCATACCTGTTTACAATGGAGAGGCATATTTAGAAGAATGCATGGATAGTATCCTTTTTCAAACTTTAAAAGAAATAGAAGTAATCTGTGTGGATGACGGTTCAACTGACCATTGTTCTGAATTGTTACAGAAATATAAAGAGATGGATAGCCGGGTGAAGGTTATTACAAACCAACGAAACTATGGACCAGGAACATCCCGCAATAAAGGGTTGGAAAAGGCAAGAGGAAAATATGTGATATTTTTAGATGCAGATGATGTGTTTGAGAAAGAACTGTTGGAGCTGGCTTTTTCCAGAGCAGAAATTTATCAAACAGACATTTGCATTTTTCGAGAGGATGAGTTTAGCGATTCCATAAAAAAACGTACCGAGTATCCTTATTCCCGTTTTTCCATAGAGAAATTAGAGAAAAGAGGAGTTTTTTCGCCAAACGATGTGAAAGATGTTCTCTTTAATCTGTGGAATGGATGGGCATGGGACAAGCTGTTTTTGAGGGAGTTTGTTCTGGAAAATGGACTTTGGTTTCAGGAAATGTGGTCGTCAGAGGATGGTTTTTTTGTCCATGCAGCCATGGCTTCAGCAAAGAGGCTGACTTGTTTAAATAAGGTTTTGGTTCATCACAGAGTCAACCGGTCTTCTAGTACTTCTAACAGCAAAGATAGTTCTTGGGAATGTTGTTGTTTCTATTTGGAGAAATTGTATGCCTATTTAACTCAAAAGGGCTTGTATAAAACTTTTGAAAAAAGTTTTATCAACTGGGTTCCTGCCTTTTTATATTGGAATTTTTTGACTTTAAAGGAAGCCAATCGAAATCAATTATTTTACAAAATGAAAAATCATATTTGGATTGCCTTTGAGTTGACAAAATATGATCGCAGACAATTCTATAATCCATTTTATTATTGGATGATTCATACAATCAAAGCAAGTGACTGTTTTGAAGAATGTAAAATCCCTGTAGATAAAACAGGAAGATGGATGTTCATGTTCCGGGAAAATGAGGAGAAGATGGAAGCATTGTTTCGGTATATGGAAAAGAGACAATACAAGGGAGCTATATGGGGAGCAGGGGAAAGAGGGATTGCATTTTTAGACAGATATGGCGGAAGAAAAGAATTAAAAAAGGTGTTTGATAAAGACGGTAAGAAGACAGGACAAGTCATAAAAGGCGGGTATTTCGTGGAAACTTTTAATGATTCTTCTTACAAGGAAATTGATTTGATCATTGTTACAAATACGGATTATTACGAATCTATAGTATCGGATGTAAAGAAAACTTGTTCAAATATCCAAGTGTTTGATCTGGAGGCATATCAGGACCCTGTATTGTCCTTTCCGTTTCGATTGGAGGAATGGATTCGATAGTTTTGGGAGGAAACTGATTTATGAAAAAGGTAAGCATATGTTAAAAATCAACAAAATTTAGTCAGAATTGCAGGATGAACAATCCAGAAATATTGTTGCTTCCTAATTTCATGGAAAGGAATATTTTGATGTTTTTGGTCCGATGGAGAAAAAGCTTTGATGAGATTGTTTTATATGCAGTTTTTCCATATAAGTCAGAATAAAGAAATTCAATATGGGAGGGATTATGTATCAATGTATTTTGTGGGGAGATGGGAGAGATTATGATCAATACATAAATGCAGTTCGATACCAGGAATTGTCCGGTAACATTCAAGTGATTGGAATTACATCAAAGGCAACCATTTACAGAAGAATTGACGGATATGCTTTTATTCACAAAAGTCAGTTAGGAGATTATGATTTTGACCTTTTGATTATTATGAGCGTCAGTCATCTGGAAGAAATTCAGTTGGAAGCAGCAGAAATGGGAATAAGTGAGGAGAGAATTCTATCTTGTGAGGTATTTTCTCTGCCAAATCTGGATTTGGAAAAATATCTGGAGATCAAGAAAAGAAATTTGACTATTTTTTCCAATATCTGCTGGGGAGGGATTGTCTATTCTCGTTTAAAGCTGAAGTTTCGGTCTCCACTCATCAATTTGTACATTTTGGACTGGGATTATATCAAGCTGCTGGAAAATCCGAAAAAGTATATGGAACAGCCATTGGTTTTTGAAAAGTGGCAGTGGAATGATCTTCAGAACCGGGAAATTCCGGTATGTATGTGTGGGGATGTTCGTATTTATTTTAGCCATTACAGAAATTTTGAAGAGGCAGACCAGATATGGAATAAACGAAAAAGGAGAATCCACTGGGAGGATATTTTTGTCATGATGTATACGAATCATAGGGATGTGGCACAGGCGTTCACAAAACTTCCCTATGAGAACAAGGTGTGTTTTGTGCCTTTTGAGACAAAGGAGAAATCCCTTTTTTACATTGATTATCAGCATCAAAATGAAATGAAAACTGTGGATCTTTGGACTATAGTAAACGGAACAGCATCTGGAATCTACAAATACTATAATCTTTTGGATTTACTGCATGGCGACCGGATAAAAGGCCGACTGGAATAGGAGAAAATGAATGATAAAGGTATCTGTAATTGTTCCTGTTTTGAATGGGATAAGTTATATAAACGAGTGTATGGACAGTCTGATTTCACAGACCTTAAAGGAAATGGAGATCCTTGTAATTGATGCTGGGTCAACGGACGGAACATTGGAGATACTGGAAGAGTATGTTCAAAAAGACAGCCGAGTCAGGCTGCTTCATTCGGACCAGAAGAGCATGGGGCATCAGACCAATATGGGAATCCAGGCAGCATCCGGAGAGTATATAGGATTTTGTGAAGCAGATGATTATTTGGCATCCGGTATGCTGGAACATTTGTACCAGACTGGAAAGAGTAAAGATCTTGATTTTATTAAATCGGATTTTGACATGTTTGTTACCAGTTCAGAAGGCCGGATTTTTCTGAATTATCATATTTTGCCTCCTGAAAAAAGAGCGTTGTATGGAAACGTGATTCATCCAAAAGATCATCCGGATTTGCTTCACCGGGATGTGAATATGTGGAATGGAATCTATAAGCGCAGATGGATTTTGGAAAATAAAATCTGGTTGAATGAAACGCCAAAAGCGGCATTTCAGGATGTGGGTTTTATTTTACAGACATTTCTTCTGGCAGATCGGGGGATGTATGTACATGAAGATGCCAATAAATACCGGCGTGACAATATAAGCTCTTCCGTATATGACCAGCAAAGTCTGTTGTTTGTGGTACAGGAGTTTGCGTTTTTTATGGGAATTTTACAAGAGCGGCAAATAGCAAAGAAAAGGACCCTGGCTGTCATTTTAAAACGTTTTCTTGGATTGTTCTGCGGATTTTACAAACGGCTGCCGGAATGGTCTTTGGTTTCGGAAGAAACGAAGGAGGCTGTGGAAAGGTTCAAAGGATTGCTTGTAAAATTTTATTCCTGGCTGGATTATGGGGATTTGCTGTATGAGGGGTTGGATACGTCCATAGAGTTAAGGATGCTTTTGGAGAACAATCCATTGCTGGATGCTTATGAAAGACAGTTGGAACGAATCCGAAGAAAAAGTTTAAATGATTTTTACGCATATGTGAAGAAATATGAAAAAGCGGTGATTTTTGGAGCGGGGGAGAGAGGGATGTCTTGTTTAGGACTGCTTCAAAGAAATCAATATCAAGGAGTGATCGGCTTTTGTGATAATAATTCGTCCTTATGGGGAAGCCGGCGAATGGGATTGGAGATTTTATGTCCGGACAAGTCAGAAAAAGAGGGGGTTCTTTTTATTGTTGCTCATGGGGATGATGGACGGTGGAAACAGATTTATGACCAGCTGATTTCCATGGGAGCAGATGCAAAACAGATCTGTAGGGCAGCAGATGTAATTCCACATCATGCTTTGGAATTAAGGTTAGGGGAGGAATGACATGGCAAGAGTAATACCGGTTGTGACGACAACAGACCGTTCTTATGTTTTAAACTGTTATGTTGCGATATTTTCCATTATTCAGGCATCAAACAAGGAAGATTTCTACAAGATTCATGTATTGGTAACCGATTTATCCAAGGAAGATACAGAACTTTTGGAGAGCTTATCCGGGGAAAATATTTCGGTTACATGTATGGAGATTTCGGATGTGGTAAGGAATGCCGGGTTGCAGCAGGTGCTTCATTTTCCGGTACAGACCTATTACCGGATGTTTATTCCCCTGGTACTGCCGGAGGAGAAAAAGATCCTTTATCTGGACTCGGATTTGTGTGTTCTCCGTGATGTTGCAGAACTGTATGGGTGTGATTTGGAGGGACATGCAGTTGGGGTTGTGAGGGATGTGCCTTGTCCTCATTTGGATAGACATGACAGAGAGCTTGGGGATTTCAGCTGTGAAAAAACATTCAATTCTGGTGTGCTGTTAATGGATACAGAGGCTTTTGAGAGAGAGCATATTCGGGAAAAGTGTCTGACCTTGTTGCTGGAGGATTATAAGAGGGAGGAGAGAAAGCTTATTTATGCGGACAATGATGCCCTGAACATGGTTTTATATGAAAAGGGGAAGATGCTGGAGGATGGATGGAATTTTCAGTGGCAGTATCTAAAAGATCCTGAGATTATTTATGAAGGCCACAGAGACCGGTATCTGGCCACGGCAAAGAATCCGTATATTGTACATTTTGCAGGGAAAATAAAGCCCTGGACCCATCCGGATTATCCTCTGGCCAATGTGTTTTGGGACCTTGCACAAAGAACAAAGGTTTATGGAAAAATTGTTTATAAAAATATAGTGGATCTTCAGAGGCAGAAATCCGCTTTTGATTGTTTTGAAAATTATCAGTTTCCTTTTTCTCTGATTCCTGCAGACAGCCGGATTGCCTTATACGGCGCTGGTGAGGTAGGAAAAGCATTTTTTGGACAGATGGAGCTTTTGCACTATGCGGAGATTTCTTTGTGGGCGGACCGTGATTATGAGAAACTGCAAAAGAAGGGATTTTTGGTGGAGGCTCCGGCAGAACTTCTGAAAAAAGAAGAGGAGTATTCCCATGTGATCGTTGCCATAGAAAGCAAGAAAACCGCCGATGGGATTATAAATGAATTGAAAAAAATGGGGATTCCAGGAGAGAAACTTGTTTGGTCTACGTACAGGAAGGCTAAGAAATAATAGCATTAAGAAGATGGTAAGAGAGGGATGTAACCAGTAGAAATGGAAGCAGCGGACGGGAAACAACGGGTGAAAGAGGATGAGGTGAATGAAGACCATAATACTTGGAGCCGCCGGGTTTATCGGGAGAAATCTGGCGGAAAAGCTGGCTAAGAAGGAGGGAGATCCAATCACATTAGTAGACCGTAACGGGGATGTTCTGAGGGAAATGAAAGGGCAGAAAGGCAGTAGAATCCAGATAAAAGAGATGGATCTTGTCAGACAAGAAAATTATGACGAAGTGCTTTTGGGACAAGATGTGGTATATCATTTGATCAGTACCACTGTGCCGACTACTTCAAATCAGCAGATTCCTCAGGAAATCAGTGACAACGTGGAGCTGACTTCCAGACTGTTGGAATCCTGTGTGAGATGCGGAGTGAAAAAGGTAGTCTATCTTTCTTCAGGAGGAACGGTTTATGGGATGAATCAAGTGTGTCCGTTAAGGGAAGGAATGGAAACAAATCCCATTAATTCTTATGGCGTTCAGAAGGTAATGAATGAAAAGCTATTGTATTTGTATCAATATTTATATGGATTAGATTACCGGATTATACGGCTGTCAAATCCCTTTGGTCCTTATCAGCGGCCGAACGGAATCCTAGGTGCGGTGACTACTTTTACATATAAGGCATTAAAAGGGGAGGAGATTGTTGTATATGGAGATGGTTCTGTGGTCCGGGATTATATCTATATTGAGGATGCGGTAAAGGCGATTTTGAATATTGCAGACGATGAGGGGGAAGATCGGCTGTATAACGTGGGAAGCGGAATGGGAACCAGTTTGTGCCAGCTTTTAAAGATAATTGAGGATACGTTAGGGCTTCCATTGCGAGTCCGCTATGTGCCAGGGAGAGCGGTGGATGTGCCGGTAAATTATCTGGATATTTCCAGATATGAGATGAAATTTGGGAGATTTGATGTGTTGCCTTTACAGGAAGGAATCCGGAGGACAGCAGATTTTATGATGCGTGAGTATCTTTCTTGCGGCTGACAGAAGGGGAACGGAAATGTGAAATATCTACAAAAACGTTTTTGGAAAATAGTGGAACGCAGCATGGGAGAGAACGGGTATAAAGCTGACACGAATATCAAGCATGATTTACTTCAAAAATGATTTAGTTCAAAAATGATTTAGTTCAAGATTCATGTAACGCTTTACGAATACAGCGTTTCTAATACAGCGTTTATCGGCATGAAAAATATCAGGAGGACAGCAAAAATGTATTATGCAAAAGATCTGGTACATGAATTAAAACAAGCCAGACAGATCGTTGTGTTTGGAGCGGGAATCATGGCTTTGGGAGTAGTCAGCTGTCTCATGGAACCACCGTACTGTCTCAACCTTAAATGTTGTCTGGTATCCGATAAAAGGGGAAATCCGGATTTGGTGGCAGGGGTTCCTGTTCTTGATTTTCAGGAGGCGGAAGGGAAGCTTGAAAAAGATGTATTGGTGGTTATTGCAGCTGTGGATAAGAACCTGACTTCCATGGAGAAAAGCCTTCACGACCATGGTTATAACCGATTGATTCCTCTTACCTATGAAGGGGATCTTTGGAGCCTCATTCGGGGGAATCTTTACCAGGAATGGCGGAAAAAGGAGGGGAAGCCATATTTGACCCTGGAAGAGGAATTGGAAAAAAGGGTGGAATCTGCATGGGAAAAAGAGGGCGAGATGCAGAGGGAAGCTTTTTCTAAGCCGGGAAAGGTGGTTCATGTTTACCGGGTCTGCTGCCATGTGGACCGAAGGTTAAAGGAAGACTTATCCAGGTATTCCTGGGAGATTCCCATCCAGGCAGGGGCAGGGCTGACTGGGGAGCGGATCTGTGAAATTTGCGATGACACAGGAGAGCATATTTCTTATAAAAACCAACAGTACTGTGAGCTGACTGCACTGTATTGGATTTGGAAAAATGACCGGTCGGATTATGTGGGGCTTAGCCATTACCGAAGACATTTTGAGGTGAATGAGAAAGATCTGGAAACATTAGCGGATTCGGATATTGATGTGGTACTTACCATTCCGATTTTTGATGTGCCAAGTGTGGAAAGCGTGTACCGAAGGGACCATGTGGAGGCAGACTGGCAGGTGATGATGGAAGGAATGAAAACACTTTGTCCAGAGTATCTAAAAGCCGCCAGAGAGCTTTCAAAAGGAAGATTTTATTATGCTTACAACATGTTTTTGATGCGGAGAGAGATTTTGGAGAAGTATTGCCAATGGTTATTTCCCCTGTTGCTTTACTGTGAGAAGCGCTGCAGTGGCCGGGAAAGGGACAGTTATCAGGGGCGATATATTGGCTTTTTGGCAGAGCATTTGATGTCCATCTATTTTTTGTACCATGAGAAGGAGTACAAGGTGGTTCATGCAAGGAAGCATTTTGTGGAGTGGTAGTGCTCCATTTTCTGTCCGGATGGAACAAGTGAATTTGTGCTAAATACAACACGAAATAGGGCGTTTAGATGGCGGGAGTGATTCTTAAATATGTCCGGACAGAGTGGATATAGGCAGGAAAAGTTTTCGGCTTGGAAATAGAATGAAATAGTATCCTAAAACAAGAAATTTCAAATGGGAAATTGAAATGGGAGAGGGGGAAAGAGTTGTGGAATCATGTATGCAGTACTATGCAGAAGACACAGTAAAGGATTTGTGTAAGGCAGAACAAGCAGTGATCTTTGGGGCAAGACTGGTAGCAGTTGAAGCAGCGGTTTGTCTTGTGGGAAAACCTTATGATCTGAATATTTCGTATTTTCTGGTATCCGGAACAGGGGAAAATCCCACAGAGGTACTTGGAAAACCGGTGATTTCTCTGGAACAGGCCAGGGAGATTTTGCCAAGAAATGTATTGATTATAATTGCAGTGATGGAAAAGCATCTGGAGTCTATTGTGGAGAATCTACATCAATCTGGATTTTCAAATCTTCTTCCTCTTACCTTTGAAAGTGATTTGTGGAGCGATATTCGGGGAAATTATTTTATGGAGTATTGTCAGAAGAACCAGAAAGAGTACTGGAAATTGGAGGAGGTTCTTGAAAGGCAGATAAAAGAACCGGAAATGAGAGGTGAAGATAAAGAATTAGGGGAAGAGGCAAAAGGGCAGACAAAAAAAGCGGACCCCAGGGACGAGGATAAGGAGTTTGGGGAAGAGAGTGGAAAGCAGACGGGGGAACTAAAACTCATAGACAAAGATAAGGGATTTGAAGAAGAAACAGAAAATCAGACGAAGGAAGAGAAAATCAGAGGAAAAGAAAAGGAACTAGGGGAAGGAACAAAAGGACAACAAAAGAAACCGAAATCCAATGGTAGAAATGAAAAATTTGGGAAAGAAACTGGGCAGCCGACAGGTGGGAATAGCGCTCTGGCAGGGAAAAATCGTAATCAAGGGGTCTGCATTTACACAGCCAAATGTCATGTAGACCGGGAATTAAAGGAAGATCTTCATCGGTATTCCTGGGAGATTCCCATTCAGGTGGGAGCAGCTTTGACTGGGGAGCGAATCTGTGAAGTGAGAGACAACATAGGGGATCATATCTCGGAAAAAAACAGAGAGTACTGTGAGCTGACAGCCCTCTACTGGATTTGGAAAAACACCTCTTCCCAATATGCAGGACTTTGCCACTACAGACGGCATTTTGAGTTAAATGAAGTTTTGTTAGACCAGCTGTGCAAGTCCGAGGTAGATGTGGCAGTGACTATTCCGATATTGAACTTTCCATCGGTAAAAGAAGTATACCGTCAGGACCATGTAAAACAGGACTGGGAGATCATGATGGAGGCAATTAGGATTCTCCAACCAAAGTATCAGAAAGCGGCAGAAGAGGTGGAGAAGGGAATCTACTATTATGGCTACAATATGTTTTTTGCCAGGAAGGAGATTGTGGATGATTACTGCAGATGGCTGTTTCCTATTTTAGCGTACTGTGAACGCCATTGTGAGAAGAAAGAAGATCCTTATCAGAACCGGTACATAGGCTTTTTGGCAGAGCGACTTTTGACGATTTATTTAAAGGGCCATGAAGGGAAGTATAAGATGGTTCATGTTCGGAAACATTTTGTGGAAAGATGAAAATAACTTTCACTTGTAACAACCCAACAAAAAATAACCGCAAACCAACCATAAAACTTAGGGAAAAGTCCTAGACTTTTCCCATATTGCTGTGGTAAGATAGGAATATAGCAAAAAGAGATAAATATTAACATTAAAATTAAAATTCAGAGGAGGGTTTTGCTATGAAAGGAAATGTGATTGTCGGACAGTCTGGAGGTCCCACGGCGGTGATTAATTCCAGTTTGGCGGGAGTATACCGCACCGCCATCGACCGAGGGGCCAAGAAGGTTTACGGAATGAAATTTGGTATTTTGGGGCTTTTGGATGAACAGTATGTAGATCTGTCCAAGCATATTAAAAATGATCTTGATGTGGAGATTTTAAAGCGCACTCCATCGGCATTCCTTGGCACCTGCCGCTATAAATTGCCGGATATCCATGAAAACCAGGATATTTATCTGAAAATTTTTGAGATTCTGGAAAAATTGAATATTGAATGCTTCATTTACATTGGCGGAAATGATTCCATGGATACCATCAAAAAGCTTTCAGACTATGCGATTTTAACCGGCAAGAAGCAGAAGTTTGTCGGCGTGCCAAAGACCATTGACAACGATTTGGCGCTTACAGACCATACGCCTGGATATGGCAGTGCAGCCAAGTATATTGCCACTTCCACCAAGGAAGTCATCCGTGACGGCCTG
>ERZ808029.890-NODE-890-length-12936-cov-4.179718_pt1 | contig 12936 bp, 7 predicted proteins | sample MGYA00380185_ERZ808029 | MGnify/ENA primary metagenome ERZ808029 (study PRJEB31490, sample SAMN06133404) | mouse gut metagenome | isolation source: M2_3 | host: mice | place: China: Chengdu | collected 2015-05 ... | reverse complement strand
GGACCAGGGAAAGCTCTACGGCTATCAGGGAGGTTATGAGGCGTTCCTGAGGCTGAAGGCGGAGCGGCTGGAGATGGCAGAGGCCAGGTCGCGCAAGCGCCAGTCCATCCTGCGCAGGGAAATCGCGTGGATCCAGAGGGGCGCCAGGGCCCGTTCCACCAAGCAGAAGGCGCACATCCAGCGATATGAGGAACTGCGGGACCAGACAGGGCCGGAGTATGACCGGAATGTGGAGCTGGAATCCATTGCCAGCCGCCTGGGCCGCACCACGGTGGAGGTAAAGGACCTTTGCAAATCCTATGGGGACAAGGTCCTGATGAAGGACTTTACCTACATTTTCCTAAAGAGCGACCGGGTGGGCATCATAGGCCCGAACGGAAGCGGCAAGTCCACCCTGATGAAAATCATAGCGGGCTGGGTACAGCCGGATTCCGGTACGGTGGAGATAGGGCAGACCGTGAAGATGGGATATTTTTCACAGGAAAATGAAGCCATGGACGAAAGCCTGAAGGTTATTGATTATATCAAAAATGCAGCGGAGTATGTAAAGACAAAGGACGGGAGCATCAGCGCCAGCCAGATGCTGGAGCGGTTTTTATTTCCCTCCCATATCCAGTATACGGCCATAAGCAAGCTGTCCGGGGGTGAGAAACGCAGGCTTTATCTGCTGCGCATCCTTATGGAGGCGCCCAATGTGATTCTTTTGGACGAGCCCACCAATGACCTGGATATCCAGACGCTGACAATCCTGGAGGATTATCTGGATACATTTCCGGGGATTGTGATTACGGTTTCCCATGACCGGTATTTCCTGGACCGTGTGGTAAACCGCATCTTTGCCTTTGAGGGACAGGGCAGGGTGACCCAGTATGAGGGCGGCTTCACGGATTACCAGAGGACGGCCAAAGCAGGGGAAAGCCAGGCAGGAAACCGTGCGGATACAGGGGAAACCCTGACGGCCGGAGGCGCCGCCAATACGCCGGAGGCCCAGGATGGAAACCAGGCCGTGAAGCGGAATAACTGGAAAGAGGGCCAGAACGTCACCAGGAAGCTGAAGCTTTCGTTTAAGGAGCAAAGGGACTGGGAGACCATTGAGGAGGATATCGCGGGCCTGGAAGCAGCGGTGGAAGAACTGGAAAAGGAAATCATCCGGTCCTCCAGCAATTATACCAGGCTCAATGAACTGATGGCTGAAAAGGATGCAAAGGAAAAAGAACTGGAAGAAAAAATGGAGCGCTGGATGTACCTGAATGAGCTGATGGAACAGATTGAAGCGCAGAAATAAGGGGATTCAGGATAATGTTCAGTACCACGGCCGCAGTGATTGGATTCACTGCGGTTATTTTTTACTGGATAAAGGGGCAATATTATCTGAATCTGAAATACATAAACGGGAAATGGATGACGATATTGACGGGTAGGGGCTATTTTGTTGACAAAGGGACAAAGTGATTATATACTTTTTGTATCGTGTCTGTTTGGACACAGGCGGTTTGAGGAAAGGCGGTAACATAGAGATGAAAGAGGGTTTTCAGATAGGCAGGACCGATGGAAGGATATATGCAATGGGTGTAACCGCTGTTGCCGGAGGAATGCATTTTTCATACGCGTCAAAAGGAAAAAGCTGCGCCCTGCTTCTATATAAGAAGGAGGGGACGGCGCCCCTGGCCCGGATCCTGTTTCCCGATGGACTGAGGACAGGGGATGTGTGGAATGTTACTGTGCTTGGGGACTTTGAAGGGCTGTTCTATACCTATGAGGTGGATGGGAAGGAGACGCCGGATCCCTATGGCAGGCAGTTTACCGGCATGGAGCATTGGGGAAGCTTAGGACGGCTTGGCGGACCGGTGCGGTGCCCTGTGTCCGGCGCCGGGGAGATATATGACTGGGAAGGGGACACGCTGCCCCGGATACCATATGAACAATGCGTGATTTACCATATACATCCAAGGGGGTTTACCAGGCACGCCTCATCCGGGGTAAAGCAGGCGGACCGGGGCACGTTTAAAGGCGTGGCTGACAAGATTCCCTATCTCAAGGAGCTTGGGGTCACGACCGTGGAAATGATGCCGCCGGTTGAATTTGATGAAATCATCATGCCATCCCACCAAGACAGTCCCTTTGAACCGGAAATACCGGACGGAAAGCTGAATTACTGGGGATACACCCGGGGTTATTCATTTGCGCCCAAAAGCGCTTACTCCGGCGGCAGCGGGAAAGAGCCGGTCAGGGAATTTAAGGACATGGTAAAGGCCCTTCACCGGGAAGGGCTTGAGATTGTAATAGAGCTGTTCTTTGACGGAAAGGAGGCTCCGGCCTATGTGCTGGATGCGGCGCGTTTCTGGGCCCATGAGTACCATGTGGACGGAATCCATCTGGTTGGCCATGCGCCGGTCAAGCTGCTGGGAGAGGATCCGTACCTCAGCAGGCTGAAACTCTTTGCACCTGACTGGGAAGGCGTGGATCCCGGGGCATGCAGGCACCTGGCCAGGTATAATGACGGCTTTATGATGGATATGCGGGGCCTGTTAAAAGGGGACGAGGGACACCTGGACCATCTGGCCTTCCACACCCGCAACCATCCGGAGAAGGTCGGGGTCATTAATTACATGGCCAACACCAACGGATTTACCATGATGGACATGGTGTCCTATGACCGGAAGCACAATGAAGCCAATGGGGAGGACAACCGCGACGGTACGGACTATAACCTTTCCTGGAACTGCGGGGAGGAGGGGCCCAGCAGGAAGAAACGGGTTATCCGGATGAGGAAGCAGCAGCTGCGCAACGCCATGGTGCTTCTGTTCCTGAGCCAGGGAACGCCGTTAATCATGGCAGGGGATGAGTTTGGCAGGACCCGGAAAGGCAATAACAATGCTTACTGCCAGGATAATGAGATTTCCTGGATTAATTGGCGGCTTCTGGATACCAACCAGGATTTATATGGATTTGTGAAACAGCTCATAGCGCTGCGCAGGGAACACCCTGTATTCCATATGGCCAAGGAACCGGCCCTTCTGGATTATAAGTCCGTGGGCATGCCGGACGTATCCTATCATGGCCTTAAGACCTGGTGCCCCATGTTTGAGAACTACTGCCGCCAGCTGGGGATCCTGTACTGCGGTAAGTATGGGCAAAAGGACGGCGGGGACGACGACTATTTCTATGTGGCCTATAACATGCACTGGGAGCCATGTGAGTTTGCACTGCCCAACCTTCCAAAGAACCTTAGCTGGCACGTTGCCGTGGACACGGAAAAGGAAACCGGCATATATGCGTCCGGTGAGGAATGCCTGGTGAAGGACCAGAAGAAAATGCTGGTAAAGGCCAGAAGCATTGTGGTGCTGATTGGGAAGGCGGCGGCTGACGATCCAGTCGGGAAAAAAGCGGCATCCCCCCGTACAAAAACCAAGGGGACAAAAAATAACCGGAAGGAATCGGATACCCATGTTGAATGAAGAAATTCTCCAGTATATACAAAACCACAGGGAGGAAGCCTATGAACTGCTTCTGACCCTGGCCAGGATTCCGGCGCCGTCCAACCATGAGGAGAAACGGGCCAGGTTCTGCAGTGAGTGGCTGAAGGCCCAGGGGGCAGAGGGGGTCTATGTGGACGAGGCCCTGAACGTGGTCTATCCAGTGGAGGCAGGGGACCATGTCCCGGTAGAGGTGTATATGGCCCACACGGATGTGGTGTTCCCGGATGAGGAGGAACTGCCTCTCAGGGTGGAGGAGGGGAGGATTTACTGTCCCGGCGTGGGGGATGACACGGCATGCCTGGTAAGTCTCCTGCTGGCCGCAAAGTATATTGCAGGGCATGTGGGCAGCCCTGGCTGGAAGGAACTGAGGGGGCCGGATGCCCCGGGACTGGTGCTGGTATGCAACTCCGGCGAAGAGGGACTGGGCAATCTGAAGGGGGTAAGGAAGATCTGCCAGGTCTATGGCAGCAGGATGGTTTCCTTCTGCACCTTTGACAGCAGCCTGGACAGTATTGTGGACAGCGCTGTTGGCTCCAAGCGGTTCCGGGTATGCGTAAAGACCCGGGGCGGCCATTCCTATAATGATTTTGGCCGCGATAATGCCATTGCCAGGCTGGCGGACATAATCAGCAGGCTGTATGCGCTGCAGGCGCCGGTGGAGGGCGGCAGGACCACCTACAACGTAGGCGTGATAACCGGAGGCACATCGGTCAACACCATTGCCCAGCAGGCGGAAATGCTCTATGAGTTCCGTTCCGAATCCAGGGAAAACATGGATTATATGGAGAAAATGTTCCTGGATGTCATTGAGCAGGCAAAATCAGAGGGCGCGGACGTGTCCCTGGAGGTGATTGGCCTGCGGCCCTGCGGCGGTGACGTGGACCAGGAAAAGGAACGCGCGCTGGTGGAACGTGCTGTCCGGGCGGTCAGCGGCGTCACGGGTGTGAAGCCTGAACTCCATTCCGGCTCCACGGACTGCAATATCCCTCTTTCCCTTGGAATCCCCAGTGTGTGCGTGGGAAGCTTTACGGGCAGCGGCGCCCATACAAGGGATGAATACGTGGAGGCCGCGTCCCTGGAACAGGGATATAAGGTGGCGTTTGATATGATATTGGGACGTGATTGAAAACTGCTCTCAGGTCATAATGATAATTTCCCCTACATAGATTTAGAGTGGGTACTCTTAAGGAATGTCCACGATAGCAGGAAGCGTGGGAATATAGAGTGCTGGGGCTGCCGTAAAATGAATTATCAATGCAGGATGTCAGTTCTGGCTTATGGGCCGGAAACCATATCTTGCTGGGATTTTACATTTTGCGGCAACCCCGGCACTTTTGTATCCTGAAAAAGATATGTGATAGGGAAGAGGGGAGAGACAGATGGCAGAATGGCATGAACTGTCAGGAGCAGACGTATTGAATGGCCTTGAAACCGGACGGCAGGGAATTGATGGGGGGGATGCCCGGGCAAGGCTTGAAAAATATGGGGAAAATGTACTGGAGGATAACGGCAGGCTCCAGTGGTGGCAGGTGTTCCTGTCCCAGTTTAAGGACCTGCTGGTCATCATCCTGATTGCGGCGGCAGCCGTATCCATGCTCACAGGAGACCCGGAAAGCGCCATGGTCATATTTGCAGTCCTTCTGCTTAACGCGGTGCTGGGCACGGTACAGCACCAGAAAGCAGAGAAATCCCTGGACAGCTTAAAGCAGCTGTCCTCTCCGGAAGCCAGGGTCATCCGGGCGGGAGCGCTGGAAATCATCCCTTCCTCAATGGTGGTTCCCGGTGACATCCTGATGATGGAGACAGGGGACCTGGTGGCTGCGGACGGGCGGCTCCTGGAGGTCCATGGGTTCACTGTAAATGAAAGCTCCCTGACCGGGGAGTCCCTTAGTGTGGAAAAACATACCAAGGCCATAAAAGGCAGGGAATCCGCAGTGGCCCTGGCGGACAGGACCAATATGGTGTTTTCCGGTTCCCTGGTTACCTCGGGCAGGGCCATGGCCGTTGTCACGGCCACCGGCATGGGCACGGAGATAGGCAAGATTGCGTCCCTGATGAATGAAACAAAGGAGAAGAAAACACCGCTCCAGGTCAGCCTGGACCGCTTTTCCGGCCGTCTGGCCATGGCCATCATAGCCATATGCGGCCTGGTATTTCTTCTGAGCCTGTACCGCAGGGAGCCGGTGCTGGATGCCCTGATGTTTGCAGTGGCCCTGGCAGTGGCGGCAATTCCTGAGGCCCTAAGTTCCATTGTCACCATTGTCCAGGCCATGGGCACCCAGAAAATGGCAAAGGAACAGGCCATCATCAAGGACCTGAAGGCAGTGGAAAGCCTTGGATGCGTGTCCGTGATCTGTTCGGACAAAACAGGCACGCTGACACAGAACCGGATGGATGTGGAACGGGTCTATATCAACCACACGGAACAGGATGTGATGTGGCTGGGCCGCAGCAGGAACAGGATGGATGTAAAGCTGTTCCTGTACGGAGCCGTGCTCAACAACAATGCCTCCTCGGGCGCCGGACAGGATGAGGGGGACCCCATGGAGATTGCCCTGCTCCACATGGCCAGGGAGGCCGGCATGATTCCGGAACAGGTGCGGATGATGAACCACAGGAAACGGGAAATCCCCTTTGATTCGGCCAGGAAGCTGATGACCACGGTCAACGAGGTGGAAGGCCAGGAACTGATTTTTGTCAAAGGCGCCGTGGATGTGCTTCTGAAAAAATGCAGCCGCCTTGCAAACCCGGCAGCCGGGCAGGGAGAGGTAAGGGACGGCAGGAAACGTTCGGCTGCCGGGGCAGGAGACAGATTCCCAGGCGTACCTGAAAGCGGATACGGAACCGGATCCAGGACAGGGGCCGGAGGCGTTCCCTCCCGCAGCCTGTCCTCCTCGGACAGACAGAAAATCCTGAACCAGAATACCCTCTGGTCATCCAGGGGACTGCGGGTCCTGGCCCTTGCCTGCCGTCCTTATGCGGAGGCGGGGAAGAACGCGGAGGAGGAGGACCTTATCTTCCTTGGCCTTATGGCCATGATGGACCCTCCCAGGCCGGAATCCCGTTCCGCGGTTGCCAGCGCCAGGCAGGCCGGAATCCGCCCGGTGATGATTACCGGAGACCACAAGGTGACGGCCATGGCAATCGCGGAACGGATCGGCATACTGACGCCGGGGGACATGGCTGCCACGGGCGCGGAGCTGGACCAGATGGAGGAAGAGGACCTGGACCGGAGGCTGGAGCACATTTCCGTGTACGCCCGTGTGTCGCCGGAGCATAAGATACGGATTGTCAGCGCATGGCAGAGAAGGGGACATATCGTGGCCATGACAGGGGACGGCGTCAACGATGCCCCTGCTCTTAAAAAAGCGGATATCGGCGTGGCCATGGGCATTACAGGAACCGAGGTGTCCAAGGACGCGGCTTCCATGATCCTGGCGGATGATAATTTCGCCACCATCATAAAGGCGGTGGCCAATGGCAGGAATGTTTACCGGAATATAAAGAATGCCATCCAGTTCCTGCTGTCCGGCAACATGGCGGGGATTTTATGCGTACTGTATACATCCCTGCTGGCGCTGCCGCTGCCCTTTGCGCCGGTCCATCTGCTGTTCATCAACCTGATTACGGATTCCCTTCCCGCCATTGCAATCGGCATGGAGCCGCCCGAGGACGGTCTGTTAAAGGAACCGCCCAGGAATCCCAGGGAAGGGATACTGACCGCCTCCTTCATACGCGATATCCTGGTCCAGGGCGGCCTTATAGCGGCAGCCACCATGTGGGCCTATACCACGGGCCTTCACGAGGGAGGGCCGGGAAGGGCATGCACCATGGCGTTTTCCACCCTGACCCTGGCCCGCCTGTTCCATGGATTTAACTGCCGCAGCAGCCACTCCATCATCCGGCTGGGACTGGGGAGCAACCTGTACAGCGTCATGGCATTCCAGCTGGGGGCCCTGCTTCTGGCAGCCGTATTATTTGTTCCGGGGCTGCAGATCATGTTTGCGGCAGCGGATCTGAGCCTGAGCCAGCTGTCCACCATTGTTTCGGCTGCATTCCTGCCCACCCTGGTCATCCAGATACATAAAATAATAAAGGAATCCATTGCCTGAATTGTGCCTGATTTCTGAAAATAATGGCAAAATCGTAGAAAAGTCCGGGAAAATGTGGTAGAGTAAACCTTAGAAATGGTTTCGGCGCAGCTGCTGTGGCTGACATGGCGCGGCCGGAAGAATCAGGAGGGTATCATGAGACTTGTAACATATGAAATCGAACACAAATCCGGACTTGGGGTAATCAGCAAAGACGGCAGATGGATATATCCCCTGACATCGCTGGATATGGATTACAAAACCATGCAGGAACTGATTGAGAATATCAGTGATTCGGAGAAACAGCTGCTGGACTATGCGTCCGGCCAGGACCCATATAAGATAAAGGGAGCGGCCCCCATGGAAGAGGTATGCCTTAAGGCCCCGATTCCCTATCCAAAGCAGGATGTGATCTGCCTGGGCGTTAACTACATGGCCCATGCAGAGGAATCCGCCCGTTATAAGAAGGAAGAATTTAACGGGGAAAGGCCCTTTGCGATTTATTTCTCAAAGAGGGTGAACCGGGCCACTGCGCCGGGAGAAGGCATCCCCAGCCATCAGGATATTGTGAAAGACCTGGATTATGAGGCGGAACTGGCAGTCATCATTGGCAGGGAGGCGTCCCATGTGCCCGCGTCACAGGTAAAGGATTATATTTTCGGGTACACCATCATCAATGATGTGAGCGCCCGTACCCTGCAGACGCAGCATAAGCAGTGGTATTTCGGCAAGGGCCTGGACGGTTTCCTTCCCATGGGGCCATGTATTGCCACGGTGGATGAGCTGCAGTATCCGCCCCATGTGCAGATACAGTCCAGGGTAAACGGGGAACTGCGCCAGGACAGCAACACCCGGCTGCTTATATTTGATATTGACCATATTGTCAGTGAACTGTCCCAGGGCATGACGCTGAAGGCGGGCACCATCATTGCCACCGGAACACCGGCCGGGGTGGGCATGGGATTCAACCCGCCCAGATTCCTGAAGCCGGGTGATGTGGTGGAGTGTACCATTGAAGGGATTGGGACCATTGCCAATAAGGTAATGGACTGAGAGGAGGATAAAAGATGGACTATTTACCAATGACCATACGCAAACAGAAGAACATTGCCCTGATTGCCCACGACCAGAAAAAGCGTGAGCTGATCCAGTGGTGTAATGAACACAAGGATATACTGTCTAAGCACTTCCTGTGCGGGACAGGGACCACGGCGCGCATGATTACGGATGCAACCAATCTTCCTGTGAAGGGGTATAACAGCGGGCCGCTGGGAGGCGACCAGCAGATTGGCGCAAAAATTGTGGAAGGGAAGATTGACTTTGTGATTTTCTTCTCCGACCCGCTGACGGCACAGCCTCATGACCCGGATGTAAAGGCGCTTTTAAGGATTGCCCAGGTTTATGACATCCCCATTGCCAACAACAAGGCCAGTGCGGATTTCATGATTACATCTCCTCTTATGGATGAAGAATATGAGCATGATGTGGTGAATTTTAAGCAGAATATAACTGAGAGGGCGAATACGCTCTGATCTATTTGCCGCATCACTGAATATCAGGATGAAGAATGAAGCAGATAAGGGGGCACATAATATGGAACAGAATTTATACGATTTGATGGATTGGGCGGGAATTGAGGAACTGGTGTATTCAGAAGCATCCAATCCCCACGCCATGCTGGGACCTCATCTGACGGAATCCGGTCTTTTGATACAGGCCCTGATCCCCACGGCAGCCCAGATTGTTGTGAAGATAGCGTCCACGGGCAGGAAGTATGCCATGGAGCTGGCTGATGAAGCCGGATTCTTTGCTGTGCTTATTCCAAGGAAGAGCCTGGCGGCATATACGCTGCTTGTGACCTATGACAATGGGGTGACGGACGAAATCCATGACCCATACGCCTATGCGCCGCAGTTCACCTCCGAGGACCTTAAGAAATTTGCAGCAGGCATACATTATTCCATCTATGACAAGATGGGTGCGCATCCAATGACCATAAACGGTGTTTCAGGCGTGTATTTTTCCGTATGGGCGCCCTGCGCCCTGCGCGTCAGCGTGGTGGGGGACTTTAACCTTTGGGATGGAAGACGCCATCAGATGCGCCGGATTGGGGAAGGGGACGGCAGTGTATTCGAACTGTTCATCCCCGGCCTGACAACCGGACTGATTTATAAGTACGAGGTCAAGACAAAGGCAGGACTGCCCATGTTAAAGGCCGACCCTTACGGCAATTATGCACAACTGCGTCCCAACAATGCTTCGGTTGTGTGGGATATCAACCAGTACCAGTGGAACGACAAGGCCTGGATGGACAAGCGGGCGGGGACCAATACAAAGGACAAGCCGTTCAATATCTATGAGGTACATCTCGGCTCCTGGATGAGGAAGGAAACAGCAAAGGATGAGGCCGGAGAGGATATTGTGGGCTCGGAATTTTATAATTACAGGGAGATAGCGCCCCGGCTGGCTGATTATGTGCAGGACATGGGGTATACCCATGTGGAACTGATGCCGGTAATGGAGCATCCCCTGGATGAGTCCTGGGGATACCAGGTTACAGGTTATTATGCGCCCACCAGCCGATACGGCACGCCCGATGACTTCATGTATTTTATGGACTATATGCATGGCAGGGGAATCGGGGTTATCCTGGACTGGGTACCGGCCCATTTCCCACGTGATGCATACGGCATGGCTAATTTTGATGGCACATGCGTTTATGAACACATGGACCCGCGCAAGGGTTCGCACCCCCACTGGGGAACGCTGATTTACAATTACGGACGTCCCGGGGTTTCCAACTTCCTGATTGCCAATGCGCTTTTCTGGGCTGAGAAGTATCATGCGGATGCAATCCGTATGGATGCAGTGGCCTCCATGCTGTACCTGGACTACGGAAAGAACGACGGGGAATGGGTGGCTAACATATATGGAGGAAACGAGAACCTGGAGGCAGTGGAATTCCTGAAGCATCTGAATTCCGTGTTCAAAGGGCGCCGGGATGGAGCCGTCATCATTGCAGAGGAGTCCACGGCATGGCCCATGGTAACAGGGAACGCAAAGGAAGGCGGCCTGGGCTTTGACTACAAGTGGAACATGGGCTGGATGAATGATTTCACCAACTATATGCGCTGCGACCCGTATTTCAGGAAGAATAATTACGGTGAACTGGTTTTCTCCATGCTGTATGCGTACAGCGAGGACTTTGTGCTGGTATTTTCCCATGATGAAGTGGTCCATGGCAAGGGTTCCATGATTGGAAAAATGCCTGGCGCCACATTGGAGACAAAGGCAGAGAACCTGAGGACGGCTTACGCCTTCATGATGGGACATCCGGGCAAGAAACTGCTGTTCATGGGCCAGGAGTACGCCCAGGTCAGCGAGTGGAACGAAGGCGCGTCCCTGGAGTGGGGGCTGCTGGAACAGCCTGTCCATAAGAACATGCAGGACTATGTGAGGACCCTGAATAAGCTGTATCTGGAACATCCTGCCCTGTATGAGATGGATTATGACCCGGAGGGCTTTGAATGGATTAACTGCAGCTATCAGAATGAAAGCATGGTCATGTTTATCCGTAGGAGCAAAAAGGCCGGGGAAACGCTGCTGTTCATCTGTAATTTTGATAATATAGAGCATGAGAAATTCCGTGTAGGGGTTCCGTTCGAGGGCAAATACAAGGAAATCTTCAACACGGATGCAAAGGAATTCGGCGGCAGCGGCAGGGTCAATGGCCGTATGAAGTCATCGAAGAAGATTGAATGGGATGAGAAGGAAGATTCTATAGAAGTTAATATCCCTCCCATGAGTGTCAGCATATTTACCTGTACGCCTGAGCCGAAGGCTAAAAAGGCTGGGGCCGGTAAGGCCGCGGCTGGAAAAGGGCAGGCGGCTAAGGCGGTTAAGAAGGCTGGGGTTAGGACGGAAGTCAAGGCTGGGCCGGGGAAGAAGGCAAAAGTGGAAGCAGAGCCTGAGAAGAAGGCGGAAGTGGAAGCAGAGCCTGAGAAGAAGGCGGAAGTGGAAGCGGAGCCTGAGAAAAAGGTGGAAGTGGAAGCAGAGCCTGAAAAGAAGGCGGAAACAGAAGCAGAGCCTGAGAAAAAGACAGAGAAGAAACTAGCACCTAAAAGGCTTTCCACTAAAAAAGAGGATCAAAAAAAGCTGACAACTGCCAAGGAAGTTCAGAAGCAGATATCTACCGCTAAGAAAGAGCAGAAGCAGATATCCACAACTAAGGCAGACCAGAAGCAGATATCCACAACTAAGAAAGAGCAGAAGCAGATATCCACAACTAAGGCAGACCAGAAGCAGATATCCACCGCTAAAACAGACCAGAAGAAGCTGTCCACGGCCAGGAAAGAACCTGGCAGGTTATCTACGAAAAAAGAAGGAACAAAACAGATAACAACAAAAAAGACAGAGCCCAAACAGATATCCACATCAAAGACAGGCCAGAAACGGCTGGGGGCATCCAAAGCAGGGTCCCCAAAGACAGAAGATAACAGATAAAAGAGCAGAAAAACCATAGAATACAAGGAGAGCGCAGGCCCGCAGGCTTTGCGCTCTTTCCGTGTTTATGGTATAATATCCAGGCAGACAATAAGAAGGACAGGGAAAGCAGACTGGGGTGTGTTTGAGCATCCATTCCGCCATCTGCACGCCCTGGCAGTACAATGGCTGTACACATCACATTGCCGTGATTCAATGGATAGGGAGGGGAAAGGATGTTCAGATACATAAAAAACCTATGGCTTACAATCTCCCTCAAGAAGAAGCTGGGGACATTTTCCATTATTGTCATCCTGGTTATGGGGCTTTCCATTGCCTTTAATATCTTAATCATGAATTTTTCCCTGGACAGCTTTAATGTAATATTGAACGATAATTCCCTTTGTTACGATGTGCAGGAGGCGCTGGAACAGGAGGCCTCTGCTTTTGAGGAGTACATAAGGGACCGCTCCTGGGAACGGGCCAAGGAGTACAGGCTGGCCTGCTTTAAGACTGAGGAGAGCATAAAAGCGCTGCCTTTTCAATATACGGACATTAACCAGGAACGCTATGCCAGGACATGGAATATTAAAAATGGATATGAAGGCTACCGCGTGTTCCGGGATGAGGTGCTTCACATGAACCCGGAGGACAGGGGCTTTGTGGACAAGCTTTATAAAGTGTATGGCATGCAGGGGTATCTCCAGACTTATGCCAGAAGGCTGATGCAGGCCACCCTGAAAGAGGGAAAGAGCAGTTATCAGCAGAAAGTTCCGGTCCTGTATTATATTCCATCCATGATCATGGCATACTCCATTGTGATGATCATAACCGTCATCTGTCTGACCAAGCTTCTGTCCAACACCCTGATTAACCCAATGGTG
>ERZ808029.888-NODE-888-length-12952-cov-3.888699_pt1 | contig 12952 bp, 10 predicted proteins | sample MGYA00380185_ERZ808029 | MGnify/ENA primary metagenome ERZ808029 (study PRJEB31490, sample SAMN06133404) | mouse gut metagenome | isolation source: M2_3 | host: mice | place: China: Chengdu | collected 2015-05 ... | reverse complement strand
ACCACGCGGCAGTCAAAACAGACTGGCACTCCAAGTTTTAAAGACATATACCCACTGGCCTCTCCTGCCAGAACTGAATTTAATTTCCTGGTTTTTCTGCCAAAGACCGTTTCTTCCCTGTGAAACAAAAGGGAAATCTCGTCGCTTTGCGTATATCCATAGACAATGCGAAATCCGCAATCCATCAAATGTTTTACCGTCTCTACCATAGCATCTCGAAACTTCTCATCAAAAGGCGCCTCAAACTTACAAATTTCCTTTGTCAGTCTGGTAAAATTCCGTCCATCCAGACGAACTGCCAGATATAGTTCCGACAGAATGATTTGATCTAAGGACTCCTCAAATCGTCTCATTTTCTTATCCAGCTCCTCAAAATTCACATAAATCACCTATCCTTTCCATGGCTGCACTTCAAACTTTCCCTCAGCCATCTTCACAAAAAACAGCCGGTCAAACCCTTCCTCCACAGACGGAAGCTGCAGCCGGTTAGAGGTTCCTGCCACAGCCCGGTCCGGCACTCTTGCCTTCCCGGTCCGCTGCTGATTTCGGGCGATACAATCTGCCACTATAGACTGAAAAAAATATCCTGCAATCTCATACCCATGGGTCCTGGCCAGCTGAATATACCGTTCCCGCTCCTTCCTTGTCGGGTTGGTATTATCCACCACAAAGGATTCTCTTTTTGCCAAACATTCCTCCAAAAGAAGATTCTCCTTATTTCGTGTATGAAGTGTGTCCAAATTAATATGTACAAACGTTCCTTCCATATATTCCCGATAAAACGAAGATTTTCCACTTGCCTGAATCCCTATAAAAATCACTGCCAATGGCCTTTTCTTTTCCATATCCACAGCTCATTTCCCTTTTTTCTTAGATTATATATCATATTTCTTTTGAAATGTAAACCGCTATGGAAAATCTTTTGTCCAACCAAAAAAGCTGTTGCGCAAATGTAAAAACACCGCTGCAACAGCCTTTTTCAAAGGATCTGGTTATCAAATCAAAAAACTGATTCGCCTAAAGGGACTACTTTTCTACTTCCATGCCGCAGGCCGTACACATTCCCGCCACAGCAGCCATGGATGCTTTATCCTTTTTCATCATCTCATAAAACCGGTATCCACCAGACAGATTCCAGGTCTTCGCCCCAGCCTGCTCTAAAATCCGCTGGGCTAAATATCCCCGCAGGCCAATTTGACAGGTAATATAAATCTCTTTTTTCAAATCCAGCTCATTCATGCGGTCCCGCAGACTGTCCAGAGGAATGTGAATAAAGCCAGGAATCATCCCTCCTGCCACCTCCTCGTCCGTCCGCACATCCAAACAGATTGCCTCTTGTGGAATCTGATCCAGATCTTCCACATAGAACGGCTTCATAAGCCCTTCCATCACATTTCCAATCACATAGCCTGCCATGTTCACCGGATCTTTTGCAGAGGAGAAAGGCGGCGCATAAGCCAGCTCCATTTCCTGAAGGTCATACCCAGTCAATCCAAAACGCACTGCGTTGGCCAGATCGTCAATTCTCTTGTCCACACCTTTTCCGCCTACGATCTGTGCGCCCAAAATAACGCCGCTTTCCGGGTCAAACAAAGTTTTGACGGTCATCATCTCTCCTCCCGGATAATAGCCAGCCTGGGAAGAAGAGGTGGTGATCACCTTCTTAAACGGCCGTTTGCAGGCCAAAAGGCTCTCCTCCTTCTCACCGGTAACCGCAACTGTCATATCAAAGAACTTCATAATAGACGTACCCTGGCTTCCCTTGTAGGCAACCTTTTTGCCGCACAGGTTATCTCCCACAATCCGGCCCTGTTTATTGGCCGGAGATGCCAGAGGAATGAGAACCTGCTTCTGGCTGACCACATGAAGAACGGACACCGCATCTCCCAAGGCATACACATCTTTTGCGGAAGTTTCCATATACTCGTTTACCAGAATCTCCCCTCTTTGCCCCAGTTCAATGCCGCTGTCTTTTAAAAATCCGGTATCCGGACGGACTCCGATGCTCAAGATCACCATATCTGCCTTTACCTTGCGTCCGTCCTTTAAGATGACCCCTTCTTTGTCCATGGCTGTGCAGGTCTGTCCCAAATACAGTTCAATCCCTTTCGCCCGGATGTAATTGTGAACTCCATGAGCCATATCCAAATCAATCGGAGGCATCACGTGAGCCGCTCCTTCCACCACAGAAACCTGGATTCCCTGTTCTGCCAGATTCTCTGCCATCTCCAAACCGATAAATCCTGCTCCAATAACCGCGCAAGAAGCGGGCTTTTTGGACTGAACAAAGTCATAAATTGCATAGGTATCCGGAATGTTTCTCAAGGTAAATACCGTGTTCTCTTCCATGCCAGGAATGGAGGGACGTACTGGACCTGCGCCTGGAGAAAGAACCAGCTTATCATAGGTTTCCTTATAAGTCTCTTCTCCATGTTTTACGGTGACACACTTATTTTCCGTGTCCACTGCCACAGCTTCACTGCCAGTACGCACATCGACACGGAAACGGCTGTGGAAACGCTCCGGCGTCTGAAGCTGTAATGCTCCTTTGTCCGTAATCACCCCGCCTACATAATAGGGAAGCCCACAGTTGGCATAAGAAATATAGTCTCCCCGCTCCAGCATAATGATCTCTGCATTCTCGTCATTTCTCCGCAGCCGCGCTGCGGTTCCTGCGCCTCCGGCCACACCGCCTACAATCACAACTTTCATTTTTACCTCTTTTCTTACACCCTTTTTGGGTCATCTTAAAATTCTCTTTGCCTTTTCCTCTTTACAGATAATGAGGTGTATTCGGTGTGAGAACCTCACACCCATTCTCTGTAATGAGCACCATATCCTCAATATTAAATCCATTGATTCCATCAATGTAGCAGGGTACTTCCATGGCCAAAATCATCCCCGGCTCCAAAAGTCTGGTCTCCGTGGCATTGATATAAGGCGCTTCTGCTGTGGCCGGTCCCATACTGATGGAATGGCCCTGATGTCCTCTTCGGTAGGAAGGATATTTTTCCTTTACATAATCATAAGCCGCATGATACAGCTCACAAATGGGAAGTCCTGGTTTTGCCGCAGCAATCATCCGCCGCTGCCCCTCGTACAGTGTATCTTTCAGTTGAAACAAAACCGGATCTGCATTTCCTATCACCCAGGCTCTGGAAGTGTCTGTGGTATAGAAATCAAACTCTGCATTGACCCCTGCATCAAATTTCACCACATCTCCATCTTTCACAATTCCCTTCTCTGGAATGGTCAGACGGGAACCGGATGGTCCTGTGGAAAACATGGACCAGGAGCTTGGCACACAGAAACCGGATTTCATCACATCCTGGCGGAAACAGTTGGACATTTCCTGCTCAGACACGCCAATCTTAACCATCTGGCTTACTTTTGTAAACCCTTGATCCGCAATCCGGCATAAATCCCGAAACATCTGGATTTCTTCCTGAGTCTTAACGCTGCGGGCATAGACAAACAGGTCTGAAATATTGACAAACTCTGCCTCTGGAAATTTTTCCTTAAGTTTATTATAATATGGCACAGAAAGATAGTCCAGTTCCACACCGATTTTTTTGTCTGCCAGATCGCATTCTTTCACAAACTTTTCCAGCTTGTCATCGGAACTTACCATCCGCTCCTTATCCGGCAGCACCACACCTTCTGCGATTTCCGGCCAGGTCTTTAATCCTACCCAGGTATCATATGGGTCCACCACAAATCCGGTCTTTGCTGCCTTTATCCGAAACGTGGCCGCCTCAAAATCCATGGTGGTAATGTGAGTAGGCCCTTTGTCGTCTGCCCGCATAACAGCCAGGGTAAATCCGGGCTGTCTGGATACGGTGTGCTGATGTCCTCCAAAACCGGTTACATAGTGAAAATTCTCCGGAGAAGAAACAATGGCCCCATCCAGTCCCCGCTCTCTTAAGAGCTCTTTGATTCTCTGTTCCTTTGGCTGCATATCCTTTCACCCCTTATTTCTTTCATCTTATTATTTTTTATCTCGCCACTTGCCATTTCAAACGGTTTTCTTTTTTAAATTATTTTCTTCTTAATAAAACATCGGTGAACCTGGTCCCAAAGGCAGTTTCAGCAAATACCACACGGCAAACATAATAATCCAGCCAATTAAAAAAGCAAGGGAATAAGGCAGCATGGTGGAAATTACGCTTCCAATTCCTGCCTTCTTGTCATACTTCTGGAAAAATGCCACAGTCAGTACGAAAAACGGCATCAGTGGAGCAATAATATTCGTGCTGGAATCACCGATTCGATAAGCCACCTGAGTCAGCTCTGGAGACAGGCCGAGACGCATAAACATCGGCACAAATATCGGCGCCATAATGGCCCATTTTGCAGAGTCAACCGCAATAAAAATATTAATAAACGCAGTCAAAACAATAAAGCAAATAACCAGCGGAAGTCCTGTAAATCCTACTGACTCCAGGAAATTAGCTCCGGATACAGAGATGATGGTCCCTAAATTAGAGTAGTTAAAGCAGGCTGTAAACTGAGCCGCAAAGAAAATCAACACCATAAAGCTTGCCAGCCCACTGATGGTCTTATTCATCAGGGCCACCACATCTTTATCATTTTTAATAGACCCAGCGCCAATACCGTAAGCCAGACCAGGAAGCAAAAACAGCAGCATCATAAAGAAAATAATTCCGCTCATAAATGGAGAGCTTAAAAATGAGTGAGTTTCCGGATTTCTCAAAAGTCCGTTTTCCGGAACAACCAGGGCTGCCATTACGATCAAATATACAACAGCCGTAATTGCTGCAAAACGCATCCCCCGCTTCTCATTGTCTCCAATATCCTGCACCACCTCAGACTCATCTGGCACATAGGGAGTTAAACGAGGTTCAATGATCTTGTCTGTCACCAAAGTTCCCACAGCTGTAATCAAAAACGTAGATGCCACCATAAAATACCAGTTACAAACCGGAAGCACATTGTACCCAGGGTCAATCATCCAAGCAGCCTGAGTGGACATGCCGGCAAACATTGGGTCATTGGTTCCAATTAGCAGATTTGCACTCCAACCTCCTGACACCCCTGCAAAAGCTGCCGCAAGTCCTGCGATGGGATGACGCCCAAATGCCATGAACAAAATTGCCCCCAACGGAACCAGCACTACATAACCTGTGGAAGAGGCAATGTTAGACATAATTCCTAAAAATACCACCACAGAAGTAACAAATGCTTTTGGAGTGGAAGCTGCTACTTTCCGCAAAAGGGCAGACATAAATCCTGTTCCGTCTGCAACGCCCACACCAATCATAATAGTAAATACTGTTCCCAAAGCGAAGAAACCAGTAAAATTACTTACAACCGTTGTCACCATATGGCGAATGCTGTCAGGAGCCAGAAGACTCACTGCTGCCACAGTGGTCTGAGTAATCTCTCCCTTGGAACTGTCCAGATAATCATAGGTCACAGACACGCCGCAAGCCGCACAAATGGCTGAAAGAACAATCACAATTCCTGTAAGCATCAAAAAAATGGTTGCCGGATTAGGAAGCCCGTTTCCGACCTTTTCTACGGTATCCAATGCCCGAAGTATAAACCCCTTATTTGCTTTTTCCTTTGCCATTCCATTTTCCTCCGTTATTCAGTCTCTTTATCTTGCTTCCAAAGCTGCCTTTAACTGCTCTAAAGCCTGCCGGATTACACTGCGGGGGCAAGCTGCGTTCAAACGCATAAACCCAGAGAGACTCCGCCCAAAGGCCCATCCCTCATTCAGGCCCAAACCTGCCTTTTCGATCATAAATGTCCGAAGCTCTTCGTTACTCATTCCCAATTCTCTACAGTCCAGCCAAACCAGATATGTCGCATCTGGAACATTGGGCTTAATCTGCGGAATATTTTTCTGACAGTAATCTTTAATAAAATCAAAATTACCGGAAATATACTCCAAAAGCTGTTCCAGCCATTCCTCTCCTTCGTTGAATGCCGTCTCCATGGCAATGGAGCTGAAGGCGTTGTTTCGATGAATATCCAGGTTAAACCAGAATTTATCATATAAATCCTTTAATTCCTGGTTTGGAAATACAACCGCGGAAGCCTGAAGCCCTGCCATATTAAAGGTTTTTGTTCCGGAAATACAGGTAATCACATGACTTCCAATCTCCGGGGACAAGGTTGCTGTGGGAATGTGAGTCTTCCCATGAAATACAAGATCCGAATGAATCTCATCTGACACAATGAGCACCTGATTTTCCATACAGATCTGGCACATCCGGGTCAGCTCTTCCCTGGTCCACACAATTCCCAAAGGATTATGGGGGCTGCACAGGAAAAACACTTTGGCTTCTTTGGCCTTTTTCTCAAAATCTTCAAAATCCACCGTCCACTTGCCGTCCTTTTCTACCAAAGGACTTTCTACCACCTGACGGCCCCAACTTTCCGTCACATCATAAAACTCAGAATATACAGGTGTCTGAATGAGCACCTTTTCCCCTGGCTTTGTAAATATGTACACAATGGAGGATAAAGAAGGAACCACTCCCAGGCTGAAGCTAAGCATACTCTTGTCAATCTCCCATCCATGATGGCGCTTCTTCCATCCACACAATGCCTCATAATAGGAATCCGGCCGGGAGGTGTATCCCCAGATTCCTTCCTCTGCCCTATCTTTCAAAGCATCGATGACAGGCTGTGCCGTCTTAAAATCCATGTCGGCAATCCACAAAGGAATCACATCCTTTACGCCGAACTTCTTTCCCCTCTCGTCATACTTGGCCGAACGGTTGTTGTTACGGTCAATGACTTCATCAAAGTTGTATTTCATACTCACGCTCCTGTTCTCTGCTGTCAGCAGCAGTCTTTATTTTTGCAAACAATGAGCCATTTGGCGAATGCCGCAAGGATCAAATCCCCTTGGCCTGCTACATTTAACCTTGTCACCCCGTTGTTTGCCCCAGGGTATTTAACTGTTTCGACGCATTTCCTGCGTCATCTGCCACCCTATCTGGTCAAAGGCTGGATTTATGAACCAGATAAAAGAGCCAGACCAATCTGAACCAGTCTCCTTCAGATTTTGTTTCCCAATTCATATATACAGCAATTTCCATGCCAAATAAAAAGAGGACGTATTTCCTTGTTTTATTATCCATACATCCTCATTACGATTGGTTTATTTGGTTTTAATAGTCCATTTGGTTAAAGTTTTCCTTTTCCCTTGCATTTTCTTCCCACATTTTCCGGCCGGCAGGGGTTAGCCGGCTGCCTCCCCGCCCCTTTCCTACCTTTGCCAATCCCTTGCCTGCCATTTCCTCCAATATTGTCCTTACTTCCTTTTGGGACAGAGGAAAATGGCATTCTTTTGCACTTTGTAAAATAGACTCCCGGCCAATGAAGGTTCCTTCTTCCGAAGCTTTATACATTTGCCCAAGGACATACCAAAACTCCGGACTCTTATTGGTGTTTAATAATTCGGTTGTTTCCAGACTTTGACCAATTTCCGTTATTTGCTCTTTTAGGGGCCGAAGAGGCTGGCGAGACGGCGGAAAGGTTGGCGGCAGGTCTTCCGGACCGATTTGGCTGTGGCCTGTGAAACTTAAATATTCCACCACATTTTGAAGCTCCCGGATATTTCCCGGCCAGGTATATTCCATCAGAATTTCCCGCACTTCCTCGGACAGTTCAAAGCTTCCTCCACAACGGCTGCGGAAATTCTCCAAAAGAAATAAAATGTCATCCTCCCGTTCCCTAAGAGGCGGAATCAACGCTGGAAGCGCATTGAGCCGATAGTATAAATCCCGGCGGAAACTTCCCTCTTCCACTTTTTTCTCCAAAGACTCATTGGTTGCCGCCACAATCCGCACATCCACATTGATCATCTGATTTCCGCCTACCCGCATAATCTCCTGCTCCTGCAAAACTCTAAGAAGCTTTACCTGCATGGCAGGACTCATCCCCTCCACTTCATCCAAAAACAAAGTTCCCTTGTGAGCAAACTCAAAAAGTCCAGGACGACCACCTTTCTTTGCCCCGGTAAATGCCCCTTCCTCATATCCAAACAGTTCGCTCTCCAAAAGATTCTCTGGCACAGCCGCCACATTGATCGCCACAAATGGCCCTTCCCTGCGTTTTGAAGCATGATGAACCGCATGGGCCAGCAATTCTTTTCCTGTGCCCGTCTCTCCGATCAACAGCACGGGCGACTCTGTAAGTGCCATCTTTTTCAGGATTTCCTTTGTCCGTTCAATGGCCCTGGAATGACCAATCACATCATCAAAACAGTACTTTGCCCGGTATCCTTTGTGGCGCAGCTGACTGCGCAGCTCATTCTGACGCCGCTCCAGCTCATTAAACCACTGTAACGTTGCAAAAGCGCCGATGCACTCTCCCCGCCAAAGCACTGGAACCACTGTCAAATTAATGTTGGCAGAACCTACCCGAATCAGTCTTGGGGGAAGTTTATTTTTCTCGTTCATAGCCTTTTGAAAGGGGATGTAGGGAAACACCCTCCCTCCAATCCGTCCCATAGCCAGCCCTGCCTCTACTCCCGTAATTTCTCTTGCTTTCTGATTGATGGCAAAAACCTCGCCCTGCTCATTGACTCCAATCATACCCTCATCCAGAATCTCAATCAAAATGTCAAACCGACTTTCCAGCTGTCTGGAACGTTTGAACATCTGTTCAAAGCTGTAGTTACATGCAGCCATGGATTTCATATAATTCTGAAAACGTTTTTCCTCCAAAATTCGTTCCAGTCCCAGCCGCAAAGCCGCCTCAATCATGGTGGCCGGGGTGCAGGGACGATGGCCGATGTTGATTATCTTTTCAATTCCGGCAGGAACCAGACTGGTTTCATCGGGAGTCACAGCCAAATCAATTCCTTCCCACAAAGCTGTGGCTGCCGCTGTGGACGGAACTGCCAAATCCGGCCCATAAGCTTCAAAATGAAGCTGATTCACACCCAACTGCTCCAATTGTGTAATGGCTTCTCTGGCCATCTGGCTGGTAATATTTACAAATAATACTCTGGTTCCCTTTGGAATCTTTTTCAAGTCCCGAACCACATCTTTTGCATAGGTCAGGTAGATCTCTACCACCTGTCCTTTGGAAGGAACGTACTGTCTGGCCTCCTCTGCTGCCTCAAATGCGTCCGTGGACACCACATACAAATCCGAAGGCTCAATCCCTTCCACAGAACCATCTCCTGTGCTGTAAGCCCGAACTTCTGCCAGATCTCCAAAAATGTCCTGAAACTGTCTGGCATAAAAATCGCCTGACCTGAGAGCAAGAGTTATGACGGAAATCCGTTTTTTCATAGGAAGCCCCTTTCTCTCTGTTTATCCAAAAAGATCTTCACTGTCCAGCATTAATGTAAATGGCCCGTCATTGAGAAGCTCTACCTTCATGTCAGCTCCAAAACGACCTTTCTCCACCACATCCACATACGCCCTGCAATGCTCCATAAAACGCTCATACAATGCTTCTGCCATTCTGGGCGCTCCTGCCTTCACAAAGCTGGGACGGTTCCCCTTTTTACAATCTGCATACAATGTGAACTGACTGATCACCAGAAGTTCTCCCTCTACATCTGCCAAAGACAGATTGGTCTTCCCATTCTCATCTTCAAAAATCCGCAAACGGCAGATCTTGTCCGCCATTCGCTCAGTGATCTCCCGGGTATCCCCTTCTGCCACTCCTAAAAAAATCAGAAATCCCTTTCCAATCTGCCCTAAAAGCTCTCCATCTACAGTGACACTTGCATGGGTCACACGCTGCACTACTGCCCTCATATTGTCCTCCATCTCCGGGAAACCGCTCAGAATCCTGAACCTCTGCCCTTTTTGTATAAGCTTTTTCATCCATTCTATTGAGAATTGGAAAAATTGTCAAGTCTTGAAAAAGAAAAGAGGGGAATCCTTTTAGGTTTCCCCTTTTGTTTCTCCCTCAAACACAATTCCAAACTGTCCAAATACATCTTGACAGACCGACATATTGTAAGGTCCGGTTGCTTCTAACACAGCGATTTCTTCTTTTTTCAAAACGACGATTTCCTTCGGGGACTTAATGCGTTCCCGATAAATGCGCTCTGCAATTTCCATCCTGGGAGCATCCATGGAACATTTTACCTGATAATAGGACATTGCATCTTCAAACGGCATTAGAAGCGGTTCCAGAACATGCCCGCCATGTAAAAACCAGTCCTCATAATTGTCATGGCTGAAAATCTGACCGCCCTCCCCCCAAAAGCCGGTTGTCACAAAAGGCAGATTCTCTTCTCCGGCCTGAACCTGAAAAAGGATTGACAGAGCCTCTGCCATTTCCTGTATATCCTCAGGCGCCCCCTGGTAATGAGACTGGGAATATTCTTCCGTAAGAACCAGGTCGGTCCGCTGGCTCATAAAATCACAAAACATGCCAAACATCAGCTCATTTTCATCATCATCGGAAAAAACAAGAGCTGCCTTCCCTCCTTCACCATTCTCCATCACATAGATTCCTCCGGACCATCGATTCTCATCTATAGTAAACGGATACTCCGCCAGCATGACGCCGTGGACACAAGAGGCCAAAATACATCCTTCCCACAAGGTATGACATTCTATGGCTAATTGGTTTATTGGTTTGTCTTTGAAATCACTCATTTGTTTCCCTCATCCCAGTCTATTTACGTATTTTATCTATTTCTTTTCCTACATTCCGTTTTAAACGGCTTTCAAAATCACGGGGATCATCCAGATCGCAGATTTTTTTGTATTTTTTTATGATGCTTGGAGAATGAGGAGGCAATTTTCTTCCCTTTTTTTCTTTATTCGCTTTACATAAATACTGGCATTCATAAAGTTCATACTTCTTTGACTCTGCTGAAAGCTTATAGGAACTCTGTTCATCTACTTTCTTCTCGCAGTCAATACACGGACACCCTGGCCAATCATCTTTCTTACTTATATTGACACCAATCGTCAAAAACGCTCCGTTGCAGAATCGGTTGCATCCGCCTTTTGACCTGGTCTGAATATGATCTACGGACCACTGTTCTTTGGAAAACTTGCCCATATAGGGAATCATATCGGTTGACTCATATACCGTTTTATTATCAGCCATATATCGGTCTGATTTCATGGCAAGTTGACCATTCGTGCCATTCTTCACCAGATTCGCCCGCACAAAGATAGATCTCTGAAAATTGGTAAAACCAGCTGTATTATAAAGATCTGACCCTTTTAGAGCATTCATCTGTGCCGTCATGTAACTGTCATCGATTTCCGGCAGGGTCAGAACTCTTTCGTCCTCACCATTTCCCGTCAAAGGATAAAGATTGGCAAAAAATTTATTAAATTTTTCATATTTCTTTTCGTTTCTTTTATTTCTTTTTCTAAACTTTTCCGCCATTTTGTCTAAAGACGCTTGATCGGTTATAGGGTTTTTGGCGCTATAAGCAATCAATCCCATGGCTTTTTTTCGCTTATCCGGCTTTCCCCACACACTGCTTCCATAAGGAAGCCTGGAATTACACTTTAAAAATGGATCACAAGGACATAAATCAGGAGGCTCACATTTATTTGGCTTTATCATCTCCACCGCTGCAGGCTTTGCACCAGTCGTATTCATAACTTTCACCTCCTAATGTCTCGATTTGCTCAAGTCCCAAATTCACATAACCGCGCCGCAAAAGGCTTTCTGCCAGAGCCAGATGAATCACATAAGATACCTTTTTATAATTGGGAACCAAAAAAATCGGTAACAGTCCCATAGGTTCTACCGCGCAGACGGACCCATCGGGATGGAACCGGGCCTTCTCCACTGCCTGTTCCTTCGGAACAAACGTCCAAAAATCTGGTTCTCCTTTTCCCTCCATCACACAGGGAGTAAAATCCATATTTGGAAGAAATTGCTCTAACAGTTCCTTGAAACGATTGCTGATCAAAGGGCAGGGATTAAGGGTAAAATCCGGCTCCTCACCCTTTTTATTCATGCTGCAGATCAGAATATCTTTGTTATGGTTCTTTATTTTGATCTTGCACCCGCCTTCAAAAGGCTTTAATAAAAAATATTCCATAAGTCTGCTCCTAATCCCTCCATCTCAAACCTCAATAACCACAAAACCGGACCTGTTTTTTCTGCTGCTCATCCATCTCATAATACTCCCTGTGAGCATCATTAAAAAGCGTCCCTTCCAAATCAGCTCCGGAAAAATCTCCACCCTCAATGGCGCTGAAGGTAAAATCTGCCTGTTTCAAGCAGCAGCCTGCAAAACTGGCTGGCTCAAAATCAGGGCGCGCCCACTGATCACCATTGATCTTACAAGAACTGCGAGTTCCTTCCAATACAGCCTCCCGCAAATCGGCCCGGTCAAACCTGGCTCCCGGAATCCAGGCTTCACTTAAATATACTTTTTTCATGGTACTGTCACAAAACCATGCCCCGGTCAAATCTGCGCCCTGAAAATTACAGTTGTCCAAAGCACAGCCGCTGAAATCACATCCCGTCAAATCCAGGCCGGAAAAATCCCATCCAGAAAAATCAAGACCTCTAAAGTCCCGGAACCGGTACGCGTCCTCTTCTCTTTTGTCAAACCATTCCTTCCTCTCATTCAATTCCATCTTGGGCGTATAGCGGCGGCAGGTAAAGCCATATCCCATATATTCACAAGCCCGCACGGTAAACTCCTGGGTCATGTCCATACCTTCCAGGGAAAGTCCCATTACCGCTCTTCTACATGCCATCGCCACATATTTCCAAAAATACTCTGCTGTCATACACATGCCATATTCCAAAACCCGCTCTGGAAGCTTCATCCGATATTTTTTTGCAGGACCTGCCGCATCCTTTAATATTTCCTCATAAAAGGAAAAAATAGGACTGGCATCCAGCTTCCCCACCTGAACCTGCCTGAAATCGGCATACCAGTCTGGTCCATATACCAAGATGGGAACCTGGTAATTATGCTGAATGAATCTGGTGCGCAGCATGGTGATCTCCATATATTCCA
>ERZ808029.887-NODE-887-length-12970-cov-3.415187_pt1 | contig 12970 bp, 9 predicted proteins | sample MGYA00380185_ERZ808029 | MGnify/ENA primary metagenome ERZ808029 (study PRJEB31490, sample SAMN06133404) | mouse gut metagenome | isolation source: M2_3 | host: mice | place: China: Chengdu | collected 2015-05 ... | reverse complement strand
ATCAGTGAAATTGCGTTTGGAGAGAGGCCTCTAAAGAAAGGTGGTATATGGCAAAACAAATTTTTGAACTGATGGCGCCGTGTCATTTTGGCATGGAAGCTGTATTGAAACGAGAGATTTTTGACTTGGGATATGAGATTTCCCAGGTGGAAGACGGCAGGGTGACATTTTTAGGAGATGCCGAGGCAGTGTGTCGTGCCAATATATTTTTGCGGACAGCAGAACGAATCTTAATTAAGGCTGGAAGTTTTCGGGCTGTGACCTTTGAGGAATTGTTTCAGGGGACGAAAGCCATTCCATGGGAGAATTTTATTCCAGAGGACGGGAAATTTTGGGTAAAAAAAGCTGGTTCTGTGAAAAGTAAGCTTTTCAGTCCTACAGATATTCAGTCTGTGATGAAAAAAGCTATGGTAGAGCGGATGAAGTCTGCTTATAGGAGAGAAGTAATTCCAGAGACCGGTAGCAGTTATCCCCTGAGAGTGTTTCTCTACAAAGATCAGGTGACTATAGGGCTGGATACCACAGGGGAGTCTTTGCACAAACGGGGATACCGGAAGCTGGCTGCTAAAGCGCCTATTGAGGAGACTTTGGCTGCTGCGCTGATTTTGCTTACACCCTGGAAGGCAGACCGGATTCTGGTAGATCCTTTCTGTGGAAGCGGCACATTTCTCATAGAGGCAGCCATGATAGCAGCTCATATAGCTCCAGGCATGAATCGGTCTTTTCTGGCAGAGGATTGGAACGAGTTGATTCCCCGTAAATGTTGGTACGAGGTAATGGATGAAGCGGCAGAACAGGTGGATGATACGGTATCTGTGGACATTCAGGGGTATGATGCAGATGGAGATGTGATTCGGTCTGCACGGGCCAATGCAGAGGCAGCGGGGGTAGGTCATTTGATTCATTTTCAGCAGAGACCAGTAGCAGAGTTAAGCCATCCGAAAAAGTATGGTTTTCTGATAACAAATCCTCCTTACGGGGAACGCCTTGAGGACAAAGAAAGTCTTCCTCCATTGTATGCACAGTTGGGAGTGCGGTTTCGGGCGCTGGATACCTGGTCCGCTTATATTATCACTTCCTATGAAGATGTGGAAAAATATATGGGGCGTAAGGCAGACCGGAACCGAAAAATCTATAATGGCATGTTAAAGACCTATTATTATCAGTTTTCTGGACCAAAGCCGCCAAGACGGAGCGGGAGTTATGGGGATGGCCGTTAAAGGGGTAGGACGTCGGAGGATCATCGGCATGGCAGCAGCTTTGTTTGTACTGACTGGTTGCAGCAAAGGGGGAGAAGTGGCCGAAAAGCTGATGAATCCCCAGGGAACACTTGAGGGGAAAAGTCTGGTAAGACAGCTGATGGAAAAATCGGATTTTGTCAGGGAAAATCAGGGGAAGGACAAAGGCAGGGGGAAAAGTGCAGACCGTATTCTGGACAGTAATGGAGAAGAGCCGAAAAAAGAGAACCACATGCCCAAAAACCTCCAGCAGGAGGAAAGACAGCTTCGGCAGGAGCGCATTAGCCGGATTTTGGAGGAAGGTACAATTCTGCCAGATTCCTATGACACTCGCAAAGACGGACGTACTTCGCCGGTGAAAGATCAGGGAGAGTTAGGGACCTGCTGGGCGTTTTCTTCTCTTTTGGCTTTGGAAAATGCTCTTTTACCAGAAGAAAGCTGGGACTTTTCCGAAGACCATATGTCACACAACCCTAATTTTATCCTGGGGCAGGCAAATGGAGGAGAGTATACCATGTCCATGGCATATCTTGTTTCTTGGAACGGACCGGTGACAGAAGAGCAGGATCCTTATGGGGATGGTGTATCTCCGGAAGGACTGAAAGCCGTGAAACATATTCAGGAAATTCGCCTTTTGCCAGAAGGGGATCTGGAACGGATTAAACGGGGGGTTATGGCCTGCGGCGGAGTCCAAAGTTCTCTCTATACCACCATGCAGAATGGCCAGAGTCAGTCAGATTATTATAATCCAGAGACAACGGCGTACTGTTACCCAAAACAAAGAGAGCCAAACCATGATGTAGTGATTGTAGGATGGGACGATCATTTTCCCAAAGAGGCATTTCGGACAAAAGTGCAGGGGGATGGTGCATTTCTATGTGAAAACAGCTGGGGAACAAGGTTTGGAGAGAATGGGTTTTTCTATGTATCCTACTATGACGGAAACCTGGGGCGGACAAATGTGATCTATACTGGGGTGGAGAATCCGGACAATTATGATAGGTTGTATCAATCTGATTTGTGCGGCTGGGTGGGACAGCTGGGATATGGAGAGGATACGGCCTGGGCTGCCAATGTATATACGGCGGGGCAGAAGGAAAAGGTGGAAGCCGTGGGATTTTATGCCACAAATGTCAACACTAGGTATCAGGTGTACATTCTTCGCAACTTGCCGGAGAATCCAACGGCACAATTAGGAGACAAAGGGGAAGTTCTGGCAGAAGGAGTCCTTTCCCATGCAGGGTATTATACCATTCCATTGAAGAAGCCGCAGAATTTAAAGCCGGGGGAGCGGTTTGCAGCAGTAATTTGTCTGAAAACCCCAGGTACGGTTCATCCCATTGCTATCGAGTATGATGCAGGAGACGGGAAAAGCCGGATTGATTTAAACGACGGGGAGGGGTATATTAGTTTGGAAGGAAAGTACTGGGAACGGGCAGAAGAGAAGCAGAACTGTAATATTTGCCTTAAAGTTTACACTTCTTTTCGATAAAGTTTTTCAGTCCCACTTAGAGCGTGCAGGTGGCAGGAATGATATTTTAGACACGCTCTGGCAGCGGTGGATTGATACAGTTTCTGATAACAGAAACAGATATGGAGGATTGTTATGAAGCACAGAATTGTGTTTGCTACCGGCAATGCCGGAAAGATGCGGGAGATTCGTCTTATATTGGGAGATTTGGGCTGTCAGATTCTTTCCATGAAGGAAGCAGGAGCAGACCCGGTTATTGTGGAAGACGGAAAAACGTTTGGGGAGAATGCAGAGATTAAGGCGCGGGCAGTTTGGGAATGTACAGGGGATATTGTGCTGGCAGATGATTCTGGTCTGGTGGTGGATTACATAGGAGGAGAGCCAGGTGTATATTCCGCCCGCTATATGGGAGAAAATACATCCTATGAAATCAAAAACCAGAATATTATTGACCGACTGAAGGATGCAAAGGGTAAAGAACGATCCGCCCGGTTTGTGTGTAATATTGCCGCTGTCATGCCAGATGGCCATGTGGTTCATACGGAATCTACTATGGAAGGCATAATTGCCGACAAACCGGCGGGAAGTGGCGGATTTGGCTATGACCCTATTTTGTTTATTCCAGAATATGGCGTTACTTCCGCAGAGCTGACCATTGAACAGAAAAATAGGATCAGCCATCGAGGAAAGGCTCTGGAGGCTATGAAAATGGAGCTTAGACGAATACTTGAGGAGGAATCCTTATGAAAATATTAATTGTCAGTGACACTCACCGGAAGGACGATAATTTGAAAAGGGTTATTGAGGAGCAGGCGCCGTTGGATCTGCTGATTCATTTAGGAGATGCGGAAGGAAGCGAAGTCCTGATTGAGCAGTGGGTTAATCAAGACTGCCAGCTGGCAATGGTTTTAGGCAACAATGACTTTTTCTCTTCGCTGGAACGTGAGATTGAACTGGAACTGGGTCCGCACCGGATTCTGCTGACCCATGGGCATTATTATAATGTGTCTTTGGGAGTGGAGGGCCTTTATCAGGAGGCAGTGGACCGTAACTGCGACATCGCCATGTATGGCCACACACATCGTCCTTTTTTGGAAAAGCGGGGAGCTGTTACCATTCTCAATCCAGGAAGCCTTTCTTATCCCCGGCAGGAGGGGCGCAAACCTTCGTATATGCTAATGTATGTGAAGGAGGATGGAAGTGTGTCCTATGATCAACATTTCCTCTCTTAACCACCGGCAAGACAGAAATATCCAAACAAAAGAGGTTTCTGGCCTCTTTGAGCAGGAATGTCTTGCCGGAGAACAGGAAGAATATGGAATGTTGCACAAAATATATCTGAAAATAATGGATTTTTTGGATAAAATTTTAATTGACAAAATGGGATGATTGTTATATAATTGTTCTTGCGTTGGTCAACAATCGTTGGTGATGCAGGAGGACAGCATTCCATACTTCGGGGTGTGGCTCAGTTTGGCTAGAGCGCCTGGTTTGGGACCAGGAAGTCGCAGGTTCGAATCCTGTCACCCCGATTTAGTCCTATAACATATGAATATTGGTTATTATGCGGGTGTAGTTCAATGGTAGAACACCAGCCTTCCAAGCTGGATACGTGGGTTCGATTCCCATCACCCGCTCTTTTCATGTCTGAGATTTTATATTTTTTTCATTCTTTTTCCCTTTTTTCCCACTTTCATCTGTGTTATCCTTAGTAATAGTTTATAGAAACCGGAGTATTTACTATGGAAAAGAAAACAGATTTTAAAGCACTATCGAACAAAGCAAAAGTGCAGTATCTTTGGGACTATTATAGGTGGCCGTTCATTATCACCGTTGCGGTCGGTTCTTTCATCATTTACATGATCTACCATTTTGTATCGTACCGCGACCCGCTGCTCAATGTCATCATGATCAACTGCAACGATCCATATTCCTCAACGGCGGACGGATTCAATGAATTTCTGGCGGAATACGGCTATGATCCCGAAGTGTCAGACATCTCGATTTCCTCGACGCTTCGGTTTTACGACGGCGAGTATTCCACGTCCTACACCGATTATCAGACGCTTACCGTCATGATTGCAGCCGGAGGTCAGGATCTCTTTTTCGGAACCGGCAGCATGTTTACAGACTGTGCCGATCAGGGCACATTAATAGACCTCTCGACCGTCCTGCCTGCAGAGCTTTTGGAGCATTACCAAGACTCCTTACTCTACTCGACGGACGGCGGAGAGGTCGAACCCTATCCGTGTGCGATTGAGCTTACCGACAATAGCTGGCTTAAGAAAAACAATTATTACGATACCTGCTATTTCGGCATCTTCTATCAGAGCCAGAATCCCAATGCAGCGGCGCAGTTCGCCGAATTCCTGCTTAGCTATGACTCCGAGTAAAAGCTTTTTCTCATGTCCTTTTTATTTTAATACAATTGCTGAATACTGCGGCAGAGTGAGCACGCCGTCCGAAAGAACAGGTTCTTCTGCCGTCGTAAGAAGCGCTCCGCAGATTTCTGCCGCGCCGGTCTGTGACAGATCTACATCTCTTGTCTCAGTTGACAAATTAAATACCACCACAACTTCCTCATCCATATACTGCTTTCTGATCACGCAGATATACGGATCTGACAGGCTTTCTTCGTAGCTTACCGTTCCGTGCGTAAGCGCGGGGGAACTGTTGCGGACCCTGATCGCTTCCTTCACGAATGCGTAGATGGAATCACCGTCCTCCTGCTGCTCCATAAGGCTGTCATACTTCATCCTGACGTCCTCCATATCCGCCGGTCCCTTGCACATGCCCGCCGCGCCTTCTTCTTTCGTCCAGTACATCGGCGCACGTTTGTTCTCATCCTTGCCCGAACCCTTCATTCCAAGCTCCTCGCCATAATATAAGAAGCTGCTTCCCGACATCAGAAGATTCATCGCCTGTCCCATTTTGGTCTGATTCTCACTGTAATCGCCGGAATAATAGCCCGCGCTTCTTCCCATGTCGTGATTCGTATAGAACGGCGCGTCAATATAACTGTCGCTGTAAGGAGCAATCGTCTCCTGCAGATTTACAAGCGCTTTCCCGTAAGAGGAAGCGCCGCTGCTCCCCTTCACCGCGCCGGCAATGATACCATCCTTGTCCGCAAACGCAAAATCAAAGCAACTGTCGATTCCGCTCTCATAGTACTGCGCATACGTCGGCAGGTCGTTCCATACCTCCGCCACAATATACGCGTCCTCCTTTTTCTCCTTTACCATGGTATTGAACCATGACAAAATCTCAACATTTGCGGCAATATTTCCCGACTCGTACTCCTTCGCCGCATCCAGACGGAAACCGTCTACGCCCTTCCCCAGCCAAAAATCCACAATCTCCGCAAATTCCCCGCGAACCGCGTCGCTGTCTAAATTCAGATCCGGCATCTCGCTCCAGAACTGTGCCTCGTAATACCACCCCGAACCGCCGATCTCACTGTAGCCGCCCTGATTCTCCCTCGAGAAATGATAGTAATCCACATACGGGCACTCCGCAGCATCCGGTCCCTCTCCCTCGGGCAGATTTTTTAAGTAATCCGCCGCCGTCCGAAACCACTCGTGCTGTGTGGAAGAATGGTTCATGACAAGATCGATGATGACATTGATGCCTCTCTCATGGCACGCCTTAACAAAGGCTTCGAACTCCTCCATCGTACCATATTCGCTGTCGATCGCACAGTAATCTGTCACATCGTACTTATGGTAGGTCGTAGAAGGCATAACCGGCATCAGCCAGATACCGTCGCAACCGAGATCCGTGTCTGTCGCCGGATCGCCGTCGTTGATGTAATCAAGTTTTTCCGTCAGTCCTGCCAGGTCGCCGATTCCGTCGCCGTCGCTATCATAAAAGCTATAGACGAACACCTCATACCACGTGCGGTAATTATCCTGCGACGCATCCGGCTGCGCCGTATTAAATTTCTGCATGACTGACAGCGCGGTCTCATCCGCCGCTGCCGTATCTGCCCCGTCCGCATCCGTTCCTGCCGTTCCCGCTGCATCTGTCCCCGCCGCATCCGACGCTCCCGCTGCTTCCGTTCCTGCTGTCCCCGATGCGTCCGAACCTGCCGTTTTGGTACTGTCTGTACCGCACGCCGTACTTCCGAGAAGCATCCCGCCGCACAACAGCAATGCAAGGCCCCTTTTTACAAAATTCACATTCTCTCTCACGTATTTTTCCTCTCTTTCAAAGATGTTGATACAATCATATCATAATTCCGCAATTCCGTAAAAGGGTTGCCTGCATTTCTTCCGCCTGCCGTCTACTGTTCTACTGTCTGCCATCCATAACAATCTTGAAAAGCTGTATGCACATCGTCGGCAGCACCGCCATAAGGAAAACCAGCCCAAGGGCTTCTCCCGAAAGCGGCTCCACCGCAAAGAGCCTCTGCAGCGGCGGCACGAAAAGCACCGCGCCAAGCAGCACCGCGCCGAGCACGAAGGCTCCGAGACTGTACCAGTTGCGCGCAAAGCCGATCTTAAAAACGGAATGCCTGCTGCGGCAATTAAAGCCATGGAACAGACGCGCAAGCGTGAGCGTCGCAAACGCCATCGTACTCGCTGCCGTCACGCTGACCGAAAGTCCTGCGTAGAAAGAAAACATTGTGCAGGCAGCGATCAGCCCTCCCTGCACAAGCAGCAACGCCATGAATCTCCCGCTTAAGATTCCCGCCTTCGGATCTCTCGGCTTTTCCGCAAGCATATCGTTCTCCGTCGGCTCCATGCCGATTGCAAGCGCCGGAAGCGAATCGGTCAGAAGATTGATGAACAAAAGATGTACCGGAGCAAACGGAACCGGAAGCGCGGCGATCGATGTGTAGAGCACCGCCATAATCCCCGCCATATTTCCCGAAAGGAGAAACAGAATGGCATTCTTAATGTTCTTGTATACATTCCTGCCGTTTGCGACTGCTTTAATAATTGTTGCAAAATTGTCATCGGTCAGAATCATGGACGCCGCATCCTTCGATACCTCCGTTCCCGTAATTCCCATCGCAACGCCGATATCCGCCGCCTTTAGTGCCGGAGCGTCATTCACACCGTCCCCGGTCATCGATACAATGCGCCCCTTGCGCTGCCATGCCTCGACGATACGAATCTTATTCTCCGGCGAGACGCGCGCGAACACCGCAATATGCTCGATGAGCTGGTCAAGCTCTTTGTCCGTCATCGCGTCCAGTTCCGTGCCGATCATCGCGATATCCCCCTCTCCGAAGATACCGATTTCCTTCGCGATGGCGGTCGCTGTAATCTTGTGGTCGCCTGTAATCATCACCGGGCGGATTCCCGCCCGCTTCGCGTCCGCCACCGCCGCTTTCGACTCCTCGCGCGGCGGATCGATCATCGCCACAAGACCGAGAAACGTGTAATCACGCTCCCCCTCCAACGTCAGCGTTTCACCTTTTTCCATTTCCCGGAATGCAAATGCAAGCACGCGCAAGCCCCGCTCGGAAAATTCCAGGTTTTTCTGCTCGATTTCGTTTCGATCCGCCTCCGTCATGGAGCGGACGCCCGCTTCATCCCAGATAGAACAGCTTCTCTCCAAAAGTACGTCAAGCGCTCCTTTTGTGAGCAGCGTCGCCACGCCGTGCAGTTTGTATTCCGTACTCATCAGCTTGCGGTCGGAATCAAACGGTAGTTCTTCTAAGCGGCTCATCTCCTCCCGGAAAAGATCATCGTCGATTCCCGCTTTCCGCACCATCTCAAGGAGCGCGGACTCCGTCGGATCGCCGATTACCTTACCGTCGTCCGTCCGTGAATCATTATTCAAAATAGCATCGTACATCAGATAACGGTGAAGCTGCTGCTTCACGTCAAGCCGCTCCGGTGCGAACACTTCGTGATTCATATAAATCTGTTTTACTGTCATTTTGTTCTGCGTGAGCGTTCCGGTCTTATCCGAGCAGATGACCGATACGCAGCCGAGACTTTCGACCGCCTTTAAATCCTTGATAATCGCGTTTTCACGAGCCATCTTCTGCGTTCCCATCGCCTGCACGATCGTGACGATGGAACTGAGCGCTTCCGGAATCGCAGCCACTGCGAGTGCCACTGCAAACATCAGCGCGTCCAGGATTTCCATCCTGCGGTAGAGCGACAGTCCGAACACAACCGCACAGATTACCATGATAATCACTGCCAGCTTCTTTCCGAAATCATCCAGCGAAACCTGAAGCGGCGTCTTTTTCTCTTTTGCCGTATTCAAAAGTCCGGCGATTTTACCGATTTCCGTATCCATGCCGGTTCCGGTCACGATGACGTTCGCCCTTCCGTAAGTCACGAGGCTTCCCGAATAAACCATGTTCACACGGTCTGCCAAAGCCGTCTCTTCCCCGACGGCCCCCTCTGACTTATCTATATTCGTAGATTCTCCTGTCAGTGAGCTTTCATTGACCTGGAGCGAATAATTATGCAGAATCCGCCCGTCCGCCGCCACCAGATCCCCCGCCTCGAGCAGCAGAATATCCCCCGGCACGACTTCCCTCGCGGGAATCTCCATCTTTGTTCCAAAGCGAAGCACCTTCGCATTTGGCGAAGAAAGATTCTTTAAGCTCTCCAATGACTTTTCCGCTTTGACATACTGCACGGTTCCGAGCACCGCATTTAAAATAATGACCACAAGGATGACCAACGTGCTCTCCATATTGCCAGAAAACGCGGAAATCAAGGCTGCAACGATCAAAATTGCGACCAGAAGATCCGCGAACTGTCCAAGGAAAATCTGCGCCACTGTCCGCCGCTTTCCCTCCACGAGAACATTTTCACCATATTCTTTTAAGCGTTCCTTTGCCTCCTCCTCCGGCAGACCGTTTTCCGTAGTTTCCATACTTTTCATTACATCTTCTGTAGAAATCTGATACCATTCTTTCATAATCGAACCCTGCCTTTCTTCCAACGCTTTTATGCAATAGGACACAATTTCCTGTTGCATAAAAAATGAGACTTTCAGCGCAGCTACACAATATGTAGCATGCGCTAAAAGTCTCATAACCATGAAATAAAATCATTGGTATGCAACGCCAGACCCAACGGGCCGCGTATGTTGACGCTGCATTTCTTACTACTCCCTTTTAGCTATTTTATTTTAAGGATTGTTTTGAGTATAGCGAGCCGCGCCCGCATTGTCAATCCCACGCGCCAAACCTTAACATATTCTTTACCGCAAAATCCTCTTAATGCCATCTCTCGTACCGTCCGCCGTCCTTCTGTTCCGAGCGCGGTCCATCCTGCCCCACGCCGGAGACTGCCGCCCTCTGCTTTGTCACGGCTTTTTCCCCGTTTTCACATCTTCCGACACAGGCGAGCAGAACCAGAATTTCATGTGCAAGCAGCGGCATAGACGCAAGTATCAGAAGTCTCACCCACTCGAACACACTGAGCTTACAGGTCCCAAACAGACTGATAAAGTACGGTATCTCCGTCACCAAAAGCTGCAGACCGATTCCCACAAAAATTGCTACAATCATAAGACGGTTTTCCAAATGATTCATCCGAAACAACGATGTCTCCACATCACGCATTCCAATCGCATGAAAGAGCTGCGCCATCCCTAGCACGGTAAACGCATAGGTCTGGCAACGGTTCAATATTTCCGTCTCTGCGAGAAGCCTTCCGATTCCTGCCGGGGTAACCGCCATCCCCTCCTGCAAAAGCAGCCCTATCGGGTACTGCAGAAACGCCGTCATACTGATTACCGCGATAAGTACGCCGTAAAAACAGGTACATGCCCAACCGCCGCCTGCAAACAGGCTCTCCCCGCCACTCCGCGGCGGTCGGTCCATATAGCTCTTATTCTCCTCCTCGTCGATGCCAAGCGCCAAAGCCGGAAGCGAGTCCGTAATCAGATTGATCCAGAGGATATGACTGGACTTCAGCGGAGCGGCAAGCCCCAGTGCCACCGCCGCAAGCATAGTGATGATCTCGCCGAAATTTGAGGACAGCAGAAAGAGTACCGATTTGCGGATGTTTTCATAAATACTTCTACCCTGTGCGATTGCCCCCGCAATCGTGGCAAAATTATCATCCGTCAGAACAATATCGGCGGCGTTCTTCGCCACGTCCGTTCCCGACATTCCCATCGCGATGCCTACATCTGCCGATTTAAGCGACGGCGCGTCATTCACACCGTCTCCTGTCATTGCGGTAATCTCCCCATTTTTCCGGCAGGCAGAGACAATCCGAACCTTGTGCTCCGGCGATACGTGCGCGAACACACTCGTACCCGCGATCCGCACTGCAAGCTCCTCATCATCCATATGCTCCAGTTCTTCTCCGGTGACACACTCCTTTTCATCCCCTGCGATCCCAAGCTGACGCGCAATCGCAAGCGCAGTGTCCGCACGGTCCCCGGTAATCATGATCGTGCGCACACCCGCACGGCGGAATTCCCTGACCGCCTCCGCCGCCTCCGGTCGGATCGGATCTTCCATTCCCGCAAATCCCAGAAACGTCAATCCGTTTTCCTCAATTCCTGAGACATCCTCACGCATTCCAAGCGCCAATACCCGAAGCCCTCCTGCCGTCATCACAGACAGCCCTTTTAGAATCTGCTTCTTTACAGACGGTGTAAACGGCGTTCTTTCCCCGCCGTTTAAGACGTAACGACACCGCTCCAATATCTCGTCCGGCGACCCCTTCGTGTAGGAAATCCTGCGATTGCCCTCACGATGCATCGTCGTCATCATTTTCCGATCGGAGTCGAAAGCAAGCTCATCCACGCGCGGAAGCGTTTTCTCAAGTTCTTCTCTCATGACTCCGAAGCGCGCCCCCAGATCGGCAAGCGCAAGTTCGGTCGGATCGCCCCGACGCTCTCCGCCGCGCAGCGAAGCGTCGTTACACAGCACGAACCCCCGGATAAAATGGCGCTCCTGCTCCGGCTGCAGCCGTTCCGTCTCCAATACTTTTCCATTTACATAACATTTTGTGACCGTCATGCGGTTCTGTGTGAGCGTTCCGGTCTTATCCGAGCACACCACGCTGACGCATCCTAAGGTCTCGACACTCGGAAGCCGCTTCACGATCGTATGTACTTTTACCATCCTCGAAACGGACAGCGCCAGCACCATCGTCACGATTGCCGGAAGCCCCTCCGGCACTGCCGCCACCGCAAGCGAAATCGCTGTAATCAGCATTTCCGCGATATCCCGTTTTTGTAATACAGCGATAAAAAACAAAAGAAGACACAGGAAAATCGATACGGTACTAAGAACCTTTCCCAGATCGGCAAGTCGTTTCTGCAGGGGCGTCATCTGCGTCCCGACGCCTCTTAGCATTCCGGCGATCTTTCCTATTTCCGTGTCCATACCGATTGCGGTGACCCTGCCCTCCCCGCGCCCATACGTCACGTTTGTAGACATATAAGCGTATCTGTGCTCAGCCACATCCTTTGATACCGGAACCGATTCGCCTGTCAGCGCAGATTCCTCAATTTTTAGATTAACTGCCTCCACCAGTTCCAGATCTGCCGGAACCTGACACCCCGCTTCAAGCACCACGATATCCCCGGGCAGCAGGTCCGCTGCAGGAATCTCCTTTACCTCGCCGTCCTCGCGGATCAACGCGTGCGGGCTTGTCATTGCTTTCAGCGCATCCAGCGCCCTCTTCGCCTTGCCCTCCTGAATCATGCCGACGACCGCGTTCAGCAATACGACCGCCAGAATAATCACCGTATCACCATATTCCCGCAAAAACAGCGAGATCACCGCCGCCACGAAGAGAATAAAAATAAGGGGATCGTTCAACTGCTCCATAAAACTCTCCGCAGTCGATTTGCGCTCCTCATCCTCGAGCACATTCTTCCCCCGTTCTCTGCTACTTGTCCGATATTGCTCTTCCATGTTTGTGCCCCCATCGTCAAAGATTCCCAGCAGGAACCGCCGCAGGACGGCGATTTCTGCTGCTAACTCATCTTATGAGAACATGGACAACTTTATTCCAGATATCGTTCTTCCAATTTATCTACCGGCATCGGTTTTGCAAAATAGTACCCCTGAAATATCTCACAGCCAATTTCAAGCAGCCGCGACACCTGATCTTTCGTCTCGACCCCTTCGGTGACGGTATACATCTCCAATGTCCTGGCAAGGCTCGCAACACTCCTTATAATATTCCAACTCCGCTCTCCATGATCCGTCTTCCTCAAAAATCCCATGTCGATCTTCATAACGTCGACAATGATATCTTTGAGCATGCTGAGCGAAGAGTAACCACTCCCAAAATCATCAATTTCTATTTCAAAGCCA
>ERZ808029.886-NODE-886-length-12970-cov-4.007213_pt1 | contig 12970 bp, 18 predicted proteins | sample MGYA00380185_ERZ808029 | MGnify/ENA primary metagenome ERZ808029 (study PRJEB31490, sample SAMN06133404) | mouse gut metagenome | isolation source: M2_3 | host: mice | place: China: Chengdu | collected 2015-05 ... | reverse complement strand
GCAATCAGCCTTTCCATTTCAGCCTTTGCGGAAGCGAAAGTTGCGTGTGCGTAATAGTTCAGCGTCATGGTGATGTTTGAGTGTCCCATGATATACTGTAACGCTTTCGGGTTCATTCCGGCATTGGCTAAATTGGTGCAGAACGTATGGCGCAGGGTGTGAGGTGTCATTACTTTGGGTAAGGCTTCCTCATGGCACTTGTTGTACTTCTTCGCAAGCCCCCGGAACATGGTAGCATAGTTCACATTCGTTTTCGGGCAGCCGCCCCGGTTGAGGAAAAGGAAATTGCTGTAACCGTCAATGGTGATCTGCTTCGCTCCCTTGCAGTTCTCCAACACGCGCCCCAACGCTTCATACACTTTTTCACTCATTGGGATTTGTCTGATACCGCTCTGTGTTTTGGGCTTCTCTATGTAGTAGCCTGTTTCCGCACTCCGTAAAAGCTGGTGGTCTACATTGATTACCCGGTTTTCAAAGTCAAGGTCGGTTTCAGTCAGTCCGCAGAGTTCGGAAATCCTAAGCCCCGTCCCCAGCAGTATGATAACCTCGTCACGGTATTTCTGATAGACGCTATCACTCTGCATAAAGGATAAAAGGCTTTCTTCCTGTTCTCCTGTGAGGGGTACTTTCGGCTCTGTGTCGTCCTCGATCACGGTGTTTAGCTGGAAGTCAAAGGGGTTCTTCCTTATACAGTCGTCCTGTATCGCTGTGTAAAAAGCAGCTTTCAGAGAACGCTTGTCATTGCTTATGGTCTTATAAGATATTCCCTTTTCTTTCATGCGCAACGCCCATTCTTTCGCGTCGGACAGCTTCACACTGTCAATGGGGCAGGAACCAAGTTTATCCGCTTCCAGCAGCTTCATCAGCCGTTCGCGCCCCTTTGTGGTGTTATGCCTTACATTTCCCCGGTGGCGGTTCTGCTTCGCGTAAAGCTCGCAGACGGTCATTTTCTTTCCGATTGTGTCTATCCCGTCGTCAAGGTCTTTCTGTATCTCTTTTTCCTTTTCTCTAAGGGATATGTCGTCACGCTTCCCGGCAGGGGTCTTGTCCGTAGGCACTAACTTCCACGCATAGACAAATTGCACTTTACCAAAAGTATCGGTATATTTGTAAGCATATCTCCCGTCTTTTCTCTGGCTCTCTCCCGAACGCAAAATGCGGTTTCTATTATCACGTCTTTTCTCCGACATTGTTTTTGCTCCTTTCCGTGTCGGAAAGAGCCTTGATATGCCTACATCTATTATAGCACATTCAAGGCTCCTTTTCACTATCTTTTTCGCTAAATTGCGTCCAGTGTGTCAATGATTTTTTCAAACTGTTTCCTCTTGATCTGAATACGGTTGCCGTTCAAGATTACCCAGCCCGCCGTAGGGTTTTCCTCTGCAAGTTTCCGCAGCTTGTTTTCCCCAATGCGGAAATATTTTGACGCTTCTTCAATGGTAAGCGTGTACTTTTCCCAAATAGGCACATCAGCATTGCTCATTCTATAAATCCCCCTTTCAAAAATGGGTAAATGGTTAATGGTGAAAAAAGGGGCTGTGATCGGACGGTTAATAGCGTAACCTCACGGGAGTTTCACCCCTGCATGGTTCTCATGCAGCCCTACCCATTGCCTGCGACGCTTTTAACGCTCGGACTGTGGCGGTAAGGGAGTATCATTGTATATTCTGCGCTGTCGTCGCCCGCAAGCTGCTAAACTTGCTCCCCGGCGCGGTGTTGGTCGCTCGACTGTCCCGGTGAAGAAAAGAAAACCTCTCCGGGATAGTGTCATGGCGCACCCGCCGTATGGCTCGGCGCAAAAGGGACGTATCCGATCTGCCCTATGCTGCGCCGCCGTTATCTTGCGCCGCTTTCTTTGTCAAAGTACAAAATTCAAGAGCTTATCGGCTCACGGAAGCATACCGCGCTGGCGGTATGCCCCGGTGAAACGACAAGCAACCCATAGCGGGAACACGGAAAGGGGGACGCGCCCCGCAGGGGATAGCCTGTGTTTAGCCTATGTTAAAGGCAAGTGTGCGGGTAATCAGCCGTACTTGCAGCCTGTTCTTCATTTCCTCATCAACGTAGGAATAAGTGTTGCCCGCGTCGTCTTTCAGCGTCCGGGTGCAAAGTGCCGCTATGTAGCCCTCGTAATGCTTCAAGACCGCACACATGGCTTCCGTATCACCGCCCGCCGCCGCTGCAATAACAGGGAACGGCAACAGGGCAGAGGATTTATTATTTCTGTTCATCTGTTTTTCCCTCCATATACAGTTTGATTTTTTCAAGCGCGGTTTTCCTGTGCCGGAAAATCGTACTGCGTACAACATTCAGCAGCCCGCCTATTTCCTCGTCGCTCATTTCCAAGAAGTAGGACAAAAGGATAATGTCACGCTTCTTTTCGGGCAGGGCTTGCAGGGCTTCGCCAAGCAGCTCATTTTTTACAAGCACATCATAGCCGGACACTTCAAAACGGTAATAATCGCTCTCGTATTCGTCCAGCGTATAAAGCTGTGCAAGTTCCGCTTCGCTCATTTCTGAAAAAATCACTTCATGGGCGGCACGTTTAGATAGCTCCCGGTAACAGCTTCTTGCTTCGCCTTTGAGGACTTTTTTTGCAAGCGTGTCATACTGATGTTGGATTGTTTTCATTTCAGAAGAAGATAGCTCCATAGAGTTCACCTCCTTCCTTCGTGGTGTAAAGGACAAAGGGCTTGTCCTTCCGTCCCCTTTCGCACACTATCCGTATGGAAGAAGGTGTTTTGTTGCGTTTTCCTAATGGCTTTTTTAGAAAAATGAAAAGCGCAAAAAAAGCCCATCCACAAAAAATGTGAACAGGCAAAATAGCATTGAAAACCGTATTATAATGATTAGACAGTTCATACTTATGGGCGTAATTTTCCCCGGCGGTGGACGGGCTTTTTTTAATGTGTCAATGACCGTCAGATTTTGTCGATACGCTCTGTGCTTCATGGCGGCTACCTCCTTTAGCCGCCGCTTTAACAAAAACCGCGTATTACTTTAGAGGATAAAAGAAACGGCGGCTTTGATCTCTCAAAAGCCGCCGTGTAAGAATAGGCGCATGAAAACCTCTGCTGTACGACGGCTTTTTTTCTTTTGCCGTCGTGCGGCAGATTATTATTCTATATTCATTTCTAAATGACCTGTAAAGTTATCTCCTGTAATACCGAAATAGTTTCCACCCTCCGGCAATGTTAATGTTTCTGAATAGCTGTCGCTTACTTCAAGTAAAATTACTGGATCATCACTTCCAAAAATCCAAAATACTTGTGCTGTTCCCTCGGTAATTTCCAAGTTGCAGGAAACAGAGATGTCCTTACCATTTTCGCGCTCAATGGAAGTCCCACCAAAGAGATATTCTGTTTTGGAAAAATCCTTATAGTCTGCTGCATAAGTTCCAGTGTAATGATCGTCACCATACGTCCGTTTCCCTTTAAGAGATAAATCCCCTGTCAGAGTTGCATTTCCGGCTAATTGTATAACATTATTGTACTGATCCAGAATTTCATCTTTTGAACATCCTGTAAGGGACAAACCTATTGTGAAAGTACAAACAAGCACAAGAGAAAAAATTTTTTTATGACACATATCATCAACCTTTCCATAATTTATCTGTTTAACAGGCGAGGAATAATTACTGTAACCAAAATTCCTACAACATAAACCGCATTAACACCAAGCGCAATTTTGGTGTTAATATCCCTGAGTTTTATTTTTGCAAAAAGGAAAAGGGCATATATAAAGCTAACCGCAGCGAAAATACAATACCCTATGATAATAGCTGTTGCGGCAGGAGAATCCGGCTTCCATATAAAGGGTGCTGTCAATGGTACAAAGGCAGTAATAAGTGCAATCGTACTTAAAATTTTTTCTTTCATTTGAAAAACTCCTTTCTTGCTATTAGCGTCCATTCATTTTTAAGCGTTCACGTTGTGCAGGACGCAAAGAAATATTGCTTTTTTTATGTTTCGTTTTAGAATTTCCCGGTGTTTTAGAAATCGTAATGATAAATACAGAAATCAACAGCATGATTCCAAGTGAAACAAGCCCTAAAGGAACATTAGCATTGCTTGTTGAATTTATATATGATGTGGTATCAAAACCAATCACCGTGAAAGCGGCTAAAAATGGATAAATATTTCTAAGCAGACCGCTTTTAAAGAACATGCTGCAATATCCTAACACAAATGCAATAATCGAACCTCCCATGAAAAACCCCGGTATTCTTCCGCAAAAAGAAATAATCGGAAGAACAGCAATATAAATACAAATAGATATACCAGCCATATAAAGCAAACCGCTTATCAAGGCAGAAATACTCACGCCGGGCAATCCAGCACAAATGCCAACAATAATTGTAATAACGAAGCTGTATATTCCCAATACAAGGGATAACAGACCGATAGCTGCCAATTTCCCGGTCAATAACTTAGAAAATGAAACGGGAACAGTTAAAATATTTTTCAGTGTATCATCGGTATATTCTCTGTTTATCAGATAACCGCCAATCAAGGTAAAAATAATAGGCATGAATATAGTTGCATTGTTCCAAATCGTACTGTCTACTAATGCGCTAATGTTGAAATTAGGGTTTTTGGCTTCCTCAATCGCAACATTCTGTGTAATTACCCCAAGAACGGGAGAAAGCGTCATTCCGATAATACCAATCAGCAGAATATGATACCGTTTTATCTTTTGAAATTCAGTTAAGACAATGGATAACATATAAAACCTCCTATACTTCCTGTTTTTGATAAACTCTTGTAACCAATGCAATACAGACAACGGCTTCCGCAACTAATATCAAAAAAATTACGGGCGTTGATATAAAATACGGACTTAACCGATTATAAAATTCTGTCATAATTTTTCCTTCCGGCACCTTAAACTGATACAGCCATCTAAAGATAATAGGGACAGGAATAAATGTGCTGATGTTAAGCCCTAATGGTTTCATCATAATTGCATCGCTAAGATGTAGCGCATATCCAAGCAGGGTGTAAAAAAAGGCGATTATGACAGAAATAATATAGGACTTATTACACCAGACCACTAAAATAATACATGGCAAAGCTGCCGCCCATAATAAAATTCCTGTGCAGAGTGTAAGGAACAACTGCAACCCTAATCCATTTAAAGAAATGCCCTGTGTAATGGCAAGCAAGACACTGATACAGAATCCCGCAAGTTCATAAACAGCAGAAAAAAGCACAAGGACAATAACTTTTGCCATAACCAAGCGGCTTTTTAAGACAGGAACACAAACAAGATTTTTTAAGGTATCGTTATCATGTTCTTCAAAAAACAGGTTGGCAGCTATCATTACCAGTATGGGAATCAGAAGCAAAAAGCCGCTTTCTTCACGGGCAACGCTCGCAAAATCTGCAAAATCTCCGTCAGACAAAAGCATAGCGTAAAAAACCGGGAACAGGACAGAGGTAAAAAGAGCAATTTTAAACAGCCCTTTCCGTTTCAGCTTCCAAAACTCACATTTTACAAGTTTAAGCAATCCCCTCACCCCCTGTTACACGTTTGAAATAATCTTCAAGGCTTTCTTCACAAATATAGGCTTGTGATACTTCCAGCTCGTTCTCCACAAAAGCCGTTACAATCTTCCCAACAGAAATATCTAAATTATGCAGCCGCATATTATGGTCGTCCTGTATGGTAAACTGGTTTTCATGGAAGATACGTTCTAAAATTCTTGCCGCTTGTGCCGTATCAGAAACAGTAAAGCGAATATGCTTGCTGCTTTTTGCTTCCAGTTCTGTAAGGCTTTCTTCTTCCAGCAGTACGCCGTGGTCGATAATGCCTATATCGTCAGCCAATAACGCAATCTCGGAAAGAATATGACTGGAAATCAAAATTGTTTTTCCACGCTCACTGCAAAGATCATGGATAAAGGAACGTACCTCTGCAATTCCGATTGGGTCAAGCCCGTTGATTGGTTCGTCCAAAATTAAAAGCTCCGGGTCGTGCATAACGGCAAGCGCAATCGCCAGCCGTTGCTTCATGCCAAGCGAATATTGGGAAAACAGTTTTTTATCTTTATAAGGCAGACCAACTAAATCAAGTGCATTTTTAATTGCGTTGCGGTTTGGCACTCCCCGTAGGGTAGCAAAAATCCGCAGATTTTCCGTTGCTGTCAGATTCGGATAAAAACCGGGGGATTCGATCAGACTGCCGATACGGGGCAGCAGCTTTTTTTCATTCGCCGCTAAAGGTTTCCCCCAAATCGTGACTTCCCCGGAAGTGGGCTGTGTCAGCCCAAGCAGCATTTTCATTGTCGTTGTCTTTCCGGCTCCGTTTCTGCCAAGCAGACCGTAGATGCGTCCTTTTTGGACATGGATATTCAGATCGGCAACGCTTTTTTGTGTTCCGTATTGTTTGGTAAGATTTTTTGTTTCAATTACATATTTGCTCATTGCGAAACCTCCTTTTCATGTCTGCTATTCTATCACGCCAATCTTGCATTAACCTTGCACGAACCTTGCATTAACCTTGCAATTTTGGGAGAACAGATTTTTACAAAGAATTACTCCCGCCATATAGGGCGGGAGCTGGTTAGTCTGTCAGAGGGAAAAGCAGGGTAAAAACGGTTCCTTTCCCCGGTACGCTGTCTACTGTTATGGTTCCGTTCAATTTTTCCACAAGCTGGTGTACGATAGATAGACCAAGACCACTGCCTTTTTCAGATCGCCCTTTATCGCATTTATAAAGCCGCTCGAAAATATGCTTTAAGTCCTCCTTGTCAATTCCCACTCCATTATCACGCAAAAGAATTTTTATGTTCCCGCCCTGCCCGGATAAAGAAATTTCAATTTTATCTGCGTGGCTATGGGAGATTACATTCTGTATCAGATTGTTTAATATCCGCATATATCCGTCCGGGTCAATCCTCACCCGGAAAGGCTGCTCTGGAATATCAATCGAAAAATCCACCTGTGTATCTTCAAATATCGGTATCCAGTCAATCAGTATGTTCCGTGTCAGTTCTGTTAAATCAACGGTGGATATATTCATGGAAAATTCATTTGATCCCAGCTTAAACCAGTCAAACAACACATCTATATATTCTTTTAAGTCATGTGCTTTTCGTCGGGCAGTTTCTATATAGTCGTCGCGTTCCTTTCCGCGGGCGATCCCTTTGTGTGCGGCATCTAAATATCCAATCAGTGTAGTAAGCGGTGTCCTCACATCATGGGAAAGGCTCGTCATAAGCTGCTTGTTTGTTTCTTCTGTCCGGTGATAAGCTAAAAGCCTGTTTTCGTAGGATAGGATAATATCGTTGATCTCATAAGCAAGAGGGGCTACAAGCTCATGTGTTTCTGATAAAATCCGTCTGTTTCCATTCCCTTTTTTTACATCTTCTAAAGCGTCAACCATTTCCAAAATCTGTTTTTTTACACGCCGGACAATAAGCAGGGAGCTGCAAACTGGAAAAAGGACAGCGACAATTATAATCATAATGACAATCTCTATATACAATCCTCATACCTCCTTATTGAAGCGGTAGCCAATCCCTTTTACCGTCTGTATATATTTGGGGGTTCCGGGATTTTCTTCTATCTTTTTTCGTAACCGGCTTATAATTGCCATGATATTGCTGTCATCATAAACATAATCTTCTCCCCATACTTTTTCATAAATCTGCTGTTTTGTCAGTATTTTTCCTTGATTTTTGGCAAGAAACAGGAGCAGGTCAAATTCTTTCGGCGGCAGCTCAAATTCTCCGTTTACCGTGATAATGGAACGGCTGTTAAAGTCGATAGTCAGTCCGTCAAAATCAAATGTCTGTGATTGCCCCTCTTTTTGATTGAAACGGGTATAGCGTCTTATCAGTGAAACAATGCGGGCAATCAGCTCGTCCATATCAAAAGGTTTCGTTAAATAATCGTCGGCTCCTGCCCGCAGCCCCCGCACTTTTGAAGCACTGTCATTTTTTGATGTAAACATCAAAATCGGCAGGCTGTTTTCTTTTCTGATCTGTTCTAATGTTTCAAACCCGTCAAAACCGGGCATCATTACGTCCAGTATGACAAGCTGGTATTCTTTTTCTTTCAGTTGCAGCAAGCCGGATTTGCCGGAATAGCAACAGTCAGCTTCGATACATTCCTGTAAAACGCTTTGCTTGATTAGTGTGCAAAGCTCCTTGTCATCATCTATCACTAAAATCCTATTCATGCTTTTTCGTCCTTTCTGCTTTCATGCGGGCATCTGCTGGCTTCTCCGCGTCTTTTGGTATCAGCCATAAGCGGCTGAACTTTGCTACTCCGGGTATGCGATTTTCCTCGCATAGCTTCTGTACCCGTCTTTCTGAAATACCCCATTTCCTCGCTGCTTCCGGGGCAGAAATAAACTCTAACATCTTCATTCACCCTTTCCCTAATCTATGTCAGTATAATTATATGCGTCCAGCCGAATGACTTCAAGTGGCATTTGCATATTACGGGAATTATTTTGGCTAATCAATAGAACTGTGTAGACATATCCAAAAAGAAAGGTGAACAGTAAAATGTAATAGGGTGAATGAATATGGCAAAAAGACCAGTACCACGATACGACTTTAAGGCTTTTGGGGAAGCAATTAAGACAGCCCGGAAAGGGCGCAAGGAAAGCCGGAAAAAGGTATGCGACGAAATGTATATATCCCCGCGCTACCTTGCGAATATTGAGAATAAGGGGCAGCACCCCAGTTTACAGATATTCTTTGAGCTTATGCTGCGTTACAATATCTCGGTAGACCAATTCCTTTTGGAGCAGCCCGCCGGGAAGAATACCCAGCGGCGGCAGCTTGACGCTTTGCTGGACGATATGAGCGATACGGGAATACGGATAGTCACCGCTACGGCGCGGGAGATCGCAGAGGTTGAGGGTGCGGAAAAATAATCGCTGTCCGGCAAAAATTGAATAAGGATGTAAGAAGCGTTGTAGGTAAATGGAAGAACTTTTGTAGCAAGCATATGATTGAGATTACCGCAGAAGTCAGGGCGGCCATTGACAGAGCCACCGGAGATATAGAGCTTGCCGGGGACGAATACATAGAACAAGCTGACGGGCTTATTCACTGTAAGAAATGCTGTGGCAGCCGCCAGACTGTCGTGCCCAGGTTCGGAGGCTCCGGCTATTTCATGCTCCGCTGCCTCTGTCCCTGCCAGCAGAAGGCACAGGAGGAACGGAAAGCCATGGAGGAACAGAGGGAACGCATGGAGCGTATCAAACGCCGGAAGGCACAGGGGCTTCAGGACAGATACCTTTATGATTACACTTTTGCCAATGATAACGGCCAGAATCCCGTCATGGAGAAAGCACACGCTTATGTGGAGCATTGGAGGGAGGCATACCGGGACAATACCGGCCTTCTGCTCTTTGGTGACGTGGGAACCGGGAAATCCTTTTTTGCCGGCTGTATTGCCAATGCCCTGCTTGACCGTGACGTGCCGGTTCTGATGACAAATTTCCCGTCTATCCTGAACCGTCTGACCGGCGTGTTTGCCGAGGACAGGGCGGCCTTTATTGCCAGCCTGGACGATTACAGCCTGCTTGTCATTGACGATTTAGGCGTGGAAAGGAATACCGAGTATGCCATGGAGCAGATGTTTACCGTTATTGACAGCCGGTATCGGAGTAAGAAGCCGTTGATTGTCACGACAAACCTGAAACTGGAAGAAATCAAGAACCCGCCAGACCTTGCCCACGCAAGGATTTATGACCGCATACTGGAACGGTGTGCGCCGGTTCTTTTTTCTGGTAAGAATTTCCGGGAGGAAGGAGCCAAGGCGACCAAAGCGGCGGCGAAGGAGATTGTGAGGAAGGATAATAAAATCTGATTGTATGAAAAGGAGAATTTATGAATAACGAGAAAATCACAGAGGACACTACCACCACAGCACCGGCTAAGGACGCTCCCGCACTGGTGAAGAAGATTGGCTGGACGACCTACATTGTGAGGGTTCATTTCAGCAAGACCAGCAAGGAAACCATGAGCGACAAAATCAAGCGTATGCTGAAAAGTGAGATACAGCAGATGCAAAAAAGCGATAACGGAAACAGGCCGGGAATCAGAAATGCGCTGGCTCCCGGCTTGTAAAATCGGGAGGTTTATGGTAGTATGGAGATACGAAAACAGAAGGGAAAGCAGGTGGGAAGATTGACAGTGACGGAACAGATAGACCAGAAACATCAGGAAGATTTACAGAGGCTAAGAGGTTTTCGCCTGCTTGATGATGACTTCTTCACAAAGTGTTTTGAGGGAGATACGGCAAGCATAGGGGCAAAACTGAATGTGAAGGTACAGCGCTCCGACAAAGGAGCCGGGAGAAAAAGAGCAAGGTACAACTCAAGCATGATGGACGCAAACCTTTTGAAGAAAGACAAGGACTTTGACAAGCTGCCGGAAACGTGGATAATCTTTATCACAGAGAATGACGTAATGGGAAAAGGGCTGCCGCTCTATCCGATTGAGCGGTGCTTTTTAGAAACTAGGCAAAGATTTGAGGATGGTTCGCACATACTGTATGTAAATGGCGCTTACCGCAGTGATACGCCAATCGGGAAGTTAATGCATGACTTCTCCTGCACAGACGCAGCGGATATGTATTATGGGATACTGGCAGACAGGGTGAGATTTTTCAAAGAGAGTAAGGAAGGAATCGAAATTATGTGTCGGGCTATGGAAGATATGAGAAATCAGACATTGAAAGATGGAATGATAAATGTTGCAAAGAAAATGCTGGAAGATGGAACAATAACACTTGAAAAGATTGCGGAATTTGTTGGCCTTTCAGTTGAAGAGGTCAAAAAAATAAAAACAGACCAGAATATTCCTTTAGGATAAGTAATGCAGATTGAGGTAAAAATATATATTTGGAGATTTTAATATATTTTAATAAAAAGAAGGTTGATCAGTATTTGGCTTTGATTTTAGGAAAAAATATCGAAACAAGGGTTACTGATAAGGATAACATATAAGATATCAGCCAACTACTGATTGGAATGCTCCAATTTTGAAAAATTTCTACAAAATAGAATTTTAAGAAGAAAAAAATTATGGAAGATATTGAAAATAAATATCAAAAATAAATATCAAAAACAAGGTATTGAACTACCTGAAAATATTCAGTTTCAATATGATAATACAAGTTTCTGTTTCTCCTCCGTAGCTAACCGTTTACGGAACACTTCTTTTGATCGGTGTGAAGTAATAAACAATCTGTCGAACCCATTAAGAAAGATTTACCAGAGCCTTGACAGAAATGTTGAGGCTCTTTTTCTGTGAAAAGTTTTTTGATTTTTAGTGTAGAAAGGAATGAATGGAATTTCGCTGCAGTCGGCAATGTGGAAAAATTCAAAAGTTTAGATTTTACCACATTTTTTGTAAAGTCTATTCCCTCTGGAAAATGATTGCGGTATAATGGAGCCATTGACAAGCAGAAATGGAGGTAAAAGACGTGGTATTGAAGAACAAATATCCTATATGTGAATTTGACACTGGTAAAAATCCGATTATTCAGGCAACGAATTTTTTGGCTAAAAGTCTTCCTGAAAAATGTGTGGTTACCTTTTTCAGAAAGGAATTGGAACAATTTGTTTCGGAAAACAATCTTCCTGTTATTGGCTATCTTAATTCAGAAGTGCTTGATATACCAATTTATGAATATGGATATGGTACAAATAAGCTTTGTATTACAATGGCATTCTGTGGTGCGCCGGGTGCAGCTGTAGCGATTGAAGAACTTCATGCTATGGGATGTGAGAAATTCATAATCTGTGGGGGCGCAGGGGCATTGACAAAGGATAGTAAAGTGGGAGAAATCATTGTCCCTGTTTCTGCGGTTAGAGATGAGGGGACGTCCTATCATTATTTGGAGCCATCCCGTGAAGTAGAATGCCATAAAGAAACGGTTAAGACTGTTGTTTCGTGTTTGGAACAAATGGGGATTCCATTTACAACCGGGAAGACATGGACAAGCGATGCTATATACAGAGAAACTCCTGATATGGTTGAATTAAGGCGAAACGAGGGATGTATAACTGTAGAAATGGAAGCGGCAGCTTTTTTTGCGGTGTCCCAGTATTACAATATTCCGCTTGCCCAGTTATTATATGCTGGTGATGATGTAAGCGGTGAGGAGTGGGATTCCCGAAATTGGAATATGCAAAAGAATATCCGATATAATCTAATTATCTCTGCAATCGAAATTGTAAAGAAATTGTAACGGGCGATGTGGTTATAAGTTTCAATCGGTATTTGGAGAAATAAAATGGATAGACCTATTACAACACTATTCATCCTTATGTCAGTTGACGGAAAAATCAGCACAGGAGCAACAGACGGTTTTGATATTGTTAGACAACAATCACCTGACCGAACACGGCATTCGCTATTTTTGCGCCCTTTCAAAAGAATTTGTTCTGGTTACTTCCAATGCAGACTATCCTGCGTTTCGGGTGAAAGAGGCCAATCTTCATATTATCTATCAAAAAGAATTGTCATTGCCCCTATTTTAATTGGCGGAAAGGACACATCCACCTTGATTGACGGAAAATCTTTACTATTAGTGAGCGAATTATCACAATCAGGTGTGTTGAAATTGCAGGAATGTATAGTTTTGGAGGATTCATATCTCAGATTGCGTTATAAGGTGCTTCATTGACAATTTCCTGATTATCGAGCTATGCTCCCAAATAAATACCATCAGCACAAAACCGCTGCTACATGGAGACATATATCATGCAACAGCGGTTTTCTTATTTCTGTTTCTTTCTCTGGCCGACATAACTTTTGAAAAATTTCGATTTTTCAAGGATATGTACAAGCTGCCGGAACTCCGCATCAGACAGCTTGTTATAATTGATACCCAGCCGTTTGCAGTAAAGTGCGGTCTGTTTTTCAAGAGGACTTTCCTTGGAATTTGCAACATCCTCTAAATTAATATTGCTCGTGAAAAGATTACATATCATTTTGTAA
>ERZ808029.875-NODE-875-length-13105-cov-4.425161_pt1 | contig 13105 bp, 5 predicted proteins | sample MGYA00380185_ERZ808029 | MGnify/ENA primary metagenome ERZ808029 (study PRJEB31490, sample SAMN06133404) | mouse gut metagenome | isolation source: M2_3 | host: mice | place: China: Chengdu | collected 2015-05 ... | reverse complement strand
CACCCGAATCAACTCTATCTTATGGGCCTGACAGATCATTTGCTTCTTTTGGTCCAGCTCTGACATCATCTTTTCCTCAAAATGCTCCTTTTTGTCCAGCTCTACTGCCATCACAGGAGTTTTCAGTCCGGCTTGCGTATTTCCTTGCCATTCATACACCACAAAATCAAATTTTCCCGAATAAAACAAGCCGTCTTTGTCCTCCTCCCCAAGAACCTGTAAAACCTCCACCTTCTTCTCCACAAAAAAACGATTTTGAGACAGCCAAATGTTTTCCAGGGCATGGTTCAAGTTTTGCAGAAAGGCTTCTTCTATGGCTGCTGAAAAAGGCTTAATCCCCAAAGCTCTGGAATCCACTTCCTTGGAGGCAACCTGGGACGTGCCATTGGACTTTACGTACCGGATCAGGTCATAGAGATCATCTTCTCCTTCCTGTCTGTGAAGCCGTTCCAAATTTCGGCCATTTCCCAACACCACCAGCTGATCTCTGGCCCGGGAGGTGGCAACATTAATCAACTCTTTATTGTTTTTCAACCATCCATAAGTTCCCTCATAAGTTTCATCTGTAAGAGCCGTGGAAAACAATACTACATCCTTTTCGTCTCCCTGAAAAGCATGGACCGTCCCACAGGCCACATTGCCTAATCCCCATCTGGCTAGTCCCTTTTCAATGGCATTTTTCTGATTTACAAATGGCGTGATGACCCCAATGGATTTATCCTTGTGCTCCATGGCATATTGCAAAACAGCCTCCACCTCTGCCGGAGCCACATTTCTCTGACTTGTTCTGCCGTCTTTTACATCAATATAAACAAGCGGTTCTTCCTGGGTACTTTCTGACTGAATTTTTAATTTGGAATTATAGTATTTTTTGTTATTAAAATCAATGATCTTTGGGCTGCACCGGTAATGAAAACGCAATAACACCTCATCGCTGACAGAATCGCAGGCGAGAAACGTCTTATAAAGTGAATTTTTTCGATAGTCATATTCTTTTGGAACTTTATACTTTTCCCTCAGACGCTGGTTGGAAATCTCATCCAGCAAAATGACGGGACTTAACTGCTGAGGATCTCCCACTAACATCAGATTTTTTCCCCGAATTACCGGAACCAGCCCAATGGCTGTATTACACTGACTGGACTCATCCATGATCGTCATATCAAAGTAAGGCTCTGGGCTTCCCAGCCGTCCTGCTGAAATACAAGTGGTGGCCACAACCGGAAAAATCTGCAAAAGACGTCGTACATTTTCCCCATCCTTTAAATACCGGGAAAACTCGCTAAGACGCTCTTCATTATCTCCCATAAACAAAATCTCCTTCAGCCTCTGTCCTACCGGCTCATCCAGCTGTCGAATACATTTAACAGAAGCATAATAGAGATATTTTTTCAGCTCTTCCACATCCTCTGTCATCAAAGCCAACGCATCCTTATGGGTGATCTGTCCCAACTTTTCCAGCTGACGGTTTACCTGCTGCAGCTGCCGTCCTCCCAAATCCGTCTCAAAGGGCAGCATTTGCATAGAACGGCTGCGCCCGCGGCTGTACTCCAAAAGCCTTCCAATGGTTTCACTGCGCTCTTTTAAGTCCAGCACATCCTCATATCGGCGCAAAAGCTCAGCCAGATGTTTCATCTGTTGGCTTTGCCTGTTCCGGTTCCGGTCTAACGTCCGGTCGTATACCGGAATATCTCTTGTTTCTTCATACAGCTCTTCCATGACCGACAATGCCTGCCGCAGCTTTCCCGTATTCCCAAGGCGAATCACCGGAAAAGGAATCCGCCTGCCCTGATAAGTCAGGCGGCTTAACTTTTGGACCACTCCGTCAATGGGATGGTTGTTATATGCCACAAACAACAACGTCTTTTTGTTAAAAAACGCCGTGATAATGGTGTGGATAATGGTGTTAGTCTTTCCAGTTCCCGGCGGACCCTGAACATAGGCCAAAGGATATTTCATAGCATGGTTAATGGCAAGAAGCTGATCTAAATTTACCTTATGATCCAATAAGGTAATGGGAACCATCCGCCGGCTTCTTGGCCGTTCCAAAAGGTCTCCGAAAAATGCCTGAATTGGCGCTGTCACCTCCCCTTTCTGGTACATTTCCAAAATAGCATTGTACTCCCTGCGCAAATCCAGGGCCACATCCATTCCAAGGCCAATGATATATGGCATATCATCCACGCCCATATTTCTCCGGCTGTGACAGGTGATGACATCCTTTATTTTCTCCTGGTTTGCCTCAAAATCCTGTAAAAGCTCATAGTCTTCCCCGTCCAGATAACGCCGGATGCTTTCTTTTTTGCCGTTTACCGCAAACTCTGTACAGATGGTAATATCCTCATCCGGACGAAGGCATCGCTGCCGCACATCCAGATTTAACTTTCGGTATGCCAGCACATACAGTCCTTGAAAAGTATGAATGCTCATCACGTTCATGGCAAGACTCTGAATGGTCAGATGCCTTTCTCCCGAAGCGTTCGACAAAGAAATCTCCTTTTCCGCTTTGTATTGAAAGGCCTGGACAATCTTCTGAAACTGCTCCTCCCCCAAAGGATAGGTCTTTCCAGAAAAACTTTCCCGGTCCAAATAACGAACCAGCGCAAAATCCTTTCGGTACGGTACGGCGTCCATTTTGCTGCAGTGTTCCAGATAATCCAGTACTTTTAAGTTTGCCACCTGATCAAATAAATCCTTGTATTTCCAGGGGTGATCATGGATATCCTCCACCAGCTTCCAATTAATTTGGCAATAAGAGCCGTCCAAAACTCTGGAAGACAAAATTGAATCAATGTAAATCTGGTCGTATTGTTCCAGAGAATATCTTCCCAGATGAAATCCCTCCACTTTTAAGGTTCTTCGGGCAATATTCAAATCAAGAATGCCAATCCAGTACCGAGTCACCTGCTCCTGCCGGTTGCGGTACTCAATAGTCATCCATTTCCCCTCATGAATTGCTTTGAAAATATCACGGTGGATGGTATTCATCCCATTTACTCCTTACTCTCTTTTTTCCGCCTTTTGCTATTTTCTCCTTTTAGCCAGCTATCCTTGCACTGCTTCCAATCTCATCTCCTCCTTTATTTTTTGTCACAATAATCTTTTTTTCAATGCGTTCTTTCAGTTCTGCCACATGTGAAATGATTCCCACCATACGGTCTCCCTCTGCCAGTCCCAAAAGAGCTTTCATCGCCTGGTTTAAAGCCTCTTCATCCAGAGAACCAAATCCTTCATCCACAAACATAGTATCCAGACGTATCCCTCCTGCACAGGACTGTATCTCGTCTGAAAGACCCAGGGCCAAAGACAAAGATGCCTGAAAGGACTCTCCTCCGGACAGGGTTTTTACACTTCGTTCTGTGCCATTATAATGGTCAATCACATTCAATTCCAAACCAGCCTTTTCCTTTTTATTATCCCCATCCTCCTGCCGCAAAAGCTCATACTGTCCGCCACTCATGGTGAGAAAACGCAGGTTGGCCCGCCGCAAAATCCGGTCAAAATATGCCATCTGAATATAGGTTTCCAGCTCAATTTTTCTTTTTCCAGAAAGGGTTCCGTTGGCTGTATCGGACAATGCTTTCATCCACACATAATCCTGTTCTACCACTGCCATCTCCTGCCAGCTTCCCTGCACCGAATCAAAAATTCCCTGATTCTTTTTATAGGCGGCAAACTGCTCCTGCTTCTTTCCAGACAGAACCAACTTCTGTTCCAGGCGCTGTCTTTGTCTTTCAATCAACTCCTCCTCGTTCATTTCCCCAGTTCCCAAATCCTGTTCTTTCAATGTCTGATATTTGGCCTGAAGCTCTGCCACCTGTTGACTGTATTGGACAAATGTTTGTTCTGCCTTTTCCCGGTTTTGAATCAGCCTGGAAAGTTTCTGCTGGTTATGCTCCATTTCCTGAATCCACTCTTCCCTGGTTTTCTCCCCCAAGGCTTTCAAAAGCTGCTCTCTTTGTACCTGTAAATGTTTCTGTTCTGTAAGAAGTCTTGTCTGCTCCACCTGCACCTGAGCCAATATCTTCTCCTGCTTTTGAATCTCCTGTTCCAGTTTGGGTATCTCCTGTCCCAGGACTTCTTTTCGCTCCAGGTGCCTGCGGTTTTTCACAATCTCCTCTTCCATACGAGCCAATGTGATCTCCATTTTCCCGGCAGCCACTTCTCCTGCCCTGTACAAATCTTCTTCGGTCAGCTTTTCTGGACTTTCATAAGCTTGTCCCCAGGGCTGCTTTAAATTCAAGCCCTGTAAAAGTCTTTTTTTGTCCTCCATACTTTGATTTTCCAAGACTTGCAGACGACTTCTTTTCTCCTGAAACTGTTCCCGACATTGTTCCAGTTCTGCTACTTTCTTCTGGACCGTCCTCTGATAATCATTGCGCATTTTCAGGTCGTTTCTTGCCTTTTCTTCCTGCCTGCCTATCCTCTCCATCAGCTTCTCTAACTGTGACAAAACGGCTTGTGTTGCCGTCTTCCAGTCTCCTGCCCCATTTAGCCAGGATTCTCTGGTTTCTGTCTTATCCGCTGTTTTATCCCCCTCATTCCCTTCCTTTGTTGCCAAATCTGCTTCTGTTCGGATTTCAGATTTTGTTCTGTTATTCTCCCTGAAAATCCCTTCCCTCGCCTCCTGGATTCCAAGGGCAAGCTGCTCTAAGAGCGCATTGCGGGTACCAACCAGTCCGCCCAAACCAGCACGGATTTTCTGAATCTGTTCCCCCAGCTTGTTCCTCTTTTCCTCCATTTCTTTCTTCTGAATTTCCACTTTTTTTAAACGCTGCTGATTCTCTTCTGCCTGCTCTAAGGCTTCCTCTGCCTTTTTTAACCGCTCCTTCAATCGTTTGCCCAGCTCTGTAAGACCTTGTTTTATTTTATCCCTTTCCAAAACCCCATCCTTTTCTGGAAGGGTTATTTCACTACAATCCGAAAAATACAGGTCCTTTTCTTCCCCGCTCCATATGCTTTGCCACTCTTGTGACATTTGCTGTTTCAGATGCCGGATTTCTGCCCCCAACTCCTGCACTCTGGCTTCTGCCTCAGACAGCGCCCGCTTCTTTTCATCCAGTCTGCTTTTCTCCGGAACCTCCTCCAGCAACGATGCTGGTGCTGGATGATGGATTGACCCACACACCGGACACTTTTTCCCATCCTGTAAATCTCTGGCAAGAAGTCCTGCCTGAGCATCCAAAAATCTCCTTTCCAGATGATAAGCTTCTTCCCGCGCCTGTTCCCATTCTGCAGCCGCTTCCTTATATAGTTCCTGCTGTTTTCGGTACTTTTTTTCCAGTCCTGTAAACCGTTTTTCCGTTTTATCAAATTCCTCTGAAAACCGTCTGCATTCTTCTGCCTGATGGCGGCTTTCCACCTGTTCTCGGTCTGCATTCTTTAACTGATCCTGCTGGCGCAAAAGCGCCTGCCATTCTTCTGTCAGCTGTTTCTCTTTCACCAGCAGTTTCGCCTCTTCCTTCTGGCTGATTCCCTGTTGTCTTTCAGTCTGTTCCAAATCCTGTCTGTTCTTGCCCAGTCTGGCCTGCTGCCCCTCAAGCTCTTTTTTTCTTCCAGACAATACCTCTAAAATCACTTCCCGGTCTTTTAAAGCTTCCACCTGCTCCTGAAAACCGTTTATCTCTGCCTCTAGCTGCTCTGCCCTTTTTTTCTTCTCTTCCTGAACTTTTATGGCATCTTTCTTTTCTCTTTCCAGAATATTTCTGCGCTCTAAAAGATTGGTCAGCTCTTCTTTCTTTTCCTGTATCACATCTCTGCGGTGAAAAAGCCTTTCCCGCTCCTCGCCCACATGATTCAGGCTCTCCCACTCCTGGGTCCTGTCCTCTTTTTTCTTTCTTAAATCCTCTGCCTCTGTTTTTGCCTTTTCCCCTTTTTCTTTGTGCCGAATTGCTTCTGTCCTTGTTTTTTCCAGCTGAAGATTCAAAGAAGAAAGTTCTTGAAATTTCTCTGTTTTTTCCTTCCCTTCCCGAATCTCCATTGTGAGCCTTTCTTCCTCTTTCCCCTGTTGCCTTGTCTCTTCTCTGGCTTTTTTCGCCTCTTCCAGCTGTGGCAGCTTCTCTTCCAAAAGAATTTTAGTCTCGTTTCGTTCCTTTTGAATCCTTTTGTTCTGCTCTATTTTGCCAAGCAGACGGTCTTCCTTTTGAATCTCATTTTCCACATGATTCAGTTCCTCCTCCAGTTTGGCAAGCCACCTTTTATCCCATGTCAGCAATTCCCCCAAAAGCTCCAGTCCCCTTTGAATCTTTCCCTCAAATTTGGCCTTTTTCAAAACTTCCAGCTCCGCAAAAATCCGGTGAAAGGGATAATCATCAAGCTCTGGCCGATCCACACATATCACACCATTCATGTACTGACTGATGCTCCGGCGAATCTCGTCGTATGCCTTCCACTGATCTCTGGCGGCATCCTTTAACAGGTTTTGAACTTCCTGATACATTCTTGTATGAAAAATCTGCCGGAAAATCTCGCTGCGCTCCACAGTTCCTGCCAACAAAAGCTTTTGAAAATCCCCCTGAGCAATCATGGCAATCTGGGTAAACTGCCGGTAATCCAGACCAATCAGCTCTTCCACTGCTTTTGTCACATCCCGCATTTTTGTAACCGGCTGCCGTCCGTCCGGATACTCCAGCGTTGCGTCTGCCTTTTGCAGAGTATATCCGCTTCCCCGTCCCTTGGGACGCAAATATTCCGGGTTCCTTTTAACCCGATATTTTTTTCCCTGATATGCAAACTCCAACTCCACAAATGTCGGCACATCCTCCTTAGCATACTTGCTTCTAAACATCCCCGCCTCCCGCACTGTACCGCTGGCTTCCCCATACAACGCAAAGGCTATGGCATCAAAAATCGTGGTTTTTCCCGCTCCTGTATCTCCGGTAATTAAAAAAAGTCCCTGTCTTCCTAACCTGGTAAAATCAATCTCCAGCTTTCCTCCATAAGGACCAAAAGCGCTGACTGTCAACTTTTCCGGTTTCATTCTCTAATCCTTTCTTGTTTTTGTGCAGCTTAATTGCTCCTTTGGCATTATCTTTCCTGTATGTTCCCCATTAACTTTTCCACAAATGCTTTTTGAGTCTCGCTCATAGGCTGATTATTCTGCAGCTCGTAAAACTCCTCAAACAATTCCAAACCTGATTTTTTCTCTATCCCGCAAACCCCAGTCACCTCCCGGCTGTCCCTGGTTCTCTTATTGTCATATTCCAGCCTCATAAGGTTTGGATAAATGACTCTCAGCTTCTGCATCCCGTCCGGCACATCCTCCTCATCAGTGAGAGTAACCTGCACATAATCCTCCTGATTGGTATCGCGGTAAAAATCCAAAGCTGTCACCTGCAGATAAGTCCCCCGAATCCGCCGCATATCCCGCAGAGGAAGAAGAGGAATGGTATGGATCTCCACCATCCCTTTGGCTTTTAATTCCACCACGGTTACGGTTTTCTCCTGTTCGGCCTCGGAAAAGGAATACTTTAAGGGCGTGCCACAATACCGGACTGTCTCCCGCCCCACATGCTGAGGGCTGTGTATGTGTCCCAACGCCACATAGTCAAAAGAGTCAAAAATAGACACATCCACATTGTCCATTCCTCCCACCAATACCTCCTCAGAATCACACCGAAACGCCCCTGTCACAAACTGATGAGCCACCAACACATTTCTTTTGTTTGTATCTAGGTTCATGTGTTCCACAGCAATCTTAACCGCATCCTGATAACTGGCGGCTTCCGCTTCCTCAAACACATGACGCACCACCGCTGGCTTTACAAAAGGCAACAGATGAATTACAACTTCCCCATATTTGTCTTCCATGGAAACCCTTGTCACAGTCCCGTCATATACTGGCGACAAATGAACTCCCTGCCCCCTCATCAGCCTTGCCCCAAAAGCCACCCGCTCTGGAGAATCATGATTTCCGCTAACCGCAAACACAGGTATTTTCTTTTCTGCAAGACAGGTTAGAAACTCGTCAAAGACCTGAACCGCCTCAGCAGGCGGCACTGGCTTGTCATAAATATCTCCTGCCACTAAAACCCCGTCTGCCTGCTCCCGGTCCGTAATGTCCAAAATCTGTTTCAGTATGTATCTTTGGTCCTCTAACATGGAAAATTCGTTGACCCGCTTTCCAATGTGGAGATCCGATAAATGGATTAGTTTCATGTGTTTCTCCTTATTGGTGAATCCTTTGTTTCTTTTGCTGAACCTTGTATTGCTCTGCACATTCCCTGAAAATCCTGACAAAACCGCTCAAAGCTTATTGGACATCTATCCCTGATTATATCTATATTAAGGTATTGAATCAAACGGCAAAATACCTCCTGACTACTTTTTTCTTTCCCTTTGCTCACATCTGCCAAAACCCTTGATAAGTAATTTTTGGGATAATCGCTTTTGGGATCTTCTTTGTTTCCCCAAATCAATTCTGGCTGTTTTGGCAGAGAAGGGTTTGTTGGAATCTTTCCATATTCATTGTTATAAATACCTTCATCTGCCAGAAGCCAGTTTTCGATCATTTTCATAGGAATCATAGGAATAAATTCATCTTCTGGTTTATTCATCTCCAACCCATTTTTCACTTCTGAATAAACCATAATAAAATGTTTTTCTGCCTGCTTCATCTCTTTTCCCGAATTTTCTCCCCGATCTGCGTCTGTATAAAAAATCCCAAATGGAATCTGCTTCTCACAGCAATAATTCCGAAACTTCCGCGCTGGAATTGCCCTGCCTTTTAAGTTTTTGTCCGTGCGAAGGAGCTTTACTCTTTTTAAATCTTCTTTTTCCACTGGCACCCATTCTACTTCTATTTCATCTATTAATTTTATTCTGCATTTTTCCAGAAGCTCTTTCACTGGTCCCCACTGCCACTGATACTTTCCAAGTTTTGTATTAAATATTTTTCTTCCATAATCGGTTGGCCCCTCCCCGGTAACTGCCACCAAATTCTTCATAAAACCTGCTCCTCATTTTATATGCGCCAGACAAATATCAATAATTTCATGGTTATCCATATTGTAAATAACCTCTCCAGGATACATATATTCCAGCTTTTCTGCCAATTCTGGCAATTCAAAAATTCTTACTGCTTTTGTATTTCCCCGCGTTTCCTCCCGATATAGAAAAACAATATCTTCCTTTCTGACAAAATCCAAGAATACCACACTATGGGTTGTCGCCATAAATTGCCTTCCTGAATTGCTCATTTCATAAAAAATCTCCATCAATTTCTTTGCATAGGTGCTGTTAATCCCATTTTCAATCTCATCCCACAAAAACAAAGAACCGTCATCCCCTTCACTTACTCCAAGAAATGCAAGAAGCCGTAGCATTCCATCACTTAAGTGACGGGAAGATATGGTATACTGCCAATTATCATATTTTTCTGTAATGTTTACATAGGTCCATCCTGGTTTTCCCTGTGTCTCTGATGTTACATCTTCAATCCGCTTATCCAACAAATCATGCAATTTTTGCAAAAAACCCTTTCTTTGTCTCTCTGACATGTTTTTCAGAAAAGAAGGCAGATTTTTTCCATTTGCAGACAAACTTTTACTTATCCCCCTGCTGCTGGCTCTCATCTGCTCTGGGGTCAAAAGTTCAAATGACCGAATTTCCTGTAAAAACCGTTTCAGCGTCACCAGCTCCGGATACTCTTTTCCTCCCCGGTCCACATCCACCAGCACCTTCAGCACAGAAGATTCCCCTGTCAGTCTTGGAAATCTAAGCGACTCTTGTTCTCTTCGGTAAAGCGTGATTCCGGATTCCTGACAATCCAGATATATGTTATCGGAATCCACATCTTTCACAATCTCATGTTGAAGAATCAGCTGATTTTTGTTAATTACATACTGAAGAATCATTTCCCAACGTAAATGGCGATATTTTCCTTCTACATCCAGATAAAATTCTGCTGCCAAAGTTAAATGTTTGGACAACAGTCTCCCCTTACATTTTGACCGCAAATCTGCAACCTTCCAACCACGTCTAGCCAATATCCCGCTAAAATCTTCCCGCACACTGCCAAACATCAAATCCATAACTTGTAACAAAGTGCTTTTCCCGGACGCATTATTTCCCACAACTATCGTCAGCGGATGAATTTCCAGTTCAAATCCATTTAATGACTTAAAATTATCTGCTTCCAATTTGCATAACATCTCTGTCACCTCACCTGTTCTGGCTTCCCGCCTTAAAGTTATATACCGGCTTTAACACCTCTGTCACCTTCACGGTATCTTGTATCTGTTCTAAAATCATTTCCAGAGAACGATAGGCAAACGGCGCTTCATCCAAAGTCCCAGTTCCCACACAGGTACTATAAATTCCCTTCATCTCTTTTTTAAACTGAGACACTGTATATTGATTCTTTACCTCTTCCCGCTTCATTCTTCGGCCTGATCCATGAGGCGCTGACTCATTCCACTCTGGATTTCCTTTTCCCACACCTAAAATCACCCCATCTCTCATATGAATCGGAATCACCAACTGCTCCCCTTTTCTGGCAGAGATTGCTCCCTTTCGAAGGATTCCTCTGTCGTCAAGATAATTGTGTGCCACAGAAAACTGCTCCACAGCCTTCCATTTCATTCCTTTTAAAATCTCCTGGACAATTACCTGACGATTCCACTCTGCATAATCCTGAATTATCCTTACATCCTCCATATAATCCCTCTTATCCTCCCCTTCCAGATAGCTCATATAATAAGGAATCTCTCTTCCTTCTTCCTTTAAACGACGGCTTGCCAGTCTGGTATAATATTCCGCCACCTCTTCCCCTAAATGGCGGCTTCCCGTGTGAACCACCAGATACAAACTTCCGTCCTCTCCCTTATCTACCTCAATAAAATGATTCCCGCCCCCCAGGCTCCCCATACTTCGATCCGCCTTGTTTCGGTTAATCTGCCTAAGACAATGAAGTCCCTCATAGGAAAATTCTTCTGCCATGGAATGGGGGTTTCTTCGCACATCAAATCCGGAAGGGACTTTTTCTCGAATCACTTTGTCCAGCTTCTGGAACTCTGCCTGATTTTTATTCAGCTTTACAACCGTCATTCCACAGCCAATATCTATCCCTAAAAGCTGGGGAATTACCTGATTTGTGACGGTCATGGAAAGGCCAATCGGTCCTACTTTCCCCGGATGAATATCCGGCATAAGACAAATTCTGCTTTCTCTGGCAACTTCATTGTCACAAATCATCTTCACTTGAGCTTCTGCATAAGGTTCCACATCCTCTGTAAATATTCTGGCCTCTCCATATACACCCTTAACGATCTTCAATTCAATTCCTCCCACAATTCAAACCATTCCAGACAGCTTTCATGCCACTTCTTCCACGCTTCTGCAGCCTCGATCTTCCCCATTTCATACGCCGTCTGACTTTCCCGCAACGCTTTTTGTCCCTGGCATATTTCCGGTTCCCCTTCCTGTTTCCAAAATATCTCTGACTCTTCCCAAAATACCTCTGACTCTTCCCACCGCCTGCGAAGCTGTTCTGCCTGAAGCCATTTCACTTCATATTCTCTGGCGGCTTTTTCCATTTTCTTTACCCCAGGAGCCAAACGCCACTCCTCATAAGCTTCCTCTGATGAAATCTCCCCAAGATAATGGCGTTCTGCTCTCGGTACGGCACGAAGAGAATCAACCAACGCCTGATCTTCTGCCAAAACCTGGGCTGACAAACGGATTCCTTGTCTTCTCTTTTTCATCCGTTCCAAATAGTGTTCATAGCCAAAAGGATAATAATATGCTTTTCCTTCCTGAAAACACAAAATAGATTCTGCTACCTGTCGAATAAAATACCGATCATGGGATACAAACAGAATAGTCCCTGTATATGCCTGAAAGGCAGACTCCAATGTCTCTTTTGCCGGAATGTCCATGTGATTTGTCGGTTCGTCCAGAACTAAAAAATTCGGTCTGCTTTGTAAAAGTTCTGCCAGCACCAATCTTGCCTTCTCACCTCCGGAAAGGTCGCTGACCCGTTTTGCAGCTTCTTTTCCCCCAAAATGATACGCCCCCAAAACAGACCGTACCTCTTTGTCTGTCAAAGAAGGAAAACAGCTGTGAAAGTGCTCCAGCACACTTTTATCTGACTGAATTTCTGCAGAATGCTGATCAAAATATCCAATACTTACATGACGTCCCAACCGTGTCTCTCCTTTACGCCCAGGCAACAGTCCGGCAACTGTCTTTAAAAATGTGCTTTTTCCTGCTCCGTTCCTTCCAATCAGCCCGATTTTCTGTCCTCTGCGAATCCTAAGTGAAAGCTCTAAAATGGTCTGATCATATCCGATCTCCAAATGTTCTGCCTCAAATACCAGTTTTCCTCCTGGATTCACCGGATGAAGCTCTCCAGTAAATAATGGAAACTTTTCTCTTTTTGGCGTTTGCACCAGAGCTATACGCTCAATCTGTTTCTTTTTGGCCTGTGCAAAAGAAGCTTTTGTGGGCTTATGTTTAAATCTTTTTACCACATCCTCCAACCGTTGTATCTCCTTCTGCTGCCGTTCCCATTCCTTCTTCCACAGAGCCATACGCTTTTTCTTTTCCTGACGGTAGGCTGTGTAATTTCCCGGATATTTTACTGCTTTACCATCCTCCAGCTCCCATACGCTCTCAGCCACCTGATCCAGAAAGAAACGGTCGTGGGACACCATAATCACTGCATGGGGATATTCTCGTAAATATTCCTCCAACCATTGTGTCTTCTCCAAATCCAGATGATTGGTAGGCTCGTCTAATAACAAAAGGTCTGGCTTTTCCAAAAGCAGCCGTATCAGAGCAATGCGTGTCTGTTCTCCCCCGGAAAATTCAAAAAGCCGTCTCTTTTTGTCCTCTTTCAAAAAACCGAATCCAGTAAACAACACATCGTATTCTCGCTCATAATCAAACCGTTCCCTGGATGAAACGTCTTTATGAGGACAATGGAATAGAATCTCCTCCTCCACAGTCCGGCTGTTGTCAGCAAATGCCTGTTGCTTTAAAATTCCAATGGTCAGCTTTCTGGAGACTTCCATTCCCAAATCTCTGCGCCTATCATCCCGGTCCAGCTCCACCTCCCCTGCAATCAGTCTAAGAAGCGTGGTTTTCCCAGCTCCGTTAGCACCTA
>ERZ808029.871-NODE-871-length-13153-cov-3.671689_pt1 | contig 13153 bp, 6 predicted proteins | sample MGYA00380185_ERZ808029 | MGnify/ENA primary metagenome ERZ808029 (study PRJEB31490, sample SAMN06133404) | mouse gut metagenome | isolation source: M2_3 | host: mice | place: China: Chengdu | collected 2015-05 ... | reverse complement strand
TTGGAGCTACGAATCTGCTTTTTTCCATGGAATCGGAAAAGGTGTCTGACAGCGCTGTGTTTACTACTGAGTCAGGCTCTTCTTCCGTGGCCTTAAACTCCTTACCTCCGGGAAGTGTCACTGAACTAAGATATAAACTTTTGTCCCGTCCGGGAGTGGACCAGCGTTCCTATGGACTGACCATCAAGGCAAAGTTTGACAGTCCGGAGTACAAGAATGCAGAAGAAAGTCTGGTGGTGGATATTCCGGTAAAGCAGATTGCCAGATTAAGCACAGGAACCTTTGAGGTGATGCCAGATTCCATCACCGTGGGAAGTGAGTCCAACATTATGTTTGGAATTAACAACACAGGCAAGGTGATGCTTTACAATGTGACGGCTGCTTTTGAGGCGGATTCCATTCAAACTATGGATACTTATGTGGGAAACATCAAGCCAGGGGAAACAGGCAATGTAGACTGTATGGTGACTGGTGTTGCCCAGACTGAGGATGAAGGGAAGATTAAAGTAATCATTTCCTATGAGGATGAAAACGGAACCGTCTTTACAGAGGAAAAGGAGTTGACTTTGTTTGTCACAGAGGATATGTCTTCTATGGAAGATATAGATGTGGGAGCTTTTGACGGGGAAGAGCCAATGGAGGAAAAAAGTCCTGTGGTGGCATTTCTGGAACAGCACCAAAAGAAGGTGGTACCGGTATCCCTGGCGGTGGCAGTGATTTTGGCAGTTGGGATTGTGAAGGTAGTAAAACGCCGGAAGGCGAAAGCAGCTTTGGAATCAGATGAGGATGAGGAAGAATGAGGCTGACAGATTTGTTCGGAATGAGCATAAACAACCTGCGAAGAAGAAAGTTAAGGACCGCGTTGACGGTCCTTGGCGTCATTATAGGCACAGCTTCGATTGTGGTGATGATGTCTCTTGGAATCGGACTTCGCGGGTTGAATCAGGAGTTGATTGAGTCTTTTGGCAGCCTGACCGCCATTAATGTTCGGGGAGATTCTTATTATTTCTCTTCCGGAGGAGATGAGGGAGAACCCAATTATTTAACGGACGATTCTATCCGGCAGATTGAGCGGATGGAGCATGTGGAGAGCGTGTATCCAATGTTGGAGATGGATGTATATTTTGTCCAGGGGAAATATTCCACCAATGCCACTTTGATAGGCGCTCCCAGAGAATACTTGGAACAGATTCCCATAAAAGAGGGAAGCCATCCAGAGCCAGGGGCAAAGGAACTAAAGTTGATTTACGGCAATTCCATTATTCAGTGGTTCAGCAATGGACGGGGAGGGGATTTCTGGAGTACCGGGGAATTGCCGGACGTGGACTTTATGGGGCGTCCCATGTTTGTAATCTTTGATATGGACCAGTACTATCAGTCAATGGGAGAGAGCGGAGCCAAACAGCCGAAAAAATATCTCATTGAGACAGCTGGTGTGGTAGAGGGCGAAGTTATGAACGGGGGAGATTATGCTTATAATGTATATGGGGAATTAAACGCTTTAAAAGATCAGGTAAAACGGATTTTTCGGAAAAAGCCGATTCCAGGACAGCCTACCAACAAAAAAGGAAAACCATTGCCCTATTTGGTTTACAGCACATGCATTGTAAATGTGGATAAGATGGAGCATGTGGCAGAGACGCAGGAACAGCTTTTGGAGATGGGATATCGGGCGTACAGCAGTTCGGAGTGGATGGAGCAGACCCAAAAACAGTCTGCTATGATTCAGGCTGTGCTGGGCGGTATTGGGGCGATTTCTCTGTTTGTGGCGGCCATTGGCATTGCCAACACCATGATGATGTCCATTTATGAGCGGACAAAGGAGATTGGGGTCATTAAGGTGTTGGGGTGCGACATGGGGGCGATCCGCAATATGTTTCTCATCGAGTCAGGATGCATTGGGCTTTTGGGAGGCGTCATTGGAATCGGGTTAAGCTATGGTTTGTCCTTTGCCATGAACCGGTTTCAATCCATCGGTGAGATGATGGTAGGACAGGCAGGGGATATTTCCCGGATTCCCGGATGGCTTTCTCTGGCGGCAGTGGGATTTGCCATTTTGGTGGGCATGGTGGCTGGATTTTTCCCGGCTCTGCGGGCCATGAAGTTAAGTCCTTTGGCAGCGATTCGAAATGAGTAGAAAATATATCAGATCAACTTATAAAACCAATTAAATATATTAATTTTACTAATATAAAAAATTGTGGTATGATAAGATTCAAAGATTTATGGAACATGCTGACAGGGAATTTTGATTGCAGGATTCTTTTTAGGAGGAAACGGTCATGAGCGTAAGACGGGTGTTTGTGGAGAAGAAACCGGAATTTGCAGTGAAAGCCAAAGAGCTTTGGGAGGAGATTCACAGTTATCTTGGCATGGATACAGTGACAGGGGTTCGGGTTTTGATTCGTTATGATGTGGAGAATCTGTCGGAGGAGGTGTACCGGCAGGCTTTGACCACCATTTTTTCCGAGCCGCCGGTGGATTTTGTATATGAGGAAACTTTTCCGGCACAGGAGGGGGATACATGGTTTTCCGTGGAATATCTTCCAGGGCAGTTTGACCAGCGGGCGGATTCAGCAGAGCAGTGTGTAAAACTTTTGAAGGAAGACGAGGAGCCGGTGATTCGGACTGCAGTGACTTATGTTCTGACTGGGGAGTTTGGTGAGAATGAGAAGGAATTGATAAAAGGATTCTGCATCAATCCGGTGGATTCCAGAGAAGCAGAGGAACAGAAGCCTTTGACCTTGACTGCAGAGTTTGAGGTGCCAAAGGATGTAGCTCTTTTGGATGGCTTTTGTGAAATGTGGCCTGAAAAGCTTCGTGAGCTTTACGATTCTTTGAATCTGGCCATGACGTTTTCTGATTTTCTTCATATTCAGAAGTATTATCAGGGAGAAGAACACCGGGAGCCGACTTTGACTGAGGTGAGAGTACTGGATACTTATTGGTCCGATCACTGCCGCCATACCACTTTTTCCACAGAGCTGAAGGATGTGGTCATTGAGGAGGGAGATTACAAAGAGCCCATACAACAGGTTTATGAGCAGTATTTAGAGGAGCGAAAAGTCCTGTATGGAGAGCGAAAGGACAAGTTTGTGTGCCTGATGGATTTAGCGCTGCTGGCTATGAAAAAACTGCGGGGGGAGGGAAAGCTTGCTGATCTGGAAGAGTCAGAGGAAATCAATGCATGCAGTATTGTGGTTCCGGTTGAAATTGACGGAGTCACTGAGGAGTGGCTGGTAAATTTTAAAAATGAGACTCACAACCATCCCACGGAGATTGAGCCGTTTGGAGGCGCTGCCACCTGTTTGGGAGGCGCCATCCGGGATCCCCTTTCCGGCCGTACGTATGTATATCAGGCAATGCGGGTGACTGGAGCGGCTGATCCCAGGGTTTCCCTGAAAGAGACCATGAAGGGAAAGTTGCCTCAAAAGAAGCTGGTGAGCGGAGCAGCTTTGGGATACAGCTCTTACGGCAATCAGATCGGTCTTGCCACTGGATATGTAAAAGAAATTTATCATCCCAATTATGGGGCAAAACGTATGGAAATCGGGGCGGTTATGGGAGCTGCTCCAAGAAAATATGTGAAGAGGCTGACCTCAGACCCTGGAGATGTGATTGTACTTTTAGGGGGACGCACCGGCAGGGACGGCATAGGGGGAGCCACCGGGTCTTCCAAAGTTCACACAGAAGCATCCACTCAGCTTTGCGGGGCGGAGGTACAAAAGGGAAATGCACCTACCGAGCGGAAAATTCAGCGTTTGTTCCGTCGTCCGGAGGTAAGCAGTCTGATTAAAAAGTGCAATGATTTCGGCGCAGGCGGTGTGTCTGTGGCGATTGGAGAGCTGGCAGCAGGTCTTGTGATTGATCTGGACAAGGTGCCGAAAAAGTATGCAGGGCTGGACGGAACGGAGATTGCCATTTCAGAATCTCAGGAGCGGATGGCAGTGGTGTTAAATCCGAAAGATCTGGACCAGTTTCTTACTTATGCAGGGGAGGAGAATCTGGAGGCTGTAACAGTGGCTGTGGTGACAGAGGCTCCCAGGCTGGTGATGAACTGGCGGGGGAAAAAGATTGTGGATATTAGCCGCAGTTTTCTGGATACCAACGGCGCACACCAGGAGGCCAGCGTAACCGTAAAGTCGCCGTCTGGAGCGATCAGTCCTTTTGTGAAGAAAGATGCGGGGGATGTAAGAGAAACGTGGCTTCAGGTTCTGGAAGATTTGAATGTGTGTTCTCAAAAGGGGCTGGTGGAGATGTTTGACTCATCTATCGGCGCAGGATCGGTGTTTATGCCTTATGGGGGAAAATATCAGCTGACGGAGACCCAGGTGATGGCAGCCAAGCTGCCGGTCTTAAAAGGAACCACAGATACGGTAACGATGATGAGCTATGGGTTTGACCCGGATTTGTCCAGCTGGAGTCCGTTCCATGGGGCTGTGTATGCCGTGGTGTCTTCTGTGGCAAAAATTGTGGCAGCAGGGGGAGATTTTAAGAAAATCCGTTTTACGTTCCAGGAATATTTCCGGCGGATGACTTCCGATCCGGAAAGCTGGGGTTTGCCTTTTGCTGCTCTTTTAGGGGCATTTCAGGCTCAGCTTGGCTTTGGGTTGCCTTCCATTGGAGGAAAGGACAGTATGTCCGGTACATTTCAGGATGAAGAGCACGGGGAAATCCATGTGCCGCCTACCCTGGTTTCCTTTGCAGTGGATATTGCAAGCCACCGGGAACTTGTGACGCCAGAGCTTAAACGGGCAGGCAGCAAGCTGGTAGTGCTGCGGCTTTTGAAGGATGAATATGACCTTCCAAAGTACAAAGAGGTCATGGAAGGATATGAAAAGTTAAGGCAGGACATGCAGGCAGGAAGGATTTTGTCTGCCTATGCAGTGGAAGGCCATGGGCTGGCGGCTGCAGTGAGCAAGATGGCATTTGGCAATAAAATGGGTGTGAAAATTGAGCACAATGTAGACCCAAGAGATTTCTTTGGAGCTGCATGGGGAGATATTGTCTGCGAGGTGGCAGAGGGAAAGGTGGGAGAGCTGGCGATCACCTATACGGTCATTGGCGAGGTGACAGATCGTTCCTGTCTGGAATACGGTTCGGTGGCGATTCCCATGGAGGAAGCTCTCAATCGGTGGATGACTCCTTTGGAGAAAGTGTTCCCCACCCAGCCAGAGACGAAAGAGGTAGGTATCCCGGATTCGGTATACAAGGCGAATTCTGTATATGTGTGCCGTCATAAGCTAGCCAAACCAAGAGTGTTTATCCCTGTATTTCCAGGGACCAACTGCGAGTATGACAGCGCGAGAGCATTTGAACAAGCTGGAGCCAGTGTGGTGACGCAGGTATTTCGGAATCTGACAGCAGAAGATATTCGCCAGTCAGTAAACGTATATCAAAGGGAAATTGCACAGGCTCAGATTGTTATGTTCCCAGGAGGATTTTCCGCAGGGGACGAACCAGAGGGCAGCGCTAAGTTTTTTGCCGCTGTATTTCGGAATGCCGTGATTAAGGAAGAGATTGAGAAGCTTCTTAATGAGCGGGACGGTCTGATGCTTGGCATCTGCAATGGGTTCCAGGCATTGATTAAACTGGGACTTTTGCCAACAGGGAAGATGGTCGGCCAACAGGAGGACTCCCCCACTTTAGCTATGAATACCATTGGGCGCCATGTGTCCAAGATGGTGTATACAAAGGTGGTGTCTGACAAATCTCCCTGGCTGCAGAAGGCAAATCTTGGCGGCGTTTACTGCATTCCGGCTTCCCACGGGGAAGGGCGGTTTGTGGCAAATCCGGAATGGATTGGGAAGCTTTTGGAAAATGGTCAGGTGGCCACTCAGTATGTGGACGACAAAGGAAAGCCAGTTATGGATGGGTTCTGGAATCCCAATGGGTCCTACATGGCCATAGAAGGCATTACCAGCCCAGATGGACGAATCTTAGGCAAGATGGCCCATTCCGAGCGGCGAGGGGAAGCGGTTGCCATGAATATTACCGGAGAACAGGATATGAAGATCTTTGAGTCTGGAGTGGAGTATTTCCAGTAGGAGATTTGGAGATTGGCAAAAATGAAAAGAGGGAGCGGCTTTTACTGGCTGCTCCCTCTTTTCTAGTACACCGTTTTCCTAATTCTTATATACGAAGTGCTTGCTGTTTGTATCCGTGCAAGGCGGAGGAAGGAGGCGATGCGGTTGGCATGGTTGACTGACAACAATGGGGCAATGATGCAAATAGCGAGTGCTTCGTATATGAGGAATTAAAAAACGGTGTACTTGTGTTCTTCTTGACAGAGACCAGGATTTACAGTATTATGTTGAGGGTATAAAACAGGGTTTTTTTGATACGAAAAGAACGCAGGACCTGCGCAGAATGGAGAGATGATAATGAAGAAGGTTGTGAAATTTGGGGGCAGTTCTCTTGCCAGTCCCAAACAGTTTAAGAAGGCCGGAGAGATCATCCGGTCAGATAAAACCAGACGGTATGTGGTTCCGTCAGCGCCGGGAAAACGCAATGACAAAGATGAGAAGGTGACAGATATGCTGTATGCCTGTTATGACGCAGCCAGCTCAGGGACAGCATATAAGAAACTTTTAAACCGGATTAAAGAACGGTATGTGGAGATTATTGACGGACTGGATTTGAATCTGAATCTGGATTTTGAGTTTGACCGGATTGAGGAGAATTTTTTAAAGGGAGCAGGACGGGATTATGCAGCTTCCAGAGGCGAATATTTAAACGGAATTTTGATGGCTCATTTTCTTGGGTACGAGTTTATTGATGCGGCAGAGGTGATTTTCTTTGATGACCAAGGGAATTTTGAGGCGGAAGCAACCAACCGGGAGCTTTCGGAACGGTTGGAGCATGTGGAACGGGCGGTGATTCCGGGATTTTATGGGGCAAAACACGATGGGACGATCAAAACCTTTTCCAGAGGTGGATCAGATGTGACAGGTTCCATTGTAGCCAAGGCCATTCATGCAGATTTGTATGAAAACTGGACCGATGTGTCGGGATTTTTGGTGGCAGACCCTCGGATTGTGGATAAGCCTGAGGTGATTGAGACCATTACATATAAGGAGCTGCGGGAGTTGGCATACATGGGGGCCAGCGTGCTTCATGAGGATGCCATTTTCCCTGTGAGAAAAGAGGGGATTCCCATTAATATCCGCAATACCAACAAACCGGCGGACAAGGGAACTTTGATTGTGGAAAGCACTTTGCGCAAGCCCAAATATACAATCACCGGAATTGCAGGGAAAAAGGGCTTTTGCGCCATTAATATTGAAAAGGCCATGATGAATACAGAAGTGGGGTTTGGAAGAAAGGTGCTGGGAGTGTTTGAGAAATTCGGTATTTCCTTTGAACACATGCCTTCTGGAATTGATACCATGACGATTATGGTTCATCAGGATGAATTTGAGGAATATGAGCAGTCTGTGATTGCGGGGATTCACCGGGCCGTGGAGCCAGACAGTGTGGATTTGGAATCGGATCTTGCTTTGATTGCTGTGGTGGGCCGGGGAATGAAGGCTACCAGAGGCACTGCAGGCCGGATTTTTTCTGCTCTGGCCCATGCAAGAATCAATGTGAAGATGATTGACCAGGGGTCCAGTGAGTTAAATATCATCATTGGGGTGAAAAATGTGGACTTTGAGGGGGCAATTAAGGCGATTTATGATATTTTTGTCACGGCAGAGCTGGAAAATTAGTACATTATTGCCTCTGTGACAAGTGAGGAACATGGTTTTTTCTATGTTCGCCCTTTCTAAAATGTAGGAAATGTGGTATACTTTAAGTAAAACAGACGGTCCGAAAGGAGAGCGCTCATGGGAGATTCACATAAGTCCGGATGGGCAGTTATTCTGGCGGCGTTTTTGGCAGTATCCGGTATTCTGGAAGGCTGTGCAGGCCCTTCTACCAGGGTGCTGCCTAGGGAAACCAGGGAGCAGCCGGTGCAGGTGGAGGAACTTCCGGTTCTGGAGGAGGGGAATCCGTTCTATCTGAGAGAGGAACTGGAGATTCTTGCCGACTCTCCTAGGCCGGCCGGCAGTGAGGGGGAGAAGAGGGCGGTCCGCTATATCCGGCAGCTTTTGGAGGACTATGGATATGAGGTTTCTTTGCAGGGATATACATACCGGGAGGACGGAGGAGATGAGAAGATTTCCGGCACCAATGTCATTGCAATCCGTCCGGCTCCCTCGCCTCATGGAGATATTTTGATTGTAGGCGCATGTCATGATACAGCTAAGAACAGTCCAGGAGCAGTAGCCGGAGCTTCGGGGGTGGCGGCTCTTTTGGAGACGGCCAGACTTCTTTCCCATATGCCAACGGATACGGAATTGCGTTTTATCAGTTTTTCTTCCCACGAAGACAGTCAGGCTGGCGCCCGGTATTATGTGTCTTCTTTGGCAGAAGAAGAGCGGCACCGGGTTGTTGGAACCATTATGTTAGGATCTTTGGGGTTTTCTGTGGACAGCAATGTTGTGATGGCCACAGAGGATGGAGAGCCTACCCTTTTGGGGGATACGATTTATGAAGCAAGTCGGGAGATTTTGCGGGAAAGCTGGTCTTATGAGCAGCGGGAAGAAGAGGAGCACAGCCGTTTTGTTCAGGGAAGGATTCCAGCGGTGACGGTGACGCAGAAGAGGGAAGCTTTCGAAGCAGGAACGCCGTTTGACCGGCCGGATTTGGTGGATTTGGAGCGGCTGACTGGGACGGTAAACGTTATCAGTCGGGCCATATCAGAAATCGCAAGTCCAGATACCCCGTCTATGCTTGCCAAGTCCCGTCATTACAACGATCTGCGGGAAAATTCCTATGTGCAGCATCCGGATGTTTTGATTCCCTTTGGGGAGACAGTCTTTCAGACCGAAAAGCGCCTAGGGGCAAATGGTTATCTGATTTCGCAGAATACGGATAATGAGGGAAATTCCATTGAAGTTTACCGGTATTACGTAAAATGGCTGAATGTGGACCAAACGCTGATTACGGATTACTACTATACCGGAAAAAAGCTGACGTTGGTCCGGGTAGACGCAGATGGGGCTGGAGTGGATTTTACGGACATGGAGGAGCGCCTGACGGATGTGTACGGGGAACCGGAAAAGGAGCCGGAAGGGCCAGCGGGCAGCGAACTTATATGGCAGGTTTCTCTTTGTCCCATGAGGATTGTCCTAAGTCCGGGAAGCCAGGGATATACCCTGGAATTTCAGGAAGGGGTCCGAATCTACAAAGACATTGACCGCTATGAAGTGACGGAAGGAACCGAATCAAATCCACAGCTGAATGTGGGGGCCAGGATTTTTACGGAATCAGAAGAACAAGATTTTAGAGTCCATGTGCTGATAAACCAAATCCGTCAGCTTCTTCCCTTAAAGGGGTCTTTTCGTGTTACAGAGGTGAGGCTTTATACCGATGGATTGGGGGAGACCACCGCTTTGCTAGAGACGGATTCTTCCCAAGGAGAGGAAGGAAACGCCCCGGCTTTTGTGTGGTCGGTGGATTTGGAAGATGCCGTTTTATTAGACGGAGAATGGAGGAATGAGACAGAGACCATTCGCCAGATTTTGCTGTTGTATGGTCAGATGCTGGAGCAGACTGAGCCTTACCGCTCTGCCTTTGAGGAAGTATTTGGGGAAAAGGAGGGAGAGGAATCGGTGTTGTTAGGTTTGGAGCCGGGAGAGATGACTAAACAGCTGCCAGATATGAAAGAAAGTTTTTTGTGGTTTGTTTTGGTTAACCCGCCGGATGTGGAGGGCGAATGGGGAGAGCGGATTCGGTTTTTCTATCAATATGAAGAGCTGACTGCATATCGGAACATGATACGGAACAACCTAATGTTAAAGTGAAAAGAACCATTCTGTCTGAAGGAATGAAATCTAAATTTGGAGGAAAAAGGGATGTTAGAAAAAATTGATTTGTCCAGAGCCGTGGAGAAGGAGGTTTACAAACAGGTTCAGGAGGAGGAAGGGACAAAGCTGGGCCAGCTGCAGCGTCGGTTAAAAGAAGCGGGGATTCCGGTGCTGATTTTGTTTGAAGGCATGGGAGCAGCCGGAAAGGGGACACAGATTAACCGGCTGATTCAGACTTTGGACCCAAGAGGGTTTGATGTGTATGCCAGTAACCGGCCTACTGAGGAAGAAAATCTGCGCCCATTTTTGTGGAAATTCTGGACTGTAACCCCGGAGAATGGACGGATTGCCATTTATGACAGAAGTTGGTATCGGAAAGTGCTCATTGACCGTTTTGACAAGATTACAAAGAAAAAAGAACTGCCTGAGGCATTTCGGGATATTTGCTGTTTTGAAAAGCAGCTTACTGACGGGGGTGCGGTGATTATCAAGCTGTTTTTGTATATTTCCAGGGAAGAACAGAAAAAGCGTTTTAAGAAGCTGGAAAAATCTGTGGAGACCAAGTGGCATGTAAGCCAAGGAGACTGGGAGCGGAACCGGCGGTATGACGAATATCTTCAGATCAATGAGGAGATGCTGGAGAGAACAGACTCGGAATATGCTCCCTGGACCATTATTGAGGCCACAGACCGGAATTATGCTTCCATGAAGATTTTAAAATCGGTTACAGAACAGCTGGAGCGTGCCTTGGAGGAGAAAGCAGGTAAAAAAGCCGTGCAGAAAGTAAGCTCCGGGATTTCTCTGGATGCAGGCAGCCGCTATCAGAACGGAGTTTTGTCCGGCGTGGACCTTTCCAAAGCTCTTACTCGTGAGGAATACAAAGAGAAGCTGGATAAGCTGCAAAAAAGGCTGGAAATCCTTCACAGTGACATTTACCGTCTTCGGATTCCGGTGGTTCTTGGTTTTGAGGGATGGGATGCAGGTGGAAAAGGGGGAGCCATCAAGCGTCTTACCAGCCATCTGGACCCAAGAGGATATCAGGTGTGTCCCACAGCGTCTCCCAATGATATTGAGAGAAAACATCATTATCTGTGGCGTTTCTGGAATAAGGTTCCAAAGGCAGGCCATGTGGCGATTTTTGACCGGACCTGGTATGGCCGGGTGATGGTGGAAAGAATTGAAGGCTTCTGCACAGAGGATGACTGGAAACGGGCATATCAGGAGATCAATGAGATGGAGGCTCACATGGCCAACGCTGGGGCAGTGGTGCTGAAATTCTGGCTCCATATTGACAAGGATGAACAGGAACGTCGGTTTAAGGAGCGCATGGAGATTCCGGAGAAACAGTGGAAGATCACAGACGAAGACTGGAGAAACCGGGAAAAATGGGATCAGTATGAGATTGCGGTCAACGAGATGTTAGTGCGTACTTCCACTACCTATGCCCCTTGGATTGTGGTGGAGGGAAATAATAAATATTATGCCAGAGTGAAGGTGTTAGAGACTGTGGTGGATGCTTTGGAAAAGAAGATTCAGCAGGTAAAGGAAAGCTGACTGTATGGGCAATGTGGTAATTGTCGGCGGCGGCGCGGCAGGCATGATGGCTGCTGTAGCCGCCGCCCGCTCCGGCCATCTGGTCCGGATTTATGAGAAAAATGAAAAACTGGGAAAGAAAATCTACATTACAGGCAAGGGCCGCTGTAACGTGACCAACGCCTGTGAGACAGAGGAATTGTTTGCCGGTATGGTGAGCAATCCCAAATTTCTGTACAGTGGGTTTTATGGATTTACCAGTCAGGATATGATGAGATTTTTGGAGGAAAATGGCTGTCCTGTGAAGGTGGAGCGGGGCAATCGGGTTTTTCCGGTGTCAGATAAATCTTCCGATGTGATTCGTGCAATTACAGGGCAACTGTCCAGACTGGGGGTGGAGATCTGCCTTGGGCAGGAGGTATCTGGCCTGATGGCAAGAGACGGACAGATCCAAGGGATAGGGCTGAAAAAAGGTGAGAGAAAAGTCCCGGCAGATGCAGTGATTGTGGCGTCTGGCGGGCTGTCTTACCCTTCCACCGGCTCTACTGGAGATGGGTATGAGTTTGCCCGGAGCGTGGGTCATAAGGTGACAGAGCTAAGTCCGGCATTGACGCCTCTTGAGGTGAGGGAACAGACGTTAGTCCAGGATTTGCAGGGGTTATCTCTGAAAAATGTCCGTGTCCAGATTTGGGATGGAAAAAAAATACGGTATGAGGCTTTTGGGGAAATGTTGTTTACCCATTTTGGAGTCAGCGGTCCGGTGATTTTGTCAGCCAGCAGCTATGTGGCAAAAGAGCTGAAAAAAAGGGCGATGGTTTTGACGGTGGATTTAAAGCCAGCTCTTGATCTGGAACAGCTGGATAGCCGGATTTTGCGGGACTTTGAGGGAATGAAGCAGAAGATGTTTAAAAATGCCCTGGGACTTTTGCTTCCTTCAAAGTTGATTCCGGTCATAGTAGGACAAAGCGAAATTCCTCCGGAAAAACCGGTCAATGCCATTTCCCGGAAAGAAAGGCGGCAGCTGGCAGAACGAATCAAGAATTTTCGTCTGACACTTACTGGGCTGCGGGGATACCGGGAAGCCATCATCACCCAGGGCGGGGTGTCGGTAAAGGAGATCAATCCCAAAACCATGGAGTCAAAGCTTATCCGGGGGTTGCATTTTGCCGGGGAAGTGTTGGATTTGGACGGGGTGACAGGGGGATATAATCTGCAGATTGCCTGGTCTACCGGGTATCTGGCGGGCAGATCCGTGTAGGAGCAATAGGGGAGGCGATGGAATATTTCGGGAATGGAAAGGAGTGTGAGGTAAATGAAGGAATCCGTTTCAAGCACAGAGAACAATTGGATAAAAAGGGATGAGGAAGGAATTTTTCGGATTGCAGTGGACGGGCCGGCGGGAGCTGGAAAAAGCACCATTGCCCGAATGGTGGCTCATCGTTTGGGATTTATTTATGTGGATACTGGGGCCATGTACCGGGCAGTTGCCTTGTTTTGTATCCAGAAGGGGATTCGTACGGAAGATAAGGAGGCAGTGGAACAGGCAGTGGGCGAGGCCCATATTACCATCTGCCATAAGAATGGCATGCAGCAGGTGTTGTTAAATGGACAAGATGTATCAGGGGAGATCCGCACCGAGGAAGTGGGAAATGCTGCCTCCGCGGTCAGCGCCTATCCGGCAGTACGCGCTCATCTTTTGAATTTACAGCGCAATCTGGCCAAGGAGCACAGCGTCATTATGGACGGAAGAGATATTGGCACCTGTGTGC
>ERZ808029.867-NODE-867-length-13210-cov-3.142846_pt1 | contig 13210 bp, 12 predicted proteins | sample MGYA00380185_ERZ808029 | MGnify/ENA primary metagenome ERZ808029 (study PRJEB31490, sample SAMN06133404) | mouse gut metagenome | isolation source: M2_3 | host: mice | place: China: Chengdu | collected 2015-05 ... | reverse complement strand
CGGCTACCGGAATAAAACTGAAAAATCAGCCATTTTGACAGGCGTGGAACCCGCCTGCTCTTGACATGCATCAGCATATGCTGTTATATATAAAGCAAGGGCTGGAAGCTCATTCGAGAGCCTTCAGCCCTGTCATTATCATAGAAGATCAGTATTTACAGACTTTTGTTCACACACTCGAAAAGCGATAGGGTGCACTATCCTCTTTGGCTGCCACGCGGCTTCTTATCAAGTTCTTACAAAATCATTTCCCATATGATTCCCGAGAGAAACGGTGTCACCAAAAACATCAGCAAAAACACCGCTCCAAACATAATTTCAAATTCCTTTTTCCCCTTCCCATTTTGGTTTTCCTCCGGCGGCATTTTGCTGCCCTTCTTACCAAAAGCGTCCAACAATAAAAACCCAAGCGCTGCTCCTGCCGTATTCATAACAAGATCGTCAATATCCGTCAGGCGAAATGTAAAAATCTGACTCACTTCAATGAAAAGCGACACGCCAAATCCCAAAAGGGCAATTCCCCGCAGGCTGCGAAATTTCTCCCAAAGTATTGGCGCTATCATACCCAAAGGCACAAACAGCACGACATTCAATAGACAATTCCGCACATAAGAAAGAGGACTATTTACAATGTCGGTAAACGGCAGGAAATGAAAGTTTGGTTCAAAAACAAGCGAACATATATCCGGTATTCCTGTCACAGAAAAAACGGCTGCCAAATACAGTCCGATGCCTAATAGAAGACACACCCGCAGCTTATTTTCCCGCCGTAAGTCTCTGCCTCGAACGACCAAAAATACCGGGACAAAAATCACCCCCACGCAGACCATATCAATAAAAATTGCCAGCAGACGATACATTTCCATTTCCTCCCCACAAGCTTTTCTCCGATTATACCAAAAAAGTCTTAACATGACAGTGACCGCCACATTAAGACTTTCTGAATAATCTATGAAACTCTATTTTCTATTCAGATGCTTCATATCCTTTAAGATATCAAAGCAGTCAAAGGTCCTGAAATAATCCTCCGGTGTCTCCGCGCGGCGGATAAGATGTGTCGAACCGTCCTCCTTCAACAATACCTCGGCAGAACGCAGCTTTCCGTTGTAATTGTAACCCATGGAGAAACCGTGCGCTCCCGTGTCATGGATGACGAGCAGGTCGCCCATCTCAATTTCCGGCAGTATACGGTCAATCGCGAATTTATCGCAGTTCTCACAGAGTGATCCCGTCACATCATACTTGTGGTCGCACGGCGCATCCTCTTTTCCCATCACCGTAATGTGATGATAAGCGCCGTAGATTGCCGGACGCATCAGGTTGACCGCGCACGCATCCACGCCGATATACTCCTTGTGCGTGTGCTTCTCGTGAATTGCAGTCGTCACAAGATGACCGTACGGACCTAACATAAAACGTCCCATCTCCGTATAGATCGATACGTCGCCCATCCCGGCGGGGACAAGAATCTCCTCGAACGCTTCCCGCACGCCCTCTCCGATCACACGGATATCGTTCGGGGTCTGATCCGGCGTATAAGGAATACCGACGCCGCCCGAGAGGTTGATAAAACGGATGTCGCAGCCTGTCTTCTCCTTAAGCTCCACCACAAGCTCAAAGAGCTGTCTCGCAAGCTTCGGATAATACTCGTTCGTGACCGTGTTGCTCGCAAGAAACGCGTGCACGCCGAAATACTTCGCGCCCTTTTCCTTTAAGATCTTAAAGCCTTCGATGATCTGCTCATGCGTAAATCCGTATTTCGCGTCTCCCGGGTTATCCATAATGCCGTTGCTCATCTTGAACACGCCGCCCGGATTGTAGCGGCAACTGATTGTCTCCGGTATTTTACCGATCGTCTTTTCCAGAAAATCGATATGCGTAAAATCATCCAGATTAATGATCGCACCAAGCTCATTCGCGAACGCAAACTCCTCCGCAGGCGTATCGTTCGAGGAAAACATAATATGATTTCCGTCAAACCCCTGCGAATCGGCCAACATCAGCTCCGTTAAGGACGCGCAATCGCAGCCGCAGTCATATTCCTTTAAAATATCAAGGATGTACGGATTCGGCGTCGCCTTTACCGCAAAATACTCGCGGAAGCCCGGATTCCACGCAAATGCTTCCTTTACCGCCTTTGCATTCTCACGGATGCCTTTTTCATCGTAAAGGTGGAACGGGGTCGGGTATTCCTTTACGATTTCCTCAAGCTGTTCTTTGGTTACAAACGGTTTCTTCTTCATTTTCATTTCCTCCTAAACAAATCAAAATACTACCTGTATCAAAAACATATAAAGTACCGTGCCTGCACCGATACTGAGCAGATTATTGCGCTTCCACACATGAAGCAGGATTACTGCCGCAACGGCGATAAGCTCCGGCAGACCAAACGGCGCCGCAAGCACGTTGACCGACTTCAGGCAATAGATTACCAGCATTCCGATGACCGCAGGCGGTAATACTTTGCCAAGGTACTGTATCATCGGAGGTATCTCCTTCCCCTTCGGGAAAAACAAAAAGGGAATCAGCCTTGTAAAAAATACGGTGCCGCCCACCGCCGCTATAATCGCAAGCGACCTTCCCACACTAACCGGCATTCTGATTCACCTCCCGCTCATTTCCGTTTTCCGCCCCGGAACCTACAAATCCGATATTTCCCGATTCGCTATTCTTTGACCCGTAACTCACAAATCCGACATTTTCCGGTTCGCCATTCTCCGACCCGGCAATTTTCCTGGCATCGTTCTCCGGTTTGACCTTCCCGCCTACACACTGTGCGTCCGACTGCGCCATCAGGACGCGCTTTCCGGCGAGCAGAATCGCCATAATACAGATCATTGTCGGCAGGATAAAATTATCCGCCCCGAAAATAATAAGACAAAGCAGTCCGCAAAACAATCCTATGATAACACTCCCACGGTTCTGCCGCTCCATCCACTGCTCCGTCATGATAACTACAAACAGCGCTGTCATTGCGAAATCGATTCCCTCCGTGGAAAACGGCAGAACGTTTCCAAGCAGCGCGCCGATTCCCGACCCGATGATCCAATAAGACTGGTCGAGCAGAGCGATCGCAAAGAGAAATTGATCTTCCCGCACATCCGGCGGCACCTTTGTCACAAAAAAGAGGGAATACGTCTCATCCGTCAGGGAAAAAATCATGTAAAGCCGCTTTTTCCCCATTTTGCTGAAACGTTCAAGCAGCGACAGACCGTAAAAAATATGGCGGATATTCAGCATGAATTCCATAAAAATAACATGCAAGAGGCTCACACCGGGAGCAAAGAAATTGACTGCAAGATACTGTCCGCTTCCCGCATAAATCAAGAGACTCATAAGCATTGCCCACAGAAAATTGTATCCCTTTTCCTGTATCATCACCCCGAATGCCATCCCGATAAAAAGATATCCGGTGAGCACAGGTATCGTATATGGAAACGCTGCACGAAACGCGCGTATGCGGTTTCCTTTTTTTTCATCCTGTATTGTTTTCATTTTATTCTTTCCTATTTCTACAAATTATGCTATACTTTTACTGGTTGTATGTACGATTTTCAAGCTATTTCGCTATGAAGGAGTCACAAATGAGCATTACGATTTTGAACTATCATGATCAGGCACTGATCGATCAGATAAACGCGCAGGCTGCCGAACGCGCGGCTGCAAAGAAAGCTTCCAGCGCTGCGGACAGTGATTTCTCTTCCACACTGGATGAGGCATCCCGGACCTACGCATCGGAAAACCTTACACTCACTGACTGTTCCGCAGATTTAAACAGTATCTTTGAGGAGGCGGCTTCCACCTTCGGCGTCTCCGTGAACCTCCTTAAGTCTATCGCACGCGCCGAGTCGAATTTCAATCCGAACGCGGTAAGCCACGCGGGCGCGGTCGGCATCATGCAGCTTATGCCTGCGACCGCCGCTTCTCTCGGTGTTTCCAATTCCTACGACCCAAGGGAAAATATCATGGGCGGCGCGAAACTGATTTCCCAGCTCTTAAGCAAATATAACGGCAATACTTCTCTCGCTCTCGCCGCCTATAACGCAGGCAGCGGCAACGTGGACAAGTACGGAGGCATTCCGCCTTTTACCGAGACGCAGAACTATGTCAAGAAGGTTCTCTCCTATATGAATGCTGAGGTAAAGAACTCCGTATCCGATACGATCTCGAACTTCCTCGCGTCCAACAATGTGAGCAGCGAGACGGTCGATCTGCTTGTCTCTCTTATCAATCTTGTGAAAGATGAGACAACTTCTTCCGATGCGGCTGCCACCCAGACACAGAACACCATGACCGCCACCGTCGTTGACGGTTCCCATATTGTAAATCCTGCAGGAACATCCGCTTCCGGCACCGGCAATACAGGAAACGCAGATTCCGGTTCGGCTGATCTTTCCGGCAATGTCTTGAATACGCCTTCCACGGATGCAGGCACGATTTCTTCGGATGCGCCGGCTAATGACACGACAGACGGCACGGCGTCAACGCCTTCCGCCGACACAGGTACGGATTCTTCCGACAGCTCACAGGCTTCAACAGATTCCGCAAACAACTCCAAAACCCCGACTGATTCTGTGAACGATTCCGGAGCCTCAACTGATTCCACAAGCAATTCCGGAGCCTCGACTGATTCCGCAAGCAACTCCGAAACCTCGACCGACACTACAGGCAGCACAACGGCTCCGACGAACTCCGCTGGCAATTCCGGGGATTCGACAGGCTCCGTGACAAACGCTCCGACGGATTCCGATGCAGGCACAGACACGGTTACGGATTCTTCCGGCAGCGCTCCGACGGATTCCACAGGCAGTATACCGACAGATTCCACGGATAACTCCGAAGCTCCTGCGACAGATTCTACGGATAATTCCGAGGTTCCTGCGACGGATTCTACGGATAACTCCGAAGTTCCCACAGATTCCACAGACAATGCCGTTGCTTAAGCAGCAGAGGCTTTTATCTTAAAAGACATACTAAGCGTTTTCCATGCCCGGGATTTCCCGGGCTTTTTTCTGCCCGTCTCCCTATTCTGCAATAGCTTCAATCTGCGTTTCAAGATATACGTTGAACTCCTGCATGAATTTATATACCGTCTCCACTTCCTCCGAAGAATACCGCGACAGAAATTCCATATCTCGCTTCTCCCAGCGCTTATGGCGCTTCTCATGCTCGTCAAAGAGAAGCTGCCCCTGTCCGGTCAGACGAAAATAGATTTCTTTCTTGTTCGTCTCTAACGTATACTTTTCGATCAGACCTTTCGCAAGCAGCTTTTTCGTCATCTTGCTGATCGCCCCGCGGGTCATCCCCATGTGCTCCGCCACCTTCGTGACATTGGGCAGTTCCAGTCTTCCGATATAATCGATGCAGTGCGTCTCCGAATAGCCATATTCATCCAGGCACTGGTTCTCCGTCAATTTGGAAAGCATGTCCTGCCGCTCCAGCATCAGGGAAATTTCCTTTAATAACTGTTCCTGCCGTCTCATCCTGTCCCTTCCTTCTTACATCCTCATTTTTTCGGACATATCTAATGTACTCTATTTTTGTTTCCCTGTCAACAATATTTAAAACGAAATCGGAAATGCCTTAGCGATTGCACCGTAGCACTCCGGTCTGCGGTCCCGGAACAATCCCCACTCGAGCCTCTTTGCGGCAAGCTTTGTAAGATCATATTCCTGCACAAGAATCTCCTCTTCCTCTCTTCCTGCACCCAAAAGCAGTTCACCCGTCTCATCCGTCAGAAAGGAAGAACCGTAAAAATTCAGCGCCGACTTCTGACCGCCATTCTCCTCACATGGTTCTACCGTCTCCGTTCCGATCCGGTTCGCGGCGATCACCGGCATCAGATTCGCGGCGGCATGTCCCTGCATACAGCGTCTCCAATGAGGCATACTGTCGCACTCCAAAATCGGCTCGGAACCGATTGCCGTCGGATAAAGCAAAAGTTCCGCCCCCTTTAACGCCATGCACCGCGCCGTCTCCGGGAACCACTGATCCCAGCAGATACCGACGCCGATCGTACCGTATTTCGTCTGAAATACCTGAAACCCGGTATCTCCCGGCATAAAATAAAATTTCTCCTGATAATAGTGATCGTCCGGAATATGCGTCTTGCGGTATACCCCGAGCAGACTGCCGTCCGCGTCAATGCAGGCGACGGAATTGTACAGATGATTGATCTCCCGCTCATAAAAGCTGATCGGAAGAACGACGCCAAGCTCCTTTGCAAGCCGCATTCCCATCTGCACCGCCTCATTTTCGAGCACGGGCTTCGCGTAATGATAGAATCCATACTGACGCTGCTGGCAAAAATATTCCCGTTCAAAAAGTTCCGGGAGCAGGATGATGTCCGCGCCCTCCGACGCCGCTTTGCGCACCTTCGCTTCCGCATTTTTTAAATTTTCTTCCGGTGACTTTACACAACGCATCTGAATTGCCGCTACTTTTATACTGCTCATTCTCTTCCTCCCTGTCTCTCATGCTCCTGTTATCCCGGCTTTGCCGCGCTTCATTGCCCTGCGGCTTCCCCGCGTGTCATTGCGCTGCTGCTTTCCGCGCTTCATTGCCCTGCGGCTTTCCCGCCGGAATCTGCTGCGTAATGCAGTGGATATTCCCGCCGCCGACCAAAATATCCCGCGCCGCGACCGGAACGACCTTCCGCCCGGGATTCCACTGCTCCATCAGAGCGACCGCACGTCTGTCGCTCTCCTCGTTCTCTCCGCCAAACACGGGCATGACTACCGCGTTGTTGGAAAAATAGAAATTGACATAAGACGCGGCAAGACGCTCTCCTGCCTCGCGCACATCCTCGCCTTCCTCAAAACGATATCCTTTAAGTTCTTCATCTGTAATACAAATTGGGACATCCGGGATCGGAAGCTTATGCACCACAAGCTTTCGTCCCCTCGCATCAGTCTCTCGCGCCAGATAATCCAGACATGCCGCAGAAAGCGGGTACTGCGGATCATCTTCATTGTCCGTCCACGCCAATACCACCTCTCCCGGCCGCAGGAAAGCACACACGTTATCCACGTGTTCATTCGTCTCATCCTGATAGATTCCACCCGGAAGCCACAGAACCTTCTTTGCCCCCAGATACCGCTTTAGCCGCTCCTCAATCTGCTCCTTTGTCAGAGACGGATTCCTTCCCGCACTGAGCAGACACGCTGCCGTCACCAGAACCGTCCCCTCACCGTCGCTGTGAACGGAACCGCCTTCCAGCACGAACGGCGCGGCATCATATACCTCATAACCATATTTTTCGCAGAAGTACTTCGCGAACGCATTATCCTTCTCCCACGACGCATAAAGCCCGTCCACCGCACCGCCCCATGCGTTGAATTCCCAGTTCACTGCCCGCACCAACCGTGCGGATTTATCAGGCGACGCCGCATCTTCCCCGCGCAGCGGCGTATTTCCCTTCGGAGCATCCTCCCGCCGCGACTGCTTCACAACAAATGTCGGTGCAATATCCCTCGCCCACGCATCGTCCGTCTCTGCGGTAAAGATTTCCACATTCCTGCGCCAAAGTGATCCGGTATGCCTGATCTCACCATCTGGCACACCGTCCGTGTCCGCCGCTTCCTTCGCGCTCACTGCCGGATGATTGTTTTCCTCTTTGTCCTTACTATCCGCCGTCTCATCCCAGACAAATGTTCCTTCCCGCTCTCCCGGTTTTGTTTTGCCCTCAAATATAGTTTCAAGTGCCGATGCAAGGCAGCTTTTTCCTGCCGCAACGTAGACCTTCTCGCTCTTTGCAATCGCCGCGATCACGTCGGCAAATGCCCGGCGCGCCGCCCCTGCCCCATAAATCCATGAACCCGGACGATCCGGCCAGATCATAATACAGCCCGCATGCGGCTCGAACTCCCCCGGCATAAAAAAACCGTCCGCTGCCGGAATTCCGGCAGCCACGGATGCGTCCTTTGCTATGTCATTATTATTAATTTCTGATTTAAGATAATCGCCCTTTAAAATCTTCATATCCGAATTCCTTTACCATATGCAGCGTTCCGTCCTCTGTGAGCAGCATAATACCCGGAAGGGGAATCCCGTTAAAGGTATTATTCTTCACCATCGAATAGATCGCCATATCCTCAAATACCAGACGGTCGCCGATGTGAACCTCCCGCTCAAAGCTGTAATCACCGATCACGTCCCCCGCAAGACAAGTCAACGAAGAAAGACGATAGGTATACGGCTTTTCCCCCGCCGGATAACCGCCGCGAAGCGGCGGACGATACGGCATTTCAAGCACATCCGGCATATGGCACGCCGCCGATGCATCGAGAATCAGAATATCCGTCCCGTTGTGGACGATATCACAGACCTCTGTCACCAGATATCCGGCATTCAGCGCAATCGCCTCTCCCGGCTCTAAGTAGACCTCAAGCTGATATGTATCACGGACATAACAGATCAGCTCCTTTAACCGGTCTATCTGATAGCCCGGACGCGTAATATGATGGCCGCCGCCCATATTCAACCACTTTACTTTTCCTAAATACAGTTTAAACTTTTCTTCAAACGCAGAAAAAGTCGTCAAAAGGTCATCCGCGTCCTGCTCGCAGAGCGTGTGAAAATGAAGCCCCTCGATATCTGCCGGAAGCTCGAACGCACCGTCCGTTCCTCTCTCCATGCCGAGTGCCGCCAGTCCCTTTTCAAATTCCGCAAAAGTCACTCCGAGTCTTGAACCGGGCGCGCACGGATCGTAAATGGAATGTCCCTCCTGCGTGGAACATTCGGGATTAATGCGGATGCCGACGCTGACCTTTGCGCCTGCCCCGGCGTCCTTTCCTGGTGCACTGCCGCGCTCCGATATGCGAACCGGCTCCGCCCCGCTGTTCCATGCCGCAACTGTCTTCCTGTGCTTTTCATACTGCGCAAAGGAGTTAAAAATAATATGGTCGCAGAGCTTCACCAGCTCCGCCATATCTTTTTCCTTGTACGCAGGCGCAAAGACATGATTCTCCTTCCCCATCTCCTCATGCCCAAGTCTCGCCTCAAAGAGTCCGCTCGCCGTCGTGCCGCTGATATAGTTCCCGATCAGCGGATAGAGCGCATACATGGAGAACGCTTTCTGCGCCAGAAGAATGTGACATCCGGTATCCTGCTCCAGTTGCCGTAAAATCATTAAATTTTCTTTTAACTTTTTCTCATCCACAATATAGCATGGCGTCGGAAATTCGTTCCAATCCATTTGATCGCGCTCTCCTTCTGGCGTTTTCCCTCTACAGTGCTTCCTTCTGCCTACTTACCGATATCCATACCGCGGCATACGCCGCAGCAGATATCATAAATTATGTCTACTCCACAATCTGCGGATTCTCGTCCACCACCCACGGCAGCCCGTACTGATTTAACATATCCATGAACGGGTCGGGATCGAACTCCTCGATATTGAATACGCCGTCCTTATCCCACACCTTGTCCACCACAAGCGCCGCGCCGATCATCGCCGGAACTCCCGTCGTGTAGGAAATCGCCTGCGAACCGACCTCCTTGTAGCACTCCTGATGGTCGCAGACATTATAAATATAAATCGTCTTCTCTTTCCCATCCTTCTTTCCGGTAAAGATGCATCCGATATTCGTCTTGCCGACGGTACGCGGACCCAAGGATGCCGGATCCGGCAGAAGCGCCTTTAAGAACTGAATCGGCACGATTTCCCTGCCCTCATACAGAATTGGGGACGTCTGGAGCATTCCCACATTTTCCAGACATTTCATATGCGTCAGATAGCTCTGTCCAAAGGTCATAAAGAAGCGAATCCGTTTCACACCCGGCACATTCTTTGCCAGAGATTCAATTTCTTCATGATGAAGCAGATACATATCCTTTTCGCCCACCTGCGGAAAATTATATTCTCTTTTAATTTCCATTGGTTCTGTCTCTACCCAATGACCGTTCTCCCAGTAAGAACCATTCGCGGAAACCTCACGCAGATTGATTTCCGGATTGAAATTCGTCGCAAACGGATAGCCATGATCGCCGCCGTTGCAGTCTAATATATCAATGTACTCGATCTCATCAAAGTAATGCTTCAGTGCATATGCGGTAAATACGCTCGTGACGCCCGGATCAAAGCCGCTGCCGAGCAGCGCCGTAATTTTCGCCTCCCTGAACCGCTCCTGATATGCCCACTGCCAGGAGTAATCAAAATATGCCGTAAATCCTGCTTCCTTACAGCGCTTCTCGTAAATCTCGCGCCACTTCGGATCGTCGGTATCCTCCGGCTCATAGTTTGCCGTGTCGATATAGTCTACTTTACAGGCAAGACAGGCGTCCATGATTGTTAGATCCTGATATGGCAGCGCGACATTGAGCACGGCATCCGGCTTATAATCCTGAATCAGTGCGATCAGTTCATCCACATTGTCCGCATCCACCTTCGCCGTTGTAATCACCGTGTCGGTCGTTCCTGATAGCTTCTCCTTTAATGCATCGCATTTCTCCTTTGTGCGGCTCGCAATACAGATCTCCGAAAATGTGCCGCTGTTCTGACAGCATTTGTGAATCGCGACCCCAGCCACGCCTCCGCACCCGATAATCAATAGTCTTCCCATTTTCTCTTCCTCCATTTTATTATATCATCTTTCAACTTCTTACTTTCTATTATTTTTCCAATCTCTACTTTTTTTCTTTCTGCTGTTTCTTTTTCCCGCCTTTACTTTTTACCCCCGGTTGTTTCTTTTTCCCACCTTTACATTTTTACTCTTTTAACTCCCGCATTTCTTTTGCCCGTCTTTACTCTTTAACTTTCCGGTCCTCTTCCTCTTCCAGCATATCCTCCACATACTTCGGCAGCATGAACGCCCCTTTATGCAGATTCGTCGTATAATACCATGTCTTGATGCCTCTCGCCTTCCAACGTGCGGCGTCCAGATCGGTCAGCGGATGATATTTCTTCGATGCAAATCCAAACAGCCAGTAACCCGATGAACAGGTCGGAATATGCGCCTGATAGACGCGGCTGATCGGGAAGCTGTGGCTCGCCTTGCGGTGCATCACGCGGCAGGACTCCTCGTCTTCGTCATAGAACGGGCTTCCGTGCTGATAGACCATGATTCCCTCATCATTCAGCGCACGGTAACAGTTCCCGTAGAATTCCTTGGTAAATAGTCCCGCGGTATGCCCAAGCGGGTCGATCGCATCGTTGATGATCAAATCGTATTCCTCATGCTTCGTGCGGAGAAACCGAAGTCCGTCCTCGTAATAAATCTGCACCCGCTTATCCTCGAGCCCGCACGCATTGTCCGGGAAAAATTCCCTGCAGACGTCAACAAACGTCCGATCCGGCTCGACCACATCAATCTGCTCAATCTCCCCGTAATAGGACAGCTCTCTTGCCACACCCCCGTCGCCTCCGCCGATGACTAAGACCTTTCTCACATGCGGATGCACCGCCATCGGCACATGAACGATCATCTCATCGTAGACGAACTCATCCTTTTCCGAAAAAACGATGCTTCCGTCCGAGCTTAAGAAACGCCCGAACTCTTTCGAGTCGAACACATCGATCCTCTGGAAATCCGTCTGCTCCCCGAAAAGCTGCTTCTCCACCTTGACCGAGACCTTTACCTGATCTGTCTGATAATCTGAAAACCAAAGTTCCACTGGCTGCTACCTCTTTCTTTTTATTTCCACACCTGACGCTCATCCACAAGCACATTCAGATATTCCACGTTCGGATCCTCTGTTCCCTGCATGGAGCATCCCTTCTCCTTCGCATAGATAATATATTCGATAATCTCCCGCGTAATCATCTCGCCCGGCGCAAGAATCGGAATTCCCGGAGGATAGCACATGACAAACTCCCCGCAGATTTTCCCTGCCGTCCTGCGGATCGGCATACAATTCTTTTCCGAATAAAACGCCGTCTGCGGTGACACGAGGACTGTTGGATTAATATATTCTGTATTTAACATTTGAGCAGGATCTTTCGAATACAGACGCTTCACATCCGAAAGTGCCCCCACAAGCCGTTCTATGTCCTGTATGCGGTCGCCGATTGAGATGTAGGCGAGAATATTGGCAATATCGCCAAGCTCGATCTGAATATCGTACTCGTCGCGCAGAAGGTCGTAGACCTCAATGCCTGCAAGCCCGATATCCCTTGTGTATACCGACAGCTTCGTCACGTCAAAATCGTAGACGCTTCCGCCGTTCACCAGATCCTTGCCGTACGCGTAATATCCGCCGATCGCATTGATCTCCTCACGCGCGTACTCCGCCATCTGCGCCACCTTAGCAAACGACTCCCGCCCGCGCAGCGCAAGATTTCTCCTTGAGATATCAAGACTTGACATCAGAAGATACGATGCGCTTGTCGTCTGCATAAGATTGATGATCTGGCTCACATACTCCCAGTTGACATTCTTTCCCGTAAGAAGCAGTGAACTCTGCGTCAGACTTCCGCCTGATTTGTGCATAGAGACAGACGCCATATCCGCTCCCGCATCCATCGCACAGACCGGAAGATTTTCTCCGAAGTAAAGATGTGTCCCGTGCGCCTCATCCACAAGCACCAACATCTCATGCTCATGCGCCAGCTTTACGATAGAGTGCAGATCGGAACAGATTCCATAGTACGTCGGATTATTGACCAACACCGCCACCGCTCCCGGATTGTCGAGAATCGCCCGCTCCACCTCCGAAATCTCCATACCAAGCGAAATTCCAAGCTTCTTATCCACCTCGGGATTCACATAGACCGGAATCGCACCGCAGAGTACCAGCGCATTGATGACGCTCTTGTGCACATTTCGCGGCAGAATGATCTTATCCCCCGCACGGCAGACCGAGAGCACCATGCTCTGTACAGAGGACGTCGTGCCTCCCACCATAAAAAAGGCATGCTCCGCGCGAAATGCTTCCGCCGCAAGCTCCTCCGCCTCCTTGATGACCGATACCGGATGGCACAGGTTGTCGAGCGGTTTCATGGAATTGACGTCCAGACTGACGCACTTCTCCCCGAGAAGCTCCACCAGTTCAGGGTTCCCCCGCCCTCTCTTGTGCCCCGGCACATCAAACGGAACGACTCTCCGCTTTTTTAACTTTTCCAGCGCCTCATAGACCGGAGCGCGCATCTGGGATCTTGATTCCATGAGATCTTCATCCTTTCCCCTGCTTATTCGCATAAAAAAGTGTGCTGAGCACACTCTCAGCTCCCCTGCCCCTCAATCTTGAGGGGTGGGGTTTTTCTTTGCCTTTA
>ERZ808029.860-NODE-860-length-13309-cov-4.191203_pt1 | contig 13309 bp, 10 predicted proteins | sample MGYA00380185_ERZ808029 | MGnify/ENA primary metagenome ERZ808029 (study PRJEB31490, sample SAMN06133404) | mouse gut metagenome | isolation source: M2_3 | host: mice | place: China: Chengdu | collected 2015-05 ... | reverse complement strand
AAGACCTCCTGGTAACCCAGCTTCTGTCCGGCGTGCCATGCATGCTGATTGACGGATATGAGCAGGCATTCACCATAGACTGCCGCACATACCCGGCCAGAGGCGTCAGCGAACCGGAAAAGGATAAAGTGCTGAGAGGATCCAGGGACGGTTTCGTCGAGACTCTGGTTTTTAATACGACGCTGATCCGCCGTCGTATCCGCGATCCGAAAATGCGGGTCGAGATTATGAATGCAGGAGAAAGCTCCCACACCGATATTGCCATCTGCTATATGGACGGAAGAGTTGACGAGGATCTTCTGGCTAAAATAAAAGGCAGAATTGAGAAACTCCATGTGGATGCCCTTACCATGAATCAGGAAAGCCTGGCGGAGTGCATTTATCCGCATAAATGGTACAATCCTTTTCCAAAGTTCCGTTTTTCCGAGAGGCCGGATACTGCGGCTGCATCAATCCTGGAAGGCAATATCATTATACTCGTGGATAACTCCCCCTCCGCAATGATACTACCGTCATCCATCTTTGACATTATTGAGGAAGCAGACGACTATTACTTTCCGCCTATTACGGGAACTTATCTGAGGCTGTCCAGAATGCTGATATTCTTTCTGACGCTGTTTCTGACGCCTCTGTGGCTGCTCTTTATGCAGAATCCGGGCTGGATTCCCGAATGGCTTGCCTTTATCCAGGTCACCGACGATGTCCATGTGGCCCTGATATTCCAGCTCCTGATTCTGGAGTTTGCCATCGACGGCCTGCGTCTGGCTGCGGTCAACACCCCCAGTATGCTGACAACGCCTCTGAGTGTCATCGCCGGTATCGTCCTCGGCGAATATTCGGTTAAATCGGGCTGGTTCAACAGTGAAACCATGCTCTATATGGCTTTTGTCACCATTGCAAACTATTCCCAGACAAGCTTTGAGCTGGGATATGCCTTAAAGTTCATGAGGGTGATGCTCCTTTTGCTGACCGCTTTCTTCAATCTTTGGGGCTTTATCGCAGGAACCGTTATCAGTGTCCTGTGCCTCATATTCAACAAGACGATTGCCGGAAAAAGCTATATCTATCCACTGGTTCCATTTAGCTTCAGTGAATTAAAAAAGCGGCTTGTGCGCAACCGGCTTCCCCATGAGGAAAAAAGAGGTTCATGATTCCACTCTCTTTGCCACCACAAAGAATCTCCCGTCTTTCTGGGTATACTCACAGGTGGTAAGCGTGATAAGCCGGTCGGGCCAGACAGCCTCCGCTCCGGTATCATAAAAACGGTGAATTTTCAAGTAATTCATCAGTTTTTCATATTGCTCCTCATCTTTTGCCAGCAGCATGGTCTTAAAGTCTTCATCCAGCCGGGAAGCCGGCTGCTTGAAGGCTGCGATCACCTGGTAGGTTCCTGTTTCTGCCAGCGTATCAAATTTAACATAGGGATGGGCTTCCTGGAATTCACGGCTGTTGTATTTTTCGATTTCGGCAAACATATCCCCGTTTTTCATATGATGGCCATAAATCAGAATGTTTGGTGTAGATTGATCCACCCGGCAGTCCCCGTCTATGAAAATCATTCCATAGGAGGATTTCTCTTTGTCAAAATTCCGGTTGATATAAAATTCCGGTTCGTCTGGGGTATACATGACCGGATAGTCCACCTTCGTGCCTTCGATACGAATCCATCCCTGCATATCCGGATTCTGGCGGTTCAGAGCCTCGTACTGTGCCAGTCTCAGACGATTCTGCCGTTCCTTTTCTTCCGCCGCATCGAGGCCTGAATATTCTTCCGTTTCATAAACGGCAGAGTCCATCACCCGGTAGACATCTTCAAGGGCTTCCTGGCCCTTTCTGTAATCCAGCTCCTTTTTTACCAGCTTATACCCGAGAAACAGTGCCGCCGCTATCCCAAGCAGGGCAATCAGAGTAAACACGTGTTGCATAAATTTTCTGCCCATCACTTTCTACCTCCCAATTTAAGAAAGAATCTCGCCCGCGGGATTCTACGCCTGCGGCGGGTCGCTTCGGCGACATTATTCCCTACCGCCGCAGTGCGATCCTCCGCGGAGCGGTTTTTATTTAACAGGAGAACTTTCCTGTTAAATAAAAAGAGCAGCGGTTCTTATCCCCCGCTGCTCTTCAATTAAAACTGCTTTGTATTTAAAAATTATTGCTTTTGAACACTGTAACGTTTTTTCATATAGAGTGCGCCGGCTGCAATCAGCAGGGCCAGCAGAATACCGAATATGTATCCGCTGATGCCGGTATCGCCCATCCTCGGGATATTAGCCAGAGGAACTCCGGAATCCAGGATGACGATACTGCCGTCTTCTCCGGTCCAGGGTGAAAGCGGAACTTCCGAATCAATAATCTCTGTCACACTGCCCGGTCCATTGTTGGAGTTTCCTCCGCCGGACGGGCCGCCTCCTCCGCTTCCTCCGCCTCCTCCGCCGCCGGAGGGTGTGGTTCCCTCAACACAGAAGACCCAGTCTACCGCGTCAAAGGTATCAATGAAATCATTGTCAAAGGTCGGGCCGGGAAGCTTCAGTGTAATCACCATATTCTTCTGTGTACCTGCCGCAAAGCTTCCGAGAGCAATGCCGTAATTGCCGGCTGTCATCGACTCGTAACCCGCCTTTGGCTTCACTCCGTCGGCGCTTCCCTCATAGATAACCTTATCGTCGAGCTTCAGCGTCATCTCTATCTGATCCAGGATATCGTTACGGAAGGTCTTGCCGTCGGCGGACGCCGTACTCTTATCCCTGACCGCGGTCGTTCCGTCGGCACTGGTAAAGTCAGCATATGCCTTCAGGTAAATGGTAACAGCCCGGCTGCTCTTATTGGAGAGCGCCACCTGATTGTCTATCGTATCACCCGGCATCAGCTCCTTCATGTTGGTGAAGAGATCCTTATCCTGGTATCCGACCACGACATCGGTATCGCCGGCGTATCTGCCACTGCCATTTACATCAACTGAGTCTGCAGCGAGTGCAGTCATGCTGCTCATTCCCACGAATGCCGCCGCCCAGAAGCCCGCCATTATCCGTTTTAATAGATTTCTTTTCATAGCATCAAACCTCTCTCGCTGCTAATCATGGTTATTTGGTTTTCAGGCGCTCCCCCTAACAGAGGGATTCCTGACCTGAAATAGCTTTTATTGTGATTAAACGAAGAGTATTATTCCTCGGTCTCAACGTCATAACTGATGATATTACCACTGCCCAACTCGAATGCCGCTTTGCAGCTTGTTACATTATCGCCAAGATTATCAGACTGTATAGCTTCCGCGTCCAAACGAACTGTGATTTCCTTATCAGCAAAATTCTCGTTATTTGCTTTAGCCGGGTCGATTGTGATATCCGTCATAATCTTCTCTGTCCAATTGCCCGGTGTGACAATATCTTTATAATAGTAATATCCGTCGTCACCCTCTTCCCAGTTTGAATTTCTACCAATTATATCCATATACTCAGGCTTGCTAATTTCATTCTCACCCTCAAGAAATACAATCTTAGCTCGAATATATGCAGCATTTTTACCTTCATTCTTAATACGAGCCTCTTTATCTAAATTCTGTCCAGGTGTAACCGGAGTTTCTGTTCCAAACTGTATACCGGTATATTTGTCGGTAATCTTCTTCTCAACATTCCCGTCACCTTCAAACCATGCAATATCTACATTGCCGGTTGTTACTACGTTCGTTGCCGTCTCAGTATCTGTAAACCATGCCAGGGTTCCTCCAACTGCCAAAGTACCAACTAATGCCGCTGCTGCTAAGGAAAGGACTAATTTTTTCTTCATTTTTTATACCTCCGAATTTTTCATTTAATATTTTCACAATTCTTTTATAAGCTTCTTCTTTATCTGTTATTACTTTGTCATCGCCTTCCATGCATCTTCCTCAGTTAAGTTGGCAGCCTGGATTGCCTCTGCATCTACCTTGATATTGAAAGAATTATTTGCAAAAACATTATCCCATTCTTCGCCCGGAATCTGAATGTCTGTAAACACGGTGAAAAGTACATCCTCGCCATTGGTCATGATGTTATTGGAGGCACTGTTTTTATAATATACGGTTGTGCTGTATGAGCCATCCTCATTCTTGGTCCATTTCGCATTTTCGTCGAGGCCTGCAAATTTAATATCGTTTTCCGCTTTCTCATCTCCAAAGGTAGCCATAACTGCCTCGTCTCCGCTTACTGTAATAACGGCTCTGACGTATGCGTCATTCCCATTATTTTTAATTGTAACTGTTTTCTGGAATTTGTCGCCCGGCATAACGTCCGTATATTCTAAACCGCCGTCTATGATTGCGCCGTCTTCTCCGCCGGCTTCGCTAAGCGTAATATCCACATTTCCCATCGTTACTACATTTGTTGCCGTCTCTGTGTCCGTAAACCAAGCCAGAGTTCCACCTACTGCCAGGGTCCCAACCATTGCCGCTGCCGCTAATGCAAGTGCATATTTCTTTTTCATCTTTCTACCTCCAAATAATTTTCTATTTTTTTATATTATAAAATCATTATTACTTCCTTTTTCAGATACCCGGGCATTCCCGGAATAACCGTTTCCATTCTTACAGGCCGTTTACAATTTGGAATGCCTGGTATGCCGCATCTGCGCCTGTCGCACCGCCCACATCGATTCCTTCGGCCTGTACGGCTTCAGATACAATCGGTATAGTCAGCATGTCGAATGTAATGCCGTCCGGCAATTCTACCTTCCCGTCTCTCATCAGGCCGGGATAGGTAACTGAGGTCAGAAACTCCACATAATCCCCCTGATTCAGCGTTTCCGACAGATACCAGTATCCGTCGTCTTTGCGGGTCCATACTGCAGACGTATCTTCCGTGTCTGATGCGCGTGATATTAAAACAGACATTTCGTTGATTGTATTCCATGCTGCAATATTCACACCGCTCTCATTGCCAGGATATATAATCCAGGCGCTTCCGTCCTGCTCCTGCCCTTCGCTGTCCGTGTACTTGTATGTCACGGTTGGGATATCCGCCCTGATTCTGACATAACATTCCGATTTTCCGGCTGCTCTCACTCCGATGTCATTCTTTGTAAGCCCATCTACCTTCTCATTAATATCGATTTGGATTTTACCGGTTGTGATACTGTTAACCGCCGCCTCAATATCGGTAAAGAATGCAATGGTTGTGCCGATTGTAAGGATTGCGATTAGCAGCAATGCCAAACCGAAATGCATCGGTCTTTTCAACCACTTAACTTTGTTTTTCACTTGACTGCTCCTCCTCCTTTTCCGGCTTTAGAAGCTCCGGTATGATCTGCAGCAGGATAAATACAATGATATATGCGCCTATACAGAAAATTCCTTTCATTGTCCGCATATAGAGCGGAATATATCCAACCATTGGCACCGACATACCGGCTTTTCCGATTACATTTTCAAATGGAACCGGGGCTAAATCTTCTACCTCATTGGCATCGCCTTTTGTCTTAAATTCCCGCGTCTCTTCATTTACCTCGATTACACGGTGGGTGGCTATCGCATTATCACCCTTCCGGAAGGTGATAGGGTCACCGACCGCTATCTCCTCCGGGGTGAAATGCTTATCTACGATTACCACGCTTCCCACATGGTAATATGGCTCCATGCTGCCGCTCATGACAGCATAGATATCATTGCCCATTACCTTCGGTACTATCATGACTGCACCGATGGCAATCACGATAAGTACCATTATTACTGATATAAAATTACATATTTTTGTTACTGCCTTTACCATGATCCCTACTCGCCTTTCTATTTTTATTTGCCGCGACTAGTTCTCATTGCTGTCGTCTTCCTCCGCTTTACTGCTTCCTGTGAAAAGAACTGCAAGCGGAAGGGCTTCACGTTTCGGAATGCTGTTGTTTTCTGTCGGGAATCCACCCTCGTCTACCGTATTTACTTTAACCTTCACATCTGTAAAATAACCTTCACCGCTCTTATAGTTGTGGAATTCCACCTTGGCGTCAGCACCAAGCTCAGTCCCAGGTACTACAGAGGCTTCCTTGGTATCATCAACTGCTGTATACTGCAAATACGGTATCTCTTCAATCACGTAGCTGCCCACCGGCACTTTAAGTACCTTTGTTGCATTCGGGCTGCCCTTTTCGACCGGCACCGATACGTAAAAACTTTCTTTTGTATCCGTATTGGTCACCTTAAAGGTAAATGTAATATTCTCTTTTGCCTTTACCGGCTCTGAGTCTGCCGTCGAACCTTTTACAAGATTCTTTGTAATGCTGAGCATTCCCTCTGCCGTAGCGAGCCTGTTTGTGATTATAATGGCGTCGGACCGGCTTTCGTCTTCCTTATAGGTAACTGATACCTTGTCAGCGCCGACCGATTCCACTTCGTTGAGCGTTGATGAATAAAATTCCGGCCGATACTTCACATCGATTCCAGTACTTCCTGCCAAATCTTCCGTAATTACAAATCCCTCGACTGCTTTTGGAATATTTACAATCTTCACTGTCTCATCTGCTTTAAGCATCACGCTGAAGAAATATGTTCCGTCCTCCAGCCTGCTAAAGCCATCCAGCTCATGTCCGTCACTTCTCAACGGAATATCCGTTTCATTAAGTGCGGTATTGTTTTTTGTCTTCAGTGTAACATCAAACTTATACTGCGCATTCGGAGACGGGTTTTCACTGTTTGTAAGCTTCTTTGTCAGCTCTATTTCCCGCTTATAATAATAGTTTTTAAACGTTGCCGTCTCTCCCGCTTTTGCCGATGCACTGAGTCCGTTTTTTTCTGCCTCTGTGCCAACCTGGGCTGTCGTCCTCCACGCCCCCTTGGTATCAGCTTCGGTGATTGTAAAAGCTTTATCTTTGTCTTCAGGCTCTACTTTGAGCTTAACACCGGATGGATCTCCTGCCGTTACAGCAATTTCCGTATCATAATTACCTGCTGAACCTCCCGGAGGAGTAATATTAAATTTAAATTCCTTATCATCCGGATAAGCGGTTTCATCTCCGGCTAATTCTTTTATCACTGTAATATAGCCATATTTCGAATAGGTATTAACAAAATCTGCCGTACTTCCGCTCTTTTCAATTGTTCCTGTAGTAGAAAGGCCCTCCGGTCTCAGTTCTGTACTGTCCCTGCTCTCTGTTCCGTTCCCTTCTGCCCTGATATGGGTCAGAACATAATCTTCATTTACATTATTCGCTCCGGTCTCTTCGACTGTATACTTCACTCCTGTTGGCAAACCGGTAAATTCAATTGACTCTCCTGCTTTTAATGTGAAGTTATACGCTCTATTGTTCCAGACTGCGCCTTCAGGTGCAGTATACTGTTTCCCGTCTTCGAATCTCACGGTGAAGCTGTAATCCGCATCCAGGGCGGCTGCCTCATCAATGCCTGAAACTTCTTTGCTGACTGTCAGTGTGGAAGGCGTTACCTGCACTACCGGATGCGGGAAAGTAACATCATTCCCGTTTTCAAATGTCAGGACAGCGCTCTCGTTGGAATTATAACCACTCTCACCGCTGTGGGTTCCTGTTCCGTTGTCTCCTTCGTCAGGGTAATCTGCCGTATAGTCGCCTGTTACCTTCACGCGATATGTGAGAACCCGTTTCTCGTCCTTGCCAAGGGTATCCGCCACATTCCAGTCAATCTGCTTTTCAGAGATAGAGTAAACAGCAATTACTTTCCCATCGGAATTAATGTAGTTGACGGTATCTGCATCTGCTAATACGGCTGTAAGCTTTGTTCCCTTATCTGCTGCAGTCTGCACTCCATCGACGCTCGTTCCCGTAATGGAGCTGGTGCCATAGTAAAGTTCAGGAGCTGCAACCGTAGTTCCACTAATCTGGATTCCTGCCGGCATTACATTGCCGCTTAAAATGTCGGTCACCTTAGGATTAGTTACCGCACTGGAGCCAACCTGTTCTGCCAGACTGTCAAATGTTTTCTCCAGTTCTTCTGTATTCGTAGCGCTGTAGAATGCTGTGACATTCGGGTTATACGGATTATTAATGTTCCCATTATAGGCTCCCGGTTTCATCCAGTTCATATTGGCACTGGAGTCTGAACCAAAGGCCACCGTGTAAATCGTAGCATCTGGATGCTTTTTCTTTAACTCCCCACTCTGCGTAATAGCCGCTCTTCTTGCATTTGCGTTACCGCCGCTGCCAGAGCCGTCCCGGTATCCATAGCTATCTACATAAAAGCCCGCAGTTCCGTCGGCAAGATAAATTACATATTTGACATTACTGTTATACTCCTCCGGGTTATATTTTTTTAAACGGTCTAACGCCCTCTCGGCTCCTAAATATCCGCCTGCACTGTGAGTACCCTGATTCCCGCCTGGTGCGCTTCCATACGGTTTAGAACCCACCTCGGAAATTGCAGTCCATCTCTGTAAGGTCCTGAAATATTTCAGGCTGTATCCTTCCAGATTTTTATCTGCATTTTCAGTATTTGCCATCGCAACATTCCTGATTTCATCATATGTCCCAGTTCTTGTATAGTTGGTCAGGTCACTTGACTGATATTCAATAAAGCTAATTTTACTGTTTGGACTTGTTATTTTCAGCTTGTTAATAAACCTGTCTACCGTTTCCTTCAATATAGTCCATCTGTTACCCCCGAGATCATAATCCCATTGGTTCATACTGGACGATTTATCTATGACAAACACTATATCTGCCGTTCCGCCTCCGATCGTCGTCTGAATCGAATCGCCCGTTACCTCCAGTGTCACATCATACTCATCGTCTGCCGTGTAATCCTTCCAGGCCCGTTTTGCAACCTGCGGATTTAACTCGCCGTCCACCGTACTTACTGCATTAAGACTGCCATACGTCGTTATCATCATCCCTGCCGATGCATCCGCCTGTTTCGCGCTGATCCGTGCCATTCTTAGCAATGCTCTTTTCTTATTCTTTACAAGCACTACCGGATAAACTTCGGACGGAATATCTACGCCGTTTGTATCTGAAGAATAAACTTCCACATCGCCGTTGTACTGTTCTTCGTCAGCCTCCTCTTCCTCATCGTCATCCCCGTACATCATCTCAAATTCTTCTTCCGGACTCTTCGGGGCATCTTCATCGTCATCGTCATAAGAATCCTGCGGTACGAATGCCATCACCCGATCCACGCGGTGAGAAGAAATTGAAACCTGCACGTCTCCGCCGCTTTCTTCCGAACCGCTGTCGGAGGAACTGCTTCCTTCCGAACCGCTGTCGGTCGAGCCGCTTCCTGCCGAACCGCTGTCGGTCGAGCCGCTTCCTGCCGAACTGCTGTCGGTCGAGCCGCTTCCTGCCGAACTGCTGTCGGTCGAGCCGCTGTCGGAGGAACTGTCACCTGTGGTTACGTTTCCTGCAGATCCATTATCTGTGGTTCCGCTTCCGCTCTCCGAAGAATTTCCACTGTCTGTATTTCCATTATCAGAAGAACCGTTATCTTCCGCACTTCCGCCGTTGCCGCCCTGATTTTCCTGACCGCCGGTCTGGCTCTCATTGCCCTGTCCTTCTTGATTCTGGCTGCCGCCGGTTCCATTTCCATCCTGTCCGTCTTCCGGCTTTGTCTGAGTTTCTCCCTCTGCCGGAGCGCTGTCTCCGCCGCCGTTATTTTCTGTTTCACTGTTATTGCCTTCCCCGGTTCCGGTCTGTCCCTCATCACCTGTGGAAGGAGTGGAATCTCCTGTTGTATTGCCGGAATCCTCTTCCGGTCCCTGATTTCCGTCTTCTATCGTTGTGTCATTATCTCCATTGTCCTCTGTGATACCGCTTCCGGAGCCGCTTCCACTGCCGCCGCCTGAACTTCCGCCGGGTCCTGCCGCATCTCCGCCTTCAATTGCTTCGCCGCCGGCCGGTATCTCAGGAATAATTGGCGGTAACTCTTCCTTCTCTTTCTCATCCTCTGACAAAAGTACACTCTTACTTTCAACGAGAATCAACGCGCTCTTCTTTCCGTCGATATCAAGCTGGAATGTTAAATCTGCTTCGGAACGGTTAATAAACAGAAAAATGATTTTTTCGTCGCCCTTCATCTCGTAATTCTGTGTATCAACGATGATGTCGCTGGCCGAAGCTTTTCTTAAGTTGCTGTCAGATGCTTTTAATGCGCTGCTCCCGCTGGCCGCTTCTGCTGCCTGGCCGTTCAGTTTAACAAATACCTGAAGCTCCGCATCCTTGTGCATCGCGTCAGACGCGCTGGCCTTATTTATATAAGGTACATTTTTCAACATATAGATACTGCCGGTACTCTGATCAAATATATCTGAATATGCATCAGAGTCTACCAATTTGACCTTCTCTTCTCCGTCTGAACTCTCAGCCAGTTCCAGCTCCTGAAATCCTAACTGTGCATTATAGAGTTCACCTGAACGGATGGCTGCTTCCGCCTCAGCCTTCAAAGCTGCTCCATCCAGTTCAATCAAAATGTCTCTGTCCTCAGCGGTAGAATCTAAATCCGCAAAAGCGACTCCTTGAAATGATGTCAAAATCATACAAACTGTCAGAAACATCGCAAGACTTCTTTTAAATTTTTTCTTCATCCATTTCATGCTCTTCACCTCAACCTGTTTGTTCTCTATCCCCAACGACTAATCTTCTTCCGTTTCCGTCTTTGTCTGCATCTTCTCTTCTTCCGAATTCAATGCACCATCTATCATCTTTATCAGTTCCAGTGCGCTGCGGAAATATTGTTTCTTTTTTTCATCCGCCCAGACAACTTCACCCTGCCAGGTGGCATTTTCCCGGAACATTACATTGACAATGAATGTGCCTTTTATTTTTCTTTTTTCATGCTGTGCACCCATAAATATGCTGTTCCTCCTCATCCCGGCATTTGTCACTGTTTTGATAGCTCTATTCATTCATATCTGTACTTTACCAAATCATGGATCTTAGAAACTCTCACAAAAAGTGTTTTTTTTGTTATTACGTGTTAATTTATGAGATTTTGTATTATCCATGTGCCAGTGTCGTCTCCGCATTCCCGATTTCAAAGGTACTGTCAATTAACTTCAGCAGTTCCAGAACACTTCTGAAACTTATTTTCAGGTTTCCCTCCAACCACAGCATCTCCCCCTGCCAGGTGGCATTCTGCCGGTACTTGACGTAGATGACAAAGGTTCCCTTCTCTCCATGTTTGTTTTCAATCCTCCGGGCATTATATTCTGCATCTCTTCTTCCCTGACGCAGGCCGGCATCTCCCCGCTTATTATTAAAGCTTCGCAGTATGGTAGATTTTTGCGGAAAATCCCATTCATCGTATAAAGCTTCCATATTTCGCAGTAATTCTGTCATATTTCGGAAGCTTCTCGGTTTATCATCATATTGGTGCCAGAATTTTCCTATATAGTCGCCATTCTCTACCGTATCGATACAGACACAGATTAGATTCGGCGCAAAAATTTTATTTATATTCTCTTTCATGTCATAAATCACCTTATAGGCAAATTTTAACAAATGGGATCTCATACGAACCTTCACAGAAAGAAAGAATTTTGTTTTTTGACATGATTTCGTAAGAAAAAAACAGATATGACGCTATAACTGGTATGCTCACGCATAACCATACGCCATATCTGTATTAATTGAAGAAGGTATTACAACCGGTGCGCGAAGCGTACCTGTTAATGTCAGTTCTGCCTAAGCCGGCAGTTCCGCCAATGAAATAACATTATATTTAAGTTCCGCTCTCGGACCGGACAGCTTTTTCATATTCCGGCTGATCCTGCGGTAGATGATCTGACAATCCTCCTGTTTCGTGCCAACCAGCAGGATCAGGTACTGGGAATTGTTGTATTTCGTAAAAGCGTCTCCCTGGCGGAGACTGACACGAATCGCATCGCAGAGTGCCTCGGAGCGCGCTTTTAATTTTTCCTGATTCTGAATCATCTTTCCTTCATAATCCACCACCGTACAGAGCATCAGATAAATAGAACGGCCGGTACGCTCCATATTGCGTCTCAGCAGGCAGTAGGCATCGATAAAGCTGGGGTAAGAGCAATGATACGCCCCTTCACCAGTTGTTTTTTTAGCGTTTTCTGCTAAGTGATTCTTAATTTCAGACAGGTCACCGGGACAGTATTCGATCTTACTGCTCATTTGGGCGTAACACTTCATCATTTTATCGGAAGGCGGCAGTCCCATTTCCTCAGAATAGAAGCGCGCCGTCTTATCATATAAAACAAAAGCCTCCCTGTACTCACCTTTGCAGAGCAGGGCATCGATCTGGTATACCTGCCACTCATCAAAAGGGTAGATCTCTGCGGCCCTGGAATATATCTGATACATGGTATTGTAATCCTTTTGACGTTTCAGATATTCTCCCAGCCATTCCGTACATCTTTCGAACATATTCTTAAACTGTAAACTCTCCGTTGTAACCCAGATTTCCGTCGAAATAGCGGGAAGCAGTTCTCCTTTATATAATTCAAAAGCGGTTTTATAAACCTGGAATCTTGCCTCTTCGTCTGCTTCCATATCGGCTTTTTCTATCAGAGAACGAAATTCCAGCGCATCCACCCGGACCGGCAGTTTCGGATCCATAACATAATATCCGCCGTCCCGTATGATATAATCAATTTCCGGAAGTCCGAGACGATGCATATGTTTACGCATCTGGTATATCAGATTATAGAAGCTGTTATTCAGATTGAACTGGCTTTCCCTGTCATAAAGAGCCTGTATCAGCCGATCCTTGGGTATCCCCTTCCCGCCCTGCATCCAGACGAGCTGCAAAAGCTGAATAAACTTTGCCGTGTTGTTTCTTCCCAGAACATAGTCTTTTCCTTCATAAGAAAGAGAAAACCCTCCTAACATACGTATCTCCAAAACACCGTTACCAGAATTTTTCACTTTTTTCATCTCCCCCGTTTATTACGTACTGCTTTGCCAGGTAATTCTGCATTTTACACCACCGCTCCTATGGAGACTTTCCCGGAGGAGACTGTGCAGCCAAAATCTGTCCAGACAGTTATAAACATAAATAGAAAAATGCTGAATATTTCTTTTCTGTTCATCAGTAATACAACATAATACTGATTATGTGGTATTATTGCCTACAATAAGCTTATATCCCAATTTCAATATAATCTTATTATAATTTTCCTATTTGGTCTATGGTTATTATATCAATAAAGGACTCTAAATTCAATGTTTTAATATGTTGTACAATAATCTTCGTCAAAATCAAGAGAGTTCCTCCATTGAAATATGAAATCATATCCAAATTAAAATTTTAAGATTATCTTTAATGGGAAAATTGCGTCTATATGATTGGTAAATTTATCCATATAAGAGTAAAAAGAATGGCATATCCATTTGTATCTTCACTTCTATTCTGCTCCAC
>ERZ808029.856-NODE-856-length-13395-cov-3.353206_pt1 | contig 13395 bp, 12 predicted proteins | sample MGYA00380185_ERZ808029 | MGnify/ENA primary metagenome ERZ808029 (study PRJEB31490, sample SAMN06133404) | mouse gut metagenome | isolation source: M2_3 | host: mice | place: China: Chengdu | collected 2015-05 ... | reverse complement strand
CCGTTCCCGCTCCTTTGCCACCTCATAGTTAATGTCCTCTGCATGGGCCTTCAGTTCATTGATCTGTTCCTCGGTAATGGGCAATCCAAGCTCCCGCTCTGTCTCTGCCAAAGCAATCCATAGCTTTCTCCACGTTCTGAATTTTTTATCCGGAGAAAATATATACTGCATCTCTTTGCTTGCATACCGCTCTGACAGCGGGCTTTGATATTTGTCGTTCATATCCTGTCATCCTCCTTCATCCCGTCCAGATCATACACACCCGTTACTGAATCCCAAGGCGGCGGAAGACCTCATTATAAGCGTCCTCCACATTTCCCAAATCCCGGCGGAAACGGTCTTTATCCAGCTTTTCGTGGGTCTCTTTGTCCCACAGACGGCAGGTGTCCGGGGAGACCTCATCTGCTAGAATCACCGTACCGTCCGCCAGTCTTCCAAATTCAATCTTAAAATCAATCAAATCAATCCCCAGCCCTGCAAAATACTCCTGCATCACATCATTGACAATAAACGCATACTTTGTAATTACATCTATCTCTTCCCAAGTTGCCAGCTTCAAAGCCAAAGCATAATAGCTGTTAATAAAAGGATCGTGCAAATCATCATTTTTATAACTAAATTCCAGGGTCGGGCAGGCTAGCTTTATGCCTTCCTCCATTCCCAGCTTTTTGGCAAAGCTTCCTGCAGAATAATTGCGGATTATCACCTCCAAGGGTACAATCTCCACTTTCTTTACCACAGTCTCCCGGTCATTTAACTCTTCCACCAAATGTGTGGGAACTCCCTTCTTCTCCAGCAGCCGGAAAATATGGTTGGTCATCCGGTTATTAATGGCTCCCTTGCCTACAATCGTTCCTTTTTTCTGACCATCAAAAGCCGTGGCATCGTCTTTATAAGAAACAATCAGCTTTTGGGAATCTTCGGTTGTAAAAACTTTCTTTGCTTTTCCTTCATACAATAACTCTTTTTTTTCCATCGTATCCACCCGTCCTTTTTATTATGTTCGAAATATTTAAAATCCTGATTCAGAGAAATTATAATACACCCGTTTTATAATTGCAAGAGCATCTTTTTTGGGAACGGTTCCGATTCTCTGTAACCCCTTTCCTTTAAGGAAGAGGTCCCTCTAATATTACGGTTTTTTCACAATCGATTCCTGGCTGTGGTAAAACTGAATCTCCCACGTCTCCGGCAAAATACGGAGTCCATAGGTTTCTTCTGATTCTCCCTTCTCTGTCCAGGACGGCATCCCCCATTCTACCTGATACCCCTTATCCTTTCTCATTATATGAAAATTCATCTGGATTTCTGGTTTGGCCCATATAATCCCGCTCATAATTTCCAAAATAAAAAAAGCAGTTAAGCCATACCGCAGCCGCTGATTCCTTTTTGCCACCCCATGTTTACTTTTGGTGTTTCTCCAGGGACATTTTCCCTTGTAAATCCACTTTTTCCGTTTACAGATTCGTGTTATCTCACAGCTGTTTTTCAATCTGCGCCTCTCTTGTCTCTGAAACCAATTTCATCCGGACCTTCTTTTATCCCTTTTATATCTGCCAAAAATGGAACCAATGGTGAGAACTCACCGCTTTTTCAAAATCCAATACCAGAAAAATTCAAGAAAAACAGAACTCCTTCTTTTCCCCAATAACTATCTAATAAAGAAGGAGAAAGACCCATCCATCAGTTGCAAGCTGAAAGATGGGTCATAAATGACTGCCGAAGCAATCATCGAGGGTCGTTAGAACAGCAGTAAAACTACTGCCCTTTCATTTGCTCTTTTATAATAACATTTAGACCAGATAAAGTCAAGTGGATTTTTTAACTTTCTAAAACAGTGTGAATTGTAACGAATTAATTGACAGTAAAAAAATGGTATGTTATAATTTTGGCAAACATTCACAAATTGTTTAGGCAACAAAGACAAATATCTGTGAAAAAGAAAGGGAGAAATGTATGCAGAAGTTTTTAGCAATTACTCTTTGCGGCGTTCTTGGCATTGGTTTGACCGCTTGCGGCAGTCAGCCTTCCTCATCTGCCAATCCATCTACCACCGCCTCGGAGACCACTCAGACCACAGCAGCACCGCAGCAGGAAAAAAGCGACGCACAGACCGGCTCTGCCGAGGGCTTTGGCGGTGAGATTACAGTCAGCCTGACTGTAGAAAACGGAACCATTACAGCTTGTTCTATTCAGGGAGATAACGAAACTCCTGACATTGGAGGAAAAGCTCTGCCAGATTTGGAAAAGCAGATTGTAGAAGCTAATGGCATTGAGATCGATGGTGTGTCCGGCGCTACAGTCACCACCAAAGCTGTTAAAGCTGCTGCTGCTCAGGCTCTTGGCATTGAGCTTGAAGAAACTGTGGCAGAGTCAAAACCAACCGAGACAGCTGCTCCTGCCGAGAAGGTAGAGATCGACGGTGGTCTGCAGATTGGACAAGTCTATGCTGCTGCTCACGGAACCAAGTGCTTTACAGAGGCAGTTGCCGTGGTGCAGGATGATGTGATTGTTGCAGCCTATCTGGATGAATTTCAGTTTATTGACAGCAAAGAGGATGTGACCGGCGTTCCTAACAGTGACGCTGATTTTGCAGCAGGTTACGCCGAGGGGCTTGTCCTTTGTTCCAAACGTGAAAACGCTGCCTATTACAGCGCTCTTATGACCGATCACGCCAAAGCAACGGTTACGATTGACGCAAACTTTGATGCCATTCAAAACTTTGCCATTGGAAAGACCATTGATGAGATTGATAAAGTTGCCAAAGGGGATGGAGCTGTAGATGCCGTTTCCGGCGCAACTCTTGTGGACACAGCCGGTTATCTGACCGCAATCGCAGATGCTGCCCGTGCCGCCAAGGATTCTCAGGCTGTGGAATTTACTGGCAATTCCGATAATCTGAAATTGAATGTGGTTTATGGGGCTGCTCATGGAACCAAATGCTTTACTACTGCTGCCGCACTGACGGACGGGGAGAAAATCCTTTTAAGCTATCTGGATGATTTTCAGTTTATTTCCAGTGATGCAGGCGTAACTGGCGTACCAAACAGCGACGCTGATTTTAAAGATGGATATGCAGAGGGAAGCGTTCTCTGCTCCAAGCGTGTAAACACAGACTATTACAGCAAAAATATGGCAGATAAAGGCGGTTCTACTGTAAAGATCGACGCGAACTTTGACGCCATCCAGAATCATATCAACGGTATGGCCATTACAGACGTAACCGCGCTGGCAGACGGCGAGAATCCTGTAGACGCTATTTCCGGTGCAACCTTAGTGGATACTGCCGGATACTTACATGTCGTGCTGGATGCAGCAAATAAGGAATAATTAATTAGGAATAAAAGGCATAAAACAGAGCGGTCATTTAGATCGCTCTGTTTTTATGTTCCTCTGTATTTTTCCACATGTTCTAGCCGCAAAGCTCCACAATAGCCTGAGCAAACATTGCAGCGCTGGTCACAAGTTCCTCCACCACGGCAAACTCATCGGCTCCGTGCATCCGGTTGTCCGTTTCTGGCATGGAAGCGCCGAATGCAACCCCATTTTTCAGATCGTGTACATAGGTGCCTCCGCCAATGGAAAGGCACTTTCCTTCTTTTCCTGTGTAACGCTCATAAATCTTTAACAGAGTCTTTACAAGCTTGGAATCTTCGTCCACCTGGTGAGGCGCGGACATGGAATCATTCAGCAGGCAAAAGCCCTCTTTGGCCATTTTGTCCTTAATGACCTTCAATACATTATCTTCGTTTCCGCAAACCGGAACCCGGCTGTCAAACTGGCCATCCAGTCCGGCCCCGTCCACGGTCAGCATAGAAAATGCCAAAGTCAGTTCTCCAGACACCGAATCTTCCAGATTTACCCCCAAAACTTTTCCGTTTACATCCCCATGAGGAATAAGTGCAGTCATCTTTTTTACACACTCCATTTGAGGACACGGAGCAAAGGGAAGACGGCAAATGAGGGTCAAAATACCAGTAAGAGCATTGTTTCCTTCCAAAGGTTTGCTGGCATGTGCGCCGGTTCCAATGGCTGTAATCTCACAAAACGGCTCTTTGGATACAAACTGAAACTCAATTCCGGTTTCTTTTTTCACTGCTTCTGCCGTTTCTTCCAAAACCGAGAGAGCCAGTCCCTCCACTGTGGCAGCTGCTTTTCCCGGCACCACATTAAGCTTGGTTCCCGCCTCAATCTTCACCAATCTTGGAAGTTGTGAAGATGTCTCAAAACTGGCTGTAAAATGTCCTCCCAAACGGCCTTTTTCCACATTTACCACCGGATACTGGCCATCTGGCGAAAAGGTCATAGGCGCTTCTTTTTCTATGGCATAGTAATGTTTAATATCAGAACTGCCGCACTCTTCGTCGGTTCCCATAATCAAACGCACATTTTTTTTCAGAGGAATCCCCAATTCCTTTACGGCCCGCATGGCGTAGAGAGCCGCCACAGCCGGACCCTTGTCGTCTGCAGTGCCACGGCCATACAAATTGCCGTCTTTTACCACTGGTTCAAAGGCTTCTGTAACCTGCCATCCCTCTCCGGCAGGAACCACATCCAGGTGAGCCAAAATATCCAGCTGTTTTGGAAGGCTACTGTCAAAATCCACACATCCCACATAACCATCATAATCCTGAACTTCAAAGCCATACCCCTCTGCCATATCCAGCGCCGCATCCAGACACTCTGCCGCCCCAGGACCATAAGGCATATCTTCCTCTGCCGGCATTTTCTCGCTGTTAATCCGGCACAACTCACAGATATCCTCGATCATTTCCTGAGTATGTTCCTTCATGTAGACTTCAATTTTCTCCTTATACATCTCTACCTGTCTCCTTATATTTTTTATTTGTTTGACAAAACAATAAGCCAGTATTTCGTTGCATTCATCTTGACCTGATTCTATTCCATCCGTACACGGATCGTTTATTTTTTCATCATACCGGCCAGAGTCTCATTTACCAGCTTTCCATCCGCTTTCCCTTTCACCTTCGGCATCAGAACCTTCATAATCTTCCCCTTGTCGGCACCGGAAGGTTCCTCAATCCCAAGCTCTGCCAAGACTCCCAGAATTACCTCTTTAATCTGCTCTACCCCCATATCCTCCGGAGCAAATTCTTTATACACAGCAATTCTTTGGGCAGCCTCATTTCGAATGTCCTCCCGGTCCGCCGGAGCTAAGTCAAAGGTCTCCTTGGTCTGACGGATTTCTTTCTTTACAATCGCATTTTCTTCCTCTTCGGTTAAGTCTTCTCTCTTGTCAATCTGCGCATTTTTGAGAGCTGACAAAAGCATGGAAAGAGCGTCTTTTCTTGTCTTGTTCTTTGCCTTCATAGCTTCCACCATGGCAGCTCTTACAATGTCGATTTTACTCATATTTATTCTCCTTTCCATGGCGCATTAACTGCGCCCAAAGTTTTCCAATATTAGTTTTGGGTTTCGTTCTTCAACCATACCTACACTCCAACTGTTTACAAACAGCAGAAGGGGGTTGTCTTTTAAATCTTTGATTCGCTTCATATCAGAAGTTCCCTGAATCTTTTCTACATCAATCTCCTCTTTATTGACAATCCACCGAATGTATTCATAGGGAAGCTTTTCCAGTTTTACTTCTACATTGTATTCATTTTCCAACCGATAAGTAAGTACTTCAAACTGCAGCTCTCCCACTACTCCCACAATGATCTCTTCCATGCCGGTGTTAAATTCCTGAAAAATCTGGATGGCGCCTTCCTGGGCGATCTGGCTGACTCCCTTTAGAAACTGTTTCCGCTTCATGGTGTCCATCTGCCTTACCCGGGCAAAATGTTCCGGAGCAAAGGTGGGAATCCCTTCAAATTCAAACTTTTCATTGGACAGACATAAGGTATCTCCAATGGAGAAAATTCCCGGATCAAAGACCCCGATAATGTCTCCTGCATAAGCTTCTTCCACAATCTTCCGGTCCTGAGCCATCATCTGCTGAGGCTGGGAGAGACGTATTTTCTTTCCTCCCTGAATGTGATTCACTTCCATACCGGCCTCAAATTTCCCGGACACAATCCGCATAAAAGCAATACGATCCCGATGGGCTTTGTTCATATTCGCCTGGATTTTAAACACAAAGGCAGAAAAATCCTCAGTGAAGGGATTAATCTCTCCGGTTTTCGTCTTCCTGGCCAAAGGAGACGTGGTCATCTGAAGAAAATGCTGCAAAAATGTCTCCACACCAAAATTTGTCAAAGCTGACCCGAAAAACACCGGAGACAAATTTCCTCTGCTTACTCTTTCCTGGTCAAACTCATCGCTGGCCCCATCCAACAATTCAATCTCGTCAAAAAGCTGCTGGTAATAGCTAGAACCGATCACCTCCTCCAGATTCCCTTCATCCAGGTCAAAAATCTGTGTGGCCACTTCCTTCTGGCCTCCAAAAGCGGCTGTAAATGTTGTGATTTTTTTGGTATTCCGGTCATACACTCCTTTAAAATTCTTCCCGCAGCCAATGGGCCAGTTGACCGGACAAGTGCGGATTCCCAGCACATTTTCAATCTCATCCATCAGTTCAAAGGGATCTCTGGCCTCCCGGTCCATCTTGTTGATAAAAGTAAAAATGGGAATCCCCCGCATAACGCATACTTTAAAAAGCTTAATGGTCTGGGCTTCCACACCTTTTGAACCGTCAATTACCATCACTGCGCTGTCTGCTGCCATTAAAGTCCGGTAGGTGTCTTCCGAGAAATCCTGATGCCCTGGCGTGTCCAAAATATTAATGCAAAACCCGTCATAGGCAAACTGCATCACAGAAGACGTAACCGAGATTCCCCTTTCTTTCTCAATCTCCATCCAGTCTGACACTGCATATTTGGCGGCCTTGCGCCCTTTTACGGTACCTGCCAGGTTAATCGCTCCGCCGTACAGCAGAAATTTCTCTGTCAGTGTGGTCTTTCCTGCATCTGGGTGGGATATAATCGCAAATGTTCTTCGTTTCTTTATTTCATCCTTCTTGTTTGACAAGAGTTTGTCCTCCATCGATTTATTTCTTTTTCCATTGCTGGCCCTCAATCCAAGATTGTACCAGCAAAATCCAGCTTTGGCAACCCGGTTCCACCAAATAATCCTTTCCTCCTGATGTTTCCTCCGAAGCCAGAGATAATCCATGACACCCAGAAGGATACAAATGCATCTCAAAGTTCACATGATTTTTCTTCATGGCTCCTGCCAGCAGAAGGCTGTTTTCCACTGGAACCGTATCATCGGTTACGGTGTGCCACAGAAAAACCGGAGGCATTTGGTTTGTTACATGGTTTTCCAGAGAAACCGCCTGCCTTAGCTTTACACTGGCATCTTCCCCCAAAAGAGACACAAAAGAGCCTGCATGGCAATATTCTCCTGCTGTAATCACCGGATAACAGAGAATCAGCCCGTCCGGACGCACCTCTTTTCCAGTCCGGCCGATCCCCTCATAAGCCACCGGACGGTTCCAAAACACTCCCATGCTACATGCCAGATGACCGCCTGCTGAAAACCCGCAAACCAGCACAGACTCCTGGTCCACATTCCAGTCCTTTTCATGGTCCCGGATTGTGGCGATGGCAAGCGCCAGCTCCCGCAATGCCACAGGAAAACGGTTGGGGAACACGCTGTAATCCAAAACACAGGCATGACATCCCATGGCAAGAAATTTCATGGCCACTGGCTCCCCTTCCCGTTCTGAGCAATGTTCATATCCGCCTCCCGGCACCACGATCACCATGGGACGCTTTTTTGCCGGCGCCTCCCCCACCGAATCCAGGAGATACAAGCAAAGCTCTGCCTCCCCGGTCTTCTGCCCTTCTACACTGATGTTCATTTTCTCGTACTTCATAATAACCATCCTCTCATTCCCAATTCCCATTTCATTGATTTCCAAATTATCTTCCAAAAATTTCATCTAAAATCTTATGAGCAACATTATCTTTGCTCATCTTCTCAAGTTCCTTCACTCCCTGACGGGTAATCAGCGTCACTACATTGGTATCGGTTCCAAATCCGGCTCCCTCCACCCGCAGACTGTTGGCCACAATCATATCCACGCCCTTTTTCTCCAGTTTTTCTTTGGAATTATCCACCAAATGCTCCGTTTCCATGGAAAATCCGCACAAAAACTGTCCTGGACGGCGGTTGGCTCCTAACCATGCCAGAATGTCTTTCGTCCGCTTTAAGGCCAGGTCCATATCCCCCTCACCCTTTTTGGTCTTTTCCGTTCCCACAACAAGAGGCGTGTAATCTGCCACGGCAGCCGCCTTGATCACCGCGTCTTGTTCTCCGGCCGCCTCTTTCACTGCCTCAAACATCTCCCCGGCACTTTTCACCGGAATCACATTTACCCCCAAAGGCGGTTTCAGGCTTACCGGACCGCTAACCAGCGTGACTTTCGCCCCTCGTCTGGCTGCCGCCAAAGCCACTGCAAATCCCATCTTTCCCGTGGAATGGTTGGTAATATACCGAACTGGGTCAATAGCTTCCCAGGTAGGTCCTGCGGTCACCAAAATCTTTTTTCCTGTCAGATCTTTTTTATAGGCAATTTCCATTAAAATATATTCCAGAAGTTCTTCTGGTTCCGGCATCTTTCCAGCGCCCACATCCCCGCAGGCTAAACGGCCTTTGGCAGGCTCAATCACCTTCATTCCATATTTCATACAGATTTTCAGATTATCCTGAGTGATGGGATTTTCATACATTCTTGTATTCATGGCCGGAGCGATAAGCTTAGGTGCCTGACAGGCCAAAAATGTAGTGGTAAGCATGTCGTCTGCTATTCCATGGGCTGCTTTTGCAATTCCATTGGCCGTGGCCGGAGCAATGAGAAATACGTCTGCCCTCTTGGCCAGCTCCACATGTTCCACCTGATACTGAAAATTCCGGTCAAAAGTATCCATCAAACATTTATTTCCGGTAAGTGACTCAAATGTGATGGGGGTAATAAAGTTCCCTGCATTTTTGGTCATAATCACTTCCACATTGGCGTGAAGTTTCTTTAACATACTGACCAGATTGGGAATCTTATAGGCAGCAATTCCTCCCCCCACTCCCAGGACCACTGTTTTTCCCTGCAGCATAGTATCCTCCTTAGACAACTCTTGTCTTTTTTTAGAAAATATGTTAGAGTCTGGTTTAGTATATCACAATTTTTTTCCATTTGAAAGGAGTTCCCCATGATTTTAGCAATTGATATGGGCAATACGAACATTGTTATCGGCGGAATTGACGCCGGACAAACTTATTTTGTAGAACGAATTACAACGAACCATGTAAAAACCGGACTGGAATATGCCATTAATATAAAAAACATTCTGGAAATTCACCACATTGACAAATCCCAGGTAGAAGGGGCCATTTTGTCCTCTGTGGTCCCACCCCTCAATGCTCCCATCTCCTCCGCCGTAAAAAAAATATTCGGCTTCCGGCCCAGGCTGGTAGGTTCTGGCATGAAGACCGGACTAAATATTATTATGGATAATCCAAAGACTGTGGGAAGCGATATGATTGTTGACGCTGTGGCTGCATTAAAAGAATATCCCTTGCCGGTAATTATCATCGATATGGGAACTGCCACCACCATGTCTGTGGTGGACCAGAAGGGAAATTACATCGGCGGCGTGATTTTACCTGGTCTTCGGGTTTCTCTGGACTCTTTAACCAGCAAAACTGCACAGCTCCCTTCCATCAGTCTGGACATTCCCCAGAAGGTAATCGGTAAAAATACCATAGACTGTATGCGAAGCGGCATTATGTACGGAAGTGCTGGAATGATTGACGGAATCATTGACCGAATGGAAGAAGAACTGAAAGAAAAAGCGACCATCATTGCCACTGGCGGCCTGTCCCGGTTTGTTGTGCCCCTCTGCCGCCATGATATTTTGTATGATGAAGCCCTTCTGATGAAGGGTCTGTGGATTCTCTATGAAAAGAATAAAGTTTAAAGAGTAAAACCAAAGGGCGGGTTATCTTCCCGCCCATCTGGTTTGCGTGTTCATAAGAGAACCAAAGCTAGGAAAGACAATGTCCAAAAATGACCGAATATCTGCCTGCAGTTCCCTCACTCCTGATTCCACATCTCCCTTTAGCAGATAGTTCACAATCTTCAGATGATTTTCACAATCCATCTTCCAGGTAGAGCTTCCCCGCTTTTCCCGGTTTCTTTGAGCATACGCCCTTGTAAGGACTCCGCAGCTTTTCTCCACAACCTGATAGCAATAATCATTTCCTGCATAAGAAAGAAGTTTGAGATGAAACCGGGTATTATTCTCCCAATGCTTTAAAACCGGAAAATCTTCTGTGATTTCCTGGCTTAAAGAAAGAGTGTACTCCTTTAACTCCTTTAAATCTTCCTGGCTCATTCCGGCAGCCATTCCCCGAAGGCACTCCCCCTCCACCATAGCGCGAAACTCCACAATGTCCCGAATCTCCTTCTCATTGATTCGGACAATCTCATATCCGTATCTGGGATAACTGACTAAGACCCCTTCATTGCAAAGTTCAATTAAAGCATCCCGAATGGGAGACTTGCTGACCCCATATTTTTCAATCAGCTGCTTTTCATTCAAAATTTCCCCCTGTTTGTAAACCCCTTCTATAATATCATTCATTACAGAATCGTAAATTTCCCTTTTCAGAGTAGATGCTTTTCCCTGCGCCATGGTGCAGTCCCCTTTCTCACTACCGTTTTTCATACCAAACCATTTCTGCCTTATTACAGTATATCATAAAATCTGGTCCAATTCCATAAGTGCAAAAATATAAGTTTTTACCCCTTTTAACAGCATGTCCAAAGGAACACACTCATCTGGCTGATGTCCCTGGCCATGGCCGTTTTCAAAGGGATTTGGTGCATCCGGCACTCCTGGTCCGAATCCAATGGCAGCCGGAAGATGTCTGGAGTAAGTTCCCCCTCCCATTGTGTAAGGATCATAATGTTTCCCCTGAACATAATCGCAGATGCCGCTTAAAACAGGGATATACGGATGGTTTAAGGGTACATAGGCCGGGGAGGAACTCTCTCCCATCTCAAACTGAAATCCAAGGCTTCTAACCTGTTTTTCAAAAGCCTTCTCCACTTCTTTCCCATTTATTGTCACCGGATACCGGACATCAAAGGACACAGACAAAACTCCATCTTCCATCTGAACCACACTTCCAATGCAGGTCAGTTTTCCAGATTCCGAATCTTCAAAAGGAATCCCTGCTCCCTGCCCGTAATCATCTCCAGTCAGAATCATAAGCCCTCTCACTGCCTCATGGCTCTTTCCTGTAAGAATGCCGGAGGATGTCAGCGCCTCTGCCAGAACATACACCGCATTGACCGAACCTTCCGGAAATGCCGCATGACGGGAAATACCAGAAGCGGTGATTTTTACGAATGTTCCTTCCTGGGAAACCGTAATCCTCTCCTTCCCCTTCATCCGCCTTTCTGCCTCTTCCAATGTCACTTCTCCTACCAAAGCCTCTGCCTTAGAAGGAATCACATTGACTACGCTACCTGCCTGAAAAGAAATCAGATTTCCCTCTGCCTGACACCTGGCCTCTGCCCGGATTAATCCCTTCTCCCCATAGCAAACCGGAAAATTGGTATCCGTCACCAGACCAAAATCCGGAACCGGTTGTGTCCGACAGAAATAATCAATGTCCTTCATGCCCGTCTCTTCTGAAAGCCCCAAATACAAAACCACATCATTTTTCAGGCAGATATTCTGTTCCTTTAAAAAACGAAGAGCGTAAAGTCCACATACTCCAGGACCCTTGTTATCCCCCACTCCACGCCCGATTAAAAACCCGTCCTTCCTGGTGCAGGTAAGGGGCGGATATTGCCAGTCCTCCCCCAAAGGAACCACGTCCAAATGGGCGAACAACCCCATCCGTTTGGCCTCTTCTTTTGTTCCCTTCACCAGAAGGCTCCCGCAGTAATATTCGTGGTTTTCCACTATAAATCCATATTCTGCTGCAATCTCCGTCGCCACATCCAAAACTTTGGCGCAGTCTTCTCCAAACGGATACTTTCCCTCCCCGGTTCGGGCGATGCTTGGCACTGCCACCAAACGGTCCAAATCACGGACAAAAGCATCTGTGTTCTCTTCAATCCACTGATCGATCTTTTTTACTAACTTTTCATCTGGCTGAAACATGTTCTAACTCCTTTTTTGACTTTTCACCTTCATGCATATCCCCTATCATACAGAAAGACCGTCACTGACGGCCCTTCTGTCCACTTTGACAAAGATGACAGGCTGCCATATGACCATCGCCCACATCATGAAGCTCTGGACATTTGGTCCTGCACAATTCGGTGGCATACTTACACCGGGTATGGAAATAACAACCGGAAGGAGGATTTAAAGGACTTGGCACATCTCCGGTCAGAATCTCCCGCTTCATCTGATTATCCACATCTGGAATGGGAATGGCAGAAAGCAGGGCTTTTGTGTAAGGATGGGCTGGATTCTGATACAAATTTTCCTTTTTGGCAACCTCAACCACCCTGCCCAAATACATCACTGCAATACGGTCTGATATGTATTTTACCACACTTAAGTCATGGGAAATAAACAGATAGGTAAGGTCCTTGGTCTTTTTTAAATCCTGAATCAGATTCAGTACCTGCGCCCGCACCGATACGTCCAGGGCAGACACTGGTTCATCACACACCACAAATTCCGGGTCCAGCACCAATGCTCTGGCAATCACGATCCTCTGCCTTTGTCCGCCGGAAAATTCATGGGGATACCGGTTCATCATATTCTCTGGCATACCCACCAGTTCCATGATCTCCCGAACCTTTTGAATCCGCTCCTCATTGTTTCCTATGCCAAAGGCATCCAAGGGAGCTTTGATCAACTCTAACACTGTCATCCGGGGATTTAACGAAGCATAGGGGTCCTGGAAAACCAGCTGCATTTTCCGACGCATCTGACGCATTTGCTCTTTATTATAGCGGGTAATATCCTGACCTTTGTATATTACTTCTCCGGAAGTAGGATTTAAAAGCCGGAGAATACACCGTCCCAACGTAGATTTTCCACACCCGGACTCTCCCACCACTCCAATGGTTTCCCCCTTGTAGATGGAAAGATTCACCCGGTCTACTGCATGGACCACCTTGAGAGGCTTTCCGGTCCATGTCTTTGAGGTAACAAATTCTTTTTTCACATCTTTTAGCTGAACCAGAACCTCTTTATCATTGGTCATGTTCCCATCCTCCTTCTGCATCGTATTTCCAGCAGCGCACTTTATGTCCATCCACCTCTGCAAGCCCTGGCTCTTTCTCAAAACATGGTTTCTTTGCTTCCGGACAGCGGGTACAGAACCGGCAGCCCTTTGGCATCTCGGAAAGATCTGGAACAGAACCTTTGATGTTAAACAATTTCTCGCCGGAATCCTGGTCCA
>ERZ808029.855-NODE-855-length-13402-cov-3.489156_pt1 | contig 13402 bp, 8 predicted proteins | sample MGYA00380185_ERZ808029 | MGnify/ENA primary metagenome ERZ808029 (study PRJEB31490, sample SAMN06133404) | mouse gut metagenome | isolation source: M2_3 | host: mice | place: China: Chengdu | collected 2015-05 ... | reverse complement strand
TCCTGATGACGTCCGGAGAAGGTCAGGGAGTTGCTGTTCTTGTCATACCATACTGCGTTGTTGTGGAACCAGTCTTCCTCAGACCAGCTTCCGGAATGGCTTACTGTTTCAGGATTGAGGAACTTTTTGTAATCCCAGGTTTTTAAAATTTCACCGGTATTGCGGTCAATCAGAACGCACATATCTTCTACGGTTTCACTCTCTAAGTCTTCGGTCAGAACCAGCAGGTTGCCGTCTTCCATCTCAAATTCGTCGTGATGGTAGCCACCAGGCAGACGGAATTCTTTGTAGATCTTGCCGCAGGGGCTGATCTCATACAGTCCGGACATGTAGTACGGCATCTTCAAAAGACGATGAGTACCCATGATCAGGTTGCCGTTTTTCAGACGCTTAATGTCAAAGACACAGGCAACATTCATGTGCCATCTGGCATCTCCTGCATAGTCAAAAGCAGAAGAAAGCTGTAAACCGGCTGGAGAAACCATGATTACATTGTCCTGGAGATATTCCGGAGTGGTGTGCATATGGTAAATGGGATTCTCACCATTGTAAACATCCGGTACATCGATGGTAATTACGTTGGATTCACCCCGGTAAGCACGGATCTCTACCTTGTTGGTATAGTTGGAGTACAGTCCTACAACTGGAAGCACATGTTTCTTTGCTTTGGGGAAGGTATGGCTGATGTTGGCTTCTTTGGTTTTGCCCAACACAGTAACTGTAACCGGAGTCTCGGCCTTGGTCTCAAAACAAATCACGGCACTTAAAGGGCTGACTTCATACAGATTGTATTTTACCAGAGGATTCTGGATGGTGTAATTGCCAGCCTCAAATTCTTTTAACATAGCTTCCTCGGCTTCTGCCTGACGGTCGATCAGATGCTTTTCGTAGATATACTTTACACTCATGGTTTGGGTTCCTCCATATATTATACATTATAAGTTGTTTGTTGAAAATACAGCAAAGATGGCTGCCAAATTAAAGATTCTCTTTGACCATTTTGACAATGATTGGTTTTTGCTGCAGACCTTGTAAACGTTTTACTTCAGCTCCGTCCTTCAAAAGAATCAAAGTGGGATAACCAGCTACATTATACTCTGCAGTCAGTTCTTTGTTCTGGTCAAAATCTACCTTTAAAATAGTAAGATCGTCACCAAACTCCTTTTCCACATCTTTTAATACAAAGCCCAGCATTTTGCAAGGACCGCAGGTGGTGGAGAAAAAGTCGGCCAGTACCAGGCCCTTGTCAGCCAACTCCTTAAATTCTTCTGTGTTTACTTCTTTTAACATGGTGTACCTCCTTTTTATATTAAGGCTCTGTCATAAAACATGCCTTATTTTTACATTAAAGGTTCTTTACATAGTGGGATGCTTCCTGAGCGGCAATGGCGCCGTCTGCACAGGCGGTAATAACCTGACGCAGGTTTTTGGTCACACAGTCGCCGGCGCCGAAGATGCCAGGAACCTTGGTAATCATCCGGTCATTGACTTCCACATAGCCGAACTTATTCAGAACACCTAAATTCTGGAAACAATCGGTGGTGGGGGTAAGACCAATGTATTCAAATACGCCGTCACAGCTTACGGTCTTTTCCTCGCCTGTCTTGGTAGAACGGAAACGGACGCCTTCCAAATGGGAATCTCCGGTAAATTCCAGAATGTCCTGGAATGGATAGATTGTGACATTATCCATGGCACGCAGTTTATCGCAGGCGATGGGATCTGCAGTCAAATCCAACATGGTTACAATGGTAAGAGATTTTACAATGCCTGCCAAAAAGATGGATTCTTCCACAGCAGAGTTACCGCCGCCGATGACAACCACATCTTTGTCCCGATATTGTGCTCCGTCACAGATGGCGCACCAGCTGATTCCGTTGCCGCGGAAATTGTCTTCTCCGGTAACATGCAGGCACCGGGGCCGGGTGCCGGTGGCAAGGATTACGGAACTTGCAGTAAATTCTTTGTCATCCTCCTCACAGCGGACTACCTTTTCGGCTCCATTGTCAATGACTTCTTTGACTGTGGCATAATCAAAGGTAATGGTATCAAATTCCTGAGTGTGTTCAAACATTTGATAAGCAAGCTCAGCGCCGTTTACCGTGCCTACGCCTGTATAGTTCTGAATTTCATTTGTGTTGATGATCTGTCCGCCTGGAGCCAGTTTATCCAGCATCAGGACATTCATATCTGCCCGCGCTCCGTAGATAGCAGCGGTCATGCCGGCAGGACCGGCGCCGATAATGATCAGATCGTATTGGGCCATTGTAATCAACCTCCTCAATTTTAATTGGACTGTGAACATGTACTTTCGCAGACAATGGGCCGGAACCGTATAGGTACGGACGTTTGGCGAATGCCGCGAAGGGCCAAACACCCTGCAGTCTGCTGCTGCGTATTTGACTTGACTACTTTTTATTATAACGGATTTTGGCAAAAATTTCTATAAAGTATGTTAAGAAAAATAAAAAATTGTGCAGAAATTTCATTGTGTGTGGGCACAGCCCTTGGCTTATTGCCTGCAGAAATAAAAAATAAATTCAGGTGAAGCAACCGGCAAAACGTTTCCGGTTGGGACGTTTTGCCGGGGAGTTCCAAAATTATGCGCCGCACAGAATGGTAGCGACCGGGATTCCAATCACCAGCATAATCACCAGCTCAATGAGAACCATTGGCAGAGTGTAGGAATACACGTATTTGGTGGGAACCCATTCCTTATTGCTGTGCAAAAGAGCAGCAAAGGGAGAAGCAGCCGGAGTTACACAGGCAGATAAAAGCACAAACTGAATCATTAAGGTTACGATAGGTCTGGGATCTGCGCCGGCCTGAGTGCAGTATGTAATGATAATAGGCTGCAGCAACATGCCGATTACCAGACTGTTGCACAGGTTGGTAAGAATTGCGCCCAAAAGCAGCAACAGCATGATAAATACGGTTGGGGACATACCCTGGAAAATTGGGGTAAGGATCACCCGAAGGAAACCGGAAATACCAGTTGCCGGGTTGGTCAGCACACCACCTAAAAGGATGGCTGCCACGATGATAAAGTATGCGCCCCAGCTGTTGTGCTCCAGAACCTTGGCAATATCTAACACCGGCTCGCCTTTGATTCGGATGGCGGCCAGACATGCTGCAATAAACATAGCCAAACCATAGACACAGCCTTTTAAATAACCCATAAAGGGCAGGTTGGGAACCAGGGAAGGAATCATCATTCCAAGGATTACCAGTACAAAGCCCAGGATGTACAGCTTTTGTCCCAAGGAAAGAGGAGGAAGCGGATTGCGGTTTAAGCTTTCCACATCATAGTCTTTCAGACGGGAAGCATCCGGACGCAGGACAAACTTGGCAAACAAAACCACAGCAGTAATCATAACCATGCCAAGAAGAATCGCCGTAAGGAGATAACCGCCGCTGTTGACCACAACCGGCCCTCCTGGCAGTTCGGCGCTGATCTTTTCAAAGTTGCTAAGAAGCGCAAGACCGTTCTGTGCAAAAGGCGCCATAGGAAAGCCGACCAGAGAAGCGATCACAACCAAGGTAATAGCCACTCTTGGGAACGGATCCCCTTTCTTGTAGCCAACCTCGTCAAACACTCCATACAAAACGGGCCACATGACGAAAATGGGAGTAAAGGCATTGACAAAGCCTGCGATAAAGTAACATCCCATACAGATGACGCCCATCAACAGCCAAGGTTTGCCATTGGTAAACTTTCTGGTGAGGAAGAAACGTCCCATGTAACCGGTAATCTTGTAGTAAGCCAGTCCGCCGGACATGATCTGCATGAACAATACCTGACAGACGACCGGAGAGCCGAAAGCTTCACCAATTACTGCGGACATGTTGCTGTAAGAGGAGAAACCGACCATGGCGATGGACATGATGCTGCCCCAGATAGGGTCTACAAAGGTCCACAGGTATAAAGTTCCCAGGAATACGCCAAGGATCTCCATACCAACCGGAGTGACCTCCGGGAGGCTGATAGGCAGGAATCGGAAAAATAACATGATACCTACACCGACAGCGGAGTGAATCAGAGTGGCTTGCTCTTTTTTGTTTGCTGTACTAGCCATTGCTAAAGTACCCCTTTCCCTTAAAGTTTGTTAAATTTGTAACTTATGGTGAAATTGTATCATAAAAGTGAAAAAATGGATATAACCTATGTTATGTTTTGCAATTTTTATGTGGGAAATACAAGGCCGGAGTTGTGGAATTTTACAGGGAAAACCAGAATTGTTTTTGCTGGGAAATCAGCTTTCTGCCTTCGGGTTCGGTTTGTTATGCAGAATTGACAAAAATATTTTGAATTTCAAAGTATCATTGATTCTTCCCTAGTTCTGTGCTATATTGAATGGAGATACAATCTATAAAAATGTAAAGGGAGTCATTATGATTCAGTCGCAGAATACAAAGACAATTTATGATCTGGTGCAGAATGCAGGCAGAGAACATGGGGAGCGGGTATTTCTTCGCTATGAGGAAAACGATGTGATTTTTGACGTGACTTACAGGGAGTTTGCCGCTCAGTGTAATGCCATTGGGGCGTGGGCGAAAGAGCAGGATGAAAAAGTGGGACATAAGGTTAAGGTGGGGCTTTTGGGCAGCAGCAGCCATCCTTATCTGAATGTGCTTTTGGGGGTTATGGGAAACGGAAATGTGAGCGTTCCTCTGGACATTCAGATGAATGTGGACACTTTTGCTGACTGCCTGAACCGCTCGGATGTGGACATTTTATTTTATGACTGGGACCATCATGTTCTGGTGGAGGGAGTGAAGGAAAAATGTCCTCATATAAAGGAGTATATTTCGTTCCAACATGGCAGGCATGTGCCTTGTTGGGACAACCTGATGAAAGAGTATAAAGGGCGGACGGTTCAATCCAAGGCAGCCCCTGAAGATCTTGCCATGATTCTTTTTACGTCCGGCACCACAGGCAGGGGAAAAGGGGTTATGCTTTCTAATGGAAATCTCATTGACAACACCTTTTGTACAACTGATACAGACCACCCGGAGCGGGAGGTATATCTAAATGTGCTGCCCATTCATCATGTGTTCTGCATTAACGGAGACGTGCTGATTGTTCTGCGCTATGGGGGAACTTTGTGTCTGAACCGGGATATGGCAAAGCTGGCGGCTCACATTCAGCTGTTTCAGCCTTCTGTCATCCGTATGGTGCCGATGATTGCAAAGACATTGTACAATCGGATTGCCATTATGGCAAGACAGACCGGCCAGCCTGCAGGGAAGATTCGCTCCCAGGTGTTGGGAAAACAGCTTCACAAGATCATCAGCGGAGGCGGATATCTGGCCCCGGATTTGGCAGCCAATTACCGGAATCTTGGCATTTCCATCGCTCAGGGATACGGAATGTCCGAGTGTTCTCCAAAGATTTCCTCTCCGGACTGGAGCCGGCCGGACAAGGTGGCGTCTGTGGGCCGGATTGTGGACGGCTGTCAGGTGCGGATTGTGGATGGAGAGATTCAGGTGAAAAGCCCCTCGGTGATGATGGGATATTATAAGGAACCGGACAAGACCGCAGAGGTGATGACCTCGGACGGGTGGCTTTGCACCGGGGATTTAGGCTATGTGGATGAGGAGAATTTTCTGTATCTGACCGGAAGAAAGAAAAATCTGATTATTTTAAGCAATGGGGAAAATGTGGCTCCGGAACAGCTGGAAAATCTTTTTGAGGATGACCGGGTAATTGAGGATATATTGGTGTTTGGGGAAAACGATACAGTGACTGCTGAGGTATATCCCAATCATAAATACATAGAGGTGGCAGGAATTACAGATGTTGAGGGGGTGGTGGGAGAGATTATCAAAAAACACAATGAGACCTTACCCACTTTTAAACGAATTATGAATTTCCGTATTCGAGAGACCCCATTTGCCAAGACTTCCTCCAAAAAAATCATCCGCAGTCAGTATTTTATCCAAAAGCAAAAAGAGGAAGAGGAGTTAAAAAATGTCCGTCAGCCGGAAAACGAATTGCAGGAAAAGATTTATGACTGTATTTCGGCTGTGCTGGGACATCGCCGTTTTGGAATTGATACGGATCTTTACTCGGCGGGGCTGGATTCGCTTGGCAGTGTCATGCTTTTGACAGATTTGTACAATCAGGCAGGGGTTTCCATCACTTTAAAAGACTTGGCAAAGAATAGCACTGTGATAAAACTGGAAGCTTTTGTAAAGGATGCAAAAAACCGCAAGGATGTGGACTTTGAGGTGCGCAAGGTATATCCGCTGACCAATTTACAGCTTTATTTTGCCTACGTGATGCGTGGAAATACCACGGCAAATCTGCCCTTTTTGTTTCAGTTAGATGAGACGGTGGACCTTGGTCGCCTGAAGAAAGCCATTGAAGATCTTTTTGATCTTCATCCGGGATTAAAAGGGGTGGTTCAACTTCACGAGGGAACCTTTCACAATTTCCGCCATGATGACAGGCGGGTGGAGATTCCGATTGTAGATTTAAGTGAGGAGCAGTGGGAAGCAGAGAAAAAGGTTCTTTTAAAACCCTATATGTATACGGAAAATGAACCTTTATATCATGTGGGAATCTACCGGACGGGCCAGTCTTCTTATCTTTTCTTTGATATTGCCCATATTATGGGGGATGGCATTACCATGAATGTGCTGTTGGAGGACATGAATGCCCTTTATACTGGCAAACCGGTGGAGAAAGAAAACTATACGTTTTTTGAGTACATTCTGGACGAGAAAGACCGGGATGGCAAAGGACTCCGGAAGGAAAATGAAGCGTATTTTCAGAAACTTATGGAAGGGTTTAAAATTGAAAAAAGTATTTTGAACCGGAAGGATTCTTATGATCTGACCAAAGGGGAAAACGCAGTGTTAAAGGGGCGGTTTGAGAGTTTAAACCGGAAGAATCTCATTGCCTTTGGACGGAAATATGGAGTATCGGAAAACGCCATGTTTTTGACGGCGTACAATTACTGTATTGGCATTTTCAGCAATGAAAAAGATACCATCAGCACTACCATTCACAGCGGAAGAACCGACAGCCGCTGGGCAAGGCTTGCAGGACCCTTGTTTTTGACTTATTATTTCCGGTATACCAATGTGCCTCACGAGACCGTGCCGGAGCTTTTGAAAAAATCCGGGCGGCAGATTATGGATACGATGGGATGTTATATTTCCAACCTTCATGCAGATGAGATGTTTTTCCAGTATCAGGGAGATATTCTCAATGTGAATCAGGTAGGCGGGGCACCGGCGAAAAGGCTTCCCATGCAGCTGGATTCTTTGCCGTTCCATCTGCAGGTGATGTGGGATGAGAAGGGGTATTTTTACGAGCTGCGTTACTGGAAGAACCGGTTTGACCGAACACAGCTGAAAATATTCTTAATCTGTCTGGAATCCGTTGTGGAGGCCATGGAGGAGGAGCCTTCTGTTCGGCGTTTGCGAAAGCATCTTCCGGAGCCGGTATTCCCCAAACACTATCAGATTACGGTGGGGGCAGTGAACCGGGAGGCTGGGTACGAGCTGATTCGAGATGTAAGCCGGGATACGCGGGTGAAGGCATATGTGTTTAACGAGGAATGCAAAAAACAGCCCTTTGGAGCCTGGGGAAATCTGTACATTATGGATTATCCCACAGCTGGGTGGGTGGATCAGATCACCAATCCATATGGGCCGGGAGTCCTTTATCAAACCGGCCGGATTGCCAGGATTCTTCCTGACGGGGATATGGATTTTCTGGAAAACGGAGGCCGGACCATTATGCAGGAGGGCATTACCGGACGCAGCTTTCTGGAGCTTTACCGGCTGGAGCAGGTCCTTACCAGATACGAAGGCATTGAAAAGGCCAGCGCTTATGTGCGGTATGGGGAAGGAAACAAGCTGATTCTCCGGGCCGAGATATGGGGAGAAAAGGAGCCGGAGAAGGAGAAGCTTATGGAGTATCTGAAGGAAAAATGCCACAAGGCGCTGGTTCCAGGGGAGGTTGTGTTTATGGGGGAAAGCAGACTGGCGAAACAGAAGGCTATTTAAAACTGGTTATACTAGTACACCGTTTTCTTAATCCTTATATACGAAGTGCTTGATATTTGTATCCGTGCAAGGCGGAGGAACGTAAGAAAAGAAGGGAAACGCGTATAGAAGCGTTTCCCCTTCTCTTTGACGCGGACCCTTAGAAACTATGCTTTATAAATATATAGATTACAAAAATTTCCTTGCAGTTTTTAACCTTTTGTAGTATACTCTTTCACGCGAATAACACTGGTTCGAGAACCTCCCAGTATAAAAAACTAGGCTATATAGAACACGCTGTCAGAACAGGGTGCTGTTTTTGTATGGCTGTTGGAGGTAAGTCCTTTGGCAGATACAAGAGCAGCGCTTTTTTTGTTTTTTTGCAGGAGGGTGTTTTTCCGTAAAAATGGCAGGTGTGAATTGTATTGGTTTTTGAATGTGTTTTAATGGAGCGATGTAGATGATGACAGGAAAGAGGCAGGTATGGAGAAACGTAAGGTGATTATTGACTGTGATCCGGGAATTGATGACAGTCTGGCTTTGATGCTGGCGCTCTCTATGGAGGAGCTGCAGGTGGCGGGCATTACGGTTGTCAGCGGAAATGGCCCGGTGGACATGGGATTTTCTAATGCAAAGAAGGTTTTAAAGCGTATGGGGCGACTGGATATTCCCATATATAAGGGAGCGGCTGTGCCTTTGAAGCGGGAGTATGTCAGTGCCCTGGATACCCACGGGGTGGATGCATTGGGGGAAAGCTTCTTACCGGAGGTGCCAGGATATGAGCAGCCTGTGGATGCAGTGGAATTTATGAAAAGGGAGATTGGCAGGGGAGGGTGTTCGGTGATTGCTCTGGGGCCTATGACCAATCTGGCCAGATTGGCAAACGAGGCAAGGGCGGTTTTTGGGAAGATGGAAGAGCTGGTTTCCATGGGTGGGAATTTCAGAAGTCATGGGAACTGTTCTCCAGTGGCAGAGTACAATTACTGGGCGGATCCAGAGGCAGCGGCGTTGGTTTATCAGGCGGCAGCAGAGCTTGGAATGAAAATTCATATGGTGGGGCTGGATGTGACCAGGAGGATTGTGCTGACTCCGGATCTTTTGGAGTATTTTTGCAGGCTTGATCCAAAGCAGGGGGAGTTTATCCGGGCTATTACCCGGTTTTATTTTGATTTCCACTGGAAGCAGGAGCACCTGATTGGATGTGTGATCAATGACCCGCTGGCTGTGGCGTATTTTGCGGACCGGAGCCTTTGTGATGGCATAGAGGCGTATACAGAGATTGAGACTCAGGGCATTTCCATAGGACAGAGCGTTGTGGATTCCCAGGGCTTTTACCGCAGAGAGCCTAATTCGGTGGTTCTTACAAGGGTGAATGCAGCTGGATTTTTTCGGATGTTTTTCGGAAGGCTTTTGAATCAATCTCCAGAGAAGCTGGATTTGCTGGATAGGATGATCTCTTGATTTGGATGACAGGATTTGTGTATTGTTTTGTTTGTTTTGTGAAATGTCAATGGGGCAGGTTATCTTGTTGTCTCCTGATACGGGATTTGGGGACATGGGTGAATTTAAGAAGAGAGGAAGGATAAAGAGATGGATTTAAGAAATAAGCAGAGAGTTTCCGTGTATCGGATTTGTCTGGTGGCAATGGCAGTGGTGATGAATGCAGTGGGGGCGCAGCTTGCATTGACTTTAAAGCTGCCGGTTTATCTGGACAGCATTGGGACGGTGATGGCAGGGGCTATGTTGGGACCGGTTTACGGAATGCTGCCCAGCCTCATAAGCGGAGTGATTTTAGGCATGACCATTGATATTTATTCTCTGTATTTTGCGCCAGTGGGCATGATTGTGGGTTTTATGGCAGGAATCGCATGGAAAATACATCTGGCAGATAAGGGGCGGATGTGGCTTGCAGGTGCAGTGGTGGCATTTCCAGGAACTCTTGTAAGCTCTGTGATCTGCGCAGTTGTGTTTGGGGGAATCACTTCCTCCGGCTCCATGGTTTTTGTGCAGCTTTTGGCCCGGACGCCTCTTGGGATGACTGCCAGTATTGTCTTGGTGCAGGCTGTGACCGATTATGTGGACCGGCTAATGAGTATTTTTTTTGTGGCAGTACTTATTAAGTCATTGCCTTATGATTTGAGATGCAAATGGAAAGGAGAGCCTTGCCATGGGGATTCCAACAAACCGTTACAGTAAAATTATGAATAAGCATCCCAGGGAAATTTGTCTTTTACGTTCTTTTCCCTGTGCCTGGGGGAAATGTGCTTTTTGTGACTATATTGAGGATAACGGAAAGGACGGGGTCCTTATGGCACAGATGAACCGGCAGGTATTAGGACAGGTGACAGGGGAGTTTGGGGTTTTGGAGGTGATTAATTCAGGGAGTTGTTTTGAGCTTCCAAAGGAGACCTTTGAGGATATTGATAAGGTGATTGAGACCAAAGACCTTAAGCAGCTTTTTTTTGAGTCTCACTGGATGTACCGGGGGCAGGTGGCAGATCTGCGGCAAAGAATGGGCGTGCCGATTGTTTTTAAAATCGGGGTGGAGACCTTTGACTATAATTTTCGCCAGAAGGTATTGAATAAACATGCGGATTTTAAAGAGCCTTGTGAGGTGGCAGAGTATTTTGACTCTCCTTGCCTGATGGTGGGAATAAAAGGACAGACAAAGGAAATGATTGCCCATGACATCCATTGTCTGAAAACATATTTTTCTTTGGGAACCATCAATGTGTATAATAATAACACTACCAAAATCCGGCGGGATGAGGAACTGGTGCGTTGGTTTTTGAAGGAATATAGTTGGCTGAATGAGGATCCGGCGGTGGAGGTGCTGTGTGAAATTACAGATTTTGGCGTTGGATGATGGATTGAAACGATGTTTTTGTTGACCGAATCCAAGATAGAGGGTAAAATGGTTCCAAAAGATAATACCAGGGAATGGGATTTAGAGTGGAGAAGAAAGTGAAAAGCTGGAAGAAAGTTTTGCTGACAGGAACAGGAGTTTGTGTGCTTCTGACTGGCGGATATGGTTATCGGGAATTTGGTATGGTGAAAGCGGAGACCAAAGCTGGTACAGAGTCTTTGGATCATGGGTCCATACAAGGGGAGGCGTCTCTGGAAGATTTGCAAGAGCAAGGGACATCAGAGGAGGATTTTAAAGCAGAGGAAGAAGGGGGAGAGAATGTTGGGCCGGGAGTGTCTGGCAGTGGGGAGACAGAGCCGGAGCGTGAAACGGAAAGGGAAGTAGGGCCGGGGGTAGCCAATGAACCGGAGACTGAAGAAGAGCCGGAATTAGAGAGCGTTACCATTTCTCTGGCAGGAGATTGTTCTATCGGAACGCTTTCCATTCATGGATATGAGGGAACCTTTCGGGAAATGTATGACAAGTACGGACCTTCTTATTTTTTTAAAAATGTCAAATCTGTCTTTGAGGCAGACGACATGACCCTGGTGAACTTTGAGGGAGTCTTGACCAACTCCAATAAAAAGGTTCCGAAGGAATTTAACATTAAAGGAAAACCAGAGTATATACAGGTATTGCCGGAAGGGGATATTGATGCGGTCAGTTTTGGCAACAACCACCGGATTGACTATGGAGATCAGGGGATAGCCGATACCATAACTGCTTTTAATTCCATTGGTATGCCTTATGCTTATGATGAAAATATTGGGATTTTCGAGACGGAAAGGGGCGTAAAAATCGGCTTTGTGTCTGTGGATGTGGTTTATGGCGGACGGCAGGTGGAAAACTATCTGCAAAGCGGATTTGAAAGACTGCGCCAGGAGAATGTAAACTTGATTCTTGCCTGTTGTCACTGGGGAATTGAGTCCACCTATTATCCGGAGAGTTATCAGCTGGAGCTGGGACATAAATGTATTGACTGGGGAGCAGATCTGGTGGTTGGCTGTCATCCTCATGTGCTGCAGGGAGTGGAAAAGTATAAGGGAAAATACATTCTTTACAGCCTGGGAAATTTCTGCTTTGGAGGAAACCGGAATCCAAAGGATAAGAACACGATGATTGCTCAGGCCAAGTTTACACTGGAAGAGGGAAGCCCAAAGGGAGAGGCAGAGATGACTTTGATACCCTGCACCATCAGTTCAGTGAATCATCGAAATGACTATTGTCCGACCATTGCTCAGGGGGAGAAACGGACGGAGATTATTCAGAAACTTAATGGGTACAGCAGCCAGTTTGGTGTCACAGTAGGAGAAGACGGGAAAGTGAGCGGCCCGGAGGAGGCGAAGGAGCAGCCGAAAGAGACCCAAGGGGAGACGGAAACAGCGGAGACTTCAGCAGAAGGGTCAGGGGAGTAATCAGAGGCTGTTGTGGAAGAGGCGGAAACAACAATAAGGGTACCATTGGAGTAACCAGCGGCCGCTGGGAACGAATCGGAAACAACAAAAGTATACAAAAAGACAGCAAAAGGCAATGGAGAAACAAAAAGAAGTAAGACGGAGGAGAATCATGGCGCTGAAAAAAAAGCCGGTTACAGGCATGAGAGATATTTTACCTGTGGAAATGCAGGTGCGGGAATATGTGATGAATCAAATTCGGGACACATACCGGTCCTTTGGATTTACTCAGATTGAAACTCCCTGTGTGGAGCACATTGAAAATCTTACCAGCAAGCAGGGCGGGGACAATGAGAAACTGATTTTTAAGATTTTAAAAAGAGGGGAAAAACTGAATCTGGAGACTGCAGCCTGTGAAAACGATCTGGTTGACGGAGGGTTACGGTATGATTTGACTCTTCCTTTGGCCCGGTATTTCTCTAACAACGGAGCACAGCTTTCCATGCCTTTTAAGGCCCTTCAGATGGGAAGTGTTTGGCGGGCAGACCATCCCCAAAAAGGCCGTTTCCGGCAGTTTACTCAGTGTGATATTGACATTTTGGGGGATGAAAGCTCCATGGCGGAGATTGAGTTGATAATGGCCACCACCACGGCTCTTGGGAAAATCTGTCCAAAGAACGGCTTTACGGTGCGGATGAATGACCGGGAGATTTTAAAGGCCATGGCTCTTTACTGCGGATTTTCGGAGGACTCTATGGAATCGGTGTTTATCATTCTGGATAAGATGGACAAGATCGGAATGGAAGGGGTAAAAGCTGAGCTTTTGGAGGCAGGACATGGAGAGGAAAGCGTGGAAAAATACGGAACGCTTTTGTCGGAAACAGGCCGGGATGCAGCCGGAGTGCGAAAGCTGGGGGAGATTTTAAAGTCTGTTATGGATTTGTCTGTCACAGACAATCTGGCACACATTATGGACACGGTTCTTAACGTGGCGGACACAGAATTTAACCTTTGTTTTGACCCTACGTTGGTTCGGGGAATGTCTTATTATACCGGGACTATTTTTGAGGTGTCCATGGAGGGATTCGGCGGTTCTGTGGCCGGT
>ERZ808029.853-NODE-853-length-13432-cov-3.679371_pt1 | contig 13432 bp, 10 predicted proteins | sample MGYA00380185_ERZ808029 | MGnify/ENA primary metagenome ERZ808029 (study PRJEB31490, sample SAMN06133404) | mouse gut metagenome | isolation source: M2_3 | host: mice | place: China: Chengdu | collected 2015-05 ... | reverse complement strand
GAAGGGACGCCAAAAATACCGGCTCCAAAAATTCATCCCCATACCGCTCATACAGTTCTCCTGCCAGACGATACAAAGAAGGATCTCCAGTGCGGATTACCGACTGGCTTAAAATCTTAGGCACCTCTCTGGGAAGAATCGAATAAACCTTTTCATAGCACTGGCGAATCCGCTCCGAGCTTTTGCCCGCGGCAGCCTCCCACAAAATACCAAGCCGGTGCCGATACCGGTCCCGCTCCTCCCTTGCCTGGGCCTTCTCCTTTGCCCGCTCCTCCTTTGTCTCCTTCCCTTTGGGCTTTTCCTCCACGGACGCAGATTCCGGCTCCCCTTTATCAATCCACGTTTCGATGGCATCTGCAATCAGATCTCCTGCCCAGTTTACGCCAGAAGGAGTCAGATAGTTTACGGTCTCCTCAGGCTTTTTCTCCAGTCTAATTTTCCAGAAAGCAGCAGCAGCCTCCCCTTCCATAAAGGCCAGAGACCGCAAAGCCGCTTCCTTGCATTTCCCCTTTTCTGACTTTTGGTAATCCAAAAGAAGCGCCTCATTGGAAGCATCATGGCGAAAGGCCAAAAGCGCTGCTTCCCGAATTTCCTTGTTTCCTTCCTTTGCCGCATACCGGTAAAAATCATTTTCCTTCTCACCGGCAATCTGCTCTATCACCTCAATCCGCCTTGCCATCTCTCTCTTTCCGTCCGGCAAAAATCCCCGCTTCAATAAAGGAATCACTGCCTCTCCCTCCAGGACAAGCCAGTTTACAACCAGTTCAGCTAGTTCTGCATAACTGTCCCCCAAAGCCCGCACCATCCAATATTTCATCCGGTAATCCTTGAAAATCTCCGGGTCCGTGTCATAGGCATCCCGGATAATGGCGTACCGTCCCCCTCCGGTGGTCTGAAATGCCTGAAGCACAGAAGCAATCCGGCCATAGGAAATCTCTCTGTAAGGATCTCCCTCTGTCAAAACCACTTCCAGCTCCTTTAACTCACCTTTCGTTCCCACAGAACCCTGAGTACAAAGCACTGCATCTAAAAGTCCCAGGGTATCCAGCAAAACCCCTGCCCGGTCCTCACATTCCTGTGCCGTCAAAGTTCCTGCCAGACCATAGATTTTCTGAAACACCGGCGATGCCTTAGCAAAAGGCTCTATCTGCTGCACAGCTCTTTTCAGGCGGAAATCCTCCTGAATCAGACCCACGCCTGCCACTGCCGCCGTCTCCAGCCGCTCCCGCAATTCATACATAGCATCCAAATTCATAACCCAGTTCTCCTTACTTAACGTAAAACACCGATTAATACAGCAGCCTTACAATCCCTTCTCCAGTCACAATGCTGCAGGGATACATCCGAAGCTTATGGTCATCGGAATCATAATACATCAGACCAAACAATGCCTGATTCTGAAACACATTTTTTTTGGGAATCATAGAAAGAGCCGCCATTGTATCTGCCCAGCCTTCTCTTCCAGACAATTCTATCCTCTCTCCGGACTCATCCTCCATGACAAACCAATCCCCAGTTTCGGTACTTACCACCCCAATCTGCTTATACCGAATCAGCATTCCACAAAAATCTTCCGAGAGAAGATTTTTGATCTCATTTTTGGCCAGCTTCACTGCTGCACCAATATCCCCATGTCCATGACTGATCACCTGACTTAAAACTTCTTTGGTGACAGGATCATAAGAAGCGCTCTCCCACCGGATTCTCCGATTCATCCCCCCTGGATAATAGCTAAGAAGGGGTGTTTGAACCAATGCAAAACAAGAATCCTCCTGCTTCACATACTTTAACGCCTTAACCGGACGATAATTGAATGTACAGGAAATTTCCCCTGTATCCACATCTGCCCAATATCCCGTATCCACATATTCCTTTCGGGCCTCGTCGTAAATCACCTGAAAGGAAAGCTGAATCAATTTTGCATTCTCCTTTTTCAGGCCCAAATCATTTAACTGGTCAAGCTTCCAGATTCCCCCCAGCTTTTCATATAAAATATCATCGTCCGCTTCCGGCGAATCCGTCTCTAATTTTCCCTGAAGGTAAACCGCAGCCTTTCTCTCCAGCGCCCGCAGCCGCTTTAACACTTCCACAGCCTGGTGATAATGCTTCTTGTCCGAATCCTTTTGGTAGGCTTCCATCTCCAGCACCAGCCGGTTAAAATAATTCTGCGGTCCAGGCAGATAATAGTCTCCCAGCTGCTTTGCCAAATCCCGGTAGCTTTTCAGGGACACACTTCCCATAGAAGAAAGTCCTGTATGCATCAGCTGATCCGTCATCTGTTTCATCAGTTTCAGACCTTCCAGCTGTTTCTTGATCTTTTTTGTTTTGGCAGCCTTGCTTGCCTTGGCGCTTTTTTCGGATACTGGTTTCTTTTCACTGGACCCGTCTGCCTTCTTTGCCTCTTTGGCCTGCTTCTTTTCCCGTTTTTCCAAAATATCCTTTGGAATCTCCCCTATGGCAAAGTCTTTTCCCGCTGCCATCTCAAACATCAGTCCCAAACTGTGCTTGCAGGGAAACTGCCGGCTTGGGCAGCTGCACCGAAAAACTGGCTTATCCTCCTCCACAAAATCTGCTGACACCACATAATTGGATTTCCCGCTCCCTTTACATTCCCCCATGTAAAAGGTATCGTCCTCTGACCGCATACGGGATACAAATCCACCCCCATTGGAGATCTTCCTGCCATTGCTCACTGCGTTTGCATTTGGCGCAAGAGCCACAATCTGCTGTTCACTAAACGTCCTCATACTTCATAACTCTCCTTATTTCCAAATCCTTTTCTCTGCTGTTTGTTTCCTGACAGAAAACAGGCAGGGTTGTCGTCTGAACCGTCACAAAAAACAGGAACGACTGAAGCTGCGCTTCAAATCCTTCCTGTTTCTGTTTCAAACAACAGACCCCTGCCTAAAAGCGCACCAGACTGTTTTAACCGGCACCAAATTCTTATTCATCCCAGTTATGATATACCGCTTGTACGTCATCATCTGCATCCAACAAATCCAAAAGCCGGTTCATTCGCTTAATATCTTCCTCTGCCGTAAGCTCCACCCAGGTCTGAGGAATCATCGTCACATCTGCTTCCAGCATCTCAATCCCTGCCTTCTCCAAAGTCTCCCGAACCTGACTGAAATCTTCTGGAGCCGTGATCACTTCAAAGCTGTCTTCCTCTTCCGCAAAATCCTCTGCCCCTGCATCCAAGGCCATCATCATCAACTCATCCGGGTCCATCTCACAATCTTCTTTGCCGATAATGATCTGCCCCTTCTTATCAAACATAAAAGACACACTGCCCTGAGTTCCCACATTGCCGTTGCCTTTTGTAAATGCACTTCTCACATTGGCTGCAGTACGGTTCTTGTTGTCCGTCAGAGCATCCACAATAATGGCAACTCCGTTTGGCCCGTATCCCTCATAAGTCAGCAGTTCATAATTCACTGAACCAGCATCTCCAGCCGCCTTCTTAATCCCCCGGTCAATGGTATCATTTGGCATATTGTTGGCCTTGGCCTTGGCGATTACATCCCGAAGCTTACTGTTGTTAGCCGGGTCCGGACCGCCCTCCTTCACCGCCACTGCCAGCTCTCTTCCGATGACAGTAAAAACCTTGCCTTTGGCAGCGTCATTCTTCTCTTTTTTGTGCTTAATATTGGCAAACTTAGAATGTCCTGACATAAAAGCTAATTCTCCTTATCTTCTCGTCCTTCTTGATCAAATACAAACCTATTCTAACACTACTTTTCAAGAATAGCAACCCCGGATTCTTTCCTTTCCTAACGATGTAAAATTCCCCTACTCACCTTCTCCTGGCCGTCTCCGCATAATCTCCGACTCTTCCATATTTTGAATCACCTGCTCCCCCTCATCTGCCAGTTCCCGAAACTCTGTGATGGTATTTTTCATCAAAGGCAGAGCCTTCTGTTTGTACTGACTGATCGAATCCAACGCTTCCAACGTCTCCCGGAAAGCCTCCTTTAACGTCTCCACCTGAATGTTGGTGTCCATGGCCTGCTTTTGAATCTCCGTCCCCTGGGTATTTAACATCCGGGAAGTGGAGGCGATCATATTGTTGGTAGCCTGGTTAAGGGCCTTCACCTTCTCTAAGACAATTTTCTGATTGTACAAAGCTCCTGCCACGGTCACTGCCACGTTTAAGGCGGCAATGGTCACCGTCTGGGCACGGTTTACCGAACGAATCAGCTCATAATTATTTTTTCGAATCACTTCCATGGCAATGATGCCGTTCTGGTTCACAGCAAGCATCTGATGAAAATCCAACATCCGCTGCCTTAAAGGAAACAAGATCTCCTCCTCCAGAAATTGAATCTTTTCCGGGTCTTTGTTGACCACCTTTTGATGTTCAATCTGCGCCGTCAAATACACGTCCAGCTCTTCTCCCAAAAGGATTTTCTGATTCAGCTGTTTTGTCAAATCCCGCATGGAAGCCTGCTCAATTTCCAAAGTGGTATTGTCATCTCTTAATACCTTTACCCCTGTGTTGAGAGAATCTATAATTTCCCCAATCACGGTATCCGCCGCTTTATATTTGTTAAAATAGGCGCGGACCGGGCTGAATAACTTTCCCAGGGGACCAGATCGGAGAAAATCAATTCCCGACGGGTCCAAATCCTTCATCTGATCCGACAATCGGGCCAGCCCTCTTGCCACTTCCCCGGCCTCCCCTCCTGCTTTTGACAAATCTCCCAGCCGGTTTTTCATCAGGGTATTTTTATTTACAGACTGTTTCACCACATCTGTGCCAAACTCCTCAATGGCCTTTGTCAATTCCTTTCGCTCTGCAAAGTCAGTGTAATCCGCTTTCAGAATTTCCTGGCCCTTCTCCTTGGAAGCGTCCGAAATCATCAAAGTGGTCTCCGTGTCCAGGGAAACCTGCTCCTCCACCACCTTTTTTATTTCTTCCTTTTGCGGAATATCTAATGTAAACGCCATATTTCTCCCCTTTCTGGCCCATTTGCCCTGTCACATCAGACGGTCAAATGGTTGTCTTTCATCTGCACGCCGGTTAAATTTTACTGCCCCCTGTTTATAAACTGGAATTAAACAGATTTTTCAGCTTGTAAATCACATCGTCAGAATCTGCATTGATACTTGCCGCCTCATTAATGGCAGAAATACTCTCAAGGGCCGGAAGATCCGCATTATACCCAATGGTATAAATGGGAATGTTAAGGGCATCTATAGGATTTTGAATATCTTTTAAAGAATACCCCCGGTTGGTCTCCCCGTCTGACAGGACAAACATCATAAGCTTTGCATCTGGATACTGTTCCTTGGCCTGAATCAACATATCCGCCGCAACAATAATCCCGTCAAAGGTAGCAGTTCCTCCGGCTGCGCTCAAATTTTCCACTGCTCCCTTAAAAGCAGACTGATGATTCAAATTAAATTCCCCCACCGGCACATGAATGACCACCTCATCCGAATAAGAAACCAGACCAATGTAATTGTTGGTGTTAATGTATTTCATTCCGTTAATCAAAGAGGTCTTTAAGGAATTTAACGGCTCTCCGTCCATGGAACCGGACACGTCAGCCACAAACACAGCTAAAATCGGTTTCCCACTGTCCTTCTCCTTCTTCCACAGCTCCTGAGCGCTTAAAAGGGTGTCTCCATCCACCTCTGCCTGCTCTACAATGTAATTCAAATCCGCATTAAATCCGTACTCTGCCGCTAACCTTTGATTCTCCTCATTTGCGGAAAATTCTGAAAAAAGCTTCAAAATCTCCTTTTTTCTTACATCGGTATCCCTTGTGGTGTACAAAGGATTGGTGTGGAGAAAGCCAAAAGGAGTAAACTGATACTTCCGGGTCAGTCCTGGGTCGTTAATATAGGTCTGATACTCCATAATAAATCCGTCTAAAGATCCGGTTTCCGCTGCCTTGGACATCTGCTCAGTCGTATAAGCCACAAAAGGAACATTGGTCTGAAACGCCTGAAATCCCTCAACGGACTCTTCGCTCAAAGGTTCTTTGGCATTGTAGGTCTGTAAGGTGGAGATCAGAAAGTTAAGGCCCGTGGCCGAAGCATTGGGGTTTGTGTAACCCATGGCAAACTCTCCCCCTGCCGTTGCCTCCACAATGGTCTTTAAGTTGATGGAACCATACCGTTTTGTCAGTTTTTCCTGGGTGTCTTTGGAAAGGAGAATCCCAGCCGTGTTATTGACCAGACCGCTGCTGATCTCCTCCATGAAAATACCGTCTGCCAAAAGCATTTTGCCCCAAAAATCGTTGGAGGGAGAATACCCGTCAGGAACATACTTTCCAGTGCTGATATAATCCATGCCAAGTCCAGAAGCCACATTTCGAATCATCACAGACACTGGCTGTCCGTCCACCTCATATCCCGCCTGATTAAACTTCTCTGCCACTTCATTCATCCAACCGTTTTTTCCTTTTCCGCATTTCTCATAAGTGGAAAAAATTTCTGCGTACAATTTTGTCACAGGCTGGATTGTCACTTCGTTCTTATCAATGTCTGGCAGCTCATCCACCTGGGTATCAGCCAGCTCCACCGCAGATTTAATCACCTCAGCCTGTGTGGCCCCGATTTTTTTTGCATATCGCTCAATGACAGCAGAAGCTTCTTCCATATTGACGGTCTTTGCTGTTTTTCCTAAGTTCCTTGTAAGGAAAATTCCCCCAAAAGCAGACACAAAGACAAGGATTCCGATTCCGCCTATGGCAAGTATAGACTTCTGACTGTTTTTCATAAAAATCTCCTTTCTAACAATAAAATTCAAGCTGCGTAATCAGGTTGTTGATCTCTTCCACTGCATCGTCCACATTTTGTTCTGAATAATCTGTGTCTGCAATCTCCAGCATCAAATGCTCCAGCCTAAGGAGTATTTTTTCATTTTCCCTCAATATGTCCCGCATACTTTCCAGACTCTTGTGATACAGCTTTTTCTTTTCCTCCTGAATGTCATCTAAAATCACGTCATTTTGGTATTCCTCTAAGGAGAATTTGACATACTCAGGCTCATCTATAACCATAGCCTTGGCAGTCATCTTAACATATCCAGTTAGCATAGCATAGTCTGCCTTCTCCACAGCTCCCATAAACTTCTTATAGCTTAAAGTTTCTGACTTAAATCTTCGCTTTACTAGTTTTTGAAAATTCTTCTTAACCACTTCAGTTCGTTCCAGCTGTGCTACTGTAACTTTTCCAATCTTGTCTAAATCTTTGTTTTTTGTTCGTCTTCTCATCACCTCCACTACCTTTTCTTTCAAATTTTCATCTCCCATTTGAATCAACTCCGTCTTCTTCCCTGCTAACAGATACCAGTTGACCATGAAAAATATCAGCGTCAACATCACTCCGGTCGTAATGGAACTGGCAGCAATCAGAATATTTTCATGGGCCGGAGACAAACCGATCAGACCCGGAGAATACAAACACACAGCCAGAAACACAATCCATAAGTTAAATGCTCCCAGCTTCATCCACTTACTTTTCACAAAATCCCTCTTTTCTTTCTGCTTTCCTCCCATATCCTTCTTCTTTTGTCCCTTTTGTGTCTATTCTACCAAGTATTGGTCCAGTTGTAAACTTGAAAATCAATCATTCTTGTATGTGATTTATATAACAATGTCCCATCCTTTTGGAAACCGATTGACAATCAATTTTATCAAGTGTAGAATGGTACATACGCACAAAGCGTTTGCACGAAGGCGTTTTTAAAAATACATTCTGAAAGGAGACTTTTATGTCTGAAGCTACCACAAAGCCAGAACAGAACAAAATGGGAACTATGCCCATTAAACCGCTTCTGCTGACCATGTCCCTGCCTATGATTCTTTCCATGCTGGTTCAGGCCATGTACAATATTATTGACAGTATATTCGTGGCAAAGCTGGAAGAACGGGCGCTGACCGCTGTGTCCATGGCCTTTCCCATTCAAAATCTTCTGATCGCAGTTTCTGCCGGAACCTGCGTGGGCGTCAATGCCCTTTTGTCCCGCTCTCTTGGAGCAGGAAACCGGGAAGACGCCCAGAAGGCTGCAGTCAACGGTATTTTTCTTGCCATTTTAGGCGCTGTCTGTTTTGGACTTTTTGGCCTCTTTGGTTCCCGGCTGTATTTTGCCAGCCAGACGGACGATGCCACAATTATTGAGTACGGAGTGCAGTATTTATCCATCTGCCTGATCTTTTCCTTTGGTATTTTTCTGGAGATTGTATTTGAACGGATTCTTCAGTCTACTGGACGGACCATCTACAATATGTACTCACAGGGAATCGGCGCCATTACCAACATTGTTCTGGACCCGATTCTAATTTTTGGCCTTTATGGCTTTCCGGCGCTGGGAATCCGGGGAGCTGCCATTGCAACTGTAGCCGGACAGATTCTGGCCATGACCCTTTCCCTGATTTTCAATCTGTGGAAAAACACCGACGTCAGCATCAGTATGAAGGGATTTACCCCAAACCTGCAGATTATTAAGATCATCTATGCGGTGGGCGTTCCCTCCATTATCATGCAGTCCATTGGCTCGGTTATGACCTATTTCCTGAATTTGATTCTGGCTGCTTTCTCCACAACGGCAGTTACAGTCCTGGGCGTCTATTTTAAACTGCAAAGCTTTATTTTTATGCCTATTTTTGGACTGAACAATGGTATGATTCCCATTATTGCCTACAATTACGGCGCCCGCAGCAAGAAGAGAATCATGGAGACAGCCACTTTCAGTATTTTTATTGCAGTCTCAATTATGCTGGCAGGTCTTGCTTTATTCCAGCTTTTCCCTGACCGGATGCTGCTGATGTTTGACGCTTCGGAGCACATGCTGGAAATCGGTATTCCTGCTTTGAGAATCATCAGCCTTAGCTTCCTTTTTGCTGGGTACTGTATTATTGTAGGATCTGTATTCCAGGCCCTTGGAAACGGTGTGTACAGCCTCCTTACCTCTGTGGCCAGACAGCTTTTGTGTCTGCTGCCTCTGGCCTACTTATTTGCCAGACTGTTTGGTCTTCATGCAGTGTGGTATGCCTTCCCTCTGGCAGAGATAATATCCGTTGCCATGACTACGGCTCTGTTTGTCCGGATTTATAAGAAAAAAATCCGGCATTTGGGAGAATAGAAAATCCTTTTCCCCGCAGACAGGCAAGAAGATGCATTGTCTCAAAAAATAATAACAGCAAAAAACAGAGGTTTGTTTCCAGATTTCGTCAAGAAACAAACCTCTGTTTTTTATGCCTGCAAAACTTTCGCCTACACAAAAAATTCCACCGGATGATACGTCTCTACCTCTTTCACATAGGTAGAATTGTAAAACTCATAAAAAATATCCATACACTCATCTTCCATACATTCTTTTTCTACCAGCCGCACCTTTTCTCCTTCCTCAATCCCCAGCTGCACCACAATCCCATCCTTTCCCTGACACGCCTGGATAAACCGAATGTTGTGATGAATTTCCTGAATGGTCAAAGTCACAAACTCATTGTCATCTAAAAACATCTCCAGGAGACATTCCTCCACCATCTCCCAGGATGACGCCATTTTGTCAATTTCCTGAGTCCTTATATTCCGTTCCATATTGCAGTCTGTCTTTTCAAAAAGCACATCTGTAGTAGTCTTTCTTTCTTCCTTTTGGCTCATACGATACCTCCTCTTATCTGGATTCTCAATTACGGTTTTGCAAAATCCATTCTTCCCGTCTTCCAGACAAAAATTATACCATAAACAGAGCCAATTTTACAGCACTTTCTTTTTCTGCCTTCCTTTCTAAGATAAAAGCATTACCGTTCTCCCCGCCCTGCCAACTCCATTTTGCCAACTGTAACAGAAAAGTAACCATCCCGTAAACATCAAACATTATGCTTGGAAAGAAAAATACACCTTCTGACTATTGTGATAATACACCTTTTCCAGTTCCTCCTCTGTAAACAGATCGCTTTTCTCCAGATAATCACACAGATGTCCGTAACTGTCCCTGACTGCTGCATAAGGGGCATCCGTACCCCACAGAAGCTTCTCCGCGCCCAAAATCTCCTTTGCTCTAGCCAGATATTCCATGGTTTCCGGATAAGGATAGGAATCTGGCTCCATAATCTTTGGCAGAGCGGCAATGTCAAACCATACATTTTCCTGATTCAAAAGCTCCAGACTTTCTCTCCACTCCTTTTGCCGTCCTCTCACCGGAGCCAGTAAATGACAGATCACCAGTTTCAGTCCCGGACATTTTCCGGCGATTTTTGCAAGAGCCTGAGGCTGATGGCTTGGCATGGAAATATCCCCCACATCCAATGCAACCACTCCCTGACAGCTTTCAATCAGACGATAAATTTCCATCATCCGCTCTCCTGCCAGATGAAACGGATCGTGACACCCCATAAGTCCGCCTCCAGAGCTTACCTCAAACTTAACCGCACGGAATTTCTGTTCTTTCAGATAAAATTTCAGAGTTTCCAGATAATGGGTCATAAAAGGGTCCACCGTACAGGAAGGGCAAAACCGGTCTGGATACTTTTTCATCACTTGAATATGATACTGATTTTGAAATCCATACATGCTCCCCTGCATCAGCACTGCTTTTTCCACCTGGTTTTCTTCCATAATCTCAAGGGCCCGTTCTGCAGTAAAACACAGATCGCCAAATTCCGGCGGAAACAACTGAAAAATCTCCCCGTTTCCCCACATAGCCTTTCCGCCTCCCACTGCCCGAAGCTCGCCCCGTCTGCAGTATCCGGCCACCACCTGGGCCAGATGAAGATGCGCATCTATTTTTCTTCTTGTCCCTTCCTTCTTCCCCTGCCTGTTCTCATAGTTTCCTTTCACTGTCTCTTTTGTCATTTCCTGCCAGTCTCTCATATGTCAGTCTCTCTTTCTCTCTTCTGTGAACTCCCTCTTTGCTTCCGTTCGATCTTTTGTATCTCCCTTTTAACCAGTTTACTAACCGCAGTATATTTTATCGGCACACTGGTGCAGGTCACATTCCTTCCTGTTTCCAGGCTCTCACCCTTTTGTCTTCTCCTTTTTCCACTGAAACTGGCCCAACCAGTTTTGAAACTTCTCCTTGTTTTCCATAGCATCCAATCCTACTGCCACAAGAATCACAATCCCCTTAACCAGACCATGTTCCGTGGAGGGTATGCTTAACAGATTGAGTCCATTGTTCAAAAGCCCCATTAAAACAGCTCCAAACAAGGCCCCTGACACCGTTCCTTCTCCTCCCAAAAGGCTGACTCCTCCAATTACTGCCGCTGTAATCACCTCTGTCTCATACCCGCTGCCTGTGGATGCCATACACTGCTGAGTCATAGAAGCCAGAACAATTCCTCCTACTGCTGTGGTAAATCCAGAAAAAACATAGGCTAAAACTGTGATTTTCCGGTCCTGTATTCCTGACAGACGGGCCGCAGGACCATTGCCTCCCACTGCATAGATATACCGGCCCAAAACCGTTTTTCCAAGAATAAACCAGCTGATCAGGGCAATCAAAAGCATAAGGTAAATCGGAATGGGAAAACGCAGTATTTTTTTCATTCCGATTGCCGTAAACAGTTCTGGCTGCAAGCAGCTTAAGATTTTATTTCCTGTGAGAATCATAGATAATCCAAGAAAAATAATTTGTGTGGCAAAGGTAATCAAAAAGGCTGGCACCCGAAATTTGGTAATAATCACTCCATGAACCAATCCGGCCATAATTCCGGTCAAAAGAGCTGCCATAATTCCAAGAATCACGCCAGTATTGGTATAATCAAAAAATCGGATGATCCGTACTGCGATCACTGCACAAAGGCCGCACAGACTGCCGATTGACAAATCAATTCCCCCAATTAGAAACACAAAAATCGTCCCGCACACCATAATTCCGTAAACTGACACAGACCAAAGCACATTGGACAGATTCCCCACCGTCAGAAAACTGGCTGGCCTTAAAACCGTAAGAATCACCATAAACAAAACAAGAATCATTGGTTTTGTGTATGCTGACCAGGAAATTTTCTTCACATCGACCTCTCCTTTCCCGTCAATCCAGAAGCTGCTTCCAAAATCATGGACTGAGTGACCATTCCCTGGTCAAACTCCCGTACAATCGCTCCTTTGCGCATAACCAAAATTCGATGGGATACCCGAATCAATTCCTGCAAATCCGACGACACAAGAATCACCACAACCCCCTTTTTGGCCAGCTCCTCCAAAATACGGTAAATCTCGTCCTTTGCGCCCACATCGATTCCAGCTGTCGGCTCGTCCACAATCAGCACCTTTAAATCCCGCATCAGCCATTTTCCTAAAACCACTTTCTGTTGATTGCCGCCAGACATCAACCCTACTGGTTTATCTGGATTGGCTGGACGAATATCCATTTGGCGGATAGCCTTTTCACACAGCTTTCTCTCTTGTCTGCTCCACAGGGCAAATCCAGTCTTTCTAATCTGATCATAATTGGTCAGGGCAATATTTTTCTCAATGGATAAAAGAGGAATAAACCCTTGCTCTCTCCGGTCCTCCGGGACAAATCCAAATCCAGCACGGATACTTTTTTTAGGAGAGGGCACAAGCTTTTTTCCATTCAGCCAAATGGCGCCTTCCTTGTAAGGATCGATTCCGTAAACAGCCCGAACCAACTCGGTCCGCCCTGACCCAATTAAACCTCCAAAACCAAGAATCTCCCCTTTGTGAGCCTGAAAACTGATATTGTGAAAACACCCTGTTTTATGAGAAAGATGTTCCACCCAAAGTACAGGCTCCTGATGACTTTTGTGCATCTTTTTTCCAGAACCAGCCGACTCATCCACCGTCTTTCCAATCATGGTCTGAATCACTTTCTTTGGCTCAATCTCATTATGGTTTAACACAGCTGCATTTTTCCCGTCCCGAAGCACTGTCAAACGGTCTGCTAACTGATACACCTCTTCCAGCCTGTGGGAAATATAAATGACGGACACTCCATTTTTCCGAAGGGTATGAATGATGGAAAACAGACTTTTTGCCTCTTTTCCGCTTAAACTGGCTGTCGGTTCATCCATGATCAGCACTTTGAAATTGCAGGACAATCCTTTTAAAATCTCCACCAGCTGACGAAGACCAACTCCAAGCTCCGATACCAGCGCATCCGGTTTTAAAGGAAAATCATACTGGTCAATCCATGCCTTTGTCTCCTCATTCATTTTTTTGTGGTCAATCAGTCCCAGCTTTTTTGGCTCCCTGCCTAAAAATACATTTTGAGCTACTGTCAAAGATGGAATCACAGACAGCTCCTGATAAATACACGCCATTCCAAGATTCTGACAATCTTTATAACTGTTTATGACAACTTCTCTTCCGTCCCAAAACACTGTGCCGCTGTCTTTTTTGTATACTCCTGTGAGAATTTTAATCAGTGTGGATTTTCCGGCCCCGTTCTCTCCCATCAGTCCGTGGACCTCTCCTTTTCTGACGGCAAAATTTACATATTCCAGTACCGGAA
>ERZ808029.847-NODE-847-length-13526-cov-3.430441_pt1 | contig 13526 bp, 15 predicted proteins | sample MGYA00380185_ERZ808029 | MGnify/ENA primary metagenome ERZ808029 (study PRJEB31490, sample SAMN06133404) | mouse gut metagenome | isolation source: M2_3 | host: mice | place: China: Chengdu | collected 2015-05 ... | reverse complement strand
CAACTGGATAAGCCAGAACAGATTCCAGATGAGATGCTCACAGAGATTCCTCTGAACCGACAGAATGAGTTTATGGGAATGCTTATGAGCATGGTGGACACCCGACGGGCAGAAGGAAGCATTAACGCAGATTTTAAGTTTGAGAAGCTGACGGATATGATTTCTCCCCGAAAGGTGATGGATGCGATCCGGCAGAATCGAAAAGAGCTTCAATATACTTATGGGGAATATGCGAAATTAGATGACGGTGATCCCAAAAAGCTGGATTTGGCAGATAAATTGAATGTGATGTTTGAAGAGGCCAGCACAAACTATAACAATGTGATGGCGCTGCTGCCATTGGCCATTGAAGATAGTAAGACCAGGCTTTTGTTGGGAGACAGCGGCGACCGGAAAGACACTGCACCATTAGCTCTTGGAGTTTTAAGTATGGGAGAGGGAGGTGAGTTAAAGATTCTGGAGGCGCCGAAGGTGGAAGGAACAGCGCTGATTACAGTAGATGACAATGCCAATACAGGATTGATTGAAGCATTGAAGGAAGATTACAATGCGGTTAATGAGGAAAGTAATGATTATGTGGCGGATTTGGTAGCGAGGACTTTCTGCCCGCTTGTTTCAGCCATGGAAAGCACTGCAGATAAGGCGGAGGAGGTAAATAATTATAATGCCTATTTAGAGTTTTACCGGGAGTCCAAGGATGCTTTTATCAAGACGGTAAAGCCTTTGATTGAGAAGCTTATTGGAATTTGGTGTTTTTTTGAACAGTATCCCAAGAAGATAAAGGGTATGCGTCCGTCTTTGTTGGTGATGAATGTTTCCAATGATCTGTTGGCAAAAGCAGGAAATATTTCCCGACTGGTTACTTATTTTAACACCACCAATGCAAAGAATGAGTTTGGGAATACCGTGTGGTATAGCATTATGCCAAATGTGTCTCTGGACCAATACAGTAAGAAGAAGCTTACAAGAGAGCGTTTTCAGGGAAATGCCAGAGCTGAAAAGGCAGATGTAAATAGTGTGGAGTCATTGGCAAGGCTTTTAGATGTATTTAAGGATTATGGGGTTCAGTGTTTTTTCAGTTACGAAGCAGATGATACTACCACATTTAATGCTCTTGCCACAGAGGGAATTGAAAAATATGAGGACCGCTGCAGTCCATTGATGGGAAAACCATACAGTGAATATGCCATTCCATGTATTCCAAATTTTACGATTATTCCCAAAGACAAGTCTGGAGTGGTTCTGGACAGACGAATGGTGATGAATGGAGAGAACGTGGAGCTTTCCCATGAAAAAGAAGATGTGATGAAGTTGTGGATTGATGGGGTGTATGTGGGGGCAGCTTATGTGGCAGCTGGAATTGTGGCTGCTTATCAATGTCCAGAATTTTTAAAAGACTGTTTTGGAAAAAATGGAGTGGACTCAGAGCTGCCAGGGGTGCGTTTTGATATAGAAGTAGAAAATCATGGGTTGGTGGTATATACTACCATGGCCAAAGAGATTACTGGATTTACCAATTCGATCAAAAATGATATTAACCGCAAAAATTTTGGCTTTGTTTTCAGCTCAGAAAATGCAGCTTATAAGGGGAATGACATTACAAACATTATGGTTTATAAAACCAGAAACCTAATGTCAGATGGATATATGTTTGAACCGATTTACAAAACTCAAGTGACCACCTATATTGAACGGGTGATGCGACATGGAACAGGGGATTTTAAAGAAGATTCTATTGTGCAGTTTTTTTCAAATAATCCAAGCAGCCAAAAAAGTCAGTGGCTGTCAAAGCGGGAATGCCTTAATGCCATTCTTGGAAAAGGGGATGATATTGAATATACGATTGATGAGGAGAACGGTTATTGTACGTTAGACATTACCTTTAATGGAAATGTAAAGAATTTAGAGGTGGAAATTAACCGTCTTTCTGCTGGAAAGTAAAAAGGGCAGGAAACACAGGGCTTAACGGATTCAAAGATCCGAAGCTATAAAACATGATCTTTCCCTATTGGAAAGGTGGAAAAATAAAAGAGAAGGAGGAGATGTTGTATGGGATTTCGAATGAAAATCAGCGGAGGACCAGAGGAAATCGTATTTGATGAGAGAAGCATTACAAAAGTAGATTTCCAGTCTGTATCATCTGCCGACTCTAATGCACGGGCAACGGATTTTGGCCTTGCTGTGAAGGTATGGGGGAAAATGCTCTATAAGCGCGGAGGCGGGGGCAATGATCCGACTCTTGGTTTGGCCCAGTGGTCTCAGGTGCCGTCAGAGAAGGCGGATTGCTACCGGACTGCTGAAGTGACGGTTGTATCTGCAGGACAGATTGTTCGTCAGTTTACTTTGCCGGATGCATTTGTGATGGCGTACAGTGAGGAAGAGAATGACGAGAGCGGTGTGGGGACATTTTATATTCACATGAAGCAGAAAAAAGACGAAAATGCAGCAGCCCGGATTGAGGGCGGTTTTGGTGGCGAATAATACAGGAGGAAAAAACATATGTCATACCGAGTGATCGTAGAAGGAATAGAAAGCTTTGAAATTGCAAAGGAATGTGTCCGCCAAGTAAAATTTACCACAGATATTCCGCTGGATTCCAATGCCAGAACCAAAGATGTAGGAAGCACATTGACAATTACAGGAAGAATCCTGACTGCTGTAGATGGCGACCCATTTGACAGCACACGGAAATTGGCTCTGTGGTCAGCAGTGCCGGCGGAAAAGGCAGATTGTTACCGTAAAGTGACTGTGGAGCATGTAGCTGCAGGAGTTATGGAGAGAAAATATTATTTCCCCAATGCTTTTGTGATTGATTATGTGGAAGATTTTGGAGATGCGGAAGGTACTGGTACATTTACTCTTACCATTAAGCAGAAAAAGGACAAGTTAAACATGATTACAGTGGAAGGCGGATATCCGGCCACTTAAAACACAGGGCAGGGGGTGCATCCATAGGAAGGGTGTCCCCCTTTTCCTTTTTTACTTGTTGGATTCAAGGAAGGTCAGGATAATTAAGGGAGACAAAATGGAATTGGATTATTATAGGGTGCTGGGAGTGACAGAGACAGCTTCAGAAGAGGAGATCAAGAAAAAGTATCGTTTGCTGGCAAAAGAATACCATCCTGACAGCAACTCTAAAGACCCAGAGGCGGAGAAAAAGTTTAAGGAAGTGAAGGAGGCTTATGAGATTCTTGGCAATAGAAAAAAACGTCAGATTTATGATCAAAAAAGAAAAGAGGTAGGTTCTTCACAGGAAAAGACGGCAAAGGCCGGGAATCGGAGAACATCCGGAACTAGAGGCGGTAAAGCTGGAATGAGGGCAGGATTTGATCCTGGGAATCTGTCCACCCAGTTTGAGCAATTTTTTGGATTTCAACCAAAGGGCAACACAATGAATAAGGAAAACTTGGATTCCAACAAAAAGACAAAGAAAAATCCCATAGATATGACGGAGATATTTGAACAATATATGGGAAGAAAAAAATGAGGGAAGGCAGAATATGACAAAGAAAATTGTAGATTTGTCGATTGCAGGCATTTGTATTGCTATCTTTGGAATTGCCTGGAGCTATGCAGAACAGGTAACTTTGCGGACAGAAATTATGTGGACGTCAGGGCTTTGTGCAGCAGGATTTGGAGCATTAGCTTTTAAGGAGAGGAGAGATGTGGGAAGAAAAAGTCAGGGTGGTATGGGACAGGGAGGATTTATCCATGGGCAGATACAAGAGAAGGGCCAGATTACAGAGCTGGTGCTGCTTAGCGAGGAAAATACGGAGTTGGTGGTATGGGGGCTATATGGAAAAACAGCGCTGGTGATTGGAAGGGATGTTAAGGAAAATCAGGTTGATATTGACTTAAGTAAAAGCCCTTATGCAGCCATGGTGGATATTGAACATGCTGTAATGAACTTTTCGGCGGGAAAATGGTATGTGGAGGATTTGGGAAGTATAAATGGGCTTCGTGTGAAGAAAGCGGAGGATGGGAAGACATATCAGTTGTCAGCAAACATGCCATGCTGTCTGGAGAGAATGGACTGTATTTTCGTAGGGTTGAACCGGCTTTTAGTCCGGTAAAGGATGAGGGCTGAAAAACTTAGAATGGCAGTTAAGAAGAAGGAGGAGGAAAAAATGGGAAGCAATCTGATCCGGTGCCAAAACGGACATCTGTTTTCTGCCAGAAGATATGGAACTGTATGCCCATACTGTAATATTGAAACGGAAACGAAGGAAAAAAAGGAGACGGGGATGTTAGGAGAGGAGGCATTAGAAGAATTACTATTGACAGGGGAGACAGCTCCAGTATGTGGGTGGATTGTATGTGTCTCCGGACCTAGGCAGGGGAAAGACTATAAAATTCGATCTGGCAAGAATTTTATTGGAAGAGCAGATGACATGGATATTCAAATCTTAGGAGATAACAAAATTTCCAGACGAAACCACGGAGTTCTTGTATTTGATCCTAAGAAACAGGAAACGGTCTTGCTTCCGGGAGACAGCAATGGAATTGTTTATCACAATAATGCCGCCCTTTATACTCATGTTACATTAGAACCTTATGACACGATTGAGATTGGAGAAAGTCAGTTTGTTTTTGTGCCTTTTTGTGGAGAGCAGTTTCGGTGGGAAGATAAGAATGAAAAATCTTTTTCCTAGAGCTGTAGTTTTTAAAGTCAAGGATGAGAGGGAATGGAGAAAAAATATGACGATTCCTGAGCACACAATAATAGGGTTGTCCCTTCTTGTTTTAATCCTTATAGGGGTACGAATATGGCTGCAAATAAGATTTGGGAATAAAGCCCCTAAAAGAAAATCAGAATGGGACATAGGAGTTTCTAAAACAATCGGGGATAGGGAGATTCAGGAGGATGAATATGGGATATGTGAAACAGAAGACGGGCTTATGGCGATTGTGGCAGATGGAATGGGAAAGCATTTTGGAGGTAAGATTGCCAGCCGGATTGTGGTGGAAACATTTCAGGAAATTTTTCAGGACCGAAGTTCCTTTTACAATCCCCAATATTCCTTTCGAAAAGCTTTTCAGGGTGCAAACCGGGAAATTTTAAATAAAATGGAAAATGGACAGGGAACTGCTTCTGCTGCTGCAGTGATGATCAAGGATCGTCGTTTATACTATGCCGTAGTGGGGAATGTTCAGGTAGCAGTTTACCGGAAACAGGAATTGGTGCCGGTTTCGTCCGGTCATACTGTTCATATGCTGGCAAAACAGAAATATGAGGAAGGGAAGCTTACAAAGCAGGAAGCAGTTTCTCTATTAGGACAACACCGGCTTTACAATTTTATAGGCCAGGATGGTTTTCACAACATTGAATTTTTTGACACGCCGATCCAGTTGTACGGAGGGGAATATGTAGTGGTGATGACCGATGGATTGTATGAGACAGCCAGATGGAAGGATATGGAGGACTGTCTGGAGGAGGAAGGCAGCTGCCAGAAGAAGGCGTTTGGTCTGGTGGAGTTGGTGAACCGGAGTATGGAGGAAGATCGGGATAATGCGGCGGTGGTTGTGGTGAGGTGTTAGGAGGAAAGGAATAACCATTTGGCACGCGGATATTGCTTTGGCAAATAAGGCAGAAAAGGCAGGAGGAGACAGATGGTATATGATGATTTGAGAATTGCATTAGAACGTCAGCAACGGCTAAGAGGCACCAGTGAATCAAAAGACAGACATGAGATGAAGCGGTTCTGGATTTCCTATCAGGTGTCCATCCTGCTTCCGGCAGAGGCAAAAGAGCCAAAGAACACTCAGAAAAAACAGCAGGAGGGAAATATAATACGAATGAAAATGCCAGAGCATGAAGCTGATTTTATGTTTTGTTTTCGAAAGATGCCATCTCTTACAGCAAAGTCTGGCAAAGTGATGAGAGATTCTATGAAAAATATGGTCATGCGTCTTTATCCGGCCAATTCATTTTATGCAGAAGGAAGTCAGACAGCGGGAGAGCAGGAGGTCTGGTGGTTTGATTTTGACAGCTTTGGGCTGGATGGAAAGATATATAACTTTATGTTTTTTGTCCCAATATTGTCTGGTCAGGAGATGCTGATTGGCAGCTTTCGTTGTCCAGATGCACAGGCAGTCAAATGGAAGCCAATTTTTATGAACCTGATTTCATCGCTGGAGATTGAGATTTTGCCAAATGACCGAAACGATGTGGTGAAAAAGTAAAAACATAGGATTTTTCATTGGTTTTACGGATGCAAGAGACTGTTAAGAGTGAACAGGAGAGGAGAAAGGGTTATGGGGATAAATGAGATTGAAGTGAGCGGGGATCTGGAGTTTTGGCAGATTACGGATATCCATGTGTGGGAGCGGGTAAATGAACATGGAAAAATGAAAATATGCGGGAGAATCCGAAAGGAAGTGGCAGAAGAGTTGTCCGGGAAAACTCTGAGGGATGGGGTGCTTTGCCTGAAGAAAAAAGGGGACAGCCGGCCTTTGTTTACTGGCATCATGGATTGTGTGAGCATGGAGGAAAACGGGGAGCTTTATGATGTGACAGCAGAATGCCTTTCTTTTACCAGTCTTTGGGACAGGAAGGAGGAGAGCCGCTCTTTTCAGGATCTTTCTCTTCGGTATAAGGATGTGGTGGAAAAGGTATCCAAAATGGGAGTGAGCAGGGGGAGAATCCTGGCAACTGCAAAAAGGGCCAAGGAGCAGATTTCAAAGCCCCTGTACCAATATGAAGAGACCATATGGGAATTTGTGAAAAGGATTGCAGGGGAGTGTCAGACTCTGGTGATTCCAGAGGTGACTTATGAAATGCCTCAGCTGTGCATTGGGTGGATTGGAGGAGAATGGTATGAGGAAGAACCAGGGGAGGAGTATGAAAAGATTTTAGATCTGGAACAGATGCGCCGGAGGGAAGGAAACCAAAAGGCCAGCCAAATGGTTCAATATCATATCCATAGCCGGAAGAATTATGAGCTGGGAGATAGGATTCAGTTTTTGGGAAAGGAGCTTCGGGTGATCCAGAAGGAGATAAAACTGGAGCGGGGAGAGCTGGAATGGAGCTATTGCTTGGCAGCCGAAGAGGGAGTATGTCTGGAAAAAACAGAACAGGAAAAGATAAAGGGAGCATCACTAAGGGGGACGGTGATTGGAAGAAAGGAAGGGATGGTAAAGGTACATCTGGAGATTGATCCAGAACAGAAGGAAGAAGAGGCATACTGGTATTCGTATACTCCTGTGACCGGGGATATCTTGTACAGTGTGCCAGAATGTGGTTCAAAGGTACTTGTCACGATTTTGCGGGAAGATGGAAGTGCATCGGTAAGCGGATGCATCCGGGAGGATGGGGAAAACCTGCCAGAGCCAGAGACAAAGAGATTGGAGTGTGGAGGAGAAAGGCTGGAAATAGCGCCAGAATATTTGGGATTTGGGTGTGAGTCAGAAAGAGGAATGGAAGGGATGTTTTTGGATGATTTATGGGGAGTGGTGCTGCACACGGGGAAAGGAATGGAGATAGAGGCAGAAGGACGGATTCTGTTCCAGGCAAAAAATAAGATCCATCTCAATGGAGCCTCTAGTGTGTCTCTTGTTCATCCCAATGCAGAGGAAGAGCAGGCGTGGATTCAGATGGACTGCGGGAGAATGAGGCTTGGAGGAAAGAGAATCCTGCAGAGCGGAAAGATGAGGGAAAGGGTTTCAGAGATAAGGACGGAAGAGGAAGCGGAGGTTTGGCCGGAGCAGGAAGGCATGAAGCTGATTCGGGAGATGATGCCCTTGGCCTGGTCCAATGAGGCTTGTGAGATGGTTGAGGAGAACCGGGAGCTGTGGGAGATGGCAGCGGGAAGTCGATATGAAAAGGATGGAGAGAGCAGAGAAAACAAGAATACAATAAATGATGAGGAAGGTAGAAAAATTAAAGGTGTTGTTGAATCAGGAGTAGAGGAAGTGATTAGTTTGATGGATGGGGAAAGAAAAGCATTGATTTATATAGGTGGAAAAGAAATAAGGGGGTATGTACTCAATGGAAAAACATATCCTGAAGATTACTCGGAATTTTTTTCGGCTGTATTTAATTCAGATATAGTACAAGAAGTTTCATTATATAAAGAATGTGATATTGAGACTATTGCTATATTAATAGGAAAAGACGATTTGTTGAGTTCTTGGGAACAAAGCAAATTTTTAAGAATTGTCATTTTTAATACAGATGCAGACAAAGCACATTTAAAACTTAAACGAGAAAATAGACAATTGAAAGTATCTTTATATATTAGTTTGAAATTCTGGTATTATAATGAAAGTTTACATTTAAATACAGAGGAATTAAAGGATACATATGGTAGATTTTTTTTTGAAGAACCAAATGAGGGGACAGTGGCAGAGGTCTTAAAAAAAGGTGTAAAAATTTGGGAGGGTATATATATCAATCATACTTCTGAAGATACTGGAATTGTGTATGATGATTTTGGAATAGATGGACTTGTAATTGTTAATATGAATGTGACATATGAAAACGAATATAGAATAAGTAAAGGCATTTTGGGAGATAGAAGTATAAATTTGATTGAAAATATGGGAGTAAATGACTATCAAAAATTTGCCTATATAGTTTTGGTTGATAATACTAAAGAAATATTTGCGACACAGATAGGAAACGAGTTTTATGGTTCAGGATATCAAGACAAAGGCGTTGTTGTTCTCAATGAAAACCGATCTTTTGTGCGTATAAAGACTAAGAATAGTTATCGAAAGGAGGTTCTAGCAGTTATATTTAGACATTATTGGTTGAGAGTTAAAGGAAAGAAGAAACAGATAAAATCTGATTTTTTGTCTTTTTTGCATAAAATAGCACATGAAATGGGACATATTTTGGGGTTAGGAGATGCTTATGATAGAAGTTCTGAAAAATCAGATGACGATGACAGTGAAATGAAATCTCGAAATATAAAATTGATGGTTGGGGCGAAAATTACAAATGAAATACCTAAAAATGATATGATGATAACAAATGAAATTGTAACCTCTAATGATATTGAAATGGTTATAGAGGCATGGAAGACTACTGAATATCAAGAGTTCTATAATGCTGAGGGAATTGGATACAAAAAATCGGAAGTTATTAGGCAAGAGAAAAAGGATAAAGAGGGATTTTCCAAATGGATCGAAAATTTGTTTTAATAAATATTATTCTATCTATTAAAAACACAAAAATAAAAATATATGAGACATTAAATAATCGAACAAGAAAACATTCATGGAAACGCTGCCTGATTTTTTACCTGCTTGGTTTACTGATTCCAGTAACAGTAACAATATTTGCTGATCTCATGGAAATGATTCAAATACAGAGAAGTGCATCTTTGTGTGGAGGTGTATATTATGGGGATGACTTTAATTCTAATGAAAATTCAGATGATTGGATAAGATTTTTTGAAAAAAATCGGGAAGAATGGCAAGTGCTTGAAGAGTATTATGAAGCAATTGAAGGTTGGAATTTTGATTTTGTATTATTTCAGCAGTGGGATGAAGAATTTGTGTATTATAATGATTACATTTCAAAAAATCTTCAGCTTAAACAAGAACATCCCATTTATAGATTTTTGAAATTTACAGTCGAGAATAAGGATGAATTGGAATTCAACCATCTTAGAGTGTTTGTATATGGGGATTATGAAAAAAATATTTTTCATCAGTCTCGTATTTTGGAGGTTCAATTCAATGTGACATCAGATTGGAGGCAATATGATTTTATCTACTCTCCAAATTTTCTATTGGATTTGGATCAAATGGAGGGGTTTAGACATATGGAAATGATTGGAGGTGGATGGTATCTGGTTTATTAGAGGGAAATTGAATGAAAAGCTAGATTCAATCAAGAGAAAATCAGCAGTTTGGTTTATGGTTATAGGAATTTTAACAGGAATGATGGGATGTTTCATTTACAGGAACCAAAACCGGATCTTATTGCCAATAAAGAAAGCACAACAAGAGAAAGACAGAGAACGGGATAGATTCTATTATAAGGATATGGAAAAAATGAAAAAGTTCTTTTTTTCTAATCGGCAGGAGTTTAACAATTTGGAGACATATTTTGCAGAGAAACGGGATTGGAATTTTATCTATGAGCAATATGAGCCGTTTGAAGGAGCAAATGGAATAGAGTGTAACTATCGGAGGGGAGAAGACTTTCCATGTAAATACTATGGAGATTGGGAGTATAGAAATATAAGTGAAGTTTCCGCAGAGCTGGCAGGTTTTCTGGAGTTTTCGACAAAAAATCGGGAGGTGGGAGGGATTGTACTGTATGGAGATCAAAATCAAATCTCACCCTATCCAGGATTAAAACATTTTTTGGAAGTGAGATGTTATATGGGAGAGGAGATGATTTCGTTTTTGTTAGTGATGGAAAAACCTGTAGAGGATGGATGGGAGCAATTGGAAGAATTGGAGTCTGGCTGGTATTTTTCGATTTATCCATATGAACCGATTAAGGTGAAACAATGATTGGGATAAAATGACTGATTTTGGGGTTAGAAAGTTACAAGAGAGGTATGATAATGAACCGAAGAAAAGAGAAACTATTGCTATTTGGTTGTATATGTTTTCTTTCAGGTATATTAATTCAGTGCAGAATGGAAATGTATATGGGAACATATGCATCTAAAAGGTATATTTCCTATGCAAATAAATATATTCCTTTTGGAGCAGTCTATCTGCCTTCAGAACCTCAGTGGGCAAAAGTGTGTTACAAGCCAGCCAGAGCTTCTATGATTTGGGAGTTGTTTCAAGAACATGGAGATTCCTTTAAAGAGTTGTTGAAATACGTAAAAGAAAAAAAGGAATATGGCCCATATAATATTTGTTATCGATATCAATTGGATGAGGACGCTGCCAGCTGGAAAACTGAGAAACGATTTTATGAATACATGGATGAGTATGATGAAAAATTTGGATACAGAAAGCATATTGAAGATATATTGTTTTATCAGAACGAAAATGGGACTGTTTTAAAAGAGGGGTATATAGACAGCATAATGCAAAAGAATGGTTGGGATTTATATGATATTGGAAGAGTGCAATGGCCATTTGTTCATTACATTACGCCGGAGGTTCTTGCAGTGGGAGAAAGACCCATAGATGAATTTGCAGTTTTTTTATTAAATCAGCATTTTTTGTCAGATCCAGAGATGGAACTGGAAATTATTGTGAGAAATATTGAAACAGAGGAAGATCCATTGTTAATTTTGGCTTTGGGCAGAAAATCCAGAGAAAGATTTCATTTGGATGGATATTTATTTTATCATCCTAATCTGCCGAAAGATGTGAAAATTTATTATAATAGTAATGCAAATAAAAGATGGGAATTGATATTGATAGAACTGGAGCCGGGATGGTATTTTTTCAGCAGATATTCTGAGGAGCAGGGGTATGGGGATTGTTATTAAAATTTATGAACTATGTGTACTCGGCTGTTTTCTATAAGTAAGAGTCTTTGATTTTAATTAAATTTCTGTCAGGAAATCTGCAGGAGTAAATATGCAGAAACTGAGTGATCAAAGCCGGGAGACAAAAAGAATTTATGGTTAGATTGGTTTAGAAAAAGAGGAAAAGGTGAAATCAAGAAAAGTAGGATTGTTGATTGGATGGATGATATGTTTTATGCTTGGATGGATGCTTTCATGTTTAGGAAATGATTATGAAGACATTTTATTCATGAATTATGTAAGGAATTTCGTGCCTCTTCGTGAATCATATTGTCCATCTGAGCCGAGATGGATTTACAAGCAATATGTGTTTCAATCAGATCAAGAACTGATACAATTATTCCATTCTTATAAGAACAAGTTTGAAGGGTTATTGGAATAAATAAAAAACAGAAAAGAATATGATCCATATAATGTATACTATGAATACAAAATTGACGAAAATGGGAGTACCTGGAAAAGCAAGAAACTAATTTATGGGTATGCCTATGGGTATGATGGAAGATATGGTCCAATAAAGAGAATCGAAGACATTCTATTTCATCCAGATACCACATTTGAATTATGTTTAAAGATTAACACAAAATTACAAGGGAAAAAATATGGAGATTATGAAACTTATGAGATAGATAAAAGTTGGGATTCCAATAAATATTGGGCAGAAAGAAATTGGAATCCAGATGATGAAAGACATGTACAATTTGCTGCGGTTTATTTAGTTGAACCAGAAGCTTGTATCATGGGAGAAGAATATATTGATGAATTTGCAGTGTTTTTATTAGAACAACATTTTCTGGCAGACCCAGAGACATTCGTAGAAATAATTGTAAGAAATGTTGCGGGAGAAAAGGAACCATTCATCATTATGGATTTTGGTTCCATAGCAGGAAAGAGTTTTTCTTCATGTGGATATATTTTCTATCATCCTAACTGCAAAAGGATGTGGAGGTGAATGATGAAGAAAGTGCAAGAAACAGCACTAAGAAATTAATTGATTTAGGAGAGGGATGATATTTTTATAAAGTATTTTCAGATCATCTATGGGAAGGAATTATGTATGGCAAAGAATAAAGTAGGGCTGTATAAAAGACAATTAAAACCAATGCTGTTTTTCATAGAAATGATTGTGGGAGTAATCGCAGGACTTTTATACAGGCGTGAAAAGGTAGTGAAAGGATGGTGGGAGTCCAGGGATACTGGTTCATGTAAGGACAGTAAAAGGGATAGAAGAACCTATGGTGAAAATAGATTTTTCAACAATAAAAAGGGTGGAACAATATTTAAAATACTCATTGATTTATGATCCCAGAAAAAAAGGGTAATTGGAATGGGATATGGAAGAAGGGAAGAAAAGAGAATTGATTTCATTCGTTCCTGGCTGGTATTTTTCGAATTATCCGTATGAGCCAATTAAGGTGAAACAATGATTGGGATAAAGTGATTGACTTTGGGGTTAGATAGATACAAGCGAGGTATGAGAATGAACCGAAAAAGAGGGAAGTTGTTGTTATTTGGTTGCATATGCTATCTGATTGGCATGTTTTTCCAATATAAAATAGAAGAATATAGGTTAGATTTTACACCATATTATATACTTGGAGTGGAACGATATAGTAAGGCATGGAAATTCCTTCAAAGAGTTGTTGAAATACATAAAAGAGAAAAGGGAATATGGTCCATATAACGTCTATTATCAATATAAATTGGATGAGAATGCTGTTAGTTGGAAGACTGGAAAACGAATTTATGAATATGTTTATAAGTATGATGTTGGAAAGCATATTGAAGATATACTTTTTTACCGAGATTATGAAGGGATTGCACTAGAAAGAAGATATATGAATTGTATACCACAAGTGAAAGACTGGGATTTATATGATATGAGCAGAGTGCAGTGGGCATGGGTTCATTACGTTGTACCAGAGGTGTATGTATAGGGAAGGCTCTTTTCTGGAGTCCTATTTGTTTTATCACCCTAATATGCCAAAAGATGTGAAAACTTATTACAATGGCAAGTCAGATGAAAGGCATGAATTAACATTAATAGAATTGGAGCCGGGATGGTATTTTTTTAGC